>Ga0207933_1002002_pt1 | contig 13951 bp, 11 predicted proteins | sample NGESurdeep092012_4_FD_184488 | JGI IMG/M metagenome (GOLD analysis project Ga0207933, IMG submission 184488) | Arctic peat soil microbial communities from Barrow, Alaska - NGEE Surface sample F53-3 deep-092012 (SPAdes) | ecosystem: Environmental > Terrestrial > Soil > Wetlands > Peat ... | reverse complement strand
TCAATCTCTGGAGCCAACTCCAAACGTTCAACGGGGGAGCATCAACCACCAACATCAGCGCCTCAGGCATCGGCTACTTCACCACAGCATCAACTACCAACCTCACCGTCGGTATTCCAAACGCCATCCTCGGCACGAATGCATCAGGAGTAGTCTCTGCAACAACATCAATCGGTAGCAACTACATCTCAGGCATCTTCTCCATCGCACAAGGAGGGACTGCAACCTCCACCCAAGTCACTAACGGTGTGAACTACTTTGATGGCACCCGTATCACCAGTGGCACTGCACTCACATTCACAGGAACTGCTCTTGGCATCGGGACGACTACCCCTTCCACATTGCTGAGTATTAACAATCCTACAGGAAGTGCGGCGTTTAGTTCATGGGGAGTGGCAGGAGCGGTAAATACACCATCCGATGTTTTGGTTGCGAACTCTGTCGGTGGTCAGTGGCAGTACGCGCAGGCGAAGCTTCAAGTGCAGCGAGGCAATAGCCTTGGGCAAGGTTGGAATTTTCTGGTCGCCGATGACAGTACGGGCGTGACCTCTGAAGCCATGCGCATAACATATAACAAGAATGTCGGGATCGGTACTACCTCTCCCTTCGCCAAATTCTCACTCGCTGGCACTGCAGGAAGTGCAACGACACTCTTCAATATCTCATCCTCCACTGCTGCCTTCGCAACGACTACCGTCTTCAATATCGACCAGAACGGCAACACCACCATCGGTGGCAATGGTTCAGTCCTCACCATCTCTGGAGCAACGACGACAGCGGGCAATGGTCTCAACATCAGCTCCGGCTGCTTCAGTGTCAATGGTGCTTGTCTCGGCTCAAGTTCTCTCGGCCTTGGCGCCAACACCTGGACTGGCCTTCAAACCTTCTCTGCCGGCTACATCGACAACGCTTCCTCTACTCACACTGCACAAACAAACTTCACCAACGCATCAAGTACACTCTTCACCGCAACCACTGGCTTCTTCACCAACGCAACGACCACTAATCTCGGCATCACCGGCCTCACCAGCAAGCTCCTTGCCACCGACGCACTCGGCAATGTCATCGGTACGACGACCGTCGGCTCCAACTACATCTCTGGCATCTTCTCTATCGTACAAGGGGGGACTGCAACCGGAACGCAAGTCACCAACGGCGTGAACTACTTCGATGGCACCCGTATCACTTCAGGAACGGCACTTACATTCAATGGCACCACCTTCGGCGCACCACTTCTCGCGCTTTCCAATACCACCGGCACTTCGACCATCGCCGCAGGTCAAGGCTTCACCATCGGTGGCTCGCAGTTTGTACTTCAGCAAGGGAGCGGGTTTGTGGGGATTGGCACCACAACACCAAACCAAGCACTTACCGTCAACGGCAACATCAACGTCGCAGCGGGCAAGTGCTTCATGGTCAACGGTGTCTGTATCGGTTACGTCGTGAAGCTTGCATACATTTATGCGACGTCAAGCGTTGGCACGACAACGGTCTCATTCACAGGCGCTACAGGTAGTAATCCAAGCTTCTCGGCAGGAGCGCTCACATTCCCAAGCAACACCGTCTCCTACATCGTCGAGGTATGGGGCGGCGGCGGTGGTGGCGCAGGTGGTAGCAATGGTGCTAATGGTGGCAGTACTTGTTACGGTACCAATGCTATTGCCTGCTCGAGCCCAACCCTTAGTGCGGGTGGAGGTATTGGTGCTACCGCTGGTATAGGATTTAGCGGTGGAGCCGGAGGCACCGCTAATGGCACCATAGCCCGTACCGGACAAGCAGGTGGTGGCGCTACTTACTTTAACGTTTCTGGAAATCCATCTGGTGGTACTGGTGGCGGTGTCGGTGGTGGCGCTGGTGGCAGTTCTAGCAATGGTAATGGAGCGAATGGAAGTAATGGAGGTGGTGGTGGCGGATATGGTGGTGGTTCTGGTGGTGCAGGCGGTGGCGAAGGTGGTTATGCTGAGTCTCCCATTTTTAATACAACCGCGAGTACATTCAGTGTCGCCGCTGGCGGCGCAGGCGGCACTACTAGTGGAGGAGCTGGGGGTAATGGCGTTGTGGTCATTACTGGTTATGCGACTTCCTCACCAAACGCTACAGGCAACGATTACGCCGAAATGTATCCGGTCTCTAGTCCTTCCATTAATGCTGGCGACATCGTCGCGGTTGATGTCGGTGTCCCTGTCTCCATGAGGCTTGCTGAGGCTGGCGACACGGCACTTGCAGGAGTCATCTCGACTCAGCCAGGACAAACGCTTGGCGACATCAATGCGGTGGGTGAGCGCCCCATTGCTCTCTCGGGCCGCGTACCGGTCAAGGTCAATCTCGAAGGTGGCGTCATTCATATCGGGGATCGCATTGCAGTTTCATCAGTCGCGGGCGTTGGCAAGAAGGCAGGCCCATTTGATGATTCTGTTGGTATCGCAATTGATACATTCGACGGTTCTTCAGCTGACGCATCAGGAGTGGGTACGGTGGTGACATTCCTCGACCTCCAGCAGGGAATTAATATCAACGCAATTGCACTCGGTCTCTTGGGCCCAACTGCCTTTACTGATCTCACGGGTACCACGACCGCATCAACTACTGCAAGCGTGACACCACTCGACTTCATTGGTGGTGTGATGCATGTCATCACGGGTCGTCTCGCGGCTCTCGCATCGGTGGGCATTGCTGCATCTTCGACGGCAACATCAACGACTGATATCTATGCGAGTGGATTCATTCAGTCGATTCTCTCTGCTGTCGGGACGTGGCTCGGCAACGCGCAAAACGGTGTTGCTGATCTCTTCGCCAACAATATCTATGCAATCAACGTGAATGCTGACAATGTCACTGCCAACAAGATGCTCTGCGTGGGGACCGTCTGCGTCACCCCGGCGCAGTTCCAGGCAATGGTTGCCGCTGCCAACGTCGGTAGTTCAAGTAATGCCAATTCAGATGCAACTTCTACAACGACAACCACAGCCGCCCCAATCATCTCTATTAATGGCAACAATCCCGCAATCATCAATGTGGGGGACACCTACAGCGACATGGGTGCGACGATTACCGGCCCACAGACTGATATCAATCTCAACATCGCAACGTATCTCAATGGTGTCGCAATCTCCCCAATTGTTCTCGATACCTCAACGAACTCAACGAGCACTATTGATTACGTCGTGACCGATGGGGCAGGGAATACCTCGACCAGTACGCGAATGGTAATTGTGCAATAACTGAAGTTGCAGATGGTGCCCATCTGCCGAGGTCGGGCCTCGGCAATAGGTTGCAGACGGTAATTCATCAGGTAGGATAGGGATATGAAAGTCATATTTCTCAAAGATGTCGGGGGCGTCGGCGTGAAGGGGAGTGTGAAGGAAATCTCCGATGGTTACGCGCTCAATTTCCTCATCCCGCGCAAGCTCGCCGAACAGGCAACGCCGGATAAGGTTGCAAAGGTGCAAGCGCAAATGAAGGTCGTCGCAGCTGAGGAAGCGCAGAAAGATGCTCGAGGGAGCGAAGATATAAAGAAGCTCGAAGGAAAGACTATCACGGTCGTTGCAAAAGCCAACGACAAAGGCCATCTCTACAAACAACTTTCAGCAGATGTTGTAGTCGACGCTATCAAAAAAGAATTCGCAATTGCAATCTCTTCCGAGGCAGTCAAATTCGATACTCACATTAAAGAAGTGGGGGAGTCGAAGGTCACTATAAAGATTGGCAATCATTCGGCTCGAGTCACTGTAAATACAAAGGTAGCGTAAGTGTTGCAACAAAAAACAGAGGTCCGACCTTGGAATCCCTAAAGGTCGGACCTCTGTTTTTTAAAGTTGTAAATGTGTTAGGCGATGACGTCGACTGCGTGACGGCGCACTGAGCGACCATCGTAGTTCATTTTGCGAGCAGTACGGAAGTGAACAGTGCCTGCAATGAGTGCAAAGAGTGTGTGGTCCTTACCGATACCGATGTTCTTGCCACCCATGATAGCGGTACCGCGTTGGCGGACGATGATTTCTCCGATAGCGACCTTCTGTCCATCAGCGCGTTTAACTCCTAGATATTTAGGATTTGAATCGCTTAGGTTTTTGGCTGATCCGCCTGCTTTTGTATGTGCCATGGTGTTGTTTTATCTGATATCATATCCCCATATGGGGTCCATATGAGATCGATGCGTAGCAATATACAGGATTTCTTTCTCTGGTGCAAGTCCTCCCTCGAGGACGTGCTAGGGGATTGGGGGCTCTATATCATCATCTTTTTTGCCTGTTTGAGCTCCTTTGGATTGGGTCGTTTTTCGGCCCTGGAGGCCGTTAAACCGCCCATATCTATCACCGAGGCACCAATCCTCACCAAACCCCAGGGAATCTACCCTGGAGGGCTTTATGTGGCCTCCAAGACAGGAAGTGTCTATTACTTCCCATGGTGTACAGGAGGGGAGAATATACCACCTGAGCGGCAAGTCTGGTTCCAAACTGCCCAGGCAGCGCAATCGGCAGGGTATCAACCGGCTAAGAATTGTAAGGGGCTCTAAATAGTAACAAAAAATCACAGAGGTCCGACCTTAAGGGAGCCCAAGGTCAGACCTCTGTATTTTTCTGCAAGATTTCCGAATCTGCGCTATAATCCGCCCATATGTTAATCGTAGACGTTGAAGCCTCAGGCACAGACCCTTCTAAGCACTCTATCGTGAGTGTGGGAGCACTTGACTTGGCACACCCAGAGAATCGTTTCTATGAGGAGTGTCGTATTTGGGATGGAGCGCACATTATGGAAGGAGCTCTTGCGGTCAATGGATTTACCAGGGAAGAAATCACCGACGCCAATAAGCAGAGTGAGGCAGATCTTGCGCATGCGTTTTTACAGTGGAGTGAAAGTCTCGAGGAGCGCACCTTGGCCGGGCAAAACGTTTCCTTCGACCGCGACTTTCTCAAGTACGCTTCCGAGCGTGCCGGGCACACCGACTGGCCGTTTGCCTATCGCACCATTGATACACACACGCTCGCCTACATGCACCAGGTCACTCGTGGGCTACAGCCACCGACTCGCCACAAGCGCAGTGCCTTGGATCTCGATGCTATTCTCAATTACTGCGGCATTCCCGAAGAGCCACATCCACACAATGCTCTGACCGGAGCACTTTCTCACGCTGAGGTTGTCTCTCGCCTTTTGTATGGTCGCAAACTCCTGCCGGAGTTTATGCAGTTTGAAATCCCCTGGAAATAATTTTTCCTTTTCTCAAAAAGAGAAGGTGGGGAGAGGGAAGTGGGGGAGCGGAGTGTCATCAAGCGACTCCCTCCCCTTAATTTTTACATGTACAAAAGTTTCGCTCTCCCCGATACAGATATGTGTCAGATATTTTTCTAAAGTAACAGAGTCGCGCATTCAAGGAAATTGGGCCGCCGAGACGACCTGTGGATAACTATTGACAGGGGAGTGTCGCAATATGTTTTAAAATGAAATACTTAACGTCGCACAATATATCTTTTGCGACGTAGTATTGTATTAATTAAGCCACGCATTCAATATATAGAGCCTTCTACATTCCTTTCTTCTTCGCCTCTATAATCGCCTCAGAGCCTTCTTGTATATACATCCTTATCATCGGGTCATCTGATTTTGAGCTCAGCTCCCCTATACGGTCACCACCGGGCTTTTTCTTTCCGAGACGCAGGATTCCTCAGTCGTTCTAGCTGTTGAGTCCCCCGCAAACCAAAAAATTCAAAAAGTCCGGGGGAGTCGTACTTGAGAATACATTTGCTGATAGTATGTATGCATGAAGTCCTTCAAGACATTGCTTATCTCTTCTGAGCGACGACTTTTTTCCTCTCTTAACTCCCCTACCAAGATCCAAAATTTCTTAGATTCGCTTCCGATCAATTTTGAGCTTTCCGGAGAAACATACATGTCGCCACGACGCACTATCCAGGCGCGCACTGCGCATTGCTTCGAAGGAGCACTCCTTGCCGCGGCCGCACTCGCCTACCATGGCAAAAAGCCGCTCCTGATGGACCTGCGCACCAGTGCCGAGGACCAAGATCACGTCGTCGCTCTTTTTAAAGAAGGAGAGTACTGGGGTGCGATAAGTAAGACCAATCACCCGGTCCTACGCTTCCGCGATGCAATTTATAAAACTCCTCGTGAGCTCGCACTCTCATATTTCCACGAATACTTTATGGACAAAGGCGGCAAGAAGACGCTGCGCGAATATTCCCGCCCTTTTGATCTTTCTTCTCATAGACCAGAATCATGGATCACAGCTCCCGAGGAGCTCTTCGCCCTTGTCCACGAACTTGATGATTCGCCGCACGTTGCGATTGCTCCGGCTCACCTCTTGCGCAAACTGCGCCCGGCAACGCCGTTTGAAATTGAAGCGACGGGTATGACTGAATGGAAATCTAAAGAGCGTGCAAAAAAGCGCACGTAAATTGTTATCGCAGAGTCGTGTAGCCACTAGAAGGCAGATAGTTGAGCGGATTGAGATATCCAGAGACTGGCGGGACCGGCATTACAGCGTGTGAGCAAGGAGAAGTGCCTCGCGTTACCACGCCGAGTGCGACTATCTGCGTTACTGCGGAGACGTATACTCCGAAGTGTAAGTGCGGACCGGTCGCATAGCCTGTCATACCGCTAAAGCCGATGACATCTCCAGTGGAAACCTGCTGCCCCTGAGAGACATTTATCTGGGAAAGGTGCGCATACATAGTGCTCAAGCCATTAGTGTGTTTGATCATCACCCATTTACCGAAGCTCCCGCCTTTGCAGCCAGGGGTTGCGTCTGTGTTGCCGGTACCGATGATAGTACCGGTAAGTGCGGCTTTTATTGGGGTGCCGATTGGCGTCGCCATATCGACACCGTCGTGGCCATGACCACTATAGAGTGTTGAGTGAGCATCTGCGAAGGATGTGTTGCCGAAGAATTGCGAAATCGTGATGTTGCCCGCCATTGGCCACTGCAAAATCCCCTGGACCGGAGTTGTAATTTGGTCGAGATTCACCAGTTGGTTGGCAGAGGCCTTGAGGTCTTCCAGTGCACTCTCGAAGCTTGCCTCTTGCGCTTGCTTCTGCGCAATCAGTGTCTGGAAATTCGCCTCCTGCGCCTTTGTTTGTGTCAAAAGGTCGCTCTGGGTTTGTTTGGTTGCCACGAGGGAACCTTGTTGAGCTTTGAGGGTTTGATTGTGTTGCACCAAATCGGTTTGTTTTGATTCTTGTGCACTCTTTGTTGTAGCAAGAGATTGTTCGGCATCTTTGAGCTCCTGCACTTGCGCATCAAAAGCATCTCGAATTGATTCACTCTGCGTTACATCATTCCACGCAGAACCTACATCTTCATTGGAAAGGAGAGTCACGAGCAGTGGTCGCGTCTCGATGGAATTAAGGGTCCGTATTGCCTCTTGGAGCGCGGCTGCATTGGTATCAATAGCACCTTCCTTCACACGGATTTGCGCGGCGAGCTGGAGTATCTGAAGCTGGGTCGCAGCAATTTGATTTTGAGAAATACTTATTGAAGTACTCGTTTTCTTGAGCGAAAGACCAATTTGGTTGAGTGTGCCTTGGAGTGTCTGTTTCTTTTTGCTGGTGAGATTGAGCTGCTTTTGGTACTGGGCAATATCTTGGTTGAGCTGAGAAATTTGCTGATTGTGCTGGTCTATCTGACTTTGAATGTCGGAGAGCGATGTTGATGTTGCCGTTTGTGCATAGAGAGATAGTGGGACAGAAAAAAGAATAAGCCCCGCAATAATTGCTACGGGCACTCTCATAGAGTCTCAAGTTGAGAGAGTGCTTTGCTAATACGGCGCAGAGTCGCATCTTTGCCGATAATAGATGCGATGATAAAGGGGTCTGGGCTTTTCTCTGCTCCGCTCAATGCGTATCGCAATGGCCATAATACCTTGCCGCGACCGTGCTCGGTCGCATAATCCCACAAGAGTGCCTTTATCTGTTCGGCATCCGCGTATATTGCTGATTCAGCGTCTGTAAGTATTTGTAGAACGGCAGTCAGGTGCTGCTTAACTTCTTCTGCCGACTCATCCTTGGCTGGTAGTTGAGCCGCTTCTACCTTCGGATCTACAGCGTAGTAATCGAACTCCCCTGCGTTAATTATTGCAGTTATATCTGAGGCAACGTGAATGCGTTCACGAATAAGATTGATGACCTGAGAGAGTGTTTCTGGTTGGATGCTAACTCCTCGATTTGAAAGAGCGCTTGTAACAAATGGAGAAATATACGATGTAAACTCCTCTGATGTAAATTTCAAAAGATACTCTCGATTAATCCAGCGGAGCTTTTCTTCATTGGAGGTTCCACCATGTGTCTGAATGCGTGCAATGTCGAATGCCGCGAGCAGTTCACTTTTTGAGAAAAGCTCCTGTTCAGTACCTGGATTCCATCCGATAAGCGCGAGGAAGTTGAACATTGCCTCCGGTAGATAGCCTTCCGTACGATATTCAAGAATGTCTTTTGCGCCGTCGCGTTTGCCGAGCTTTTTGCTCTTATCGGACCGAAGAATGGGCGGCATGGTGACGAATTTTGGCGGTGCGATACCAAGCGCTTCATAGAGTGACAAGAATCGTGGAGTTGAAGAAATAAATTCATCTCCGCGGAAAATATGCGTCACCCCCATCGCCCTATCGTCGATGATGTGTGCAAAGTTGTATGTTGGATAGCCATCCCCTTTTATCAAAATAAAATCATCAACTGCTTCCTCCCCTGCCGTAAGATCTCCACGCACCTCATCGTGCCACTGTGAGATCTTAACGCTCGGCACCTTGAATCTAAGCGGCGCCTTTCCATCCCACTCTAAGAATTGTTCGGGACGATGATTACGCATCAAAAAGGGTCTCTTTTCAGAGTCGGCAAGCGCTCGAAAGCCAGCAATTTCCTGTGATGAATACGGATCTGGATACGCATAGCCCTTAGCAAGTAATTCGCGAGCGGCTGCAATGTATGTATCGAGTCGCTCTGACTGAATGCAGGAGCCAAAGGGGCCAGGTTTGTTTGGACCGAAATCCCAATCGATTCCAACCCATGAAAGTGATTCTTGAATATGCTCGATTGAGCCCGCAACCTCTCGCTCTTTGTCGGTGTCTTCGATACGAAGGATAAAGGTGCCGTTATTTTTGCGAGCCCAGAGATATGCAAAAAGGGCCGTCCGTATGCCGCCGATATGCATAAAGCCGGTAGGGCTCGGCGCGAAACGCGTGACAACGTTCTCACTCGCATCATTCATCATACGGGTTCGTGCGCAATACTGCTTTCAAGAAGTATGGTTGCGATTTTCCTCGCCGCATCGGGGCGGGCATAGGTATGTGCCGCCTCCGACATTTGTCCGCGGAGTGCGGCATTTGCATTGAGGCGATTAATTTCAGAAATAAGTACATGAGGAGTAAGGTTTTGTTGCTGTATGACAATTGCAGCTCCAGCACGTGCATATGAGAAGGCATTTTCTGTCTGATCATGCGAGATATCTTCTGGAATAGGAACGAGGATAGCGGGAATTCCCCATGAAGCGACTTCAAATATCGTGCCGCTGCCGGCGCGCGCAACGATAATCGTCGCAATCCCGGCCGACATACGTAGCGCCAGCGTGTTGAGAAGGCCGAATGCTCGATATCGCTCCGCATAGCGCGAGCCTTTCAGGACGACTGAAGCAATTCCACTGACTTCCTTCAGATTTGCAGTACCTGTTTGATGAATGACGTTGTACGTCTCGACGAGTTCAGGAAGTGCATCGAGGACCGTGCCATTGATGGTGCGCGCACCTTGCGATCCGCCCATGATAAATACTGTTGGAGCCGAGGAATCGATATGAAGAAATTCATAGCCACCTTCTTTCGTAGGATTTACGATTTCTTTTCTGATGGGGTGGCCAACGCAGGCAATCTTACTTTGCACCTTTGCAGAAAATGCTTTGGCAGCATCCGGGTTCGCGATAGCAATGTAGCGAGCAAACTTCGATGACCAGAGAGAAACACGTCCTGGAGTCACATCGGCGTCATATATGACCACGGGTATTTGCAAAAGTCGTGCAGCGCAGAGGGTTGGAAACGCCGCAAATCCTCCTGTAGAAAAAACGACATCCGGATAGAGACTAAAGAGCTGTGTGGTCGCACGTATGATGCCGCCAAGTGCCGTGAACATACTAAAGATATTCAAGATTCTCTCTGTGCGTCGCATTCTCCCCGCTGCACTCGGCTTGTACGCAATGTCATGCTCGAGCAGTGCCGTATTATCAAACGGCGCTGGACCGGTATAGATAAGTTCCGGCTCTATGAGTACACGCTCTGCACAAATGTCTTCTATTGCTTCCGCAACGGAAATAAGCGGATAAAAGTGTCCACCTGTTGCACTGCCTGTCAGCACTATCTTCATACCCCTATTGTATCCTCTTAGGAGCTCATTTCAAACTCTATTTCACCGACGCTGCGCGATGGCGAGAGACATTAAGGAGTATACCGGCACTTGTGAGAGACGTGAGCATAGCACTGCCTCCCTGGCTTATAAACGTCAGTGGAATGCCCGTGAGCGGGGCGACACCAAGCATTGATGCAATGTTGATAAACGCCTCGATAGAGAGGTAAGTAACGATACCCACAGCAAGGAGTGCTCCAAACATATCATTAGTACTCGATGCGACGCCAAACCCGCGCAACGCAAAACTTAAGAAAAGTAAAATAATTATCGAAGCACCAATAAAACCAAGCTCTTCACCGGCAACAGCAAATATTGAATCCCCCATCGGTTCGGGTAAATACGTAAACTTCTGAATCCCCTGCCCAAATCCACGACCGGTGAGGCCGCCGGATCCAATGGCAATGAGAGACTGCTTTATTTGGTAGCTTGCGGTTTGTTGTCCCTGAGAAGGATTGATAAAAGTTTCTACGCGCGCACGCACATATGGCTGAACGAGAGCAAGAAGCCCGATTGCCAAAATGCCGGAGACAATAAGCAACACAATGTGCCACCAGCGTGCCCCGGCGGCCCAAAATATTGCAAGTGCCGCTGCACACAAAACTCCGAGCGAGCCGATGTCCGGTTGAGCCAAAAGAATCAAAATAGGAAGTGCGAGAATAGCACAGAGACCACCGAGGCCATATTTAATCGTAGTGACCTTTCCTTTTTGAAGTGAGGTGAAGTATGCAGCACTCATGATGATAACGGCGATTTTCAGAAGCTCTGATGGCTGGAATGAAAAATGAGCGAGGTATATCCAGCGCTTGCCGCCACCGTGGGATGCCCCAATGTGCGGAACAAAGACCAGTGCTGTCATAAAGAGTGCAAACCCAAAAATATATGGCGCGTATCGTCTCCAGATGCGGTAGTCGACCGTAGCAGTAATTACCAGTGCTACAAGTCCTAGGCCCACACCCATGACGAGATGACTAAAAACCGCCGATGATATGCCCTGTGCTCCGCGTGCGACCAGTCCAAACGCAGCGGAACCGAATATCATGCATCCTCCCAATAGTAGTGAGGTGACGAGGAGTGCTAGCGTCTTATCGATATGTCCCTGGGAGCTCTTCATGATTCTTGTTTAGTGTAGAGAACTGCCTAGAGAACTGACAGCGCCAATATAACGCCCGCAAAGGCAAAAATAACAGAAAGTACCCAGTAGCGCATGACGACCTTTGTGCCAGGCCAACCAATTGCTTCAAAGTGATGATGGAGTGGCGCAATACGGAAGAGTTTTTTGCCAAAGAATCTCTTCCATACGACTTGCAGCATATTTGAGACAACTGTCGCGACCAAGAGGGCGCCGATGATGGGGAGCACCGCTATGCCAATACCGCCGACAAGATTATCACTCATGAAGGCGACTACTGCGATTGCGAGCGTTATGCCCATGGTACCTGTTTCGCTCATATAGAAGCGAGCCGGAGGAATGTTAAACCAGAGAAATGCGAGGAGTCCGCCAACGACCGTGGCACAAAAGGCTGCGAGCTCAAACTGCCCTTCTGCAAATGCGATGATGGTGTAGGACGCGAAGATTGAGGCAAACACGCCACCGGAGAGTCCATCGATACCATCGATGACACCTGATGCGTAGAGACAAAGGGACACAAAGATAAAAAGCGGGATGATGAGTACGCCAATCTCAAATGGATTAGCAAACGGAATATCGACGGCGGTGACACCGAGCTTTGCATAAAACCACCAACCAATAAACGCTGAAAGAAAGAAGACAATAAGGAGTCGTTTGCTGAGTGCGAGTCCCTTACCGCCAAAGGTAATATCAAGAATATCACTCACAAAGCCTACAACCGCACCAACCATCAGTGCAAAAAACGGTATCCAGGTCTCACTTCGAGTAAGGAAGTCCAGTTGTGCAATTTGAGAATAATGAAATATACGAGCGCCGAGTGCGATGCCGACAGTCGTAATAAACATGCTTCCCCATACGACGATGCCGCCCATGCGCGGTGTCTTGGTCTCTCCGTGTCCGTGAAGACGATTGAATTCATTTGCTTCCGATCCGTCGAGCGCAACTTTCCCCCCCACCTTTTTCCAGGCTTTGAATTTGTACAGATAATGCGTAAGTACGGGAGAAAGAATGATTCCAACGATGAATGAAATTGTCGCCGGAATGAGAAGTTTAGCAATCGGTGGAATCATATGACTTAGGCTCAAGTATAGTCTCTTTTAAGAATCTCGACTATATCAATACACTGCGCAGTCCTGTAGATGTGTTAGAGACCCTCGGCAATAGCGCGCGAGGTAGCCGATATGAGTGCTTGCATGTCCTGGAAACGTCCGTCTTCAGTCGATCCGAGGACCACTGCGACCACTGGATGCCCTATTCCGGCGTCATATACAATACCAAGATTACCACCGGCGAGATCGGTGTAGCCGGTCTTGCCCATAATGATTCCAGGGATGACATCGAGTGCATTATCGGTATTGATTGCTGTTGCCTGCTCCCCTGCTGCATTTTTGAATGTCTTAGAATCTTGTGTCGTTGCTCGAAATAACGCAGGAGAGGTCGAAGCAGCATATACAAGCAGATTTCCTACGTCGCGTGCCGATCCGTATGCTCCGGCGTGTGTGGTAGATATATCGAGCCCGTTGTCGTTGAGAAAATACATACTCGTGAGCCCCAGTGACTGTGCAATGTCATTCATGCGCCAGACCGTAGCGCCTATTTCGGGAGATGCGGGATACTTGGCATGCAATAAATCATTTGCAGCACCTGAGAGTGCATCTGCACCTTGGTTGGATGATGCAACAAGGGTGAAATCAAGGACGTCATGAATTGGCCATGTGGAGCCCTTTGAAAGATATTGAGCATTTCCTGGAGAAAGTACGTTATACGGCAACACCATCGTACTGTTTTGGTCGAGAACCTCAGAGACAGCAAGCGCCATAGCAATTTTGGTGAGTGACGCCAGTGGTCGCTCGCCATCAGGATTGAGAGTGAAGAGTACTTGGTGTGTGGCAATATCATATACATAGGCGCTTTGTGCTTGAAGTACAACTGACCCAAAGGCATCAGATTGAATTGCCTCTATTGCTGCTGTTTGAGATTTGTTGCTCGCGTTTTGGTGGATAAGCGAAGTGAATGCATAAAAGCTCATCGCAGAACCCGCAAAGAAAATAATCCCCGCAGATATAATAATAAATGCGAGTTTGGTGCGTGTGGAGGAAATGAATGGCTCAGGAATCAGAGTCGGCTGTGGTATCTCTGTGTGCTGGCTCAGCAATGACAGGTTGTTCTCCGGTGGAGTTGGAAGTATCTCGCTCATATTCGGTATTAAAGGGATTGTGGGGCTCTGATGCTTCGAGTGCTTTTAATTCGTTTACTATTATACCATACTCTGGCAAGTTTTGCACCTCTGAGACCCCCAAATGAGCGAGGAGTTCTGCGGTTGGGCGATACATGTATTCGCGACCGTCGTTGGTGTTGACCGTACGCTCTACGAGGCCACGGGTAAGAAGTGTGCGAATGGTTGAGCTTGTATTGACCCCGCGTATG
>Ga0207933_1002001_pt1 | contig 13954 bp, 16 predicted proteins | sample NGESurdeep092012_4_FD_184488 | JGI IMG/M metagenome (GOLD analysis project Ga0207933, IMG submission 184488) | Arctic peat soil microbial communities from Barrow, Alaska - NGEE Surface sample F53-3 deep-092012 (SPAdes) | ecosystem: Environmental > Terrestrial > Soil > Wetlands > Peat ... | reverse complement strand
GATGGAAGATTTTCAGGCCGTCCTCGGTATGGCCATGTCGGGCGGAGCAAGATCGTGAAGCTTGGCGGCGCTGTTTTCGGCATTGTCGCGCTGGTGCTGGTTGCACCTGTACGTTCGGCTTTGAACGCGCAGCAGGCATCTGCACAGAGCGCGGCCGCCTCGACGGTAGCGCCAAATCTCGTAAACGCGATTCAGAGCGCAGCGAACTCCACCAACGCTCCGACGGCTATTCCGGTGGCTACCCCTCCGGCGCAGCAGGCAACCTCACTGCCGCAGCTTCCCCAGATCACTCCATCGGCAGCTGGCGCGAAACGCGGCGCCGCAGCGACACGCGCAGCCAAGGCTGCCAACGCCGGATCGCAGCCGGCAGGTCCAAAACCAGCAGCTACTGCCGGCACCACTGGTGTATCGACGACGACCCAAGGCGAAATCGATCCAATGCTCAGCAAGCTGGCTCCGCAAATGGATCTCCGAGTCGGCGGCAAGGACCAGGATGGCCTGCGCCTGAGCGGCACAGTCGGCATCATCGTAATGATGGGTCTGCTCACACTGCTGCCGACCCTCGTCCTGCTGATGACGGGATTCACCAGAATTCTGATCGTTCTGAACTTCCTGCGGCAGGCACTCGGGACACAAAATGCCCCGCCCGCGCAGTTGATTGCAGCGTTGTCGCTCATCCTCACCGGCTTCGTGATGGCGCCGACGCTGGCCAAGGTAAATGAAACGGCGTTACAGCCGTGGATGAGCGGCAAGATCGAGCAGGGTGAAATGATGAAGGCCGCAGTCATACCCTTCCGCGAGTTCATGCTCAAGCAAACTCGCGATCATGATCTTCAGGTATTCATCGACATGAGTGGCGGTGTCGCCCCTCAGAATGAGGATCAAATACCCCTGGTCACACTTGTATCTGCGTTCGCCACGAGCGAACTGCGCACCGCTTTTCAAATCGGATTCGCGCTGTTCCTCCCGTTTATCATCATCGACATCGTCGTATCAAGCGTACTCATGAGCATGGGAATGTTCATGCTGCCGCCAGCGATGATATCGCTTCCGTTCAAGCTGCTCCTGTTCGTCCTGGTAGATGGATGGACGCTCGTGGTCCAATCACTCGTCACAAGTTTCAGGGTCTAGACAATGTCACACGTTCTCGTCGTAGACCTCGCGCGCAACATGATCATGACAGCGCTACTCATTGCCTCGCCAATGCTGGTAGTCGCTCTGGCAGTCGGCCTGATCGTCTCGATCATACAGGCCGTAACGCAGATCCAGGAACAGACACTGTCGTTTGTACCGAAGCTTATCGCAGTTGCAGTGACCTTCATCATCGCGCTGCCATGGATCATCCAGATCATGGTCAGGTACACGAGTGAGTTGTTTCGCTCCATCCCGTCGCTCATCTCGTGACCGACGTTCGTCCGTTCGATCTCTTCGCTCCCGACTCTGCTACGGTGGCAATACTGGTCGCCATGCGTCTCACTGGGCTTTTGCTGATCGCCCCCGTGTTTTCCGCCGCGACGGTACCAGTGAAGTGGCGTACGGCGTTGCTCATCGTACTCACGATCGTAATCCAGCCGATCGCGTACGCCAACCTGCACGGCATCCCCGATTTGACTCCCGCATCGGCGGTCGGCGAGTTGATCGTTGGCTTCGGGATAGGACTCGGCGCCGCGTTGCTCGTTGGAGGCGCCGAAGCAGCGGGTGAGTTGATCGCGATTCAGATCGGGCTGTCCGGTGCATCGTTGCTGGACCCGCTCTCCAATCAGTCATCGCCAGTACTGGGCAACTTCCTTTCGCTATTTGCAATTACGATTCTTCTCGCGCTCAATGCGCACCTGGGAATGATCCAGGCGCTCGCCGACAGCATGCGCGCGATACCGGTAGGAAGTGCCATAGATCTTCATGCCGGACTCGCAAACCTTCTCTCGCTGGCTGGAACGCTGTTTCTCGCCGGACTGAGATTCGCGGCGCCAGTGATCGGTACGGTCATGGTCGGCAACGCCGCACTTGCCGTCCTGAGCCGCGCAACACCACAGCTCAACATTCTTTCAGTTGCTTTCCCGTTGCAGATCGGCCTTGGTCTCTTCGCGCTCGGCATCGCACTTCCGTTCATCGCGAGCACGCTCGGTAACTGGCCAACGGCCTACGATTCGCAGCTGGCGTCGTTCTTCACCGCTATCGCGCCCGGCGCGCTGCACTGAGCATGGCTGACGATTACGGCGACAAAACAGAAGACGCAACTCCAAAGAAAAAACAGGAGGCGCTTGAAGAGGGACGCATACCGAAGAGTCCAGAGCTATCGGTTGCCATCCTGCTTCTTGGGATCGCGCTCGTGCTTGTATCCGTCGTGCCACACGTCGCGAGCCGAATGATGGCAATCATGGGCGAAGGGCTCGCCTCTATCGGAGACAGATCTTTTTCCGCCGAAGGCGCGGTGAAGACGCTGCAGGCGCTCGGCTGGCGCACCCTTTCGGCGATCATGCTCGTCGCGCTGTCGATGGCTGCTATCTCCCTCGTCATAAACGCGCTACAAGCACACGGCGTTCTGTCACTCAAGCCAATCACCCCGCAACTCAAACGCATCAATCCGGCGTCGAATATCAAGCGACTGGTCGGAATGCAGGCGCTGGTAGAGTTGGCAAAATCACTTGCCAAACTGCTCATTGTCGGCGTCGCCATCCACGCTGCGCTCGGCGAGGAAGCGATCAATTCGATCGTTGTGACGAGCCAGGAATCGCCTGCGGCACTGCTACAGGTAGTGATGCACTTCTCAGTGAAGCTTATCATGACCGCCGGCATCGCGTATCTCGCGCTCGCGCTCGCCGACTACCTCTGGCAATACTGGCAGTACACCAAAGAAATGCGGATGAGCAAGTCGGAAATCAAGCAGGAGTTCAAGAATACGGAAGGGGATCCACTGCTCAAGCAACGCATGCGCTCAATTGGCCGCGCGTTAGCCCGCAAGCAGATGTTCAAGGATGTGCCACGTGCAGACGTCGTCATAGTGAACCCGACTCACCGCGCGGTCGCGCTGAAGTACGACCCATCCAAAGCACCAGCTCCAATTGTCGTTGCGATGGGCCAACGCAAGATCGCGGAACGCATCAAGCAGATCGCCATGGAAAATGGCGTACCGATCATCGAAAACAAGCCGCTCGCGATTGCACTCATCAAGCAGGCGCGCGTCGGAATGATCATTCCAGTCGAACTTTACCTCGCGGTTGCAGAAGTCCTTGCCTTCGTGATTCGCCAGCGCAATGAGCGCGGCGCGCGCTGGGCATACCGCCCGATCTCGCATCTCGTTGGAGACACAGTCTGATGGCCGCGATAGCAGCAAAACCAACAGTTACCACGGCTGCTCCTGGAAAGGGCAACGCCGAGGTAGGCCTTGCCGTCGCGGTCGTATTCGTCATCGGTCTGCTCATCGTACCGTTGCCGGGCTTCATGCTGGACATCCTGCTCGTCACGAGCATCTCCCTGTCGCTCGTCGTTCTGCTCTCGGCGCTCTACACCACCAATCCGCTCGAGTTCAGCTCGTTTCCCGGGCTGTTGCTCCTATTGACACTGTTTCGGCTCGCGCTCAACGTAGCGAGCACGCGGCTGATTCTGACGCACGGCTCGGCCGGTCACGTAATTCAGGCGTTCGGTGAGTTCGTCATTGGCGGTAACTACGCCGTTGGACTGGTCCTCTTCCTGATCCTGATCGGCATAAATTTCATCGTCATTACCAAGGGTGCAGGACGCGTCGCTGAAGTGGCGGCCCGATTCACACTCGACGCGATGCCAGGCAAGCAGATGGCGATCGACGCCGATCTCAACGCCGGTCTCATCGACGAAAATGAAGCACGTCGGCGCCGCGCTGAAATCGCGAGCCAGGCTGACTTCTACGGCGCGATGGATGGCTCGTCCAAATTCGTGAAGGGAGACGCAATCGCGGCTCTGATCATCACCTTCATCAACATCATCGGCGGAATATTCATCGGAGTCGTCCAGAAGGGCCTCCCCTTCTCGCAAGCAGTAAGCACTTACACAATCCTGACCGTTGGTGAAGGGCTTGTGTCGCAGATTCCGTCACTCGTCGTTTCGACGGCGGCCGGTATCATGGTGACGCACTCTGCTGGCTCGACGCAGATGGGTACCGTTGTTGCCTCGCAGATGACCAGACACCCGCGGGCGATGTGGATCGCCGCTGGCGTGCTCGCGCTGTTCTCGATCGTGCCTGGCTTGCCGATGCTACCGTTCCTCTCGCTTGCCTGCGTGCTCGGCTTGCTCGCGCGCGCGGCATCCGCAGCGGAAAAGAGGCGCGATGCAAGCGCATTGCTCGCACTAAATCCACCAAAGGCTGAGACTCCAACCTCGACAGATCCCATGAAGGATCTGCTCCAGATCGATCCAATTGAACTCGAAGTTGGCTATGCGCTCATCCCGCTTGTTGATGAACGCCAGGGTGGCGATCTGCTCGATCGCATTTCCATGCTGCGCAAGCAGGCTGCGGTGGAATTGGGGATTCTCATCCCGCCGGTCCGCATTCGCGACGATATCCGCCTTCCGTCCAATGAGTACGTCATCAAGCTGCGCGGCAGCGAAATGGCGCGCGGTGAAGTCATGCCGCGATTCCTGATGGCTCTGAATACCGGAACTGTTCTTTCACCAATCGAAGGCATCGATGCTGTCGATCCCAGCTTCGGGATGCCAGCACGCTGGATTGCAACTAATCGCCGCGCCGATGCCGAGGCATACGGCTATGTAGTTGTCGAGCCGTCGACGGTCGTCGCCACACATCTCATGGAAGTCCTGAAGTCGAACGCAGCCGAGTTGCTCGGCCGCCAGGACGTCCAGGAAATGGTCGAGACGCTCAAGAAAACACACCCGGCGCTCGTCGACGACATCGTTCCGTCGAAGATCTCGCTCGGTACTCTTCACCGCGTGCTGCAGCGACTGCTTCGCGAGCGCATCCCCATCCGCGATCTCGTCACGATCCTGGAAGCACTCGGCGATTCCGCCGACACGACCAAGGACCCGGAAGCGCTCACGGAGCACGTACGGCGGTCGCTATCGAATGTCATCGCGAGACTGTACTCCGAGCCCGACTCATCTGTCCGCGGCATCACCATGGGGCCGCGCCTCGAACAGGCCCTCACAGGATTGTTCTCGCCGCGCACCGCGCAGCCTGGCGGATCGCTGCTCAATCCCGATACGCTCGCGCGCATGCTGCGTGACCTGAACGAAATGTCACAGGCGCACTCGCAGGAAGGCCGGCCCATACCGCTCGTCACACCGCCAAGTCTGCGTGTCGGAGTACGACGTCTGATAGAGCCGGTTCTCCCATCCCTACCCGTCATCTCGCTCGCGGAGCTGCCAACGGCGGTGAACCTGCACAGCGTTGGATTGTGGGAGATGCAACATGCCGCATGATCCCGGCGCGCCCCGCATCGTCGTCGCATCAGGAATGTCCGGAACCGGAGTGTCGTCCGTCTGTGCATGTCTTCAGGATGCGGCACCCGGGATGGACATCATCGACGCAGGCTCTAAATGGGCCGACATCAACGAAGCGTGCGCGCCGGGATTCACACGCATGCTCGTAGTTACAACGCACGACATCATCGCGATTACTTCGTCATACGCGTTGATCAAGATCGTCCGCGACAACTTCACGGACGCACCGCTCGAGCTGCTCGTGAATGCGAGTGAAGAGCGGGACGCACTCAAGACTTACGAACGAATTCAGGTGGCGTGCAGCCACTTCCTTGGTGAGACCGTCGGCTTTGCCGGCTCGGTCCCGAACGACCCGATTGAACAAGAACTTGGAGAGAAGAAGGCAGCGCATATGACTCGCCCCGGATTTGGATCGGCTGCTGTCATGGCATTGCAGAATCTCGCGACGCGATTGGATGAGGAATTGGGAGCAACAATGCTACGGGGCTCGTGGCGTCACGGAGATCGAAGAGACCTATGACAAAAATGGATATGGAACTCTGGAAAGAATTTGCGCGCGGCAATCAGACCGCACGCGACAGCCTTCTCGCCGAGCATCTCGGCCTGGTTCACCACGTTGCGCGGCAACTGTCGCGCACGCTCGCCGCAAAGGCGGACATCGACGAGATGGTGAGTGCCGGAACGATGGGCCTAATGAGCGCACTTGAAGGATTCGATCCCTCGCGCGGTCTGGCATTCAGCACGTTCGCTGCCCCGCGAATCCGCGGCGCGATCCTGGACGAGCTCCGCCGCCAGGACCACGTACCGCGCTCGGTCCGCCGCAAGGCGCGCGAGCTGTCCGCTGCGCGGGAGACGCTGCAGCGTATCTTCGGCCGGCCCCCGGAACCACAGGAAATGGCCGAACACTTGGGGGTTGATGTCGACACCCTCTGGCGCTGGGAAGCTGACGTCGAAAACTCCGTGCACCTGTCGATCGACCGCCAGCCGGGCGAAGGAGACTCGAGCATGGCCGCGCCGGCTGAGATGCTCGCCGACGATACGCACGGCGATATCGAAGAGACACTCAATCACGAACAGGAAGTAGCGCTCCTTCGCGATGCGATCATGGAGCTCAAGGAACAGGAGCGCGTGGTCCTGTCGCTGTACTACTTCGAAGAGCTCAAGCTCCACGAGATCGCCTCGGTTCTGAATCTCACTGAAAGCCGAGTGAGTCAGATCCGATCCAAAGCACTCGGAAAACTGCGCACTGAATTGGGGCCGATTCGCAGCTTCGTCGCATGAGACGGGGACACGACTGGTCAAGGTGTTAGGCAATTATTGCCGTAGCGGCAGTAATTGCCGCCTGCAGAGCTGCGCGACGACTCGATTGAGATTTAGTTAAGTCATTGCCTTGCAGGAGCTTACGCCGCCGCTGAGTGGCATCGCATCCGTGGTACCGCAGTTGCCAATAGAGTATGCATCAACTTGGGAGATGGATAATGGGAACGAGTGTTCGACCGAACGGGATGACAAGCGCCGCCGCTGCGCTCCGATATTGGGAGCGCCGGCAGGAGGTCGCGTCAAACAATCTGGCAAACGTTTCCACTGATGGCTTCAAGGGCCAGAAGGTGTTCGCCACCATGGTCGAGGGCGCTCTTCCGGCTGCAAGCGCGGTCACTGATTTCTCGCAGGGAGGCCTCCAGATCACCAATAATCCCCGCGACATCGCTCTCCAAGGCAATGGTTTCTTCGTCGTGAAGACTTCAAATGGCGAGCGCTACACACGCGGCGGTACGGTGCGGGTGAACGACGCCGGCAATCTCACGGACGCATCGGGCAACGAGATCCTGGGCGACAATGGACCGATCCGCGTCACCTCCCAAGGCGATGACGAGGTCGGCAACATTCAGGTCAGCCGCGGTGGCACGGTCACACTGAACGATTCAGAAGTAGGTCACCTCCGAATCGAAACCATCCCGGATAAGACAACGCTTGCCACCGAGGGAAGCGGGATGTTCATCCCGCCGGCGCAGCGGCAGCGAATCGATCCCGACGCACGCATTGTGCGCCAGGGCGCACTGGAACAGAGCAACGTCACACCCATCAGTGAAATGGTGGACATGATCTCAATTCAACGTTCCTTCACAGCAGTACAGCAAGCGGTGACAAGCCTCGACGCGGCGCGACAGATCGCGACGACCGAGCTCGGCCGCGCAGCAACCTGAGGAGACTGAGTAATGGATCCAGCACTTCGCACCGCCGCCACTGGTATGCAGGCGCAACAGACGCTTTCTGACGTCATCGCCAACAACCTCGCCAACGTCAACACTACCGGCTTCAAGAGCAGCCGGGCTCACTTCGAGGACCTCCTGTATCAGACGATTCAGGGACCAGCGACACTAGGCTCTCGCGATACCGAGCAACTCCCGGCAATTCAAATTGGACTTGGAACGCGCCTTACGTCGGTCGATCGAATCGATTCACAGGGATCGCTCGAGCAGACGTCGCGGCCGTGGGATCTCGCAATTCAGGGCGAGGGCTACTTTGAAGTACAGCTCCCTAATGGCAATACAGCTTACACGCGTGACGGCAGCTTTCAGGTTTCTGATCAGGGCGTGCTTGTAACAGGCCAGGGCTACTCGATTCAGCCCACCATCAAAGTCCCGTCCGACGCGACCAGCGTCACGATCTCGACCACCGGCGTGGTTACAGCCAATGGTACCGCGACGGGCACAAGCGGCACCCAGGAGCTCGGCCAAATCGAGCTATCGCGCTTTCCGAATTCGGCTGGACTCGAGTCACTCGGCCAGAACCTGTTCGGCGTAACATCGTCGTCCGGCGAGGCGATCAAGGGACAGCCGACCCAGAACGGAAACGGAAGCATCGCGCAGGGATATCTCGAATCCAGCAACGTCGAGATCGTTACCGAGATGGTAAACATGATCACGGCGCAGCGCGCCTATGAGATAAACTCGAAGGCCATCAAGAACAGTGAAGACATGGCGACAACCGCTAACTCCTTGATGCGCTGACGATGCTGAAACACAATGCCGCGCTTCTGGCCGCACTCATGTGCGTCGCAACGAGCGCGCGCGCGCAGACTGCGACCCGGAACAATGCCAAGGTCCCCGTTGCCGCTCGCGATTTGACGCGCGGCACCGTGCTCTCGGCCAGCGACATAAAGTGGGCCGACACCACGCTCAGCGATGGCAGCATGCCGGACGCCGCACACGTGGCGCCGGGTTGGGTAGCGCGCAGACTGATCCGCGCTGGCGAAATTCTTGAGGAACCTGGCGTCGCACAGCCCGACCTGGTAACTGCCGGCGATGTAGTCGACGTCGTTTATACCGGACCTGGTGTTTCCATCAGGACTCACGGCACCGCCGCAGGACACGGACGGAAAGGCGATGAGCTCGTCGTCCGTCTCGACAATAGACGTCGCCTGCGCGGAATCATTACAGCCCCGAACACCGTCACGGTGACGCAATGAAGAAAAGGATCATCCACGCATTGAGCGCGCTCGCGATCGCCGCTACAGTTTCAGTCTCCACACTCGACGCCCAGGCCGCGAAACCGCCGGCAAAAAACGCGGCGCAAGCAGCCACAGCCGCAGCGACGGAGAGCGCTCCTACTCTCACGTCCACCGCTGTGCCAGGAAGGCAATCGTGGCTGTCGGACCGACGGGACTATCACATCGGCGACATTGTCACCGTTCTCGTGGACGAATACACGCTCACCTCTCTGGACAAGGAAGTCGACGCCGCCGACAACCGGCAGCGAACCCTCGGGCTCGGACTCAACACTCCGTCCAGCAACAAGACATACGGAATCAACACCAACAACGGCGCGCAGTCACAGAACAGTGGACTGGATGCGCGAACGAATACCCTCACCACGGAAATGAGCGCACGCGTCGTGGCAATCGCTCCGAATGGTGTAATGCAGCTCAAGGGAACCAAGATGATCAAGGTCGAAGAGAGCAAGGTCGATCTCACGCTCTCTGGTTGGGTGCGCGTACAGGACGTCGCCCCCGACAACAGTATCCAGTCGTTCCGCATGGTGGACGCGAATCTGGACTATCAGGCTGACGGACCGCTCGGCAAACCCAAGAGCGGCATCATCGGCAGATTGCTCGGAGCGTTCTGGCCATGAAGCGCATTCTCGAAATACTTGCCGCCGCGCTCGCATGCGTAGCCCTCGCGGGATTTCAGGCGGGTGCCCAGAGCGCGCGCATTCGCGACATAACAATTGCTGACGGGTCGACGCCAGTGCGCCTGCTGGGATATGGCATTGTCGTCGGACTCGACGGCACCGGCGATCGAGGGCTCGGAGGCCAGCAGGGCGGTCAGACGGTTCAATCCGTGGCCAATCTGCTTCGTCGCTTTGACATAGAGATTCCGGCCGAGGTGCTTCGCACGCGCAACGTCGCAGCAGTCCTCGTCACGGCCGAGGTTTCGCCGTATCTGCGGCCAGGCGGAAAGTTCGACATCACGATTTCATCGCTGGCTGACGCTCGGTCGCTACGTGGTGGCACGCTGTGGATGACGCCTCTCGTCACCGACGCAGGCGCGCAGGCACTCGCAACCGGGCAAGGTTCCATAGTGATGAGCGATGGCAACATCAACTCACGTGATTTCAATACAGTCGAAACCTCGGGCCGCATTCCGGGCGGAGGCTTGCTCGAAAACTCGCTGACGACCGCCAGCTTCGCGAGTTCATCGCGACTGCTGTTAAAAGATCCAGACATTGGAACTGCGACCAAGATCGCCGCGGCGATCAACCAGGCTATCGGCGCCAACACAGCCAAGGTCGAAGATCCCGGCTCTGTGGCATTGACGATTCCTGCTACTGGTGATCGCGCAGCTACGATCGTGAAGATTCAGGATCTTAAGGTCACTCCCGACCGCGCAAGCCGACTGGTGATCGATGGGCGCGACGGAACAGTCGTTGCCGGCGGCGACATAACCGTTGGCGAGGCCGTTGTGAGTCACGGCGGTGTCACGCTGACAATTGGCGGACCGGCCGCGCCTCCAGCGGCGGCTGGCGCAGCCGCGAACGGACCGAGTGGGCCCGGTGGGCCCGGTGGAATGCAGGCTGTCAGAATAGCGTCAGGCGCCTCGGTGCAGGCCGTGGCGACAGCACTACAGGCGATCCAGACATCCCCATCGGAGATCGCCGCGGTCTTCGAGTCCCTACGAGAGGTCGGTGCGCTCTCCGCGGATGTGACCGTCCGATGAGTGCGATCAGCGGGATTCCCGTGGCAAACGCCGGCGCAGCCACCGATCCGACAGCGGCAGCAACCGACGCGCGGTTACATAAAGTGTCGACTCAGCTCGAGGGACTCTTTGTGCAACAGATGTACAAATCAATGCGCGACACAGTACCTACTGGCGGCGTCGTTGACGGTGGGGCTGGTGAAGAGATGTTTACCGGTATGCTGGACGAACATATCGCTGCCGATACTCCCCAGCAATGGAAGCACGGTTTGAGCGAGTCGATCTACCGGCAGCTTAAGGCAAAAGTATCTGCGCAAGAAACGAAGCTTCCACCTGCAAGCAGTCCAGTGATGCCGGCCGGCGTGGATGATTAAGGTACCCACATCGTTCACGCAGGCGATCAAGAGATCATCATGATGCAGACGTATCGCGAACAGCTCGTACCAATAACGAACTTCCGAACGGGAACGACACCGGTTTCGCCCGCCGCGCTGGACGCCCTCACAGATGCGCTCGTGGCTGAGCGCAAGCTCATCGACGAGCTTACCGATATCGTCCTGCGCCAGCGCGCCGCCGTGGCACTCGACGATCTCGAAGCAGTGGACGACTCCGTCTTTGCGACTCACCGCCTGTTGCTCACGCTCGGCGAAGCCCGCAAGGGGCGACGGTCGATCAATGCGATGGTCGGCTGCAGGGAAGAAACCGGAGTAAAGCATCTCGAAGACGCCCTGGGACCGTTGATGACGCCGCGGCTGCGTAAAGCGCGTGAGGAGTTACAGGTATCCGCCGGTCGCCTGTCACGAGAGATAGGTATCAATCGTCGTATACTTCGGGAGGCGATCGCGAATAGCGACGCGTTCGTACGGACCGTAGTCGGAGCACCCAAGGACGCAGCTCAGCAAGGTTACGGATCGACCGCGCCTTCCGCGTACACACGAAGTGATGCCATAGCCTTCTCGCGCACCGCATAGGTACCGCCAATGTCGCTCAATTCCATCCTGGGGACCGCAACGCTCGCGCTTCAAGCGCAGCAGACTGCAACCCAGACCGCGGCCAACAACATCGCAAACGCGGGCACTGTCGGTTACAGCCGCCAGCTCGTGAACCTTACGCCCAACACGCCTCTGTACACGCCGTCAGGCGCGATTGGGACCGGCGTGCTGGTCCAGGACATCTCCCGCGTCCGCAACAGCATGCTCGATACCAACTATCGGGCTCAGGCTTCGCAGGCTTCGGCGTACACCACTCAGGGCGACGTTCTAACTTCGATCAGCAACGTCTTTGGCGAGCCATCCGACACCGGTCTTGCCAACACTCTCGACCAGTTCTATTCGTCCTGGGGCGACCTCGCAAACAACCCCACCAACTCAGCCGCACAGAGCGTAGTGCAGCAACGTGGTGCGGCAGTAGCAAGTCAGCTCAATCAGTTCTCATCCAGCCTCGACCAGCTCTCGTCGAACACTCTCGCAACGGCGACGCAGCAGGTCAACGACATCAATCAGTACACAACGCAGATCGCTGCGCTCAACAAGCAGATCGTCGCGGCGGAGTCAGACGGAACCACAACGGCCAACGATCTTCGCGACGCACGTGACAACGCTATAGATTCGCTCAGCCAGATCGTTCCGGTACGCGTAATCGATCAGCCTAACGGCTCCGAGAACGTCTATATTGGTGGTTCCACGGTAGTTGACGGGTCTTCATCTGCGACCTTCGGACTGCAGGGCGCAGCCGGAGGCACATTGTCGCTCCAGCTCAATGGCCGGAGCTTCGGCACGCAATCGCCTGGCGGCTCGCTCGGTGCGAATCTCGATGCACTGAACACCGAGATTCCAGCAGCCAAGAGCCAGCTCGACGCGCTTGCCTCTGGAATCGTCACGAGCGTCAACGCGATACACGAAACCGGCTGGACCGCGGCAGGCGACGCCGCAGGCGGATCCAACTGGGATCCGTCGGCCGGAGCGACCGGATCGAATGTCGACTTCTTCGATCCAACAAAGCTCACCGCTGGAACGATCAGCCTGTCAGCACAGGTCGCGTCCAATGCATCGTTCATCGCAGCTGGCGACGTTCAGAACGCAACCGGCAACAACGACATCGCGAACAAGATCGCAGCACTTGGCGATGACACGACGACTATGACGAAGTACGGATCGACAACTCAGACAACGTCGATCAACGCGTTCTACAATGATCTCGTGACGCGAGTCGGTGTCGCGACGAGCAATGCGACGTCGTCCGCGACAGTATACACCACCCTCGCGCAGCAGGCCGACACCCAGCGCCAGAGCGTTAGTGGCGTGTCCACTGACGAGGAACTCATCTCGCTCACGAAGACCCAGCAAGCCTACGCGGCAGCAGCCAAGATCATTACAACAGCATCTGCCATGTCGCAGACGCTGCTCGACATGATCCAGTAGGCTCCATCGCCAGCGGCCCGGCGGCGGCCGCTCGACGGAGTTATCTTCCGCTCATCGCATGCTGATTCTGGGGCGGCGGCCCGGTGACACGCTAATCATAGACGGTGGCATCAAGATCGTCGTCCTTCAGTGCGACCGCAGCGGAGTGCGGCTCGGCATCGAAGCGCCCAGCGACGTCACTATCCTGCGCGGCGAAATCGTCAATCAGATTGCCGACGAGAACAAACGCGCCAACGTGGTATCTGAAGCGAAGGAATGGGCGACTACAATTCCGCTCAAAAAGCCCTGAACCTCCTCAGGCCCTTCCGGAAACAAGTAGTCGGGCCCGCACCAGCGTCGATCCAGCACAGATATCCAGTCCTCGCTCATCGCTTCTGAACGAAATCGGAATGCGCACCGGCTGAGCGACCGTTCCAGGCTCGCTCTCCGCGCGCTCGATTTCAGATGCCGCGGTTATGAGCGCGACCACGATCTCGTGCGTCAATTTCGTCGGCCGCGCCACGACCGGCGGCACTTCCCGGCGCCCGACTACCTCGAAAAGCACCCCTCGGCAATCAGGGTGAAGATGCGCCAGCAATATCGCGTCGTCCACGAGCCGAGTGGGCTCGAGCGCTTCCTCTGACTCGTCCTCGGGCGCGGCGAGGAGCCGGAGAAGGCGGATGCCCTCCTCCAGCCGCGGGACCTCGTCCGCCAGCGCCCGGAGAATGGGCGGAATCGTGGGGTCATCGGACAGAATGTCCGATACGCCGGCAAGCGTCGCTACCCGATTGCTGATGTTGTGGCTGACGCCAAGCAGCAATTGATCGAGTACTGACGCCCAGCCGTCGGGGCGTATTGTGGGACGATCCAAGTCCAGTTTTACCATCTGTTCGCCGATACTGACACCTATGCGAAGAACATGGGCCA
>Ga0207933_1002000_pt1 | contig 13956 bp, 11 predicted proteins | sample NGESurdeep092012_4_FD_184488 | JGI IMG/M metagenome (GOLD analysis project Ga0207933, IMG submission 184488) | Arctic peat soil microbial communities from Barrow, Alaska - NGEE Surface sample F53-3 deep-092012 (SPAdes) | ecosystem: Environmental > Terrestrial > Soil > Wetlands > Peat ... | reverse complement strand
CGTTGATGATTGAGTGGGAGTGAGGCGTACTCCGGCGCAGTCCAGCGTGTCATGGCGCGGCGGTTCGTTGAAATCTTCTCGGCAAACGTCGCTGTCAGGATGCTGATTGGAAGGGCAGTTCGTCGTCGAAATAGAACGCAAGTTGAACTGGTGATCTCTGTAGCCGATAACTCCGCCAAGGCCCGGGGATGAGCCGTTTTTTCGTCATGGGGACGGGATGTGCTCCATGTGCGTCGCCAGCCATCTGGCCTGCGCGCAGCGGCGGTAGGCATAAGACCTCGAAATCAGCAAATGATCGGCGACGGCACACATCCTGTTATCCAAGTATTGCAGCAGGTTCACATACGCGGCCGCCAATGAACCGTGTGCGTCGAGGTCTGCATCCAGAGCCGAGGCGGCTTCTTGCTCGATCATTTCGCTCAAGGGATCACGGCCCTCATTGCTGACCAGCCGATAAGTCAGGGGATGCATGTCGTCGTCCTGCCTGCGCCCCTGTGGGGCACGGTCCAGGCGGATGGCGCGGCGGAGTTTCTGCCCGGTGTGGCGGACCAGGTGCTGATAAAGGTGGCTCAGCAGCTTGTCCTGGCAGGCGGCGCTTGCCAGGTTCAGGGGTTCGCCGTCGGGCATTCGCAGCTCCCAGGCCACGATCCAGGCTTCATGCAAAACGTCGGGCAACTGGTGCTCCCCGCCCGTGTGTCGTGCGATGCGCTGCGGGTCCCTCTTTCGCCGAATGGCAAATCGTTCAAATGCGTCATCAGGGACTGGGTGCATTGCGCGCTCCTGCCTCAGGTGAACCGAAGATCCTCGATCAGGCCGTCCGCCACCGCCTCCTCGGCGATGGACAAGCCGTGGCGGCACATGGCGGTCGCGAGCAGCCGGTCCCATGCGGCGGTAATGTCCGTTTCGGCGAGATCGCGCCGAGCGTGCGGCGCGGATTGCACAGCGGCTTCGTAGTCGCTCGTGGCCGGGCGCCAGGGCCTGGCCTGCCAAGTGTGCATCACGTGGTTGGCGTAAAGGTGGCGACCAGCCGGACGGCGGCAGAACGGTACCACAACGGCTCGTCGATAAATAGGGGACCGTTTCCCAACCCGCAAAGGACATCAAGCTTGAAACATGTATTTTCGTTTGGCAAAGCTATAGTCGCTGAAAAAACGGGAATCTTATGCGTTTATGGTACCCCTCGCTTCGAGGGGCGAACCTGTCGATTCCTTGGCGTCGGCTTTATCCAAAGCCATCTGACGTGCACTTTGATAGTCAACTTTTCCAGTCCCGAGTACCGGTATTGATGTGACAGACAACACTCGTCGGGGCACGGCCAACGCAGATAAGCCGCCTTGCTGGAAAGCGCCTTGCAAAGCATCGCGATCGGCTGTGGTATGTGTCGTCAGGAGCACGATCTGCTCGCCCTTCCTGGGGTCAGGGATGGCCACCGCCGCGTGGGCTGCATTGGGCCAAAGTGTCGAGATAGCGTTTTCTACCGCACTCAACGAAATCATTTCTCCGGCAATTTTCGCGAAGCGTTTTTGACGGCCCTTGATGGTGATGTAGCCGTCGGCATCGATTGACACGATGTCGCCGGTGTCGTACCAACCCTCGTCCGGTCCCTGCAGCACGCCTGGCGCCTCGGACTTCAGATACCCACGCATCACGTTCGGTCCTTGCACCTGAAGCAATCCTGCACCTTCGATACCTGGAACGGTTTCGAGTCTATGACGAAGGCCTGGCAGCAAACGACCGACAGTACCGGGACGATTGTGCATCGGCGTATTGATACTAATTACTGGTCCCGTCTCGGTAGCTCCATAACCTTCGAAGACTCGCACGCCGTAAGTATCGGCATAGATGCGTCGCGTTTCATCGCGCAGCTTCTCTGCACCTGCAAATATATAGCGAATGCTGTGCAGATCGTAGGGATGCGCCGAACGCGCATAGGCAGCCAGAAAGGTATCCGTACCGAACATGATCGTGGCGTTAGTGTCGTAGATCAGTTCTGGAACTATTCGATAGTGCAGCGGCGAAGGGTAGTAGAAAGCGCGGATGCCGGAAAAGATCGGTAGAAGCGTTCCGCCAGTCAAACCAAATGAATGAAACATTGGCAGCACATTCAGCACGGTGTCCTGCGGACCGAAATCCACACGGCTTGCCACCTGGGCACAGTTCGCCAGTATGTTCCGGTGACTCAACACTACGCCCTTCGGGCTGCCCTCGGAGCCAGAAGTAAATAGAATGACAGCACTGCCATCGGCACGGCTAGTTTTCGCATCGAGGCCGCGCTCAATGCGTCCATACGCGAACTCGGGGAACCAGGCCGAGAACAAGCCGAATACCTTGTCTTGCCAGCCAACCGTCGGAGCGAGATCCTCCAGGAAGACCACCCGAACAGAGGTCAGCGCATCGACGACCGGTCCGAGCTTCGCCATCTCGACAAATCTGCGCGATGTGAGGACAGTACTCAACGATGCGGTGCGACATGCTTGCGCCACTTGTGCGGGCCCGCTGGTGAAATTCAGCAGAGCCGGTGTTGCGCCGATAGATTGGAGTCCAAAGAACGTCAAGCTGGCAGCCGCAGTGTTGGGTAACATGACGCCAACGGCGCTTTCGCCTGGGCACTGTCTAGCCAGCATCTTGCCCAGCGTGAAGGCACGCACCAAGAAGGCACCATACGACAAGGGCTTACGCTCCACGTCTTCCGCAATCAACTTGCCTGCACCATGCACGCGACGCGCAGCTACCAGCGCTTCGAACAACGTGCGGTCGGTGCTAGTGCTGGTGAACATCATCTCCGACATTACGTCATATAGCTGAGCACTAGCTACGCGCCGTCGAGCGCGGCCCTTCACTTCCGCTGGGATATCGAAGCGGCGCGGCGGCAGAATCGTCAACGTAATACGAGGAAACCAACGGGTGCGGACCTTGCCGCGCAACCGTGAGAGCGGTGTGTACTGTGCGCCATCGATGCGGATTGGCAACAACTGCGCACCCGACTTGTCCGCGACCATGCCCGGACCTTCATAAATCTTCATCAGCGCGCCGGTGATCGTCAGACGTCCCTCAGGGAACATCATGCACTTACGGTCTTGCTTCACCAGGTCTATCAGCGATTTCGTGGCCAGCGGATTCATCGGATCCAGTGGCAACGCGTGCACGATAGAGAGGAGCGGGCGTAACCACCAGGCCCGTGCAACGTGCGTATTGACGGCAAAGCTCACTTTTTCAGGCAAGAACGCGACAATCAACGCAGCATCGAGGAACGAGGTATGGTTGGCAACGATCAAAACACGATCCCCCGCCTCGTCAAATCGTTCGATGTGCTTGACTTCAACGCGGTACAACGTTTTCAGTACCGCACGGAGAATAGTGCGCAGCACGGCATCCGGCAGCAATCGGCAGATGTAGATCGTGACGATGCCGTTCAAGAGAGCGACGGTAAGAAACAACTGCGGGATCGTGAACGACAGCGCGAACAGCGCGACCGTCACGATAGCGGAGACAACCATGAACAAGGCGTTCATAACATTGTTGGCGGCGATGACCCGCGCCCGATGCTCTGGAGCACTACGCTCTTGCATGATGGCGTACAAAGGCACGATATACAGGCCACCACAAACGGCTAACGCACCAAGATCGAACAATACGCGAAAGTGGGCTACAGAAGCCAAGAACGAAGACAATGAGTGTAGTGTCGAAGCCGCGTCACCGAGAGTTGCCGCAGGCAAGTGCTGACTGGCAAAGAACAAATCGGCCGCGAACAGAGTCATGCCAAGCGCAGCCAGCGGGACATACGTCGCTTGCACTTTGCCGCGAAGCAACCGATTGCAAAGATACGAACCAAGCCCGACACCGATCGAGAACACTGTCAGCAGCAAGGTGACGATAACCGGATCAGCTTGCAGAACGGTTTTCACGTAAGGCGCGAACTGGGTCAACAATGTGGCGCCGACGAACCAGAACCACGAGCTACCCATGATGCACAGCCAGATTGCCCGATCCTTGCGGCAGTAGGCCAAGATCGCACGGGTCTCGCGCCACAGATGTGGGCTGACCTGAATAGCCGGATCGCAAGGAATCGTCGCAGGAATCGCACGGCTGCTGAAATAGCCGATAACAGCGACCGTAACCAAAGCAATACTGACCCACGTCACCCCATTGGCTTGCAACGCCAGCAAACCACCGAGAATCGTGCCCAGCAGGATGGCCAGGAAGGTACCTGCTTCGATGTGGCTATTCCCCGACAACAATTCATCGGGTTGCAACTGCTGAGGCAGCAATGCGTATTTGATCGGGCCGAAGAATGTCGAGTGCATGCCCATGCAAAACAGTGCAACGAGCAGGACGGCGACACTGTTCATGACAAATCCGGCCATCGCCACAAGCATGATGCCAATCTCAGCCATCTTGATGATTCGCGTCAAGGCCGCCCTGTCGTACTTGTCGGCCAACTGTCCTGCCATGGCGGAAAAGAGAAAAAACGGCAGGACAAAGAGGCCACCCGCGACTGTCACAAGAAACTGAGCATGATCTGCGCTCGATGCCATGCGAAACGTGATCAGCATGATCATCGCGTTCTTCAGCATGTTGTCGTTAAAAGCACCGAAGAACTGCGTCAAAAACAACGGCAGAAAGCGTCGCGTAGTAAAGAGGGACATCGAGTTACCCCGGGTATTTGGTATAAGGCGCAGTATGCCGACGTGAACCTTTAATTGATACGAAAAACGAAATCAATAGCTTTTAACAGCACTATTGGTATCTATATCAGATACGTTTGCTGGTTTTCTGCGCATGCTCAAGAAGATAGCTGGCTCCCACGAACGGTTGGCCATCAGTAGGGCCACCCCGCGTTTCTCAACCACGGGCAACTTTGAGGATGATTCGTGCAAGGCCGCGACACGCGCTTTTAGGCGGTCGAGTTCGGCGCGTAGTTGACGATAAGCCGGCTCGGTCAGCATGCCGTGGGCGAAGACCAATCGATCCAATTCGTTTTCGCGAAAGCTACCTGTCAGAAAATCGGGAAGAGCCTTCGACACGAAGAAGGCATGGATCGGGCCATCCGGGATCCAATCGAAATCACGCGCCAGCAGAAGGCGAATACGATTGCCTGGGTAAAGATGCAGAATGCCCATCTTGTCGAGTGCTAGGACGTGCTTAAGACATTCCGCCTCGGTAATGTCGTAAGTGGCGACGATGTCGAGGACCGACCACTGGTTAATTGTACAGACAGCCACAAGCAGAAGCCTGTCGTTCGACACCAATTTGGCCTCTTGCTGATGGGTGAGTTCGCGCACGCGTGCGACCACAGCTTCCGACTCTTGAATCAGCTCGGCTGGGGTCATTCCGAGAAGCTCGGCGATCTTCTCCAGATGCTCGACACTAAGACGCTTGCCGCCGAAGAGGCGCTTGACGCTAGGCTCCGAGAGCTTGAGGGCCACTCCGACGTCACGATAGGTCAGACGCTTACCGCGCAGCAACCGCTTTACGGCTGAAACAAGTTGGTCAGCGAGGGGCATGGGGATCAGTTTTCGATACCGGCGGTGACATTTTATAGATCAATCTCGAAAATTGGTCGCATTATATTTGCCGGTCAAGCACAGTCGCGTTTGGCCTCCTTAGGTTATCAGCAGATTAGCGACATTGCTTGAATCTTTAAGAAATTAGAAATATATGCCGTAATCAGGTTGCGAAGCTCCTGTGGTGAGCTTGCTGAAGAATCCGATAGGGCGAATAGAGCAACGAAGCGGCCTTGCGCCGCGAAGCGAAATCGCGAACATGATTGAAAACATAAAAAAGCTTTGGTTTCGCGCGTTATACCGACTTCTATCCGGGTTCGCCTTCAACCGAATCGTTGTCACTGGCTCTGTCTCGCAACGGCGAGGTGCGACTCTGTATGTTTGTCTACATCGCAACGGTGCAATTGATGGCGCGGTGTATCAGCGCGTAGCACCGCGCGCGAAGATGACGCTTTCTAGTCAGTTGAGACGAAAGGCATGGACGCGGGCTATCTTCGACGGGATTGAAATCGTACGTCCACAGGACGCGGCGAAAGACGGAGCACGCGTTAGCAATGCAGACTCATTTGCGCAAGCGTCCAGATACTTGGTCGAAGGTGGCGAACTTGTTTTCTTCCCTGAAGGGACCAGTGAACTCGGGCCTCGGCATCTAAGGTTCAGAACCGGTGTGGCGAAGCTCGTTCAGCAAGCGCTCGAGCAGTTGTCCGAGCTCAAGGTTGTGCCGCTTGCGGCGCACTACGAGGATGCAACCACATGGCAAAGCAATGTCGATATCAGGGTCGGCGAAGCGTTCTACCTGCAAGGCGACCTGTCCGCGGCCGAAATCATGACCGTTCTGTCTACGGCGCTCGAAGAGGTCGGTCTGGACTGCGACACCCTCGAAGAACGGCGAGCGGTCGAATCGCTTGCCTACGCGGCGACGCTTGGTAACAAAGACATCCCTTATTCGAAGGCGCTCAAGGCACTTGCGCAGAATCCGTTTGGTGAGAGACTGAAGGCCATCCGCGTGACGGGCCAACAGTTTTGCCATCAGGGCGTACCGCTGGCACCCGTTGGGACCGTCTGGCCGTATTACACGGCGCTCATGGTACTCCTTCCATTTCAAATTTTAATGGGCGCGCTTAACCTCGCTCCCTATGTAGCAATGGAAGCGCTGGTCGAGAGGCTTTCCGATGGCCCCAACGTGCGCTCCTTGTGGCGAGCCCTTACCGGGATCGCGCTGCTTGCCATCTGGGGAGGGTTCATCGTTTCGCCAATGCTCGTTTTTTTCGATTGGCGACTCGTGCCTGTCTACTGGCTCGGTTGCGTCCTGCAAATCAAGACGCTCTACCGCACAAAAAAGCTTCTGATTACGGTTGCGAATCACATCGCGGGATTTTCGACATCGCGCGTTGTTGACCGACGAGCGCTTATCGATCTTCACCAAGAGTTGACCGCCTATGTTCGCAGCAAGCTTTAAGCGCGTGCCACCTCAAGTGCACGAATATGCGTGGAGCGGGTGTCTTCTGCTCGGTTGCGTTGAGATAGCCCGAACGTTTGGGCGAGGAACGACACCTGCCATCGCGATTACCTGGCCACTTTTCATGCTTGGTATGGTTGCATCAATGTGGGCAATCCGCGAACCGAGAAAGTGGCATCAGCGCTTAGGCTGGGCATATCTGCCGTTGAGCATGAATCTTGTTTATTTTGTCATCGGGCCGGTCGTGAAGGCAGCAACTGACTGGCGTGCGGACGCACTGTTGCAAAGCATCGATTTACATCTCATAGGCAAGAATCTGAGCCTCAGGCTGGAACCGTTCGCGAGCAGCGGTCTGTGCGACGCTTTCAGTCTAGGATATCTTTTCTTTCTTGTCTTGCTACCGGTGTTTTTCGTTGGTTACTTGGTAAGTGGGCGTCACCTCGAACGCTGCTTTCGCGGATTGTTTCTTCTCTACGGAATTGGCTTCAGCGGATATATGCTAATTCCCGCTGCCGGCCCCTACGTTGCGATGTCCGGCCAGTTTCGTACTGCGCTCCACGGAGGTTTCCTGACTGCGTTGAACTGGCATGTCGCCACAACCGGCTCCAACCATGTCGACGTATTTCCGTCGCTTCATGTCGGCGTGTCGGTTTTCATGTGGCTCACCCTGTTGAAGGACCGTCGATATCTAGGTCTTGCGATGACGCCGCTGATGCTCCTACTCTGGGGCTCCACAATCTTCTTACGTTTCCACTATACGATCGATGTCATCTGCGGGGCGGCCCTTGCCATCGGATGTTTCTGGTTCACCGCGCTTGAATCGTCATCCCACTCAAAAATTAGGAACATTCTCAATGGTCATGCTGCCCTTTAATAACCCTGCTGCATTGGACGTCAACGTTTCTGGGGGCAAAGGTGCTAGCCTTGCTCGACTGGCGAATAGCGGCTTCAATGTTCCTCCCGGCGTCATCGTCACAGCTCAAGCGTATCAGGCCTTTATTGCGCAAGCCGAATGGTTGCCCGAGGACTTAGCCGGCCTGCATCTTGCTGACCCGACCGCGCTCGCAAGGGAAGCACGGGTGCTGCAATTGCGACTGAATGCGCTGCCGATGCCGGCGCAGCTCGCGGTAGAGCTGCAGACAATTGTGAGTAAGCTGGTGAACGAGCACGAGATTCACAACAATTTCTCCGTGCGCTCTTCGGCGACCGCTGAGGACGGTGCCTCGGCGGCTTTTGCTGGTCAACACGACACTTTCCTTAATACCGACCGAGCCGACCTCGCGGAAAACGTCAAGGCATGCTGGCTGTCACTTTGGAGCGACCGGGCTATTGCTTACCGCAACCAGGTCGGTGTAGGCCTCATGGAAGCGGACATGGCAGTGGTAGTTCAGCAGATGGTTGAAGCGGAAGTGGCAGGAGTGATATTTACGGTGGATTCCGTTGCGGGCGACCTTTCGCAAGTTATAGTCAACGCCAACTACGGATTGGGTGAGTCCGTCGTTAGCGGTGAAACGGCAGACCACTGGAGAGTCGACAAGGTGTCGCTGGAAGTGACGCAGCGCCATCTGGCGGAGAAGGCAGCTAAAATTGTCTCCGCTAAAGGCGGTGGCACTGTCGAAGTCGCCCTTCAGGATGCAGAGCGCGACGCACCAAGCCTGAATGATCAAGCTCTTCGAGAACTCGCAACACTGGGCATAGCCATCGAGAAAGCCTACGGATTCCCGCAGGATATTGAGTTCGCCTTCGCAAACGGTCAGCTGTATGTTCTCCAATCTCGCCCAGTCACATCCATACCGGCTCGTTGGACGCGCGACGAGTCAGCTGAGCGTTTCCCGAACCCAATTTCTCCTCTCGCGTGGGAACTAGTCGAAGCGGGCTTTCACGCATCGCTGAACCACTCTTTCGAGTTGATGGGCCTGCCGCCGTTCAAGGGAAAGTGGTTCGCCATGTTCGAGGGTTACGTCTACGGTGACCAAAATGCCGTGGAGCTATACGCAAACGGTGTGCCATTGTCGCTCGCGTCCCTCGACGACCTGCGACACGCGCTACCCATTATCCGCGAAAAATATGGCTGGGTGCAGGAGCTACCGACGCGGTGGGCCGCGGACCTTGATTGGTATCTCCTGAAGCTCGGCGAATTCAAAGGCGCAGACCTTTCCAGGTTACCGCTGCGTCAACTTTGGGAACACGTGCGGGACATCAGTGCAACGGGCGCCCGTTACTTCCTCCCAAACATCGCCATCTCCATCACCCAACGTATTCTGTATAAGGTCTTGCATGGGATGCTGAGTATGACGGCGGGTCCAGAGAAAGCTCAGTCGCTGTTTGATTCACTACTCGCACATTGCGATACTAAAACCGGGATGATAAACGCGGAGTTGTACGAGCTCGCCCGAGTCGTCCAAATAAATGCGAAGTATTTCGACACGACCGACAACGACACTGCACTCGGCGATGGTGCCACGCGCTTGGCCGTGGCTCTGCCTGAGTTCGCTGCCCGGTTCACGCGCTTTCTCGAAGAGCATGGCCATCGCGAGGTTGAGTTCGATCCCTACGTGGCGACGTGGGTTGAATCACCGGCGGTCGTTCTCGACACGCTTCGCGTGATGGCGAGAGGCGAGTTAAACAACCCGCACGCTAACACACGGGAACTCAAGATTCGCGCTCAGGAGACTTTGTTCCAACTGCAGCAGCAGGTTCCGGCCGAACTCCGTTACTTCTTCACCGAAGTCGTGCGATTGGCACGGACGTACACAAGCCTCGATGATCTGGAGCATTACCAGACCACACGCCTGACGCTTCCAATGCGCCAAGCGCTCCGTGAGTTTGGTTCCCGCCTGGTAGACCTCGGTATCATCGTCGACCCGATGGACGTCTTCTTCGCAAACAGCGAGACACTTGAGCAAGCCATTCTGAACCCGCACTGGGCGCGCTGGGCCAAGCTGTCCACGAACGTGTCTGCGAACAAGGTGCAGTACCTCGAGGCGCGTGAGCGAACGCCGCGTTGGAATTTGAAAGGGGACGAGGAAAACGCGCTATCGGAAATCGGCGGCCTCAAAGGCATCCCCGGTAGCCCCGGCAAGGCAATTGGGCCTGCGTTTATCGTACGCGGCCCGGATGATTTCGGCAAGTTCCCGAAGGATGCGGTGCTGATTGCGCGGACCACTAACCCGGCTTGGACACCACTTTTCTATGGTGCGTGCGCGGTTATCACTGAATCCGGTGGTCCGCTCTCGCACGGCGCGGTTACCGCTCGCGAAATGCAAATACCAGCGGTGATGGCAGTGCGCGGTATTTTGACGGCGTTCTCGAACGGCGACATGCTCGAGGTCGACGGTTCGCGCGGAGTGGTTACCGCGATCTCCTCGAACGCGCAATAATGACGATAACCAACTGTGATCTCGAGCGCCGTGTGATTGTTGCAATAGGACCGGCCTCAGTTTCGATACAGCCTTGTGGCCTCTTGCAATAGTCAACAATACACGGCCCATTTGTGGGCTATCGCTGAAAGTTGTGGTGCACGCGAGGTAATACTGAGCCGCTTTGCGCGAAGTAATTTTGAGCCACTTTTCCGTAAAGTTGGATCTTTTTGCGCGAGATCCGAGTGCTACCCAAGGAAGAATGGATGCAAATTCATGTGCTCAAGGCCCAAGGCCTGTCGGAGGACGCCAGATAGCTCGCCAGGTAGGCGTTTCGAGAAACACCGTGGCGCGGTATCTGGCGTCCTCCGACACCCGCGTTACAAGATGCGCTGCGCCCGACCGACCAAGCTGGACCAGGCCCTATGTGGAGAAGCGCATTTGCGAGGCGGCACCCGACTGGATCCCAGCACCGGCAATGATGCGTGAGTTGCAAGTAAGCTTCGCGCTTGTCATCGTGTCAGCGGGTCGTGCATGCAGCGCGAAGATTTGACGGTAAACCTGACGGTAGATTTTTTCTTAAAATCGCGGCATCTGCGTTTACCGTTGTATCCGTGTGACCTCAGACGGTAAAACCAAACAAGAACGGCCTGCAAACTAAAGGCATTTCGGCGAGCTTGTGTATTTCGTAGTGGCGTTCCGGTTCATGTTTGCTGAGCAGTAAATATCGATGTTTTTCGCTCATTTCGTCCCTCGAAGAGAAACGAACTGCGTGACAAATATAATGTCAGGCGGGAAATTCGTATCCTTTGTCGCTATTTGCGTGCATGGAAAATCAACTCAAGCAATCCCGATCCTCGATATGCCGATGCCTCATCCGCCGCCAGTGGGGGCGGAATGGATTTTGACGCTTACCGTCGCTGGTGCGGGAATTGATGGAAGTGGTCAGTCGTTCAGCGCGTCAACCGACGGCCAGCTTGACTGGCTTGCCGACGCGACTAAGCATTTCCACCAGCGTGTCGATGGTGAACTTGGCCGTCTTTTTGTTCACCATGTCGGACACGCGCGGACGCGAAACCATCAGAATCTCGGCTGCCTCGGCTTGCTTCAGGTGATGCTCGGCAATCCAGGTGGACAGCTCATCCATCAACTGCTGCTTCAGCAATTGGGTGTCATTGATCTGCTTGCGAGAGGCTGCCTGCAAGCGCTTGGCCTCAGCGGGCGCGAAGCCAAGCTCCAGGAAGAGGTTCGCTCCCGGCTTCGTCACATGGCGGATTTCGGTGTCGATCTTCATTTCCGTGCCTTTCTCGCGTTGGCCACGGCGCGATAGCGTGCCTCGGCAATGCCCTTGTCCTGCTTACTGGTCGCCTGAGTCTTCTTCTGGAAGCAGTGCAGGACATACACGGCTTCCTCGAACTTGGTGACGTACATCACCCGATAGATGCCGCTGTCCTCCCGAATGCGGATTTCTCTGGTGCCGGCCCCGACATCATCGAACGGCTTCCAGTCATCCGGATCCAAACCAACTTGGACCTTGCCCAACTGGAAACCAGCGGAGCGACGTGGGTCGTCCGGGAATGCCAACAAGTCGTCGTAGGCGGAACCCACCCAACGAATCTCTTTTTCGTCGCTCATCGCTTCATTTTGTATAAAATTTTATACGCATCGAGGGCGGAAGTCAAACGCTTCAAGAGTGGTACGTGTTGAGCCGGCGCTTCGGCAATCGCATCGTGCATCGTATGCTGTCACAGTCCAACGCAGTACCGCGCACCCTTGAGCGCGAATGTACCAACTGCAAAAGTAAGTGGGGCGGCTTGGCTAGGCAGACGTGCAGTATCGAGAGATGTCTGGTTCATGGCTTGAGCACCACCAGCCCATCGGCTGAGCGGGATACCCAAGATCGGGCGCTGCCGGTCGGCAGTTGCGCGGCATCCAACGTGGCAGCCCAGGGCAGGGCGAGTTCGCGTCCAAACGGCTGCACAGGCGCACCCGTCTTGACGCTAGAGCAGCGCTGCCGCAAATCACGCAGTACGTCGACGCTCGATACCGGTGATCACCTCGACCGTCGACTTACCTGTATTGCTCATAGTCATAGACATATCAGTATTCCTATCATCTAGTTTAAGGAATTCTGCCTGTCCTGTAATCCAAGGGGCTACTTCACACGCCAAGCAAAGCCATTACTTTTTGACGGTATAAACGACGGTAAAGTGTGATGTTGAGAACAACGAACGCTAGTATTTATAAGGGTTTCAGGCCATCGGAAACAATTGAGTGGGAGTGAGTATAAAATACTTTTATTGATTAATAGGTTACATAATAAATTTATAGTAAAACATTAGATTTATCACCCATCTCGCACAATCTCAGCAAGTGATCGGAAAAGCGCCTTAAGTAACATTACTTTTGCACGATAACAGTAGCTCTGTTGTCGGCGGAGGCCAAGGCAACCTCGAAAGGTGAGGTTGAGAGACTTCCATCTCAGTGATTAGATAATGCGTTAAAAATACAATAAAACATGAATTAGTTGACTTAATTTAATCAGACCGTGTTGCCTCTGATTAGAAAATGTAGTAATTTTCGTATATTGTGGGAACTCCAAGACATTCTCTAATCAAGCAGCTCCAGACTGGCCTGCCGCGCGGGGCGCCATTCGACATGGCGGCGCTTAGCCGCCTGGGCGTCTCAGCCAAGCTGGCGGCGCACTACGCAGCAAGTGGCTGGCTGGTTCGGCTGTCCCAAGGCGTGTATGCGTTTCCCCATGATGAGGTGACGGCACACGGCGCGATCAAACTCCTGCAGGCTCGCGTCGCAGGTCTGCACGTCGCGGGTAAGAGCGCGCTCGCCTTGCAGGGCGTGCGCCACAACCTTGCCTCGCGCGAGCAACTGGTCCTGTGGGGCGACGTACGTTTCGCACTGCCGCAATGGTTCAAGTCGCGTTTTCCCGCGCGCTATGTGTGGGCTAAGCTATTCGACTGGCCTGATGAAGCACTCGCCGCGAAGAGCTTGACTACACCACCCGGTGCAACCGAAGGTCTTCTCGTGTCGGTGCCGGAGCGCGCCGTGATGGAGTTACTGTACGACGTGGGCACCCATCAAGGTCTGGAAGAAGCGCGCAACCTGTTCGATGGCCTGCGCAATTTGCGTAACGACGTGTTGGGCCGCTTGCTGGGTTGCTGTACCAGCGTTAAGACGGTCCGCCTGTTCCTGACCTGGGCACGCGAGTCCAAAGTGGTGGACGTGGAAGTCCTACAGCAGCAGTACGCGCTGCCGGTTGGCAGCGACAAGCGCTGGATGACCCGCCTGAAAGACGGCACCTTGCTGACCCTCAAAGCGCATGGATAAAACTTACGCCGATACTGTTCGCCTACTGCTGGCAGCGGCGCCGGATGTGTTCGCTAATGACATCTTCGCGATGAAGGGCGGCACCGCCATCAATCTCTTCGTACGCGACATGCCACGCCTGTCCGTCGATATCGACGTGGTTTATATGCCGTGGCAGACACCCCGCGATGAGGCACTTGCAGCCATTAGCGGCGAGCTGGACGGCATCGCCAACCGTCTGGCGAAGCAGGGGATGCGGACGCGCAAGGTGGCGAGCAAGGATCTTGGCGACACCAAGCTGCTGATCGAA
>Ga0207933_1001999_pt1 | contig 13960 bp, 12 predicted proteins | sample NGESurdeep092012_4_FD_184488 | JGI IMG/M metagenome (GOLD analysis project Ga0207933, IMG submission 184488) | Arctic peat soil microbial communities from Barrow, Alaska - NGEE Surface sample F53-3 deep-092012 (SPAdes) | ecosystem: Environmental > Terrestrial > Soil > Wetlands > Peat ... | reverse complement strand
AGCCAGTTCTTGGTGTAGGCGCCTTGCACCGACACTGTCGGATAGAGCGCGCCCTCGGCGACTTTCACCGCTTGCTGCGCCACGTCCACGTTGTATTGGGCCGCGGTCACAGCCGGATTAATGGCGGTGCCTACGCCGACCGCCTGGTTGACATCATGCGGCGAGAACCGGTCTACCGGGGTAGCGGCCGAAAGCTTACCCGGCGTGCTGCCGATCACTTGCCGATAGGTCGCGGCCGAGGCGTTGGCATTGGCCTCCGCCGTCAATACCTGCGAGCGCCCCGCGGCCAGGCTCGATTCGGATTGCGCCACGTCGGTGCGCGTCACCTCGCCGACATTGAAGCGGTCACGGGTCTGGCGCAATTGCTCCTGCAGCACTTCGACGTTGCGCCGCTGCAGGTCGAGGATCGCATTGTCGCGGAGCAAATTCATGTAAGCGGTCGCGGCGGCGAGCAACACGTTCTGCTCGGTGACGCGCAAGGTGGCGCGTTGCGCCAACACGGCGCTCTCAGCCTGCCTTGTCTTGTTGGCGGTCTGAAAACCGTTGAACAGCGTCTGGGTAATCGTGCCGCCGATCGAGGCCGGCGAATTATAGCCGCTCAATTTGGAATAGCTCACCACCCCGCCGGTCGTGGATTTTGACGTCGTCGAGGAGGTCTGCTCGCCGCCGATCCCCGTCACGGCAATTTTCGGCCGATAGCCGGACAAAGCCTGGGGAACACCTTCGTCGACAGCGCGCGTCGCGGCGCGCTGCGAATTAAGCGAGGGGTTATTCTGATAGGCTTGGGTCAGCGCGGATTCGAGCGTTTGGCTGCGCGCCGGCGGCGACAGCGCTGCGCAAGCGACCAGACTGGCCGCAAGCCCACCGACCCAAGTCCTACGATACCGACACGACATACCAACCCAACCTTTACGCGACCGACGCAAAGCCCCCGCACGCCGAACCGATGAACCGGGAACCTTATTCGGCCCGGCTGGGGGTTAAAACCCCCCGATCAACTTCACCCACCGAAAAGCTGTCCGCTGGGGATTTTCCGCCACGTTTGGAACCGGTGACGGTATCAGAAGACGAAAACGGGCGTTTTCGCAAAACCTGGCAATAGCGAGGCAGAAGCGTCGAAGATGGCCCGGCCACCGGCCTCGGCACCGCTGCGGCGATAAAGCATCGCTTTTGAACCCGGACCAGCACCCAGCACGCATACCAGCCGGCCACCATCCTTGAGCTGCTTGCAGAGCGCCTGCGGAACAACCTCGGTGGCGCCCTCCAGCACGATCGCGTCATAGGGCGCACCTTGCGGCCAGCCCTCGCTCAATACTGCGCTCATTACAGTGACATTCGGCAGCGCCGAAAGCGCCTCGCCCGCCGTCTTTGCAAGGCCCGCATCTTGTTCGAGGGCGAACACCTGCCCTGCAATTTGAGCAAGAACGGCGGCTGTGTAGCCGGTGGCGCAACCGGCATCGAGCACACGGTCGGTAGGGGCGATTTCGGCAGCCTGGATCAATTTCGCCAGCACCATAGGCTTGAGCAGACGTCGGGAGGTGCCGACCGGCACGTCGAGGTCAAGATAAGCGAGCGCGACCGAACTGGGCGGCATGAACCTTTCGCGCGCAACATCGAGCATGGCTTGGATGATACGCAGGTCGGTAATGTCGGCGGTGCGGACCTGCCCATCCACCATATGGCGGCGCGCTGTAACAAAATCGGTCATCGCAGTCCTTGACAAACCCGCGGGAAGACGCGGCTTTTGTGCGTCAACCACCCGCAAAAGGCAAGCGAACCGGCGGCGTTGTCGCCCGCCATTCGCTGCTATATAGGCAGAGGTATGTACGGCGCGTCCGACTTTAGAATCGGGTGCGTTTGTCTAACGGCCACGTGGCGGAGTGGTTACGCAGAGGACTGCAAATCCTTGCACGCCGGTTCGATTCCGGCCGTGGCCTCCACAGCTTTGCAAAGTAACGGCGCTTTGTTATAGGCCCGTTGCCTGCGCCTTAGGCTGTTCCCTGGTAGCTCAGCGGTAGAGCGTTCGACTGTTAATCGAAATGTCGCTGGTTCGATCCCAGCCCAGGGAGCCATTCTGCGCCGGCCGGATCGCTAACCGAGCGGCGCTCCCAACAGACGGAACACGATTGGGCCGGCAATCAGGAAGCCGGCCAGTAGAGCGCGTGGGCGCGGTTTTTCGCTCGCCACCAGCAATGAAACTCCGGCAAGCGGGATGAGGGCCGCGAGCGGCAGATAGTAGCGCGGGTAAGCATCCATCAGCCAGCCGAACGCGACATGCCGCTGATAACTGAAAAAACCATGCACCAAGAAGGTCGCCGCGAAAGCGAGAGAACCGGCCGCAACGACCACATCAATTGTGCTTTCCTCGCTGCGTATGATGCGCCGGACCGATAAAGCAAAACCGCCCGTGGCGCACAGCACAGCGCCGAGGGGAATAAGCAGCGCCGCGTAATTGAATGCGTTGCGCGGCGTCAAGGCCGGCAGCCATTCGGTGACGAACGTCAAAACGAAGAACACCGCATAGGAAAGAGGCGACATGCGCGCCGCGCTATCCCAGCCTGCGGCGTGCGCGTTCGCCTGAAGATTTGTAATTTGCCCGACGGTGTTCGGCGCCGGATTGCCATATTGCGCGATGAAATAAATGTAGGGAGCGGCAGCGAGCAGCACAGCGACCGCGACCGGCGCAAGCCAACGCGGCTGCAAACGCCCGCGCCATAAAAGCCAGATCAAAACTCCGACAAGCATGCCGCCCGTCAGCAGCAAACCGGTGAGCTTTGCCCACGATGCCACAATCAGACCGGCCAGCGTCGCCAGCAGCCAAGAGTGTTTGCCGGTCGCGATCAATTGCCAGACACCGAGCGTCGCGATCGAGCCGCCGGTGAAGGCCGCGTTGTCATTATTGACGGAGCCCGCCAGCGAAACCAAAACCGGAATACAGGCGAGTGGCACCACGTAGGCGTAGAGCGTCAGGCGCGAGAAGCGCGCGATCAGACCGATCGCCAACAGTGCTGCGAGACCGATCGCCGCGATCGCGATATTGAACAGCCGATAGACGATGATCGCTTGCGGATGGCCCTCGAGCCTGGGCCCGAGCATCGCCATCAGCGCATAATAGGGCGAAGGGTGATTGAGGTAATTGGGTTCGGCCGTGAATTGAAAGCTCGATGTGTCGAGCATTCGCATATCTTCAAGCGCCGGCCATAATTTTCCGGAATGCTGGATATGGGCAATATAGGAAGCGTGCGCGGCTTCATCGAAATCGTAGCCGCGCGTCACGTCCTTGCGCAGCGCGCTCAAAGTGGCGGCGGAAACGAACAACAGAAGGATAAAAGCGCAAATGAACCAGCCCGCGGCGGCGGAGAGCGCGCGGTCGGGCTGATCGGCCGCGACATGCTGATTGAGCGTGGACACGAATGTCATTTTGGGGATTACCCGTTAAGCAATTCCTACGTATGGTCGCTCCTTCCGGCTGCAAAAGCCCGGCAAATGTTAAACCCGACGGCCCCAATGCCCGCGATCAGTCCCCTGCTCACCGATCTGTATGAACTCAACATGATCCAGGCCTACCTGGATCGTGGCGAGCAGTCGGAGGCTGTTTTCGAGTTTTTCGTGCGCCGGCTGCCGCCGCGGCGCGGCTTCCTGCTCGCCGCCGGTCTCGACGACGCGCTCGATTATCTCGAAACGCTGAAATTTTCAGAAGCCGACATCGGCTGGCTCAAAAGCACCGGGCGGTTCCGCGATAATTTGATCGACTATCTAAAAGACTTTCATTTCACAGGCGATGCGCACGCGATCCCCGAGGGTACTGTCTGCTTTGCCAATGAACCGCTGATCCGCATCACTGCGCCGCTGCCGCAGGCGCAACTTGTGGAGACGCGTCTGATCAATATTTTGCACTACCAGACACTGATCGCGTCGAAAGCCGCGCGCATGGTTTTGGCGGCGCCGGGAAAAATCCTGTCGGATTTCGGTTTGCGCACCGCGCATGGCGCCGAAGCCGGACTCTATTCGGCGCGCGCCAGTTACCTTGCGGGGTTTGCCGGCGCCGCCAACGTGCTCGCCGGCGAGAAATACGGCGTGCCGATCGTCGGCACCATGGCACACTCGTTCGTGCAGGTGCATGACGACGAGATGACCGCCTTCGAGGATTTCGCGCGCGCGCGGCCCGATGGCGTGATCCTGCTGATCGATACTTACGACACCGAGCAAGGCGCGCGCAAAGTGGTCGAACTGGCACCACGTCTGAGGAAGGACGGCATTTCAATCCGCGGCGTGCGTATCGACAGCGGCGATTTGACCGAGAACGCGCGCAAGGTGCGCGCCATACTCGATGCCGGCGGGTTGAAAGACACGATCATCTTGGCGAGCGGCGGCATCACCGAGGACGTCTTGCAGAGCATGATGAAAGCCGGCGCGCCGATCGATGGCTTCGGCATCGGCGTCAATCTGGCGGCATCCGTTGACGTGCCGGCGCTCGATTGCGCCTACAAGCTGCAGGAATACGCCGGCAAGCCGAAACGCAAACTGTCCGAAGGCAAGGTCACCTGGCCCGGCCGCAAGCAAATCTGGCGCGCTTACGGCACCGATGGCCGCATGAGCGGCGATATCCTGTCGTTGGAAAGCGACAAACAGGCGGGCGAGGCATTGATCGTGCCGGTGATGCGTAACGGCAAACGCATCGCGTCCTCGCCGACGCTGGCGCAAATTCGCGAACACGCGGCGCGCGATCTCGCGCGGCTGCCCGAGCCGTTGCGAAAATTGCAGGCCGACGAATATCCGGTAAAAGCCGCCGACGCGCTCAAGGCGCTGGCGAAACAGGCGGACGCACTGACGCGTAATTAAAGATCCGTCCACGCCCGGTTCCAGCCGCGCGCGCCCTCGCCGTAGACTTCGTGGCCGGCCTCGGTGACGACCACGGTGTCTTCCAGCTTGATGAAACCACGCGTCGGATGCATCAGCGTGGTTTCCACCGACACCACCTCGCCGGCTTCGAGCGGAATGTCGGCATCGTCCGCCGGATAAGGCACCGGGCCGTGATTGGTGAGCCGCGGCGCTTCGTGGCTGACCAGCCCCATGCCATGGCCGAGAAATTCGAGTTGATTGTGATGCTTCGACTTGACGCGTAGCGGCTCGGCGGCGCCGTAGATCTCGCGCCCCATAGCGCCGGCGCGCATGACTTTCATCGCCGCGCGCTGGATGCTCTCGACTTCCGCCAGCAGATCGTTCAATTCCGCATCGGGCTCGCCCTGGATCGCCATGCGGCAGATGTCGCCGATATAGCCGTGATAATTGCCGCCGCTGTCGATCGACATGATGTCGCCCTTCTCCCATTTCTGGTCGGAGGGCGCGCGGTTCATGCTGGTGCCGGCGGTGATAAGGCAATATTCGAAAGTCAGCCCCCGGTTGGTTTCCTCGCGGCGCAGCGCCTCGACCACTTCGGCTTTGGTCGCGCCCGGACCGTGACTGGCGATAACGGCTTTCATCGATTCAAGCACCGCATCCGAAGCGATTTTCAGCTTCGCCAACTCATCGGCGGATTTCTTCACGCGCTGGCGCTCCAGCACGAATAGCGCGTCCACCCAATCGGCGTCGGGAAACGCATTGCGCAGCACGACGGAAGAATCATAGGGGAGGAATCCAAACTCGGCAGCGATGCGCTTGGTCTTGAGACCGGCCTTTTTGATGTAATCGACCGCCTTCTGCATGGCGTCGACCGAGCCCGCGGTATTGGTCTGCGTCTCGGTGGTCCAAAGCGGCGTGTTCTGTGTCTGAAATTTTTCCAGCCGGTGGCCGATGTACGCGGCCTTCTCCGGCGCGCCCTTGGGATAGACGAACACCGGCAGATAGCGGGTGACGCCGGTCGCATCCATGTAATCGAAGAAATCCGCCCGGTGGCCGCCGAGCAGATACTGCGCATTGTGCTTGGAGGTGGCGACGATCACGTCGATGCCGGCCTGATCCATCAGGCGATCGAGCCGTTTGTGATCGAACGGGGTTTTCAAACCGCTGGAATGCTGGGCGCTGACATTCATGATCGTGGCTCCGTCTGAGACGTTTCGCGCCAAGCCTAAGACCAGAGTTGCTTGCTCGCAAGCCGTGCGCCGGCTGAGAGCGCCTCCAGTTTGGCCCACATGATCGAGGGGTGCACGCGGCGGTGGAACGGCCCCTGCGCGAAACCGCAATCGGTGCCGGCGATGACATTCTCGCGGCCGACGATTTTCGCCAGGCGAACAATGCGTTCGGCCACCAATTCGGGATGTTCCACCACATTGGTGGCGTGGCTGATGACGCCGGGGATCAGCATTTGGCCCTTTGCCAATTTGGCATTCTTCCATACCTGCCATTCGTGCTCGTGGCGCGGATTGGCGCCCTCGATCACATAGGCGCCGACTTTGATCTTCAGGATCAGATCGACAATGTCCTTGAGCGGCACGTCGCTGACATGCGGGCCAGGCCAACTGCCCCAGCAAACGTGATAACGGATGCGATCGGCCGGCAGGCCCGCGATGGCGTGGTTGATGATATCGACTTGGCCTGAGAGCCAGCGGCGATAGTCCTCGAAGCTCGCCGGCGGCACCATGCGGTCATAGGTGACCGCGTTGCGCGCATCGTCGAGCTGCACCAGAAAACCGGCATCGATGATCATCTTGTATTCGGTGCGCATTGCACTGGCGATGGCGGCCTGCAAATCTTCTTCGCTCTTGTAGTATTCATTCTTGCGGTCGGGGATCACGCTCGCCGGCGCCGCGACCGGCAAAAAAGCTTCCTCGACTTTCACGCTCCTGAGCGCGGCTTTGAAATTGTCGATGTCGGTCTGTAGTTCGGCGTGGCCGGTATATTTGATTGGTCCGGTGCAGATCGCCTCCGTGGTGGTGGCGACACCGTCATGGGCGTCGAGCTCGGCATAAAATTCGGCGAAATGCTCGCGGTCGGCGCCGCGCTTGAACGGATTGGCAGCGTCATGCTTGATCGGCCTGCGCTCGAAGCCGCTCAAACGCTCCAAGGCGTATTGCGACCAGCTGATCGATTTGCCGAACTCGCCGTCGCTCACCACGTCGACGCCGGCCTTTTCCTCCTGGCGCACAACCTCCGCGACGGAGTCAGTCAGGCATTTTTCATAGGCCTGTTTGTCGTACGGCTTGCCGGACTGCTTGGCGCGCAGGAATTCCTGCAAGGCCGGCGGCCGGATCAAGCTGCCGACATGGGTGGTGAGAATACGATCGGTGCTGCGTTTCATGCGGCTGCTCTATGCCCGCCACGCACGGCAAAGGCAATGCGTGGGCACTGTCCCAATGATCGGGCTTTACGCCTTCACCACGCCGATGAAGGCCTCAAGCTTTTCCGGATCGTTGCGCAGCGTTTCGCTCGGCCCGTCGTAGACGATGCGGCCACGATCCATCACGACGGCGCGCGGCGCGATTTCAAGCGCCAGCCGCGAATTCTGTTCGACCAAAATCGTCGTCAAGCCGCCGGCTTGCGTCAGCCGTTTTACCGCGCGCGCCAATTCCTCCACGATCACCGGCGCGAGCCCTTCCGACGGCTCATCCATCAGCAAGACCGTCGGGTTACCGATAAGAGCGCGCGCGATCGCCAACATCTGCTGCTCGCCGCCCGATAATTGATTGCCGCGGTTGGTGGCGCGCTCGCCCAGCCGTGGAAAAAGCTCAAACACGGTTTCCATCGTCCAGCGTCCCGGCCGCGACGCGACCTCGAGATTTTCTCGCAGCGTAAGCGACGGAAAAATCTCGCGCTCCTGCGGCACGTATCCCAGCCCCGCGATCACGCGTTTATAGGTCGCCAGTTGCGAGAGATTCTGGCCGTGCATGTGAACGGCGCCGCCATGCTGCGTGGTGTGACCCATGATGGTCGCGAGCAAGGTGGATTTGCCGACGCCGTTGCGGCCGATGATCGACAGCGTTTCGCCGACATCGAGCGCGAGTTGAATATCCTCCAGCACCACCGTCTCGCCATAGCCGGCGAACACATTGTCGAGATGGAGCGCCTTCTTTCCCGATCCTGTCTTAAGAATGGCGCCCTCCCTTGTGGCCCTCTTGTCCCAGATAAACCGCGCGCACGTCGGCGTTGGCCATGATCTCTTCCGGCGTGCCTTGCGTGAACACCGCGCCCTGCACCAGCACCGTGATGGTCTTGGCGAAGCGGAACACCACGTCCATGTCGTGCTCGATGATCAGCACGGCGATGTCGGGATCGAGTGACGCCACAACGTCGAGAATGAGATGGCTTTCCGAGGACGGCACGCCCGCCGCCGGCTCGTCAAGCAGCAACACACGAGGCTTTTGCGCCAGCGCGATGGCGATTTCCACCAGCCGCTGGCGGCCATAGGGCAGTTCGCGCACCAGCTTGAGCGCGTCATCGACGAGTTGCAGCGACTCCAGATGATCAAGCGCTTCGTCGAGGATCACGCGATTGGTGCCGACCGCGCGCCACAGATTATTGCTGGAACCGTCGCGCTCGCTGATCGCCATGCCGACATTTTCCAGCACCGACAGGCCGCGGAACAACTGATTGATCTGGAAGGTGCGCGCCAGCCCCCGCCGCGCGCGCTCGGCCTGCGATGTCGACGTGATGTCCTCGCCGTTGAGCAGCACGCGGCCGGAGGACGGCTTGAGCACGCCCGTGATTAGATTGACCAGCGTGGTCTTGCCGGCGCCGTTGGGTCCGATGAGCGCGCGACGCGCGCCGCGCTGCAACGATAGATTGATATCGCGCGCGACCGGCAGCGCGCCGAAGGCGCGATTGAGGTTTTGCACTTCCAGCGCAATGTCGCTCACGGCTTTTTCCTCTTGTTCCCCTTGGCAAAACCAATGCCAGCCTGCTCGAGCAACCCGAGCAACCCGCGACGCGCAAAGAGAACCGCCAGCACCAGCAGCAGGCCGATGCCAAACTGCCAGAAAGTCGGCGAGAGTTTTGAGAAATAATCTTCCAGAACCATGTAGACCACCGCGCCGACGAAGGCGCCGTACAGCCGTCCGGTGCCGCCGAGGATCAGCATCACCATGACCTTGGCGGAATTGTCGAAGTCGAACACGGTGAGCGTCACGTAGGCGTTGGTCTGAGTGAACAACGCGCCGGCAACGCCGGCGATCGCCGCGGAAATCGTATAAACCGTGACCAGACGCCGATGAACCGGCGAGCCAATGGCATGCATGCGCCTCACGTTTTCGCGAATGCCGGTAAGCGCCTGGCCGAACGGCGAGTAAACGATGCGCCGCACGAAAAAGAACACCACCGCCAGCACGCCGAGCACATAGAGATAATTGACGTGGCCGTAGAGGTCGTAGTCGAACTTTCCGAACAGCGGCGAAATAACGAGTCCGGGCAGCCCGTCATAGCCGCCGGAAATATCCGAGCGCAGATTGCCGGTTTCCTGCAGCATGATGGCGGTCGCGAGCGTCAGCATCAGCAGCGTGAGGCCGCGATAGCGCAACAAAAACCAGCCTGAAATGAACCCTACCAGCGCCGCCATCACGGCGGCGGCGAACAGGCTTGAGATCGGCTCGCTCCAGCCGAGCCGGGCGATCAACATGCCGACGGTATAGGCGCCGATGCCGAAGAACGCCGCGTGCCCCAGCGTCACGATCCCGGCGTAACCCAGAATGAGATCGAGCGAGAGCGCAAACATTACCCAGATCAGCACCTGGCCGCCGAAAGTCATGCGGTCGGGCAACAGAAAAAACGCAGCGATCGCCAGCAACCACGGCACGGCTTCCGGCCATTGGAAACGATGCCGTCGCACCAGATATGCGGCGCCGCGTTCGCGCGCTTCAATGCGCGCGGGATTTTTGCCCTCACTCGCGGCCATAAAACCCCGCAGGTTTGACGAGCAGCACCAGCACGGTGATGGCGTAGATGAAAAATCCACCGGCATCCGCGTACAGATATTTGCCGGCGGTATCGACAATGCCAAGCACGAGGGCCGCCAGCAGCGTGCCTTTCAGGCTGCCGAGGCCGCCGACCGCGACCACGATCAGAAACAGCACGAGATAGATCACAGCAAAACTTGGCGAGAGGCCGAACAGTTGGATGGCGAGCCCGCCGCCGAGTGCTGCCAGCCCCGAGCCGACCGCGAATGTGAGCGTGAAGAGCCTGTCGACGTTGATGCCGACCGACTCCGCCATGCGCCGGTTATCGACCGCGGCTCTGATTTTGGCGCCGATATTCGTCTTCTCGAAGACGTACCAGAGCACGGCGATGAGAAAGAGACCGACCGCGATGAGAAAGGCGCGATAACTCGGGAAAGAACGGAAGCCGAGATTGATGTCGCCTTCGAGCCAATGCGGCAGTGGCACCGATTTCGGAATCGGCCCGTAGAAATAAGTGAAGGTCGCGATCGACATGAACGCGAGGCCGATGGTGAGCAGCACCTGCTCGAGATCGGTCGCTTTATAGAGCCGGCGGTAGAGATAGCGCTCGAACGGAATGCTGATGATTCCGACCAAAACGGATGCGATGAGGAGCGACGGGACAAAATCGATGCCGAAAGCGCGCGTCAGCGTGACGACGATATAGCCCCCCGCCATGGCGAAGGCGCCATGCGCCAGATTGACGAAATTCATCAGCCCCATCGTCACCGACAGGCCGACGGAGGTGATGAATAAAAACATGGCATAAGCCAAGCCGTCGAACAGGATGCTGACAGCTATGATGGCAAAATGCGGCACGAGCCCCACCTCGTGTTGAAGAAAAACGCCGCCGCGTCGTTACGCGGCGGCGTCAGTGAGTATCAACGATCAGCTCAAGCGATCAAGAGCCGCAGCGGCCAACTTTGAGCACCTTGCACTCGTCTTTCACGGCCTTGGTGGTGTCGAGGACCTTCTCACCCAGCTTGCCGTCCGCCTTGCGGTACACTTCCATGGCATTCTCGTCTTGCACGATATCGCGGGTAGCGGGATCGATCATGACGTGACCGCGCGGGCCGTTGGCCGACCAGCCCTTCATCGCGTCAACCACCTTGGCGCCGTCCGACAGATTGCCGTTGAGCTTTTTGATGGTGTCGAAGATGGCATGCATGGTGTCCCAACCGGCCGCCGACATGAAGTCCGGATAGGAGTCCTTGCCGTAGGCCTTGTGCCATTCTTCATTGAAGGCCTTGTTCTGCGGGTTGTTCAGATCAACCGCATAATTGCCCATGACGATGGTTCCGATGGCGGCATCGCCCATGTCCTGCAACTTGTTGTCGGGAACAAGATCCATCGGGCCGATTAGTTTGACACCGGCCTTGCGCATGCCGAGCTCGCCATAGGCCTTCATCACGCCGGTCGCGTGCGCGCCGGAGGGAATGAAGACGTACATGCAGTCGGGCTTCTCATCCTTGACCTTCTGGAAGAACGGCGTGAAGTCCGGCACCTGCACCGGGGAGCCCATCGGGATCGAGTCGACGATCTTGCCGCCGGCCTTCTCGAATCCGGTCTTGAACGCTTCGGTGGAATCCTTGCCGGGCGGGAAGTCGGTATAGGCGAGCGCTGCGGTTTTGCAGCCGATCTTGTCGTAAGCATAGGCGCCCATCGGATAGCCGTGGTGCCACATGCTGAACGACAGCCGCACGATGTAGGGCGACAGATTGGTAATCCAGGCGGTGCCCGCATTAGCGATCACCATCGGCACCTTGGCTTGCGTGATGGTCGGCGCCAGCGCGATCGCCGACGGCGAGAACACGAAGCCGGTGACGAGCTGCACCTTGTCGTTGGTGATGAGTTCGGTGGTGACTGTCTTGGCCACAGCGCCGGTCGGCGGACCTTCGTCGCGCTTGATGATCTCGACCTTGTTCGGCAAGAGATCCTTGGCGTGCAGCTTGACGTAGAGATCGAAAGCCTTATCGATCTGGTGGCCGAGGTCGGCATTGGCGCCGCTGAACGGCAGCACCACGCCGATTTTTACCGTTTCTGCCTGGGCGGTTCCGCCCACGCTCAGGGCCAGGGCTGCGCATCCCAGCCAATTCATGAATTTCATTTGAGTCCTCCCTTACTTCTTTGAATTAGTTTGGAATCCCACTAATCCGTGGGCCGCGAGATTGGCCCATTCGGCCTAAATTGGACTAATTCGCGGGCCGCGGTCAATGCGCAATACGTCACGCCATGCCGCCGACAAAGCCCTCGTTCTTGTCATCATGGATGAGCGAGATGCGCACCCCACCCCGGCACAGGCGATTGGAGCAATGCAGGTTGTATTCCACTTCGTCCAGATAGGATTGGGTAAACTCCGGCCGCTTCATGAGTTGCGCTTGCGTCTCGTAACGGGCAAGCCCGCAGCGCTTGCACATGACCTCAATGGCCGTTCCGGCTTCCAGATCGCCCAACTTCAAATCCATCTTCCAACTCACCAGAAGTCCTCCGCGCGCGGGATACGCGTGTAGCTGATCTTGCCGCCGGCATAGCCGCCGGGCGGCGGCGTCCAGGGACCGATGCTGACCAGCGTGCGGCCGTATTTCCGATTGAGCGCGTCGATCGCCGTGGTCGCGTTCTCGCAGCGCAGACGCTGCTTGTCGTCGTTGAGCAAGATATCGAGTTGGCGCTCGGAGGCCGGAGTCAGATCGAGCAACGTGACGCCGAGGCATATGATGCGAGCACGGCGTGGCAGGCGAAGCTTCGCCTCCCCCCACAGCCGCTCCAGCGTCGTCAGCACGGCGTGATCGTCATGCACCGCCGGCAGCCAGGCGCCGCGCGATACCGAGGCATCGCCCATGAGTTCCAGCCATAGCCAGAGGCGGCCGGCGTTCCAGCCGTCGCGCCGCATGCGCCGCGCCGCCTTGATCAGCAAAAGCCGTGACGCAGCCTTGGCATGTTCGGCGGTGCGGTGATCGGGCGGCAACACACGGCCGTGGCCATACATGCCGCGCCCGGGTGGCGGCGTTTGCACGTCGTAGCCATGCAGCGCATACCAAAGCCGCTCGCCGGTGACATTGCCCCATAGCTTGCGCATGTGCTTGGGCTGGGTGGCGAGCAAGCAAGCCATCGACGTGATGCCAAAATGCGCGAGCCGCTGTTCCATGCGCGCGCCGATGCCGGGAATGTCGCGCAAGGTCAGCTTGAGCAGAGGCCCCGGCATGTCATCCGGATGCCAGACCATGTTTCCGCTCGGCTTGCTGGTTTTGGACGCCATCTTGGCGAGTTGCCGATTGGCGGCAAAGCCGATCGAGCAGGTGATGAACGGACCGATATTGTCGACGATCCGTTTTTTGATCCGCAAACCGAGCGCGCGCGGATCGACGCGTTCCGACGGTGAGACCCGGCAGGTCAATTCATCGATCGATTTGACGGCATCGATGGGAATGACGGCGGAAATTTCCGAGAGCAGCGCGTTGTGAGCGCGGCGGTAGAGATCGGGCGATTGCGGCACGAAGATAATGCCGGGGCAAATCGCGCGCGCTTCCTTGATGTTCATCACATTCTTGACGCCGCGCAGCTTGGCCTCGCGCGAGCAGGCAATGACGCAGGTATGGGTGGCGTCCTTGAACGGTACGACGCCCACCGGCTTGCCGCGCAAATGCGGATGCATCTGCTGTTCGACCGAGGCGAAGAAGCCATCGAAGTCGATGTACAGGCGCTCGATTTGATTGGGCCGATGCACGATAGGCTCCCGGAGGGAGCCAGTTAGAACACAACAAGAACAAAAGTCAACGACGAGGCGCGGCGTCCGCCCGCTTCCGTCTACTACACTGATTTCGCTAAAGAATTTTATACTGAATGGATCCGCCTTTAGGCGGCAGTTCTGGCGTCAATCTTGGCATCGGCCGGCACGATCGACGGCGACTGGACGCCCAGATCGCCCTCGACGTGGGTTGCGACTTCGACGCGATTGCGCCCACGTTCCTTGGCGATGTAGAGCGCCTGGTCGGCTTGCGCCATCAACTCGGCCACGTCGAGCGTCTCACCTTGGCAATGCACCAGGCCGATGCTCACGGTTGCGCAGACCGGTCGGTTGTCGACCTCCAAGGTCGCAT
>Ga0207933_1001997_pt1 | contig 13966 bp, 17 predicted proteins | sample NGESurdeep092012_4_FD_184488 | JGI IMG/M metagenome (GOLD analysis project Ga0207933, IMG submission 184488) | Arctic peat soil microbial communities from Barrow, Alaska - NGEE Surface sample F53-3 deep-092012 (SPAdes) | ecosystem: Environmental > Terrestrial > Soil > Wetlands > Peat ... | reverse complement strand
CCATGGCGACGCCGACCGCTCCCAGCACGAGCGCGACCAGGGACATGAGAGACAGCAGGCCGGTCGCTCCATCGAGCGCGCGGGTGATGGACGGGTTGGCCTCGCGGTAGTCGTTGATCTGTGCAGAGGGCAGGATGGCTTCGAGCTGATTGCGCAGGCCGGCGACGCGCGCATCAGAAGCAGCCTGGCCGGCGACGGGAGGCAGTTTGAAGAGCAGGCGGCGCGTGGCTCGCGAGCCTGGGCCGAGCAGATCGGTGGCGGCGAGCGCGTGCTGCGAGATAAGGATGCGAGGGCCGGCGGCGAAGGAGCCGGAGAGACGATCCGGCTCGTCGAGAACAACAGTGGCGATGCGGAAGGTGCTGTCGCCGAGCTTGATGGAGTCGCCGACGTGCAGATGCAGGCGAAGGAGGAGATCGTCGCCGACGGCGACGGTTGAATCGGTGAGAGCCTGGGCGAGCGGTATCGCAGGCTGAAGGACGACGTTGCCGTAGAACGGATACTTCGCCGGATCGACAGCCTTGAGCGCGACCAGCAGCGGGTCGAGCGAGGTGCTCGAGGAGGCCATGGAGAGCATCTCGGTGACGGTGGTCTGGTCGAGGCCGAAGGCGATGAGTTTGTCGAGGCTGGCCTGCTCGGCTGGCGTGGGAGATTCATTGATGCGCGCGGAGAGGTCGGCAGCCATGATGCTGCGCGCGCGCAGAAGGAGCATGGAGCGGAAGGATGCGGAGAATCCGCGTACGCCGGTGAGCGCGGCGACGCCGATGGCGACGAAGAGCAGGACGAAGGCGAATTTGCCGGGCGAGCTGCGGAGCTCGCGCGTGGCGATGCGGGCGGCCGTGGAGTAGGAGAGCGAGGCCATGAGGTTAAGCCTCGGCCGGGTGCGATGTGGATGCGGTGATGTGGCCGGCGTCATGCTCTTCGGCGACGATGGCGCCATCGCGCAGGAGGATGCGGCGACCGGCCTGAGCGGCGAGCATGGCATCGTGGGTTACAAGAACGAGGGTGGTGCCTTCGCTGCGATTGAGCTCGAGCAGGAGATCGAGGACGTGCTGTCCGTTGCGGGAGTCGAGGTTGCCGGTTGGCTCGTCGGCGAGGACGATGGGCGGACGGAGCATGAAGGCGCGGGCCAGAGCGACGCGCTGCTGCTCGCCGCCGGAGAGCTGCACGGGATAGTGGTCGAGCCTTTCGGCGAGCCCGACGGAGGTGAGGAGTTGACGCGCGCGGACGAGACCGGCCTGCCTTCCACCGGAGCTGTCGTTCAGCTCGTAAGGCAACAGCACGTTTTCAAACGCAGTGAGCGTGGGGATGAGTTGATAGCTCTGAAAGACGAAGCCGACGGTGCGGCCGCGAAGCTGCGCCAGCTCGTTCTCGGGAAGATAGCTGATGGCTGTTCCCTGCCAGCGGACGTTGCCTGCGCTGGGGTTATCGAGCCCGGCGAGCAGCCCGAGGAGGGTGGATTTGCCGGAGCCGGAGGCGCCCATGATGGCGACGAACTCGCCGCGCGCGATGGTGAAGTCGAGGCCTTTGAGGATGTCGACGGTACTTCCACCGGTGCGAAGACTTTTTCGTAATCCTTCAACGGCGATGATTGGGGGTAAATCGCTGGCGGCTGGATTTGGGAGCAAGGGGTGCCTCTAGGTAAGATTAAGGTCGTGAAGAAACGATACAGCCTGCGAGTCGATTTCGTTTTCATCTTAGCCGGGCTGACGGTTGCGGCCGCGCTGTCCGGCTGCACCGCGGCGGACGGCCGCTCCTCGGGGGCGGCACTCGAACCAAGTTCGGTGGCCGCCGCGGCACCTGCGCGGGCTCCTGCGCGACCGCCGGCCGCGAGTACGACAGACCCCAAGCCGGCAACGGCAACAACGGCTGCAGTGGCCGGTTCGCCTGCGCCTGCGGCGGACACCCACGATGATCTGAGTCTTGATAACCGTCCGGTCATCGCCTGCTTCGGCGACAGCCTGACGGCTGGGCTAGGCATCGAGCCGTCTTCGAGCTACCCGGCCGACTTGCAGCGGATGCTGGATGAGGCGGGCTATCACTATCGCGTGGTCAACGAGGGCGTGAGCGGCGATACGACGAAAGATGGTGTGGAGCGAATCAAACGCGTGCTGGCCCGCAAGCCGCAGATTGTGGTGGTGGAGTTCGGAGGCAACGACGGCCTGCGCGGGCTGCCGGTGCAGGGTGCGGAGCGGAATCTTGCGGCGATGATAGCCCAGTTGAAGCGTGGAGGAGCGAAGGTAGCCCTGGCAGGAATTACCATGCCGCCGCAGTATGGGCCCGAGTACATCACGCAGTTCAACGCAATGTATCCCGCGCTGGCGAAGCGGTATCGCGTGCCACTGCTGCCGTTTATTTTGCAGGATGTGTGGGGCGTGGATGGCGATATCCAACCGGACGGCGTTCATCCCACGGCGCAGGGAGCCAAGCAGGTTGCGGCCAATGTGGAGAAGCTGATCGAGCCGATATTGAAGCGCTAGGCGATTACTCAGCCGAGTACGACGATCGGCTGCACGAGCGTCCCTGCGATGCGGCGAGCGATGGCGAGCAGATCGCGCGGGCCGCTGAAGATTTTGAGCAGCGGCGCAGTCGAGAACTCCGGCACGTTGACCTGCATGCCGTTGCGGATACGGCCCGCTGTGGCGTCATCAACCATGACCGGAGGAAGAACGGGCAGGAGCGTGCGCGGGTGCGGGAGCTGGGCTTCAATCTGCGTGGGCGTGAGCGACTTGAGCTGGTCCACGGTGATTGCCTGCGCGAGCGTAAACGCGCCGGCCTGGGTGCGGCGCAGCGAGGCGAGATGCGCTCCACATCCGGCGAGCTGACCGAGCTCGTGCGCGACGGAACGGACATAACCGCCCGAGGATACATGCATGCTGAAGCGCGCCGTGTCGTTCTCGAGCGAATCCAGTGTGAGGCTGTGAATGGTGATGCGCGCGGGCTTCACGGGGACATCCTTTCCAGCGCGAGCGAGCTTGTGCGCCGGAACGCCGTTGATCTTCTTGGCGGAGAAGACGGGCGGCATCTGATCGAGCTCGCCGTGAAATTGCGCGGCGAGCTGACGAAGTTCGTCGAGCGTGAGGGTAAGGGGTTTGGATGTGGAGGCTGGCGTACCCTCGGCGTCGAAGGTGTCGGTGGCGAAGCCGAAGCGGATGGCGCCGGTGTAGCGTTTGTCGGCGTCGGAGAAGAACTGAGCGAGCCGCGTGTATTTGCCCAGCAGAAGCGGGAGAACGCCGGTCGCCATGGGGTCGAGCGTGCCGAGATGGCCGACCGAACGCTCGGCGGTGACGCGGCGCACGATGGCGACGACGTCGTGCGAGGTGATGCCGGAGGGTTTGTCGACGATGAGGAGGCCGTTCATAAGGCAGACAGTAGAGAGTAGACAGTAGACAGTGGAGTGGGTGTCTCGATTTTACTGTCTACTGTCTACTCTCTACTGTCTTACTTGCTTTTCGCATTGATGAGCGAGAGGAACTCGCTCCTGGTCTGCTGCTGGCTTTTGAAGACGCCAAGCATGGAGCTGGTGACGGTGTGGGAGCCTTGCTTTTCGACGCCGCGCATCATCATGCAGAGGTGCTGGCCTTCGATGACGACGCCGACGCCCTGCGGATGCACGGCGGAGTCGATGGCTTCGGCAATCTGCTGGGTGAGGCGCTCCTGTACCTGGAGGCGGCGTGCGAAGAGATCGACGATGCGGGCGATTTTGCTGATGCCCAGGACCTTTCCGTTGGGGACGTACGCGACGTGGGCCTTGCCGAAGAAGGGCAGCAGGTGGTGCTCGCAGAGGGAGTAGAACTCGATGTCCTTGACGATGACCATCTCGTCGTAATCGACATCAAAGAGCGCCTCATGCAGAACGCTTTCCACGGTCTGGTGGTAGCCGCGGGTGAGGAAAGTCATCGCCTTCTCCATACGCTCGGGTGTGCGCAGGAGGCCGTCGCGGGCGGGGTCTTCGCCGATGCGGCTGAGAAGCTCGGCGTAGATCTGGGGCAGTGTGGCCTGCGCGAGCTGCACGTGCGCGGCCTCGGCGGCGATGCGTGCGGGCGGCTCGCCGGGGCGATCTGGAGTTGGATTTTCGACGGGTGGCTTGGTAGTCATGCGCGCTTTCGTGGAGCTGCGAGTGAGGAGTCAGGAGTTGGGAGTAGATGGATGGACGTTGGCGCCGAAGTAGTCGAAGGAGTTGTTGCTGGTCTCCTCGATGCGGACATGCTCGAGCTTGGCGTGAGGGTACTCGGCGAAGATGCGCCAAATTTCGATGCAGAGATTTTCCGTGGTTGGCACAAGATCGCGAAAGCAGTCGAGCGTGTTGAGGTTGGCGTGGTCGAAGTGTGCGAGAAACTCGCGCGCGGCGAAGTCGTCGAGGTGGGCGAGATTGGTGACCATTCCTGTAGCTGGATCGACGTGGCCGGAGAGCGTGATCTGCGCGACGTAGTTGTGGCCGTGGCCGAAGGGATTGTTGCATTTGCCGAAGGTCGCGCGATTGTCTTCGGCAGAGAGCGCGTCGACGTGCAGGCGGTGTGAGGCCGAGAAGCGATAGCGGCGCGTGAGGTGTGCGATGGGAAGAGCGTGCGGATGGCTCATGCGCCTGCTCCGTGGCTCTCTCCGTAGAAGTCGGCGAAGAGGTCGGGCATCTCGTAGATGCGCACGCGATGGAGCCGGACGTTGGGGATCTTGCCATCGATAGCGGGAAGAAGCCGCCGCCAGATGGCGACTGCGATGTTTTCCGTGGTTGGCACGAGCGAGGAGGGCGGCATGAACTCCGGGACCTCGTGATTGAGGTGACGGTGATCGTAGACGGAGAGTACCTCGCGCTCGAGGATGTCTTTGAGCTGCTTGAGATCGACGACGAAGCCGGAGACGGGGTCGGGCTCGCCGGCGACCGTGACCTCGAGCGTGTAGTTGTGGCCGTGGCCCTGGCGATTAGCGCATTTGCCGAATACGCGCTGGTTCTCCGCCTCGCTCCAGGCGGGGTTCCAGTAGAAGTGGGCGGCGGAGAATTCGGCCTTGCGGGTAAGAAGAATCATGTCGTGAACAAACAATAGCCTATTGTGTTGATGCGTGAAGCGGCCTGCGGTTACAGAAATAACGGCAACTTACCTTCCGGTACGGTAGTCCCGGCCCTTCCATGCGACCTGGTGGAAGAGATGATGCTGGATCCAGCTGCGGATGAGCAGCAAGATGAAGAGCGGAAGACCGAAGATCGAAATCGCGCAGTTGAGGAAGCCGAAGTTCGAGCGCGCGACGCGGGTGTAGAAGCGCAGAATCGTTCGCAGCCAGAGCAGGACGATCGCTGCGCGCTGCCAGAGCACAAGGTAAGGCAGCACCCAGAGAAGCAGCGGCAGCAGAAGCAGAAGGATGTCCAACAGGCGCCAGGCAGCGAGCCGGAGCGAATGAGGAAAGAGCAGCGCGAGGTTCTTGGTCCAGCCTTCGATCATGTCGCCGAGGCCGCGATACATGCGCGTACTGAGCGCGTCGGGAGCGTAGCGGAAGCGGATGGAGCGCTTGGAACGCTTCACGTTCCAGGCCAGGTCTACATCCTCAAGCACCGAGCCGCCGACGGCGCGATGGCCTCCGACGCTGAAATACGCTTTGCGTTCAAGGAGCAGAAACTGGCCGTTGGCCGCGGCGGTACGTTTGCCTAGGTCGTTGACCTCAGCGGGGGGATAGACGCTGGCGAGCTCGGAGAAGACAAGGGGCATCAGAATGCGCTGCGCGAGGCCGGAGACAAGCTGACGCGGCGAGTAGGAGAGCAGAGCGGCGTGGTGTTTTTCTGCCTCGTGAATGGCGTGGCGAAGGCTGCCGGGCTCGTGAATCGTGTCGGCATCGGTGAAGAGCAGCCAGCGGCCGCGGGCGTGCTGCGCACCGAACCAGCAGGCGTTGGTCTTGCCAGTGAAAGCCTGCTGCCCGGCGGCGGCAGTGCGCGGCGGGAGTGGAGGGGCTTCGAACGCGCGAACACCGGGATGCTTCGCGGCGCCTTCGGCCATGGCACGGGTGCGGTCGGTCGATCCGTCGTCGATGACAAGCAGCTCCCAGTCCGTGCCGAGCGGAAACAGATCGGAGTCTTGCGCGAGCAGACTGTTGAGGCAGGCGGGAAGATTGGCCTCCTCGTTGCGCGCGGGGATGATGACGCTCAGATCGAGGGTGACGGATTCGCCGAGCGGCGTGCGAAGCGCTGCATCTGGTTGGGGGTCGTTGGCGAGCGACGAGTCAAGTTCTTCAGGTTCGTCGACGGGAAGCCCAAGGATGGGACTGAGATTGCGGCCTGGCTGCGGTGGCTTGGGCTCGAAGTTGGGCGGCTGGGACACTGGTTCGTATTATAGGAAGTAATGGTTGAGGGTCCGAGCGCGGTGCGACAGGTGGGGCGGTGGATGGCGGCAATCGCTCTGCTGGGCGCGCTGAGCTTAAGCGGCTGCGACCGCAACAACCATCCACGGCAGATCGGCAGGCGTGCACCGGTGTTTGCGCTGAGCGACGGCCAGCGGTCGGTCGATCTGAGTAAGCTGCGCGGACATGTGGTGGTGCTGAACTTCTGGGCGACCTGGTGCGCGCCGTGCATCGAGGAGCTGCCCAGCCTGGAGGAGCTGCAGCGCGAGCTTCCGCAAGTGAAAATTGTGGCCGTTTCAACCGATGATGACGCCGATGCGTACCAGCGCTTCCTGATCGAACACTCTGTCTCGCTGTTGACGGTGCGCGACGCGGAGCAGCGCTCGAACACGATGTATGGGACGTTCCGCTTTCCGGAGACCTACGTGATCGACAAGTCTGGAATCATTCGCCGCAAGTTCATCGGGCCGCAGGAGTGGACCAGTCCGGAGATCGTCAGCTACCTGAAGAAACTGGCTTCGTAGGGCGCTCCGGGCTGCGGCGTTTGCACTGGTAAAATTGAGCTATGACACAGCTGGATGTGATGTACCGCTACGGCGCCCCACCGAGCGAAGCCGCGATGATGGCGCTGGGGCGCGTGCGCGAGGTGTACGGGATTCGCAGGCTGGTATTCGATGAGGCCGCGCGTACGGTGCGGGTGGAGTACGACGCGACACGGCTGACAGAGCCGATTGTGCATGGTCTGCTGCGGCGTTCGGGTCTCGATGTGGTAGGGCGCATTTCCCTGATTCCTCCGCAGCCTCAGCCGGAGGCGCCGGCACAGCCCGCCGTAAGCTGATAAGAGCCTCTCGTAGCCCACTCGCGAACTTGCTCCGGCATCGCAGCATCCTGTATCCTATGCAGGTTGCACTCCCTGCAATGTGCGCCCGTAGCTCAGTGGATAGAGCAACTGGCTACGAACCAGTAGGTCGGGCGTTCGACTCGCTCCGGGCGCACCAGTTCCCTCTTCCCCATCGCAAAAACCGTTCAGCCCGCCATACCGGCAGGTCCGCGTTTATATGCTCTTGACAGACTTATGCTTTTGGTAGAATATACAAGAGATGGCTTTTGAGTTTGAGTTCACGGACATGTTCGAGGCGTGGTGGAACGATCTCAAAGAAGACGAGCAGGAAAGTGTTGCTTTCACGGTTAGACTTCTGCAGGAACTTGGCCCGCAGTTAAAACGACCGCATGCCGATACGCTGCGCGGATCACAGTTTGCCAACATGCGTGAGCTTCGCGTGCAGCATCTGGACAACCTCTTCGTATTCTGTATGCTTTTGACCCTCGTCGCATTGCGTTACTGTTGCTTGGCGGCAATAAAACCGGCAACAGGCGTTGGACCGATGAAGCCATTGCGAGGGCTGACGCACTTTACGCTGATCACATTCAGCAATTGAACGAGCAGTCGATCAGCAATCCGCGAAAGGAGTGAACTCCATGTCCAAGAACTTCAATACTCTGTTGTCGAAGATGCCGACGGAACACCGAGAGAGGGTGGAAAAACGCGTCGCCCGAACGCTGGAGAAGATGGCGCTGCACGAGTTGCGATGCGCACGCAGACTTAACCAGGCACAGGTAGCCGCGGGCATGAAGTCGGCACAAAGCGAGGTCTCAAAGATTGAAAATCGCACTGATATGCACGTCAGTACCTTGCAGGAGTACGTGGAGGCGCTCGGCGGACGCCTGGAGATGCAAGCCGTTTTTCCGGATGCCGTAGTGCCGCTCGAGCTGATTACAAAGTAGAGAGCCTCCTCGCTTCAGTCTTTCTATCGCTCGCCCCAGCTCAGCTTCGATCGCAGCACGTTGAAGATCCCGTTGGGATGCAGGCGGAGCAGCCGGACACACTGCTCGGAGCGGCGGCAGCGGATGCTGTCGCCGAGCAGCAGTTCGATGGCTTCCTGGCCGTCGACGGTGAGATAGGTTTCATGCGGAACGACGTCGACGGTGACCGCGATTTCGGAGGCGCCGGGAACCACGATGGGCCGAATGGTGAGCAGGTGCGGGCAGATGGCGGTGAGCACCATGGCGTCCATGCTGGGAATGAGAATGGGGCCGTCGGCGGCGAGGGAGTAGGCCGTGGAGCCGGTGGGCGTGGCGACGATGACGCCGTCGGCGCGGAAGCGAGCGACGAACTCGCCGTCGAGCTCCACCATGAACTCGCCCATGCGGGCGATGGCGCCTTTGGCGAGCACTACGTCATTCAGCGCAAGCCATTCGCGAAAGAGTTTGCCGTTACGGATGAGCTCGGCGTGCATGAGGTGGCGCGGGTCGAGGAACGCGTTGCCCGCCTTCCAGGCGTCGAGGGTGGCGTAGAGCTCCGAGAGCGGGACCTCGGTGAGAAAGCCGAGCGAGCCGAGATTGCAGCCCAGGATAGGCGTCGAGGTATGGGCGAAGGCGCGCGCGGCCGAGAGCAGCGTTCCATCGCCGCCCAGGGTGACGACGATCTCGGGATGGTGGCCGGGCATCTCGGGGCGCTCGACAGCGGTTTCGCTGCGGCCGAGGTAGGAGGCGCTCTCGGGATCGAGAACGCAGGTGTATCCGTGCGTCTCGAACCAGTCGAGCAGTTGCGTGAGGACATCGCGCAGCTCCGGCTTCTGCGGCTTGGAGATGATGGCGGCCTGGGGCATGGTGTGTAGTGTACCTGCGGAAGTGGGAGAGATCAGAGAACAGAGAACAGGGACGGCGATCAGAAGCGCGCATGCAGTAGAAACTCGCGGTTGCCTTCCCTGCCGAGGATGGGCGAATCGATCACGGCGGCAACTTCGCCGGAGAGCTCGCGCACGGCGGCGGCGATACGATCGACGGCGAGCTGCTGCGTGGCGGGATCGCGCACGATGCCGCCTTTGCCGACGTGCTCGCGGCCGGCCTCGAACTGAGGCTTGACCAGGATGACCCCCTCGCCGTGCCAGCGCTGGCCGGGCGGCACGAGTGCCGCGAGGACGGCGGGCAGCACCAACGTTGCGGAGATGAAGCTGACATCCATTGCGAAGAAGCGAATGGGCGCGAAGAAGCGGATGGGGGCGGCGCTCGTGGTGAGCAGGGCGCCCGGAGCCAGGAGGCGGGCGTTGGTGCGCTCCAGCAGCGTCACGCGAGGATCGACGCGCAGCTTGTGCGCGATCTGGCCGAAGCCAGTATCGACGGCGAGCACGCTGGCCGCGCCATGCTGCAGGAGGCAATCGGTGAAGCCGCCGGTGGAGGCTCCGATGTCGGCGCAGGCCAGGCCGGTGACGTCGATGGACCAGGAGGCAAGCGCGTGCTCGAGCTTCAACCCGCCGCGGCTGACGTAGCGCAGATCGTCGCCGAGCAGGCGGATGGAGGCGTCTTCGGCGACAGCGGTACCGGGCTTGTCGATGCGCTGCTCGGCGACGAGCACGCGGCCGGCGAGGATGAGCGCCTGCGCGCGTTCGCGGGAGGCGGCAAGGCCGCGGTCGACGAGAAGTTTGTCCAGACGGAGTTTCAAAGCAATGGTGCCGCGAGTGTCAGTACCTCTCGCGTTCCTTTGAGAATATCTGGCAGACTGGCATCAGGATGACGATTCGATGACGTAAACTGGGCATTCTGGCGCAGCCCGAGGCGTCAGGGACGCGGCTAAACCGCGCTGAATGAATGTTGTGTCGCAGCAATCCGTCCTTGGTCCAGGAACGTACCTATGGAGAGCAATTCGGAAGAGCCCGCAGCGATGGTTCACGGGGAAGCCGAGGAAGACAGCCAACTGCTGAGCCGGGTGCGCAACGGCGACGAGCAGGCAATGGCCGCGCTCTACGACCGCTATTCCCGGGTGGTCTACTCGGTGGCCTTTCGTGTGCTGCGCGACGCGTCGTCGTCGGAGGATGTGCTGCAGGAGGTGTTTCTGGGAGTCTGGCGGCGTCCACAGAGCTTCGTGTCCACGCGCGGCAGCCTGGCCGGATGGCTGGCGGTGGTGGCGCGGAACCGGTCGATCGATCTGCTGCGCCGGCGCCGGCCCACCGAGCAGATTGACGAAATTCAGCTGGCGTCGCCGTACAACCTCGCCAAGGAGGCAGAGCGCAATTCGCTGATGGAACGGGCTCGCACGATTATCAGGCATCTGCCGCCGGAGCAGCGCAAGACGCTGGAGATGGCGTTCTTCGACGGGCTCACGCACACGGAGATCGCCGAGATGACCGGCGACCCGCTGGGCACCGTCAAGACACGCATTCGCAGCGCGCTGCTCACGCTGAGAAAGGACCTGGAGGCATGAACAACGAGAACCACATCCCCGACGATGACCTCGTGCTGTTTGCGCTGCAGTTCCTTCCTGAGGAGCGGATGCAGGAGGTGCGCGAACATTTCAAGACGTGCGTCACCTGCCGGACGGAGCTGGCCCGGCTGCAGGGCGATCTGGTGGCCTATGCCGTGACGGCGGAGGTGACGGCGCCGCCGGCGGAGGCGCGGGAGCGGCTGCTGCGGCAGATTGCGAAGGAGCCCAGGATGGCTCCGGTGCTGGAGACCAGGGCGGAGACCAGGGCGGAGACGAGGGCGGAAACAAAAGCGGAAACCAAGCCTGAGACCAGGGCGGAGGCGAAAAGGGAGACCAGGGCCGTTGAGGCTCAGGCCGGCAGCGGTGAGCCCATCTTTCCGACGCGGAAGAACCGGACTCTGCCGGTCGAAACCCACGAAGAGGAAGAGGAGACGCCCAAGCGCCCGAGCCGCGCGCCGTGGGTGCTGGCGTGGACCGGATGGGCGGTAGCGGTGGGCTGCTCGTTCATGGCAGGCTTGCAGCTGCATCAGCGCCAGCAGGTGCAAAGCTCGATGGCGGCGCAGGAGGTCCGCCTGGAGCAGAGCACCAAGAGCGCGGCGCACGCGCAGGATGCGCTGGCCACGCTGACGGCGGCGAATGCCCGGCAAGTTACTCTGCATCTGGAGCCCGCGACGCTGACGAAGAAGCCTGGGAGCGCGGCCGTAGCCGCTCCTGTAGCGCCGGAGGCGCTGGCTGCCTATATCGCGGACAAGGGCGCGCTGGTGTTTGTGGCGACGCATCTGCTGCCGATTGCCGGTGACAAGACCTATGAGCTGTGGCTGCTGCCGGTCAATGGCATGGCGCCGATCCCGGCAGGGACCTTCAGGCCCGATGCCCAGGGCAGCGCCAGCCTCGTGATGCCGCACCTTCCCAAGGGCGTGGCGGCGAAGGGTTTTGGCGTGACCATCGAGAATGCGGGCGGTTCCAGCACGCCGACGCTGCCGATCATGATGTCTGGAAGCTAGGAGGGGGGCCCCTTACCCTGTTGGTTGTCGAATCTTTAGAATGTGGGGTTTGCGGCGAAATGCGGCGGCAAAATATTGATTCCAGAGATTTTGGGTGGAAAATCTCTGGAATGTGCAGGTTGCGGCGGTTTTTGTGGTGCCCCCTCTAACATTGAACCCCACCCATGCCGAGATGAGGCGCGTCGTCATGAATGGGGCACCCAGATTTGTGCGGACTTTAAGCTCTATTTCTATTATAGAGAGTTGAGTGGAATTAATGTGCAGCGATTTTTCTCTTTGTTTTGTTTGATTTAGGTGGTTTAGGGGCTTGACAAGATTTTGGGGGCGCCCTCTTGTGCAAGTGGTGTCGAGTGAGGGTTGTGGCGGGGTGGAAGAAGGCAATTCAGTCGCTTCGCCCTTCGGGCTTCGCTCCAGCCTTCGGCAGAGCGGAAGCGCCTGCGGCGCGGCTTGTTTCCTGGGGCGATCCACCCCAGCGAGCAAGCTCGCCGGGGACCCCGTTTGCCCCAGGCTGGTATAGGGCGCGCCGTTGGCGCTTGGAGCGGTGGCGGTTTGCGAGGCCGGATCTCCAGAGCGAGTCTTTGCGAGTGGTGACAAAGAAGAGGGCAAAGGGCAGAGGCGCGTTCGCGCCTCGTGAACGGCCAAAGCAGATCCTTCGCTTCGCTCAGGATGACAACTAGAAAACAACAGGAAGAGCAAAAGCAACAGCAAGAGCCAACACAGGGGTCCTTCGCTTCGCTCAGGATGACGAGCGGAAGGGCAAAAAGTGAAGGCCGTCTGGGGAGACGGCCTTCGGTTTTTTCAATCTGGTTTTCAATTTTAGTGAGGCGCTATGGCGATGTGATGACCACGCGAATGCCGTTGCCTTGCAGGTTGATGTGGGTGTCGACCGTGTCGGTGTCCGTCTCGATGACCGTCATGTACCTGTTGTCCGGTGAGGTGACGTAGACCTTGCCGGTGGGCGTGCCGGTGGTCGCGACGATCGTTCCGGGGTGGCCGTAGACCTCGCCGGGTGTGGTGTTGACGCCGACGGTTGCGGGGCCTGCAGAGATGGCAGGGATGGTGGCCACAACTTTGCCGCTGATCAGGTTGACCACGCTGACCGAGCCCTCAATGCCCGCTGATGCGTTGCCCGCGTTGGCTACGTAGGCCTTGGTGCCGTCCTGCAGGACCGAGACCATGGTGGGGTTGATGCCGACGGGAACGGTGGCCAGGACGTCGCCGAAGCCGGTCGCGTCGACCGGGTTGGCGGCGTTGCAGTTGGGGTTGGTGGGCTGGGCGGCGGCGCTGCAGAGAGGAATGCTGATGATGCTGAGCGAGCCCGGAGTCACGCCGTCGCCGGCGTTGAGCACAATCAGTTCCGAATTGGTGGGCGCGAGATCGGCCCAGACGGGATGAAGGCCGAGCGTGCCGGTGGCCGGGATCGTGGGCATGGCCACGTCCGGACCGTTGTTGACGACGTTGATGACGCTGACGGTGCCCGATCCGTTGTTGAGGATGTAAGCGCGCTTTCCGTCCGGGGTCATGACTCCATAGACCGGATTGACGCCGACGTTGATGGGCGTGGTGACGGCCAGGTTGCCGGACTCGATGGGAGAGACGTACCCGTTGTTGCCGCCGTTCCCTTCGCTGATGGCGTAGGCGCGCAGCGCGCCGCTGGTGCCCACAACATACACCGGGTTGTCGGCGATGCCGATGTTCTGCTGCAATGAACCGGAGGGAGACAAGGCCGAGACCTGCGACAGGTCGGGCTCGGGCACAAAGACCGTTTCGGTGGGGAGCGAGATATCAGTAATGCTGACGGGCGAGCCGCCTGCGGTGAGAGTGTTCTGCAGAATATTGCTGGAAATCAGCCTGGAGCTGACGCCGAAGGTATTGAAGGAGCCGGCGCTGTTGATGACGAAACCGGTGCCACCGCCGGGGTTCAGGGCCAGATAGCTGGGGTTGGAGAGAATCTGGGGCGTGGTCAGCACCGAGTCGCCGGAGAAGTCGACGATGGTGAGCAAGCCGGGCGAGGTCGGACTGGGGCTGGAGATGGCGACGGCATACTTGGTGGGCTGCGAGGCGGGGCCGACGGGATTGATGGCGCTGACCACGGGCCGGTACTGGGCTCCGCAGCCGAAGAGCAGAAGGCTGACGGCGAGGAGAGAGCCCGACAGGAGCGGCTTGCGCGCGATGTGGATGGCGCGGCGCGCCGCTTCAGGGTGCAAGAATCTAGCGAATTTCCGGTACAAAAGATGCTCCAGAGAGGGCGCTGTCGGGCCGCCCGCCAGCGTCTATTGTAGACGAGCCGGTGGATGCCTGGAGTCTGCCGGGGCGTGAGGGCAGGCGGTGAACGAACCTGAGGCGATGCTGGAGATGCTGGGTGGGCGGGAGCGGCAGC
>Ga0207933_1001995_pt1 | contig 13987 bp, 11 predicted proteins | sample NGESurdeep092012_4_FD_184488 | JGI IMG/M metagenome (GOLD analysis project Ga0207933, IMG submission 184488) | Arctic peat soil microbial communities from Barrow, Alaska - NGEE Surface sample F53-3 deep-092012 (SPAdes) | ecosystem: Environmental > Terrestrial > Soil > Wetlands > Peat ... | reverse complement strand
CAACTCCTGGTTTGATTCTTCGTGGAGGGTATTTGGTATTGCCGTTCGGCACTTACAACAAACGCCTTGCTGCAGGATGGATTAATAAACTTGCTTCAGATCCTGAAGGCATTCCTGAATCTTCAGACTTTGGAGTTGAAGCAGAGGGCGGCATCCAGGCAGGAACGACCAAATGGAGTTATGATTTTGCTTTATCAAATGGTATGCAATTGCAACCTGATGGTACCACAGCTTTCGTTGGTATTACTGACAACAACAAGAATAAATTATTCACCGGCCGGATCGGATTTTTGCCACTTGCCAATTCATCGCTTGAAGTGGGCGTATCTTTAATGACAGGCAAAGTAGGCGATGCAGGCATGAAATATCAAAATGCAAATGCTACACTTTGGGCATTGGACTTAAATCTTGTTGAAAACTTTACTCCGTTCCAGTTAAATATTAAGGGGCAATACAGTGAGGCCAAAGTTGATAATGCGGAGTATACTGACCCTAGCAATCCTTCAAATACTTATACTTTTAACAATCATACAAAAACAGGGTACATCATGGCTGCATTAAGGCCAATGTTTTCGCAAAATGAGGTTGTTAAAAATTTCGAGTTAGCAGCCCGCTATGGCAATTATACCACACCCGCAAACTCGTTGTGGGGTACAAAAGATAATTCCCTTGCAGTAGGCCTCAATTATTGGATGACCTGGAGAACCGTTGTAAGATTTTCGTATGAAGCTATAAAAGGAACCAATACAGTAAGTACCAATTTAGGTGGCAATACAGGTCAAGTCACCAAATCCAATTCTCTGTACCTCCAATTTAGTATCCAACTTTAAAAAATAGAACAATGAAACTTATAAATAATAAAAAACTAATCATTTTAAATATCATGGTTGTAGTTGTTGGATCAATAATGATGCTGCTAAACAGTTGCACCGCCAGTCAAAAAATATCTATGAAATCAGGCGCTCAATTATGGTCAGAAAACTGCCAACGATGCCATAATACTCCATCTCCATCTAGCTTTTCTCCTGAGCAATGGGAAACCATCGGGATGCACATGCAAAGCAGGGCATTATTGACCAATACTGAGAGAGATAAAATAGTTGATTTTTTAAAACAATAATTGTTGATCTAGTCCTTATAGTTTGTGTTTCTTAAATCGCCCAATTATCATTAACCCGGGAAATGTAAACTAAAAATTGCTATTCAAAATCTATAAGGTTTGCACCTTAGCCTTAGCAATGAAAAACCTTATGACGTTTCATTTTAGGCAATTCTACATTTACTTTATGAACCGCAAATATAAAAGCCCGGACAGCAGTTTTTGCTTTTAAACCAGTGCCAACATGAACTGTATAAAAAAATAAAATTTCAACTTATTTAGGAGCGTGGTAATCTTGTAAAAGAAAAAGCCCACGAAAATTCATGGGCTTTTTTTCAGAAAGAATGTTATTTATTAATAAGGGTAAATATAGGTAAATGTTTTACCGTTGTTTCCATTTGTCCAAACCAGTTTTGCATAATAATAACCACCTGCAGAACTTATTGGGCAAGAGGTTGCTACGTCTCCGTTTGCATCAAGGCCATAAGTGATCACAGAAGAGATTTTGTCCGATCTTGTAATTGTATTCTGGCCACTTGTTAATTCAAAATTACATGACTGGCTATAAATTTTTGGAGAAGTGATCATATCAGTAAAATCCACTCCAAAGCGGTTAGTGCCCCAGATTGCAATATTGTTATTAGTGCCATCAGAATGGGTGCCCGTAACTGTTTCTACAATACCATTAGCATAGGTGTACACTTTGTGCCTTGCTACCTGCCAACTGCGTATTAAGCCACTGGCAAAGGTTATAGACAAGTTGGCGTCAACATCAGTTGTTATTGAACCAAGAGTAGCTAAATTCAGAATAAGGCCGCCGCTTGTATTGGTGATTGTTTTGGTACCATTAATTGTAATTGATTTACCCTCCTTCACCCGCGTAATAGTTAAAGCATCAATATTAATGGTTACAGAAGAACCCGCTTTGCTCCAATGTTGCCCACGCGGTACAGCTATAGTTACAGTACCTGTGCGTGTACGGTTACCACTGCAATTGCTACCATTATAAACAATAGTGATTGTTTTGGTAGTGGAAGTGGTGTCGTAAGAAATCGTTGCATCGCAAATAGAAATTTTAATACTAATACCATCTGTTCTTTCGGCGGTACCAGAAATAGCTACATTTCCATTTAATGCTGCAATAGCATCATCGGATACAGCGTCGCTCTCATTTGAAACCATTGTGAGGTCTTCAGAGGACGTTTGTACGTTTGCTGCTGTTGTTGCAGTTCCGTCTCCTGTTGAATTTGCATTGTCTTTTTTACATCCCAGTAACAGGGTGCTAAAAGATGCGGCTAAGATAGTTAGCCGGAAAAGATTTTTAGTTTTCATAAAGTTTTTTTTTAAGGTTTTTAAATCAGACATGGTTGCATGCCGAAAGTTTAATTGATGTTAAATAAAATATCAAAAAAAACTGCCAATAATAAAAACCAGGAATTTATAGGCATCATATAAAACGCTGGAAATGGATATTTCAATGCAATTAAACAGTGTCATATTTTGTAGACGTTTTATAGACGAAACAATGACAATTAAAATTTGTGATTGAAAGAGTATGGTTAATAGTGATTTAGATCTTTGCCAACTCTGCAAAAAAGGAAAAAATACATTGCTGTGAGGTGCAGTTTTGATTCGGTTAAAAAAATAAATGTGATTCTAACTGAATATTTTATTTAGTGTTCGAAACTCTTTCTGTTCCAAAGGAATGCCGGTATTCTTTAAAATAAAAAATAGAAATCCCGGTTATTTGTTGCTTTACTGTAAAAAATAACTTTCGGGATTCTTTGTTTTGACTCTTCCACTTAATGTTAATGGCGTGGCTTTCAAAAATACCAATCTGATAAAAATGATTGTGAATCAAAAAGTTGAAAAGCTGCGATAATTATCTTGCAGCTCCGCCATCAATCGTCAAACAAATTCCGCTGACAAAAGATGCTTCATCAGAGGCAAGGTAAAGGTATCCGTTAGCAATATCATCCGGAACTCCCCATTTGCCAAGAGGTATAGTGGGAAGGCTTTGTTTGCGAACTTCTTCGGGCATGGCATCTGTCATGGCGGTATGAATAAATCCGGGCGCAATGCAATTGACGGTAATTCCGAAACGGCCTAATTCCATTGCCCATACTTTGGCCATTCCTATAATGGCCGATTTGGTAGCTACATAATTTGTTTGCCCGTAGTTGCCACGGATAGCTACATTGGAAGACGCGGAAACGATGCGGCCATAATTTTGTTCTTTCATAATTGGGGCTACTGCCTGGGTACAATTAAAAACACCAGTAAGGTTTACAGCAATTACATCATCCCATTCCTGTTTCGACATTTTAAGTAAAGTCCTGTCTCTTGTAATACCGGCATTGTTGATCAGGATATCAATGCGGCCATAATGATCACGCGCTTCCGCCACCGCTTTTTTTACTTCGCCTTCATTGGTGACAGATACTTTTTTAAAGATAACATCATGCCCTTCTTTTTTTAATCGCGCAGCTACTTCATTTCCACTTTCAGATATATCCCACAAAATAATTTTGGCTCCTTCTTTTGCAAAACGCTCTGCAGTCGCAAGCCCTATTCCATTAGCCCCTCCGGTAATCAGGGCAATTTTATCTTTTAGTCTCATCTATTAAATGTTTATAAATAAAGCAATTGTTTTTAGTTTTCTCAAATAACAACCCAATAATTTATTCACAGGAAAGATAGATAAAAAATTGCCCTCAAATAGCAAGTATAAAATATTTCCATTTCTTCCATATTATATTTACCCTTAAATCCTTTGTGGTTTATTTATCCCTATTTTTGATAATCCAAAAATTAAAAGCCATGCATCGTTATTTCCTTATTTTTTTCATGCTGTTTATTTTAACCGCTTATACCAGCACTGCTCAAACACAACCCAAAGTACTTGCTGAAGCTGCCCCTGCAGCGGGTGGATTTTCTGCTTCCCGGCTTGCACGCCTCGATTCAGGAATGAATGACTGGGTAAAGAAGAATTGGGTCAACGGTTCAGTGGCGCTAATTGCCCGGCATGGAAAAATTGTTTTCTATAAATCATACGGTTATAACGATCTGGATACAAAAGCCCCTCTTGATAAAAACGGAATATTTCGTATTGCTTCGCAAACAAAAGCGGTTACCGTAACAGCAGTGATGATGTTGTGGGAAGAAGGAAAATTTTCATTGACAGACCCTGTTTCCAAATACATTCCATCCTTTGCTCATGAAACCGTATTGCAAACCTTTAATGAAAAAGATACTACCTATACAACGGTGCCTGCTAAACGCCCGGTTACCATTTTTGATTTGCTCACACATACCTCGGGCATTGGGTATCCGGCGATCGGCAGTAAAGAAGCAAATGCTATTTATGCAAAAAATAAAGTTACCGGTGGAGTGGGGGTGAAAGGCCAGGAACTTTCTGATGCGATGGAGCGCCTTGGAACCCTGCCATTGCTTTTTCAACCTGGTGAAAATTGGATGTATGGATTGAATATGGACGTGCTGGGATATTTGGTTGAGAAATGGTCAGGCATGACGCTTGAGAATTTTTTTACAAAGAAGATTTTTCAGCCACTTGGTATGAATGATACTTATTTTAATGTGCCTCATAGCAAAGCATCAAGGTTGGTTAATTTTTTCCTGCAGGACTCTACAGGGGTTACTAAAAAGCAGGAAACAGTATTTGACGGGTCACTCGATATGAATTTTCCACTTGAAAAAACGGATTATTTTTCCGGCGGCGGCGGCTTGTCATCTACCATTCATGATTATGCGATTTTACTGCAGATGTTTTTGAATGGTGGTACCTACAATGGCATGCGTTTGCTCGGCCCCAATACCGTTCGTATGATGACGATGAATCAGATTGGCAGCATGCATCCGAATCTCGGTTCTAATGCCTGGTTAAATAGTTTCGGCTTTGGGTTTTTCATCATCTCAAAAGATGGAAGCAGGCTTACTCCTAACCAGGAAGGCACCTACGGTTGGGGTGGTGTATTTTCCACCTCTTACCTCGTAGACCCTAAAGAAGATATGATCATGTTGTTGTATCATCAGATGTGGGGGCCACATGTAGCTGATGCTGACAAAACATTCGTTCCTTTGGTGTACCAGGCGCTCAATAATTAATTGGAGGATGAATGTTCTTTTTCATACAAATCCCTGAGTGCAGATTTCTTAAACTTGCCAACAGAAGTTTTAGGTATGGCATTGATGATGGCATACTCATCGGGAATCCAGAATTTTGCAAACTTGCCACTGAGAAATTCTTTTAGTTCGCCGGGTGAAACAGTTTTTCCCTCTTTAGGAACTACATAGGCAAAGGGGCGCTCTATCCATTTGTTATCAGGAACTGCAATCACAGCAGCTTCCAACACTGATGGGTGTTCCATCAAAGTATTTTCCAACGCAATCGAACTAATCCATTCGCCCCCGGATTTAACAACATCCTTACTTCGGTCCCTTATGGCAATGCACCCGTCATCATCTATCGTAACAATATCTCCCGTTTTAAGCCATCCATCAGAAGTAAATTTTTCTTTGGCTTCCGGATCGCGGTAATAGGAAGAAGCGACCCACGGGCCGCGTACTTCCAACTCGCCCATCGTCTTTCCATCCCATGGGATAAATCCTTCTTCATTGCTTCCACGAATTTCCACAAAAGGTGCGGGTAGCCCTTGTTTCAGCAAATAGTCGTACTGCTCTTCCTTTGGTACTTTTTGCATTTTGCTGGTCATAACTGCAGTGCTGCCCAGAGGAGACATTTCTGTCATACCCCAGGAATGGAGTACTTTTATGCCATAGCGTTCATCAAAAGATTTAATTAAAAAACGTGGAGCTGCAGAACCACCTATTGTAATGGTACGTAACGAAAGTTTGTATTTATGGGGATCTGTGTCCAGCTTATTTAAAACACTCATCATTACCGTAGGAACACCGGCGGTCTGTGTTACGTTTTCAGATTCAAAAAGCTCCAATAAACTTTCCGCATCAAGATAGGGGCCGGGAAATACCTGCTTAGCGCCGACAAATGCGCAACTATATGGAAAGCCCCACGCGCAGGCATGAAACATGGGAACTATAGGCAGCAGCACATCCTGTTCAAAGGTGCCCATTCCTACGCAACTTAAAAGAAATGCCATACTATGAAGCATGATCGAACGGTGGGAATACATAACTCCTTTTGGTTTTCCTGTGGTTCCCGAAGTGTAACACAGAAAAGCAGCAGTGTTTTCATCTCCTTCAAAAGCTTCGAATTGTGACTCATCACCACTCGCTACCACGTCTTCATAATTTAAATACCCCTTCGGCAGTGGCTCATTAATTTGCGGAATCACAATGATATTGGAAACGTTGATACTGTTTTTGAATTTTTCAAATAAGGGCAACAACACCTGGTCTACTATGATGATTTTGTCTTCCGCATGATTAATTATATAACCCAGGTCATCAGGGTTTAATCGAATATTTAAGGGATGCACAACCGCTCCCATACAAGGAATAGCAAAATAGGCTTCCAGGTGTTGGTAATGATTCCAACTAAGGGTTGCCACCCTGTCGCCTTGCTTTACGCCAAGATTTTGAAGGGCTACGGCTAATTTTTTTGTACGCTTCGCAAAATCACGGTAAGTGTAGCGGTGGATGCTTTTATCAGGAAGGCGGGTAACGACTTCTTTTTTTGCAAATAAAGTTTCTGCCCTCCTAAGTATTGTGGGAAGGGTGAGCTGATAATCCATCATTAAGCCTCTCATGAAATTGATAAATTAAAGGAATGGTAGAATAATTTTTCAGGCAGAAAGATAATCAAAAAAGAAATTGGAAAATGTAAATGATTCAACTGTAGAATTGTTGTTGTTATTTAAAAAAAAATAATTCCTCTTCTTTCTTTCCGTTGCATTAATAAATGAAATAAAAACCTTTGCTTGTTTCTACTTTCGTATAAGCATTACTGTTAACCAAAAATAAAAATCCCGCTTATTTATTGCTTTACTATAAAAATGCAGAGGCAGACAGTGTGGATAATCAATATCCCAAACAAAATAATTCTTCCAAAAGAATATGAGTTGTTCGTACATTCGGAAATACAAACGCTGGCAGCGGTTCACAAAACTTTACTTATCTCAAATCAAATAAAGCAAATATTATGGCAATCGTATTTATTACCGGAACAAGTACAGGAATCGGTTTTGCTACCGCTGTAACCTTAGCTCAGAAAGGCCATAAAGTTTATGCCTCTATGCGAAACCTGCAAAAATCACCGGAGTTACAAAATCTTGCAGAAAAAGAAAACCTCCCTATAAATATCATTACTATGGATGTAAATGATGGTGCATCTGTAAAAAATGGAATTGGCAGTGTCCTTCAAAAAGAAGGATGGATTGATGTGCTCATAAATAATGCAGGAGTTTCGCAAGCCGGGCCGGTAGAAGAATTACCGATTCATTCTTTTGAAGAAGAAATGCAAACAAATTACTTTGGAACGTTAAGGTGTATCCAGGCTGTATTACCTTCTATGCGCGAAAGAAAATCAGGTTGCATCATTAACAACACATCTGTTTTAGGAAGAATGTATATGCAATTCCAAAGCGGTTATTGCGCCTCTAAAGCTGCAGTAGAGGCGTTAAGCGAAAGCCTCGCGCAGGAAGTAGAACCTTACAATATAAGAATTGCTATCGTTGAGCCAGGGGTTATTGCTACTCCTATTTTCAGAAAAGGCAAAAGCCATGTAAGCGTTAATTATCCCCGTGTCAAAAGAGTTAGTGCCTTTTATGGGGCTTTCCTCAAAAGGCAAATACAACCAGAGGTAGTTGCAGAGGCCATCAATGATATCATAATTGGTAAAAGTAAAAAATTCAGGAATTTAGCAGGGGCTGATGCATTGCCTTTAATCCGTTACAGGGCTTCATTAACAGATGAGGAATGGATTAGCTCCGTAAATACGGATGATGATACATGGGTTGAGAATTTGACTCAAAGGAGTTTGGATTAACAATAGCCCATGGTTTAAACCATGGGCAATATGGAAAACCATGAATTGCAACCGTTTCAACGGTTTTTTATATTTGGGAATAGATTAAAATAAAACAGGTTGATACAAAATAAAGGGCTAAAGCCAATTCTACATTTACCCATTCTCCAAAATAAAAATCTCAATTATTTGTAGGTTTACTGTAAATAATCCATCAAAATTTATTGGTTTACTATACTTTTAAAAAATGAATAGTACGATGAAAAAGAAAATTATACCTCTTCTAATTTTTTTTACTTTTTCAGTTTTTGTTTCTTCTGCACAGCAAGATGGTGAAAAGTCAAAGTTGGAAAAACTTTCTTCAACAGTTGACAGCATTTTGCAAAGCGAGGTAAACAATAATGTGATTCCCGGTGCAGTGATTGAAATTAAAAAAGGCAACCAGGTTCTTTGTAGAAAGGCTTTTGGCTATGCAGAGCGAAATGATTACGCAAACCAACCGCTCGCTCATCCTGAAGCGATGGTAACAGATGATTTATTTGACCTTGCGTCTCTCACTAAAGTTGTGGGCACTACCACTTCTATCATGTTGCTCGTGGACCGCGGGCTTATAAAAGTTAATGATCCGGTTGGTAAATACATTCCTGCATTTAATGTGGGAGATAAAAAAGAAATTACCATCCGAAACCTGCTAACTCATACAGCCGGGCTTATTACATGGTACCCTCTTTTTTACAGGGCTTCCAATAAACAGGAAGTTTATAAATTAATTGGTGAGCTGCCCTTAGCGTTTCCTGTAGGTAAAGTAAGAAAGTACAGCGATTTGGGTTTTATGCTATTGGCCGAAATAATAGAGAAAGTTTCCGGGATGCCTTTAGATCAATTTGATCAAAAAAATATTTTTATACCTCTTGGCATGCACCACACAACCTACAACCCGCTTACTTCCGGTAAGTTTACAAAATTTGCGGTTACTTCTCATGGCAACCCTTTTGAAACAAGAATGGTGCATGATACTTCGCTCGGGTATGTATTTAAAGAAATAGATCCCAATCAATGGAATGGCTGGCGGCATTATAATTTGCGTGGTGAAGTAAATGATGGTAACGCGTGGTATGCGCTTCATGGAGTTAGCGGCCATGCAGGTTTGTTTTCTACTGTTGATGATTTGCAGAAGTTGGTTGACATGCTTAAGAACCATGGTAAAGCAGGTTCCACACAATTTATTTCTAAAAAAACGTTTCAATTGTTTTTAACCCAGGACGATTTTAAAAATGGCCTTGGCTGGATGATGGATCCTGATAATTCATTTATGAAAAACGCACCAGCAGGTTCATTCGGGCATACAGGTTTTACCGGAACCAGCATTGCCATTGTGCCTTCATTAAACCTCTCTGTTATCTTATTAATTAATCGCCAGAATATGGGATTGTTACCAACGGGTTATTATTACAATCCTAATCCTATCCGCAAAGAAATATTTGATGCTGTATTAGATTATTGTAAATAAAACGCCGTTGCTACTGTTGCCATTTTTTCACGGTCAGTAATAAAGATTATTAGGATTAGGTAGTTTGTTCGCAATTCAATGATTTTTTCAATTGTCCCGGGTTTCAACCCGGGAAATTGGGTGAAGTATTTATGGGCTTTAGCCAAAAGCTTTATTTAGAATTTTGGCTAAAGCCTGTAGCATTTGTAAATATTGCCCACCTGCTAAAGCAAGTGGCAATTCACAAGTGGCAATTCATTTGGGGAAGCCATTCTTCCAAAATGAATTGCACAAAAGCCTAATCCTACCAATCAAAATAAAAATCAGTCTTATTTCTTGGTTTACTATGTTTATAAAAAAGGCCGAATGAAAATATTCTTACATCATTCCTCTTAATGCGATATACTAAAAGTGGCTCTTATATCCTGTGGGAGAGGGGCAGGTTTATTAACTTCGGGATTAGGCTCTAATTTAATAAAACCGATTCTGTAGCCATTGATTGTTGTATCATTTGTATGCCCTAAAGTAGGGTAACCTTGCAACGACATTTTGAAAATATAGGAATTTCCATTTTCATGAAAGGTTGCCTGGATAATAGCTGTGCCTTGCCAGAAACATTCTGCTCCTGATGGGCACCGGCTGTCATTTATCAATGAGTCAAAGCATATATAGGGCATTCCGTTCGTTTTTTCTGAGCAATTATATAGAGGGATTGAATTATCATTTATAGCTTTTAAAGCATATTTTTTACAGCTTGAAAAGAAAAATATTCCTGATAGTAATAATAACAGGCAATTCAATTTATATTTCATACTAAACTTTATTAATTAAATAAGATGACAACCTCTAAAGATATTTCGTTGCATACAAAAAATATAAAATCAGGCATATGAAATAATTTACAGAATTAAGATTTAGGCATTCTTCACAAATGGCTAAATGCCTTTACACCAAAGGTTGATTACTGCAACACAAAAAATGCCGAAATAAAAATCTACCTTAAATGTCCGTTTACTGTATCACGCTTATTTTTTATAACCAGTATTTATTTTTACTTTGCCCCCTTAAAAATTATTTTTGATCTATACTTTATTACAGCACCAGTGGAAATCTTTTTGGCGAAGCCGAAACGCAGGAAGAAATGTCGCCATTCAAATCATCATCGGTTTTTTTGTATTGTACCTCATTGTTGCAGCTATTTTCTTGGGTTTTTCTTTCGATAGTATTTTGTCAGATGCTTTTCCTCATCAAGATGTAATCCCTGTTTTTATGGGATTTATTCTCTATTATTTTGCTTTTGATATGATCATGCGTTTTATCATGCAGGAATTGCCAACACTGGCGGTGCAACCATATTTAACACAAAATATTAAGCGCAACCAATTGGTGAGTTTTTTAAATGTACGTTCCCTGTTTAGCATTTTTATATTCCTGCCTTTATTCCTTTTTTTACCTTTTATAACCACCACAGTCAGCGCAAAATATGGAGCGCTTGTTTCGCTTTCTTTGGTGGTAACCATTTTTAGCCTGGTTATTTTTAACCACTTCATGGCCTTGTTTATCAAAAGAAAAACCATACTGAACCAATGGTGGCTGATAGGTTTCTTCCTTTTAATTCTTTTGGTGGTTGCTGCTGATTATTTTAAAATCTTTTCTTTCAGGGATATATCTGCTGCGGTGTTTATGAAAGTTATAAAAATACCCGCGCTATGCCTTGTTTTTATTGCACTTGCCATAGCCTCGTGGTACAACAACAATATTTTTTTAAGAAAGAATTTTTATCTCGAAAACTTAGAGAAATCTACCGGCAAAAAAAAGTCAACTGATTTTAGCTGGCTTCAAAGATTTGGCACTTATGGCGACCTGATTTCGATAGATATCAAACTCATCCAGCGCAATAAAAGGCCACGAAGTTTATTTTTGCTTTCTGTAATTTTTTTATTTTATGGTTTTATTTTTTTCAAGCCTGAAAATATTAAGGCCGGTAATTTAGGTATCCTGCTGGTAGGCTCTATTTTTATTACCGGTATGTTTATGGTAAGTTTCGGGCAATTTCTTTTTGCCTGGCAAAGCAGCCACTTTGATGGAATGATGGCAGCTAACATCCAGGTAAAAACCTACATAAAAAGCAAAATGATGTTATTGATTTTTTTCAGTTCCATTGCTTTTTTGCTCAGCTTGCTTTATGGATTTGTAAGTGTAAAACTCATTCCCATATTAATTGCATCCTGGCTTTTTAATATTGGCGTACATAGTATTTTAACGGGATTTATCGGCACACGCAATTATAAAGGGTTAGACCTCAGCAAGCGCTCCTCTTTCAATTACCAGGGAACCGGCGCGGCGCAATGGTTGTATTCATTAATTATACTGGTAGCCGGCGCTATCATTTACCTTCCCTTTGCTTTATTGATTAATAAATGGGCTGGTATTGCAGCAATAGGCATTGCAGGCATAATCAGTTTGCTGATGCAGGATTGGTGGATTGATAAAATTACCGTTCAATTTAAAAAGCAAAAATATAAAATGCTGGATGGGTTTAGGGAGAATTGAGTTGCGGGGGTTATAAGTTATAAGTAATAAGTTTTAAGTGATAAGTTCTAAGTTTTAAGTAATAAGTTTTAAGTTATGATAACAATAAATAACCTTCTAAAATCTTACAACCATAAAGTGGCGGTAGATATTCCACAACTCGAAATTGGAAATGGAATTATAGGTTTGGTAGGTAATAACGGCGCGGGAAAAACTACTTTATTCCGCTTGCTGCTTGATTTAATAAAAGCAGATAAAGACGAAGTATATTTTAATGATAAAGATGTTTCGAAAAACGAAGATTGGAAAAATTATACGGCTGCTTATATTGATGAAGGCTTCTTAATTCCTTACCTGACCCCGGAAGAATATTTTTATTTTGTAGGAAAGCTACACAACCGGTCAAAAGTAAATGTGGATGAAATGCTTTCTGGCCTTGCTGCTTTTTTTGATGGCTCCATATTAAACAGCGGAAAATATATTCGTGACCTTTCAAAAGGAAACCAGTTTAAAGTGGGCATAGCAGCGTGTTTGATACAAGAACCCGATGTAATTATCCTTGATGAGCCGTTTGCCAACCTTGACCCTTCTTCGCAAATAAGATTGATAAAAATGCTGGAAGAATTGAATGCAAAAAAGCCAATGGCTATTTTGGTCAGCAGCCACGACCTTAACCATATAACGGAGGTGTGTACACGTATTTTATTAATGGAAAAAGGCAGGATTATTAAAGACCTTAAAACCTCATCTGATACCCTTACCGAACTGGAAGATTATTTCCGTGTGTAGGAAGAACTTCTGAACCAGGATTAGGAAGAACATCTGAATCAGGATACACAGGATGAAAGGATTGACAAGATTAGGAAGAATAGGATGCAAGGATTAGCAGGATTAATTACATTTCATACCTTTAAACTGCTACATGAGAAAAATACTATTTTTCACTCTATTACTCTTTTGCTACAGCCAAATTTTTGCTCAAAACTTACCTGCTAAAGAAACAATAGCCGCAGTTCCGGATAATGAATCTTCAAATGCATCCTCCAGGCCAGCAAGTGTATTAAAAATGAATATTTTTGCACCTTTACTTGGCTATTCGCAATTTTCTTTGGAAAAACCTATTAGCCATTTAAGAAATCTTGAGTTTGGCCTGGGTATTATAGGAGCCGGCAAGAATTTAAACATCCAGCCACGTTCTATAAATATAGGCTTTGATCGCTTTGGCCCCAATATCTACCGGCCTGGCCATAAAAATCAATTCGGTGGCTTTTTTGAGGTTGGGTATAAATTGATAATGCGTGCCCATTCTAAAAAAATACCCACAAATAATTACAATACAGTTAATACCCTCGAAGGGCTATATGTAAAACCTTCTATTTTATTCGGAGCTTATGGCTTCAACCAATTCAGGGATGATTCCACGACAGCTACAATTAGAGTACACCACCGCTTTGGTGCTTTAATGTTGAATTTAGGGGATCAATGGGCATTAGGTAGTAAAATAGTTCTTGAATTATATATGGGTGGAGGGGCAGAAATTGACAATGCGAAGGGCAATGATGATTTGTATGGTCATCCCTTTGTCCTGGCCGTAGCTAAGGATAATCCTTCTGTCAACTTCGCCTTTACCGCTGGTTTTCGCTTTGGTTTTCTTTTAAAATAAAATTAGCTCCAAAATAAAAATCTCACTTATTGTAGGTTTACTGTAAATAATTGTGTGAATCAGGATTTACAGGATGAAAAGATTAACAGGATTAAGAACGTCTGAATCAGGCAAAAAGTAATGATATTTATTTCAACAACTTGACTAGTCCTAAAAAAAGTTTACAGGTTAATAGATAAATCCTGCAATAGGTTTACCGGAATATTTTCATTTTTGTTTTCAAAAGTAGTTGGTTTTCTA
>Ga0207933_1001993_pt1 | contig 14008 bp, 17 predicted proteins | sample NGESurdeep092012_4_FD_184488 | JGI IMG/M metagenome (GOLD analysis project Ga0207933, IMG submission 184488) | Arctic peat soil microbial communities from Barrow, Alaska - NGEE Surface sample F53-3 deep-092012 (SPAdes) | ecosystem: Environmental > Terrestrial > Soil > Wetlands > Peat ... | reverse complement strand
GGCGAGTCCCTCAGTGGCGAAAGGGCGGTCTTTCGCGGCCTCCTCCCGGTGCTATTGTGATGAAAAATCAGGGAGGAAATGATGGCCGGAATACTCACACGCCGCACGCTCCTGGCGGGTCTGGCGGCTGCACCGCTCGCAGGCCGCGCCTCCGCGCAAAGCCCGTATCCAGACCGGCCGGTACGCGTGCTGGTGCCTTATCCGCCGGCCGGCGGCGCCGACACCACGGCGCGTATCCTCTACGCCAAGATCGGCCAGCTCCTGGGCCAGCAATTCGTCATCGAGAACCGCGGCGGCGCCGGCGGGACGATCGGCGAGGCCATCGTCGCCAAGGCCGATCCCGACGGCTATTTCATTCTGCACGATGCCACGGCGCATTCGGTCAACGGCGCGCTCTATCCCAATTTGTCGTTCGATTACCGCAAGGATTTCGACGCGGTGGCGCTGGTGTCGCTGGTGCCCAACATTCTGGTGGTGACGCCCTCGCTGCCGGTGACGACGTTGGCCGACGTCATCGCCTATGCCAAATCGCAACCCGACGGCATCACCATGGCCTCGTCCGGCAATGGCACGCTGCAACATCTGTCGCTCGAGGTGTTCAGGCGCGCCGCCGGCATCAAGATCAATCACATACCCTATCGCGGTGGCGGCGTTGCGCTCACCGACGTAATGTCGGGCCAAGTGAAATTCTTCTTCTCAAACGGCTCGTCGGTGGTCGGCCTGATCAAGGGCGGCAAGATCAAGGCGATCTGCCATACCGGCAAGGGCCGGCTCAACAGCCTGCCAAATGTTCCGTCCGCGGTCGACACTTTGCCGGCGCTCGAGGCCTATGAATGGAACGGCGCCTTTGTGCCGCACGGCACGCCGCCGGCGATCGTTACGAAACTCAACGCCGCGATCAACGAAGCGCTCGTCTCGCCGGAGGTCAAGGAACGTTTCGCCCAACTCAACATCGAGACGCGTCCGAACACACCGGCGGAATTCCGCGCCTTCGTCGAGGACCAGATGCAGCATTGGGCCAAGGTGGTGAAGGAAGCCAATATTCATCTCGGCTAATCCGTGAACCACGAACCCGTCATCATCGCCGGCCCGGTGGCACGGCCGAAAACGCCGCTCAACCTGCCGCCGCCCGGCGCCTGGGACAGCCGCGCCCATGTGTTCGGCCCGGCCGGCAAATTCCCCTACACACCGGGACGCGGCTATACGCCGCCCGACGCGCCGGTCGAAAAATTCGTCGCGCTGCTCGATCACAATGGCTGCGCGCATGGCCTGGTGGTGCAGGGCAACGCGCATGGCTACGACAACCGCGTGGTGCTCGACGCGCTCACGCGCTATCCGCAGCGGCTGCGCGGCGTCGCCATCACCGACACGCGCATTGCGCCGGAAACGCTGCGCGATTGGCATAAACTCGGCATGCGCGGCCTGCGCTTTCATCTGTTCGCGCAAAAGCAGAACTATGTGCGTGGCGTCGGCCTCGACGTGTTCGCGGTATTCCGCAAGACAATGGCCGAGCTCGGCTGGGTCATGCAGGTTTTCTGCGATTGGCAATTGATGACGGAGATGGCGCCCAAGCTGCGCGAAATATCGCGCGACATGCCGGTGATCGTCGATCATTACATGATGATGCCGGCGGCGCGCGGCGTGAACGAGCCGAATTTTCAGGCGCTGCTGAAGCTGGTGGGCGAGGGACACGCGCACGTCAAAGTTTCCGCGCCCTATCGCGTCTCCACGCAATTTCCCGATTATGCCGATGTGCGCGCGCTGCACGAAGCGCTGGTCGCCGCCAATCCGGAGCGGCTGATGTGGGGCACCGACTGGCCGCATCCTTCCATCGCCGCCGAGGTGATGCCGGACGACGGGCATTTGCTGGATTTGCTGTTCGACTGGACGCCGGATGAGGCCGTGCGGCGGAAGATTTTGGTCGAGACGCCAACGCAGCTATTCGGCCGCTAGTTTTTCTGCGCAGGGAACGGCTCGGTGTAGAATTCGCCGTTGCGGCCGAAATACATCGCCTTGCGGCCGCCGAAGAACACGCTGTAGCGCGCGCAGCCGGCTTGCATGATCTGCCGCAGGAATTCGGCGTAGCCGATTTTCTTTTGCTGGATTGCCTTCACCGTGGCGGCAACCGCCTTGCTGTCGAAGCTCGCCGCGATTACAGGGCTTCCGGTCAGTGGCACCGGTTCGTCCACGCTTTGGGCGGCGGCTCCGTAGTAGGTCTTGCGCAGCGCGATCAGATCCGCGCTGTAGCCGGTGACGCCGGCCCCTGCGAGCTTTTGCACGACGAGCGGGAAGGGCGTGTCGGCAAAGCTGAGCTTCATGCATTCGGCGATGGTCTCGGTATTCATGGTCGAACTCCTTACTTTGCTGGGTTGGTCGAATCGACGCTCGCGATCGCTGCGATGAGGCGGCGCAGGCCGAGGTGAATTGCTTTGGTGTCGGTGCTGGCCAGTTTGCGCGCGAGGCGGGCGTGATAATTGCCGGCAGCTTTGGTGAGTTCGTCGAGTGCCGCGCGTCCGCGCTTGCTGAGCGCAAGATAAGGCGAGCCGCGGTGGTCGGGATTGGTTTCGAAGGTTGCGGAACCTTCCGCTGCCAGCAGGTCGGCGATGCGCTGGACGTTCTGTCGCGTGACGCCAAGCCGGCGGGCGATCTGCGGCACCGTCAGGGGTGCGCCGGAGGCCGCGCTCATCACCTGCCAGCGCGCCTGGGTCTGGCCGACGGTTCGCGCGATTGCCTCACCATTATCGCGGAAGCGGCCGGCAAGTTCGTAGATATCGGCCACAATCAGGGGGATCAGGTCTTTGGCGTCGGTGTTCACGGTGTCTAGATGTCATAATGACAATATGTTGTCAATAAGTATGAAACAACAAATTATTCCGGTCATTTGGGGCGCGACCAGCAGGCGCGGAGCACTGGCTTACTCGGCCGTCATCGGACCGATCCATTACGCCGCCTTCGTCCACAACTGCTTGCTCGCTCGCCGCGCCCCTTCGGCCAGCGATTGCAGCTTCATCCAGACGATTTTAGTGTCGACCTGCACGCGGCCGGCAAACGTGCCGAAGCCGCAGTCGACGCCGGCCATGACATTGTCGCGGCCGACGGCGTTGGCGAAATTCATGATGCGGTCGGCGACCAGTTCCGGATGCTCCACGGTATTGACGGTGGAATCGATCACGCCGGGGATGATGACCTTGCCGGCGGGCAATTTCACGTCGCGCCAGATTTTCCATTCATGTTCGTGACGCGCATTGGCGGCCGGGAATGAGATGGCGTGCGGGCGGCCGGAGAGCACGATGTCGACGATATCCTTGAATTCGACGTCGGTGTGGTGCGGCGCCACGGTCGAGCCCCAGCAGACATGCATGCGCATTCTTTCCGGGGGAAGATCGCGCACGGCGTGATTAAGGGCTGCGACGTTGACCGCGATGATCTTGCGGTAATCGGCCAGCGGCAGATTGAGATAGACCATGTGGCGAAGCATCGCGAGGTCGGGACAGTCGAGTTGCAGGATGAAGCCGGCTTCGACGATTGCCTTGTATTCGCGCCGCATCACGTCGGCGAGCGCGTAGATATATTCCTCGTCGCTCTTGTAATAGCGGTTCTTGAGATAGCGCGCGATCTGCCCGGGCGAGGGCGAGGTCATGAAGATGTCTTGCGCCTTGCTACCCGCCTTGCCACCCGCCTTGCCATCCGCTTTGGCGCCGGCCAGCGCATCCTTGGCGAGTTTGATATCAGCCTCGGCGGCCGCCCAATCTTTCCAGTCCACCGGGCCGGAGCAAGCCGGGCGGTGCTGGAACGGCGAAGCGAAGTGTTTGAGGATTTCGGCCAGCTCGGGAAATTCCGGCTCGCCGGTTCCCATCGGCGGCGCGCTTGCGCCTTCGTAACCGGTCAGGCGCTTGAGCACATGCACGGTGTAATCGGTGCGGCCCTGCTCGCCGTCGTTGATGATGTCGAGCCCGCATTCGACCTGCTTCTTCACCACAAGCGCTACGGCCTCGCGCACCGCCGCCTGCAATTCGGCAACGCGTGCACCCCGGTTCTTGTCCTCGGCCAGCAGCAGCTCGACGACCTTGGCGGTGCGCGGCAGGCTGCCGGTATGGGTGGTGAGGATGCGATTGGTCATAACTCAGAAACCCCCACGACTTGCTTGAAGACCGGCCCGGCGGCTTTCACGCCGGCCTCGAAATCCTTTTCCATGCCGGGTTTGACGTCGATCTGCGCGATTTCGAGGATCATCGGGTCACTCCCTAGGCGCGCGCGTATTGGCCGCGGCCGAAGAAGCGGTCCTTGGCGTCGTCGGTCGCCGTATCGCGCACCGACTTGATGACGCCGATCTTGGCGTAAGCACGTTTGACCGCATCGCGCGCCTCGATTGTGCCGATCCATTTTTTGACGTTCGGCCACTTGCCGAGATCGATGGCCAGCAGCCCGACATTGCGCAGCCAGGGAAAGGCGGCGATGTCGGCGATGGTGTAGTCGCTGCCTGTCACGTAAGGCTGGGCTGCGAGGCGCTGGTCGTAGAGTTCGTAGAGCTTGTTGACCGTGGTGCGGTAGCGGCTGTTGCCGTAGTCGTTGCCTGGCGGCGAGAATTTGGAGAAGTGTACGAGTTGGCCGCACATCGGGCCGACATTGGCCATCTGCACCATCAGCCATTGGATGGTGTCGTAACGCTTGACCGGATCGTGCGGAATGAACTTGCCGGTCTTTTCGGCGAGGTACATGAGGATCGCGCCGGATTCGATGACCGTGTAGGGCTTGCCGCCGGGGCCGTCGCTATCGACGATGGCCGGAATTTTATGCAGCGGATTGATCTTGCTGAACTCAGGCGTGAACTGATCGCCTTTCCATACGTCCACCAGCTTGGTGTTGTAAGGCAGCTCGCATTCCTCGAGCATGATGAAAATCTTTTGCACGTTGGGGCTGGTCAGCGCGTAAAGGTCAATCATTGCGGGTCTCGTGTGAAAAGGCCGCGGAATGCGGGCCGACTTCTATAGATCAACACAGGAGGGTTTGTCGCGGGGGTCCGATCAAGCTTGCGCCTGGGCCGCTGCCTTGCGCAGGCAGGTGGGACAAAGACAATCTTCGGTTTGGCCGGCCGGCGTGAGCGGCAAACGGTAAGGCTCGGCCGCGCACCAGCATTCGCCGCCGAGCCCGCAGTCGAAAGCGGTGCCGCAGCGCGCGCAGGCTAGGCGGCGAGATGGGGCGGGTGGGACGGCTGCCATTGTCACATTGCAGAACCGAATCGTCGCCATGGCAAGCCCGTCTGGTGAGGATTTTTACGACGGCTCGCCGCCGCCGGCATAGCCGCCGCGCACGGTCGGGGCTAACGCGTCGAACCCGGCAAAGCGGGCACAAAAAAAGCGGTCCCGAGGCAGGGTCAGCCGCGCGGGACCGCAAGAGGGAATGACGCAAAACTCAACAAGCGACAGAAGCATTGTCTGGGTAGCGCAGCCCTACGACGCGGAAATGACATAGTGTGGACTGCTGGCTATTGTTGATTCCGCGTAAAATATTTTCGAGGAACCCATGCCCGCATTGTCTGCCTATCTATGGCCGATCGCCCTGTTGGTCGGTTCCAACTGTTTCATGACCACCGCCTGGTATTGGCACCTTCGCTACAAGGAGGTGCCGCTGTTCAGCGTGATCCTGATCAGTTGGGGTCTGGCGTTTTTCGAATATTGCCTGGCGGTGCCGGCCAACCGTTACGGCAGCGCGGTCTATAATCCCGCCCAGCTCAAGACCATCCAGGAAGTCATCACGCTCACGGTCTTTGCGGTGTTTTCGACTTTCTATCTGAAGGACCCGCTGACCTGGAGCCAAGGCTTCGGCTTCGGTCTTATCGCGGCCGGCGCGTTTTTTGTGTTTCACAAGTTTTGATCTGCCGATGAAAAGCTCGCTGCGCGATGCAGGAACACTATTTCTTTTGCAGCAATAATTGACCCTTTTGGCCGATGATCCGCTGCGCCGCATGGGCAAAGCGCGCGAGCAGCCAAGGCAGCGTGACCTCCAATCGCACCGCGCCGTCATAGACCTCGATAGTCCCTGAAGCACGCTGGCCAAGCGATTTAACGCGGAACATCAATCGGTCGCCGCTCCAGTCTTGCTCCTCTATCGTGATCAGATGTCCGAACTCGACTTTTGCGCGGGTAAGCCCGTCTTTAATACGTCGTACCGCCTCGTCCTTGCCGAGGCGGTGGGGAATCATAACGACGAGCGGCTCCGACATCGCAATCCTTTTAACAGCAGGGCTAACCTTCGCCCCCGAAATACTCCTGGAGAATTTTACATTGCAGCGGTTTGCGCGAAACCGACGTCGAATGCATTCGTAAAAAATGGCGCCGCACCAAAGAGGTCAGCAACGCCGATGTAGCGGCTCCCCGATGCCGGGGATCCGCCGCTAGCGTAGATGGTATTTGAAACGGGGGACGCAAGAATTGGCGCGATGCCGGTGGCTTCCGTTGAGGCTCGCCAGCAAAAACCAGATGTCCCAACCGCTCTCTCTACCTAGTGGACAGTTCTATAATTTTCCGAGCAGCAACAGGATCAGCAAGATCACAATGACCAACCCCAGTCCGCCTCCGCCGTAATACCCTGTTCCGTAAAAGGGACCGCCGCCGAAGCCGCTGAAGCCGCCGAGCAAGGCGATGACCAAAATGATGAGAATGATGGTTCCGAGTGACATAAAGTTCCCCACGGTTAAAGGGGCTCGACTGAACCCCTTAGACACATAAGTTCCACTGAGACCGATTGTTCCTTGCCAGGAACAACGGTCGAATAAGGTCAAATACCTCCATCGAAACCATTGGAACACGGCTAAGGCGCGCGCGTTGAGTCTCGTCTTTGTGACGTTTTGGAGAGTGAAATGGCACCGCGTGCGTACTGGAAAGGATATCTGCGTTTGTCGCTGGTCTCTTGTCCGATCCAACTATTTCCTGCCACTTCCTCACGTGAAAAAATCAGCTTTCACCAGATCAACAAAAAGACTGGCAACCGCGTTCGTTACCGCAAGGTGGATGAAGACACGGGCGAGGAAGTCGAGCCGTCGAATATTATCAAGGGCTACGAGGTAGAAAAAGGAAGCTATATCGAACTCACTCCGGAAGAATTGGAGGCGGCGGCGATCGAAAGCAGCCGGATGATCGATATCGAGCAGTTTGTACCTGAAAAAGAAATCGACGAACTCTACGTCGCCGACCCCTACTACATCGTGCCGGACGGAGACGTAGGAACACAAGCGTTCGCCGTGATACGCGAAGCCATCAAGCAAGAAGGAATGGTAGCCCTTGGGCGGGTGGTGTTCACATCACGCGAACATATCATCGGTTTGAAACCGCGTGGCAAAGGTTTGATGGGCGTAACGCTGCGTTACTCATATGAAGTGCGTAAACAAAAGGAGTATTTTGACGATATTCCGGACGAAAAGATAACCAAGGACATGCTCGACCTCGCCCGCCATATCGTGGAAACTAAATCCGGGCATTTCCACCCCGAAAAATTCGAGGATCAATATGAAGTTGCGCTAAGAGAACTCCTCAATAAAAAACAGCACGGAAAGAAAATCGAGACTCGGAAAGACAACGAGCCGGCCAAGGTTATCAATCTTATGGACGCTTTACGTCGAAGCGCGAAGGCGGAAGGTCGTCCAACCGGTAGGACGAGTGATCGCCGTGCCACGCATCATCACACCAAGAAGGCTTCACGCTCGACAGCCCGTCACCGAAAGGCCGGATAGTGGGATGAAGCAAATGCCACCCCTATAGAAGTAGCTCATTTTCGTTTTGCGGATTTACTTCTTTTATTTAATGACACGATTTCGGCGGAGCGGCCGGCGCTGCGTCGCAACGCTTCTTTTAAGCTAGCGGGGCGTCCATGTTTTTTCAGAAGATCTCTAAATGCTTCGTCCGACAATTCCTGAAAGCTCTTCATGCTGTCCTTGCTCAGCAAATCGAGTGAGGACCAGGTATCGTCATCAAATTGAACGCGTTTTCCGGGCATCTAATATCCATGATTAAAATTTATCCTAACTCACGATATCCTTGTGCAAGTTGGAGAGTTCCACGATGCATTGCATCGCCCCGCCGAAGCCTGCCGCGGCGGCTAACGTCATTTGACCGGCGCGATGCGCAAAATGCGGCCGGCTTGATTGTCGGTGAGCAGATAGAGCGCGCCGTCCGGCCCCTGCCGCACGTCGCGGATGCGTTCGCTCAGGCCTTGCAGCAGGCGTTCTTCCTTCACCGCGCTGTCGCCCGCGAGCGTGAGGCGCGATAAGAGCTCGAATTTGAGCGCGCCATTGATCAGGCTGCCCTTCCAGCCGGGAAACAGATCGCCGGTGTAAAATGCCATGCCGGAAGGCGCGATGGACGGCGTCCAATGCCAGACCGGGGCCTGCATTCCCGGCATTTGCGATTTGCCGGTGCCGACCGGCGTGCCGTCGTAATTGACGCCGAAGCTGACCACCGGCCAGCCGTAATTCTTGCCCTTCTCGATGATGTTGATCTCGTCGCCGCCTTTGGGGCCGTGTTCCTGTTCCCACAATTTTCCGTCGGCCGTATTGAACGCCAGGCCTTCCGGATTGCGCAGGCCATAGGCCCAGATTTCCGGCAGCGCGTCTTTTTTGCCGATGAACGGATTATCGGGCGGGGCTTTGCCGTCGGGCGTAATGCGCACGATTTTGCCGATATGATTGTCGAGCGTCTGGGCCATTGCCGAGGCGGAGAAATGATCGCCCAAGGTGACGAACAGATTGCCATCTTCCGCCTGCGCCATGCGGCAGCCGATATTGTTGCCGCTGGAGGCCGGACCTTGCTGGTGGAAGATGATCTTCACCGCCGCGAGCCGGTTCGTGCGCCCGTCCTCCATCAGTTGTCCGTGGGCAATTGCGATTCTTCCGCCGCCGCCCGCGGCCGGCTCGGCGTAACAAAAATAGACCGTGCGGGATTTTGCAAAGTCGCGCGCCAGAATCACGTCCATGAGGCCGGCTTGGCCCTGCGCGAAAACTTCCGGAATGCCGCCGAGCGGCGGCGATAACTGGCCGGAACGGGTGACGATGCGCATGCGGCCGGGCCGCTCGGTCACCAGCATGCGACTGTCGGGCAGAAAGGCCAGCGACCACGGATGCACTAGGCCGCCGGCCACGGTTTCGACCTTGAGTTCGCCGGCGGAGGAGGGGAAAGTCTGCGCCGTGGCTGCAACGGAGCAGATTGGCGGCAGCAAAAAGGCCGGCAGCCATAAAGCAGCACAGGCCGGCAACCACAAAGCGGCACGCATGCTCAGCATCATCCTCTCCTCGGCCACACTATGCGGCATCCCGGAGAGTTCGGACAGTCCCTGCTGATTAGTGTTTTTTCGGACGGTGGAGCGGCAACGTCAAAGCGGAATAACCGCCGATGCCGATGAAAATCATGCCGAGCAGGAGGGCGATGGTAAAAAGGCCGCCTTCATTGTCGACCACATTGCCCACGACATCGGCGTGCGCAATGCCGACCGTAACCGCGGTAGCGGCAATAATCGTGGACAATACGAGCCCGACGATGGCGATCAGTTCGGTCAACGCAACGCTACGCGGGCCTAGCGAACGGCCGGAAGGGGCGGTGAAACCGGAATTGTCGAGGTCGTTTTGCATGCCGAACCAACAAATTGCTTGTTGAATGGTTCCTATTGTGGTGCAGGAACCCGGCAGACATTCGTCGTGATTTAGGCAAAGCGGTTGATTAAACGCGGCGTTTTCGTGGCTTTCGTCTAATAACGGTTATTGCGCTGCACTCAGCGCTTCCGCTCGCCATTCCATCGTCACGTGTCCCGGTTCCGCCTCGATGCGGCCGAGCCAGGCGTTGATGGCCGGGTAACGCGTGAGGTCGAAGTCGCAGCGGTTCGCCACGTGGGTGTAGGCGTAAAGCGCGATGTCAGCGATGGTGAAGTGATTGGCGACGAAAAAGTCACGGCTCATAAGATGCATCTCCATGACGCCGAGCGCGCGATAGCCGTTTTCCATCCAATCCTCGAGCGCATGCTGCTGCAAGTCGCGGCCGCCGCGCACTAGAGCGAGCCAGAAATAGGCCGCGCCGATATTGGGCTCAAGACTATGCTGCTCGAAAAACATCCATTGCATGGCCTCGGCTCGGTCTATGCGGTCTTCCGGCGCCAATGTGGTGCCGCCGGCGACGTACCAGAGAATGGCGTTCGATTCGGCGAGGTAGCGGTTGGGCGCGACCTCCAGCAGTGGCACATGACCGTTCGGATTCTTGGCGAGAAATTCCGGCGTGCGGCTGGCGCCTTGCAAAATATCCACTTCCACTAGAGTGAACGGAATGCCGAGCCGGGCCAGCGCCAGGCGGACCTTGTAGCTGTTTCCGGAACGCTGATCCGAATAGAGCGTATACATCAGTGAAAAGCCCCGAGGCGGTTGCCCGCGCGGATATGGGGAGCTAACTCCGGCATTTACAAGGCCGCAGATTGTAATGCTGTGCCAAACTTGTGGCATCGTGCAGCAAGCATGGCGCGGCGAGCGCGCCGATATGAAAAAGTTATTCCGCCGCCACCCGATGCGCGCGGGCGTATTCCAGCAGCGTGTCGTCATCGGCCGGTTTGATCGGCGTGAAGTCGCGATGCGCGATCCACTCCGGCCGCGTGAACTTGGTGATGTGGTTCGAGCAGGCGCATAGCGTCAGGTAGACGATCTTGCGCGCGTAAGGCGTGATGTTGGGCGGAGAGGCGTGCACCAGATTGCCGTGGAACATCAGCACCGAGCCGGGCTTACCGGTGGGCGCCACGATGCCGACGCCACTTTCGTCTTCAGCCTGGGCTGCGAGCCGCGTCACGGTCTCCTTGTCGAGCGTCCAGAGCGGGTACGACGTGGTGAGCTTGTCGTGGCCGGCGGCAAAGACTCCCTGCTTGTGGCTTTTCGGAATGAGCAGCAGCGGGCCGTTGATCGGCATGACTTCATCGAGAAAAACGGCAATGTTCATGGCGCGCGCGTCCGGCATGCCGTCATCGCGCTGCCAGGTGCCGTAATCCTGATGCCACTGCCAGACATCGCCCTCGAAGGCGGCTTTGGCATTGAGCTTGAACTGATGGACGTAGACTTCCTCGCCAAATAATTGCCGCAGTGGTTCGATCAGGCGCGGATGGCGGGAAAGAAGTCCGAACACTTCACTAAAAGTATGCGCGGCAAAGGCGGTGCGCGGCGCACCGGTTTTCTCGCGCCAGACTTCCTGGCGGTCCTGTTTGAGAATGTTCTCGGCTTCCGCACGCAGCAGCGCGATCTCTTCTTCGGAGAAGCAATTGGGGAAGAAGACGTAGCCTTGCTCGTCGAAAGCCCTGAGTTGCTCGGCGTTGAGCTGCATGGTCGCGCTCCCTGTTGCGGAGGCCGGTGGTCCGGCTCTTGAATGCTATTTTAGGGCACGCGCCGTAAAACGCCACTGGCTTGGGCCGCGCCGCTTTCGCCCATGGCGCGGCGCAGCAAAATTGCCAGCGATAGCAACATGATCGGAACTGCTAGCGGAATCAGCGTGGCTTGAGGAACCGAGCGGGCGACGAGCGGAACAATCCATAACATGGCGAGAATTGTCTTTTCCCAAGGCGCGAAGCAGCGCGCGACGCCGTCGGTAACCAGATAGGCGATGGCCGGTGCCAGCAGCATCAGATCGTAATCGAGCGAGTAAGGCGTCGCGAGCAATGTGCCGATCAGCAGGCCCGCGGCCTTGAGTGCATAAGAAGCGCGGCTACGCCACAGCCAGCACAGCGCGGCAGCGATAACGATCGTAACAGCGGTTTGCGTTGCGTAGGCGAGCGCGATGCCGCCGCCCCACATGCGGACCCAGGAGAAGACACTCTGGATCTTGTACCAGCCGGTGCCGCCATCTTCGAGCACGACAGTGCGCGTAAAATGGCCGGTGGCGAGGAACGCGCTCCACACATCGACTCCGAAGGCCAAGGTGACCGCGATCATCATCACTACCACTGTGGCTGCGGCGGACGCGAAGGCACGCCAGCGGCCGCTTGCGATCAGTACCAGTGGTATGAGCAGGCCGAACTGCGGCTTATAGGCCAGACATCCGATCAGAATTCCAGAAACGATTGGGCGGCGGTCCAGTAGTGTCAAAGCTGAGCCGAGCAACGCGGCCGTCAGGAAGCCATTGTGTGCTTGCCCGAGGTTTACGAACACGGCCGGGAAGGCGAGCGTCAACAGCAGCCAGAAATGTTCGGTCTTGAGTTGCGCGAGGAGGATGGCTCGGATGGCGAAAACATACAGCACGAGCGTCACGCCCTGCCACACGATCAGGGCCAGCCAATAAGGCATCGTCGCCAGCAGCGCGGCGAGGCCGAGGAAAAAGGGCGGGTAATGCCAGCCGTAGAATTGCGTGGCCTGGCCGAAGATCGCCTGCTCGCGCGCGTACTGGCGCGGTGGATCGAACGGCGCGCTCGGCTCGCCGTCGAGCACGTAGCTGCCGGCGGCATAGACATTGGAAAAATCGGTCCCGAGAGGCCGGCCGAAACGGTCATTGAGGCCGTTCGAGGTGGCAATCAGGAAACCGGCACCAAGCATCATGGCGGCGAGCAGCGCGAAAGCCACCAGTCGAATCCGCTCGCGGGTTAGCCAGCGTCCTGAGCGCAGAATGTCAATAAATCCAGCCATCGCCGAAATGATCTAGCAAAGCAGGCTTAAGGGACGGTTAGGCCATCAACAGGCTTGATGGATGCATCATATTATTGCGTATTGCTGTCCGCCTTTTGCCCGATTACGACGCTATAAAGATAGCGAACCCCAGATTCGGAGCCTGCGATGGCCTTTCTTGCGGACAGCCTCAAACGCATCAAGCCGTCGGCCACCATCGCCGTCACGGACAAGGCGCGCGCGCTTAAATTGGCGGGCCGCAATGTCATTGGCCTCGGCGCCGGGGAGCCGGATTTCGATACGCCCGACAACATCAAGGAAGCGGCGATCAAGGCCATTCGCGACGGCAGGTCGGCGAAATACACCAACGTTGACGGCCTCGCCGAGCTCAAGGACGCGGTCGCCAAGAAGTTCAAGCGCGACAACGGGCTTGACTACAAAGCCTCTCAAATCACGATCGGCACCGGCGGCAAGCAGGTGCTGTACAACGCGTTTATCTGCACGCTCAATCCGGGCGACGAGGTGATTTTCGCCGCGCCCTATTGGGTCAGCTATTTCGACATGGTGATGATCGCCGGCGGCGAGCCGGTGGTGATCGAGTCGTCGATGGCGTCCGGTTTCAAGATCACCGGGCCGCAGCTCGAGCGCGCGATCACGCCGAAGACAAAATGGGTCTTATTGAACTCGCCGTCGAACCCGTCGGGCGCCGCCTATACGCGCGCCGAATTGAAGGCGCTTACCGATGTGCTGGTGAAGCACTCGCATGTGCATGTGATGACCGACGACATGTATGAGCATCTGGTCTACGACGACTTTGAGTTCACGACGCCGGCGCAGGTGGAGCCGCAGCTTTATCCGCGCACGCTCACCATCAACGGCTGCTCGAAAGCCTATTGCATGACCGGCTGGCGCATCGGCTTTGCCGGTGGGCCGGAGCCTTTGATCAAGGCGATGGCGATGGTGCAATCCCAATCGACGTCGAATCCTGCGGCGGTGTCGCAATGGGCGGCGGTGGAAGCGCTCAACGGGCCGCAGGATTTCATCGCGAAGCACAACAAGATTTTCAAGGAGCGGCGCGACCTCGTGGTGTCGATGCTCAATCAGGCAAATGGCATTAAGTGTCCGTCGCCGGAAGGCGCCTTCTATGTCTATCCGTCCTGTGCCGGCACCATGGGCAAGACCACGCCGAGCGGGAAGAAGCTTTCGACCGACGAGGATTTCGTCACCGAGTTGCTGGAAGCCGAAGGTGTCGCGGTCGTGCAGGGCACGGCGTTCGGGCTCGGGCCGGCGTTTCGTATTTCCTACGCCACCAAGACCGAGGATCTGGAAGAAGCCTGCCGGCGCATCCAGCGTTTTTGCGGGAATCTGAAGTAGCCGCGCGAATTAGCCGCTGTGGCA
>Ga0207933_1001992_pt1 | contig 14010 bp, 12 predicted proteins | sample NGESurdeep092012_4_FD_184488 | JGI IMG/M metagenome (GOLD analysis project Ga0207933, IMG submission 184488) | Arctic peat soil microbial communities from Barrow, Alaska - NGEE Surface sample F53-3 deep-092012 (SPAdes) | ecosystem: Environmental > Terrestrial > Soil > Wetlands > Peat ... | reverse complement strand
CGTTGTTGTTGGTGTCGTTGGGAAGGTAGACAATCGCGCACATATCAACTGTGGGGCACGAGAAGGATAAGAGTGTCCATGCCTGTCCGTCAGATGCGTTCGGCAAAGGGGCCGTCTGTTCCCAGTTGATTCCTCCATCGGTGGTCCGGTAAAAGTCGTCCTGCGTGGCACCGGTTGAATAGCAGACAAGGTCGGTGACGCACTGAAGACCAAAAGCTGTGGCTCCTGGGGAGACTGATCGGAATGGAGACGTGGTCAAATCCACCAATCGAAATGAGAGAGCCCCAGACGAAGTGGCCGACGAACTGGGCGCCGGCGCGTCCTTGGAGCTCGCGATGAGGAGTCCGGTCACCAGAGCCACTACGGCGGCCACAGTCAGCGCGGTCAGCGCGAGCGACGGGCGAAGGCGCCCACCGTACAAACGAGGCTGACGGATACGCGGGAAACGAGCGGCAGTCAACGCGCCGCCGCCGAGAGTTGAGAGACGGGAACGTACGCGACGGTGACTGAGGCGCTCGTGAAGGATCTGAGATGACGGCACGGCCTGCTCAGGAACCGACGACAGGGCGCGGTCGAAGAGGTCTTGAATCTGATCACTCGGTGACATTGGTGGTTTCCTTTGATTGGAGGGACGCTTTGGCGAGAGCGGAGTGCAATGTGGCCTTGACGGTTCCTTCGGCGCAGCCCATAACAACGGCGATCTCGGGGATAGTGAGTTGGGTGACGTAGCGCAACAGCAACGCCTGACGCTGGCGATCGGAAACGCCTTCGAGGAGAGTGGAGACCATCATCCGGTTCTCAACGTGACGCTCGCCTGACTCGGCGTCGGGCTGTTGGACGACGAGGAGACCCTGCTTGGCATCGTGACGAACACGACGACGATGAAGGTCACGACCTTTGTTGAGGGCCACAACTATCGTCCACCCTTCTGGGTGGTCTAACGCCGAGACCTTCGGCCATCTCTTCAGCGTCTGAAAGAAGGCCTCCTGAGTTATCTCCTCCGCGAGCGCTGGGTCGCGAAACGCGAGCGTCATCGCTCGGCGCACGCGGTCATAACTTGCCGAGTAGAAGGTGTCGAAGTCCACTGGTTGCAACGCTCCGTTCGACTCGGGGTTCAGGGTTCCCAATAGTAAGACGATGCACCAGTCACAATCGTTTATTCGATCTCCGCAATGTCACGAAAACGAATGACCGACCCTGTGGTTAATTCGGAACTTTGCTGTGAAGGCGCGCATATGGGAGGTCGCTCGATGCTCACGCCTTTTCCCACGCTGAGATTCGCCAGTCGGATTGTTGACGTCGGCTCTCCGACACTTCCTCCGACACCACTAATCTGCCACCAACGCGCAGCCCAAACGAGTCGAGTACCACGACAAATTGCGAACTTGCTGCATGCAAGGCACCGACTTGGCGCCAAAATGCCGTTTGGCCAACGTCGATGTCGTAAAAGTCCGCCGCTCGCGGGTTTATATAAGTAGGGACAGGTAGGAGACCAGTGGAAGATGCCTTGCGCAGGGAGTTCGAGGCATTCGTCTGCGACGTTGAGCCACCCCTGCGTCGCGCCCTTATTGCTGCCCATGGTTTCGAGCGTGGCCGCGATGCCACCGCCGAGGCGCTCGGTTGGGCGTGGGAGTACTGGGATCAAGCGAAGGACCTCGACAACAAGGTCGCCTATCTTTTCCGCGTTGGACAAAGCAAGAGCCGGGACCGCAAGACGCCGGTCACCTTCGAGCGGGTTGATTCGAGCGATCCCTGGTTCGACCCGGGCTTGGCTCCGGCCCTCTGCTCGCTTACAGAACACCAGCGCGTCGCAGTCGTACTGGTCAACGGATTTGATTGGAAGCTCCGCGAGGTCGCGGAACTCTTGAACGTTGGTATTTCGACGGTTCAGAGCCACCTGGAGCGGGGAATGCGTTCCCTTCGAAACGCCTTGGAGGTAGTCGAGAATGACTGAACTGAACGAAAGTATTCGCGATTTCATTGACACCGGCATTGCGCCAGTGTCCGCCGAGGAGATCTTCGCCACGCGTCCCTCCGTACAGGCGAGGACCAATGCCGAGCGAGTCCGACCGCGCGTGCGGCGGCGACTCTTGGTGCCTATCGGTGTTGCGGCGCTTGTAATTGCGCTCGTGAGCGTTGGTCTGGTTACGGTCCCGGGTGCGAAGAACCCCGGTGTCGCCCCTGCTTCTGCGGTAACGTTTCTCGCGTCGGTCGCGACCAAGGCGGCGAGCGAAAGGCCGCTGGTGCCCGGGCCTGGTCAGTACCTCTACGTGGCGACGATCGAGACGATGACCAACGGTCAAGGCCAGCATCCCTCGCCGAAGACGTTCTGGTTTGACTCGGAGGAACTCCATCAGGTGTGGACGTCGCCAACTGCACCGGATCATCAGTCGTATGTGATCGTCGGCAGGCCGGAGTTCGTGTCGGCGGCTGACCGTGCGATCTGGGTGATCGACGGTTCTCCGCTCCTCGGCAGTGGTAACTCGGCGGGACCGACGCCGCCTTATTATGACGTCGCGGGACTGCCCACTAAGGCGTCGGAGATGGTGACGTATTTCAAGAGTCAGATCTACCTTCCCACCGAATCTTGGTACGGGAGTTTGCCATCGTGGGAATTCGGCACGGCCTTAGGATTTCTTCAGAACGGGGCTTCGTCCGCTCAACGAGCTGCACTTCTGAGGTTCGTTGCCACGATTCCAGGTGTCCGACTCAAGGGTCACGCGACGTCAATCGCCACAGGTCAGAGGGGATCTGTGATTGCTTTACCTCAAGGACGGTCTGGCTTGACGGAAGAGGCCATCTTCGATCCCTCATCTTCGAATCTGATTGAGGATCGTTATGTTTTCACCACTCTGCCTCCGAAGCCCAAGGTGACGTCTCCGTTACCTGGACCCACTCCGTTCGTGGGTGAAATTCAGTCCTACACTGACTTCGTGTTCGCCGGGATCACTCGTGTGAACTCGAAATATTCGCTCCCGGTAGGGACCCCGACGTTTCCCCCGGTTTGGCCTTTTGGTTCAGTTAGGGAGCCACTTCCCGGCTGGGTCGAATCGGCGTCGACACGATGATCCGCAACTGATTCGGATTAGCACTCCCTTCCGTTCGAGGCACTTGCGACCAGAATTGGAATTCCGTCACCCGGTATGTCGATTCGGGCAACTCCCAAGGATGGGTATCTTCTACAAGTCAAGTCCCCAGTGCAGGGTGGCAGACCTGCCGCGTCGGCTCTCCGACTTCAACAATCTGGTTGACCCATTTGGTTGTGAGTGCAAAGTCTCGTGCGTAGTAAGTCCTGCAAGTCCATTGCGAAGTGCCACAAACCTGCTGCGGGCCAGTTCCGCAAAGCATATTGACAAAATTTTGCGCGTTTGGACAGATTTGCGGTCAATTCAGACATGTAGATGGTGTGCGACGATCTAGGAAGGACGAATGGTGACGCCCGAACTGCCGAACGAGTCCAGGGTGATATTCGAGACTCTGTATCAGGCTCAGTACAAATCGATCTATACCTTCGTTCGGCGTCGCGTCCCTTCCAGCTCAGACGTATCCGACATTGTGTCGGACGTCTTCACAGTCGCGTGGCGTCGCGTCAGTGAACTACCTCCTCCGCCTCAGGATCGACTCTGGCTGTTCGGAGTTGCTCATCGGTGTCTACTCGCGCACCAACGAGGCGGGTGGCGTCGCCTCCAACTGCTTTCAAATCTAGAAGCTCAGCCAAATCGGATTGAACTTGTAAGCGCCGAGACTGATCCGCTTCATCTCCAGGTTCGTTCAGCTTTACGTGGTCTTCGCGCTAGGGATCGAGAAGTACTAGTCCTCGTTTACTGGGACGGACTGAGCCACGTCGAGGCGGCGTCCGTCCTTGATTGCTCGGTGAACGCGGTCGCGCTTCGCTCAAAAAAGGCGAAGGCTCGTCTTCAATCAAAATTAGCCGCGTCGGTTTCTCCCCCCAACCTCTATTCGCAAGCCTTGACGATCCAAAAGGAGCAACTCCCATGAACCTAGATGCACTTCTTCGTGATTCTGATCCCGCGCGCGAGGGACCCATCCCGGAACCCGACATGAGCGAAGCGCGCGCAATTTCTAGAACGTCGGTTCAGCGTCTTTCGACCACCGGCCGCAGAGCACACCCAATCGAACGCCACCGACCTCGCTACCTAGTGGCGATGTCGACAATCGTAGGTATCGCACTGATCGTAGGAGCGGCTTTGACCGTACTATCCAGCGGAAACGGTCTGTCGGTCCCAGTGCATACAGCTTGGAAGGCGGCTCGAACACTTCCCGGATCAGCAACACACGTGAAAGCTCCGGCCGGTACTTTTATGCTCGCGGACTACATCACGAGTGAAGGATGGCAACAGAACACTACGGGTCCAGAACCCGGCCCTCTCACCTGCCCGACATCGCTCACGTGTTATGTGACGGGAGACAGCACCGCCTCAAGCAGTGGGCCAGCCAAGTTGGGAGCTCTCTATGTCAGCAACGACGCAGCACTGAACTGGAGCGTGCTTCCGTTACCCGGGGGCCTCGACTTCACGACGTCACTCGCCTGTGCCACCGCCGAAGACTGTGCCGCCGGTGCCACCGATAACGGTCAACCCGTCTTCGTCTCAACCGTTGACGGTGGACACTCCTTCACGATCGATCCGCTGCCCTCGGCAGACGGAAAGCTCTATTCACTGAGCTGTCCGTCGACGGGGTTCTGTGCAGGCCTCGCGGGCACGGCGGCCAATTCCAACGGCACCCCAATCGACGCAACGTTCCTATCGACCGCAAACAACGGAGCGAGTTTCAGCGACTCACCGCTGCCGTCGGGCGACTCGATGGAGTCGCTCGACTGCCCGACCGCTGAAACCTGCGTCGCGGTAGGGACAAGCGACGCACTGAGTACGAGCGACTGGACTGCGGGTGTCGTCGCGAGCACAACGAACGGTGGCGCGAGCTGGACGAGTGGTGCGCTTCCGGCGGGCTTTGGCATTAACTATTTATCTCGGCTCACCTGCGTTGACGCCGGACACTGCTCAGTTATCGGCATCATTGCTATCAACGTCCCTAGTCAAGTGTGTCCCGGTACGAACCAGTCGCCTTCCAGTACACCCGGGGCGACGACGCCTCAGAGTCCGGAAGTGCAAGCGATCTCGAGCATGGAATCGGCATTGACAGCTGCGGCGTACGCGAAGATGGCGAGCGACGGAGTCGGCTCCTATTGCAGTAGCAGTTCTACTCAGTTTGTGAATGACATTGCGTCGACCAGCGACGGGGGTCTCACGTGGACGCCCGAAGCTTTACCGTCATCCGCGCCGAATCCGCAACTGTCCGACATCGCATGCTCTGGCAACGAATACTGCGTTGTCGCGGGTTCCGCGGCGATCCCGCAACGGTTTGGCCCGAACAAGGCAAACGGAAGTTCGGCGATGATGCTCGTTACACACGACGGTGGCGCAAGTTGGAGCGACGTCACGTTCGCCGTTCCCTCATCGGTCCCGAGTGGCGTACAGATCGACGCGTTCATGGCCGTGGGTGAGATTCAGTGTCCGCAAGTCAACGGCTGCGTCGCTCTCGGAATTTCGGATCAAGGGTCTAAGACCACGCCGGTCTATACGAGCGCTCCGACTTCTCCGGCAACTAGTGCCTCTTAGGCGGACGTCGATGCACCTTAGGCGTGCATCCGATCACGACGTGTACGTACTGCGACGACGCGTATCGCCCCTGGTGCTGTCGACCATAGCGAAAGACGCATTAGCGGTGAGAAGGCGGTAGCGAGTGCCTTCTCGATTTCGAAAGACACGGAGCGAAAATGAAGCAGTCAGCGGTCACCCACTGAAGTCTCGACGACGGGTGGCCATAGAGTGGGTCGTCACGGTCGCGTTAGTGCTGCTGGTCTCTCTCCTCATCCGAACTTTCGCGTTCCAGACCTTCTACATACCCTCGAAGTCGATGAAACCAACATTGCACATCGGCGATCGAATCGTCGTGAACAAACTGAGCGTTGAATATGGCGCCATCAACATCGGTGACGTCGTCGTATTCAAAGCGCCGTCCGACGTGGCCAAGGACTGTCATGATCCCGTCGCAGATCTGGTCAAGCGCGTGATTGGCTTGCCGGGCGATCATCTCACGTCCAAAGGCAACACGATCTATGTGAATGGCAAACCACTGCGAGAGAATTGGTCCCACTGGGAGCCCCTGAGCCTCGCGATAGGGAACGTCACGGTGCCAGCGGGTCGGTACTTCATGATGGGCGACAACCACGCCAATTCTTGCGACAGCCGTAGGTGGGGTACCGTGCCGCGCTCCGAAATCATCGGCAAAGTCTTCCTGCGCTTCTGGCCCATCCATCGCTTCAGTTGGATCTAACTCGATTCTGGGCATTGCGGCGCATGTTGTCTCTGTGGGCAACGTGTATTTCGTTCGACTCAGTACGAACCAACGGTTTCAATCCAATTGCACTCAGAGTTCACTTGGATGCTGAAAGTTCCCGTGCCGTAGTAGTAATTACTACCGGAGCCACTCATGCCGAGTTCATTCGCTCCCATGTCAGTAGTACCCGAGGCACCGCCGTATCCCGTAATCGACGTAATGAAGTTGCCACTGGTGCCAAAACTGGTGCAGTCGTACGACCAATGTTCGATCCATCCTGACGCCGACGATGAAACCGTGAACTGAGGTCCCGACAATGCACCCTGTCCAGACATCGACCAGAGAACATTCGTCGAACTCGGCAGAGGGCTAGCCGTCACGGCACTCGGAATCGGACCGACAGCAACAATTGATTCAGTCCAACTGCACTCAGAGTTCACCTGAATGCTCAATGTTCCGGTGTCGTAGTAGTGATTCACGCCCGAACCGCTGGTCCCGAGTTGATTAGCGCCACTGTCGGTCGTCCCGCGGCTAGCTCCGTATCCGGTAATCGACGTTATGAAGTTGCCACTGGTGCCAAAACTGCTGCAGTCGTAGGACCAATTCTCCGTCCACGACGTCGCTTGCGCGGGCACCGTGAACTTCGGACCCGACATCGATCCCTGTCCACTGGAACTCCAAAGTACCAATGACCGTACGGGAGGCAGCGTGGTGGTCTTACCAGTTTGAGTGACCTTCCAGTGATCGAAAGCCGTTCTGTGGCCGCGCACAGTCAATGTGATGGTGTACGCCTTCACGCTGGTCGAGGTGTTTGCTCGGAACCTTGCTGATCGAGAAGCGTTGCCGGACGTGCATCGAACGGTGGTCGCGAATCCTGGGATCGACGGACGCGCTGACCATTGACACGTTGTCGCACCCCTGACCGCGGCGGTGAACGTCACTGAGCCTCCGGACGCGCTCACTGTTCTATTGGCAGCGCTTGCTTGGGTGGCGACGAGGCCACCGAAGCCGAGGACGAGGCCGGCAATGGCTACTGCGATCCTGCGCTTCATTGGAGCCTCCTGGGCCGGTCCACATTATGGCCCACCCGGTAAGAAAAGCGAATACCGGCTGGCAGAAATACCACGTGACTACTACTTTTGCTTCGAGCAGCTGTGAAGCGTGTCCAGCATGAAGAGCTGGCGCCCTTGGGGCGTGTTGGTTCAAGTCTCGTCTCCGACATCAACAGACTTGCTTTTAGCGCGTGGGAGTATTTCTTCAAGATAAGCATCCCATTGGATTCGAGAAATCGTTCGCTCATTCAGGGTTCCAGTAAGCGACCGAGGGCAGACCTCGCTCAGCTCTAGCTCGAATTAACAGTTTGGCTACGAAAGCCGCCTTGGCCCTGAGATATACATCCATGTTTCCATCTGCCGTCACCATATTTGAGACCTTCAAAGCGGCGTATTCGTCTCGAGCGTGGCGATCTTCACGAAGTAGATCTCGTAAAAGAAGATGATCAAGATGAGCTCGATTGTTCTCAACAACAACGTAGAGATGGTGTTCCGGCAAATCTGTCTCAGCAATGGGGCTAAAGGCCTCGCGCCCTTCAACGCCAAGATCACCACGCCATCGATAGCCAGCCAACTCCAGGCGATGGATCAAGGTTTTGACGTGGGTGTCTCGCGAAGCGACGACGTCGATGTCGATGATTGGCTTTCCACCTAAGCCCGGAACCGCAGTGGAACCAACGTGATCGATGCGAAGAGCTACGTCATCAACGTGGGGCCACAGCGCCTTCGAAATGTCGTTGAAAGATATTGGCCACGTTTCGTCGTACGGAACGACGACTATTGGCTGGGTCACGGCCACGGCCCAAATGTCAAACGAACCTTCCATCCATAGACCGACGACCGATTCATTTGCAGACACCGACCACCGCTCATGAGGTTCCGCGACGACAGCCTGTTGAGTTTGAAGTATGAACGGAGAGAGGTGGTCCGCCTCCACAGTGCATGAACCGGTGGTAATTGCAAAGAGTTGCCGTAGTCCAGACGCCGTTGGACTGTACTGAGATCCTTCATCGAGAAAGAGAACTCCGGCCTGATCAAGATTCGCGTTGCCAATGAGTTGGCCAAGCTTTGACGGGACCTCGCCTTTCGCTACCGTCATCGCGATGTCTGTATCAAATCGGAACACTTCCATTCGATTAGTTTGCCCCACCGGAAACCAGGCCCGAGGAAGAATCTCTTGCTGGGCGATGAATTGCGAGTATCAAGTGCGTGTTGGAGTCACGTCGGGTCTCCGACACCATCTCGTGGTTTGTCATCTGTTTCCTTCCGTCAGATCTACCTAAAACAGAATCATCGGGTCATCGCCTCGAATTTAACGAGAAGTTCGAGGTCCTCCTGCAATCGATCCCTGTCAGGCAAAGGAACGCCACCGGCGCTTGGTGCATCGTGCACGAAGAATGAAGCGCGCTCCATACCTGACTTGATGGCGTTTTTCAACTCTGGGGTGACTTGGACTTCGCGCAAAGACAACGTCTTAATGTCGCGACGGAATCTCTCGACTACGCCTCGGAAAAGACGTTCTTCCACGGCTCGTTCCCATGCTGTCCGTAAGTCATTGTAGAAATTGTTCACTCTATTCCACTGTTCTTCTTGAGTTGTCGCGCGAGGCTCGCTATTCCATTCCTGAACGCGCACCTTCAGCACATTCACTCTCTCTTTCAACTTCATGGTCCTCATTGGAGGATTTTCGTCCATAAAGCCGACCGCTTCTCGGGTCCGCCAGATTCCCTTGACCGAAAGCGGAACGCCTTCGGACTCCGCATGAGACTGGAGATCACATACAAATGGCAGGTCGTGTGTGAAAACGACCACCTGTCGACGTTGGCCCTCTTTGACAAGTCTCTTTGATATCCACTCTCTGCGCTCGTCGTCGAGGGATGACACGGGATCATCTAGTACGACGACGCCTTCATTGCGCTGCACTTCAAGTTCAGCAAAAAAGAATGAAAGCGCAACAGCCCGGCGCTCGCCTTCCGAGAATATTTCCGATAGACGTCCGGGATTTTTTGCAAGCAGGCTGAGCTTCGCGCTCGCCTCAGCCTTCTCGACCTTAAGGTTTATCGAGACGGGAAGATGGCCACATCCCAAGTGGTCTAGTTCTTGCAGCAGAGCTGCCTGAAGAGCGTCCCCAACCAAGTCCTCGGATATCTGCCGTTGTTGAGTTGATATCTTGTTAGTTGCTAGCGCCGTTCGCGCTCCATCGATCAACGTCGCAATATTTAGCTTCTTGCTCCACTCCTTGAACTCACCCATCCGAACTTCAATAGTGCGCCTTGCAAGGAGGGCGCGAAATTCAACCTTCATTTGGACGAGTCCCGTAGGGTTTGCTGCTTCCTTGAGATCCTCACCATATTTCCGACGTGCTTCGCCCCATGCCTTTACCGACGCAATGAGAACAGAAGGTCGTTCTACTTCTTGGATCACGCTGGTCGGCGTGGTGGTAATGACCGACAAGCGTTCTTTGGCAACCGCGAGAAAAACTTCAATTTCCGATGCCAGGTCAGGTACTACCAGTTTAAGTTGAGTAAGAAAGACGCTGGTGAGATCTTCAACTTGACCAGGATCACATTGACCGTTCGCAACTTCAAGCTTATTTAACGCGACTTCTGCAACTGTATTTACCTCTCCCAACACGTGGGCTTCAAAGTGTGCCAACCGCTGCTCTGTTTCTTCGTCAATGTTCTGAAGACAAAGCGGACAAGTTGTCCCTTCACTGGGTGGAAAAGCGACGCCCTGACTCTCTGCGAACGACCGCGCCGCGCCCCAAAGAATCACCCATGGCTCGGAACCTATGCCTGACATTGGAGCTGTATCGAATTGGTCTCGCGCCAATTGGAGTGCAGCTTTCGCTTTTTCGACATCGACTGCGAGACTGGCAACCGTACGTGCGTTGTCACCCGAGACTTTCTCGAAGAGATCCTCAAGTTTTTTTGAGAATGCCAAGGCAGATTCGGCATCAGTAACCGCAGCGGCGGCATCCGCCGATATTGATGAAGAGTCAGCCGCAGCGATTGCTGCCCGTAATTCATTAATACGATTACGTTCCTCAGGGGTGAGCTGCCCGATGGCAAGCCGCTCCACATCAGCATCACTTCCATCAAGTTTTCGAATTTCGACCCCGGCTGGAGTATCTTCCCCAACGTCTACGAGAGAAGGTGGATTTGCGAGAAGAGTTTGTCTCTCGCCCTCGAGGACGGAACGGATGTCATCTTGCAAACTGGCGAGCCGAGTTAGCGTGGCCAATTCGGTTGGCACATATTGAATCGTGTTGGAATCATCAATGTAGAGTTCTGCGCATGCGGCATCAAACACCGATACTCCGGGTAACCGCAATACATGATTGCCGACAAGATCTGTATCAACAACATGTGGCACACCGTCAATCGTGTATTCGACGTGAGCCTTCGGTGCTTCTACCGCAGTTTCATAGATGGAGGACCTGATCTTGCTATCGTCGTCAATTGTGTAGCAGATGGCCTTTAACGCACGAACGAAACTACTCTTCCCAGAAGAGTTCCCGCCAAAGATTATTGTTACACCTCGATCTGCAAAGTCAATTGAAGACTTCGGACTCACAAGCCCAACGCCCTTTAGTTGGCCAATCTTTGTTAGAACCGCAGTTGGAGACGCGGCGACCGAAGGAATGTGCTCGATTGTTAATGGATGCGGGGCCGGTGGATCTTCAATGTCCGGGAACCCCGTCGCAGCTTTGAACATGAAAATCGAATCTTGCAACTCCGCTGCACTTGGCTTAATCGATAAGGATGCACGTCGAGCTAGATCTTGCTGCCAGTCAGGAAGGGTCGCAATCCATCCCGTAATTTGAATCGCAACGTCCATTCCTCATTATGTCCGATGAACCAATTGGCCGCCACGGGCTGGAACGTGAGCGCAACTCGGCTTTCGGCTTGTTAATACGTATGGGCCCTTTCATCACACTCGCTCTTCGGGCCACCTGCCTCTGAAAGCCCGACACAGTGCGGACTTCTGGTCAATGTGTGCGCAGAAGTCGTGGGAGAAATCAACGCTCGTTGATCACTTCAACATGCTCTGTTGAAAGTGCGAGTGGGCGCGACCGTTGCACTACATGCCAAATATCGGAGGCTTTCAATGGCCAAAAGTGATTCGATTCAATTTCAGGTGCCGCAGAACTCTTTCGTTGAAGGGTCAGCGTCGTCGTGAACAAGATCGTGCTACTTGTTGTTGCTCCGTTCGTTTGCTTCGCCGTGGCCCTGCTGGGACTGGTCATCCTGTTCAGCACCGTGGGTGGGACGGCCCAGGCCGCCGCCTGCGCTATATCGAAAATCCAACCACCAGCCAAGGCTGGCTCTACGACCACAACCACGACACTGGTTTCAAACCCAAACTGTGGCGCGGCAGCTTCGGCCACGTTGCCCAGTTCGCCAGTAATCAACAACGGCTTACCGACGAACTACGTAGTCCCCGCCGACGCCACGGCCGCGGAGACGGTGGCGATCACCTACGCCCTGGCGCAGCTCGGCAAGTCGTATCTCTGGGGTGGTACGGGCCCCACGGCCTTCGACTGCTCGGGCCTCACCATGATGGCTTGGGCCCAGGCTGGCGTGACGTTGCTGCACTACACCGGCGATCAGATCAACGAAGGCACTGAAGTGAGTTCTTACGCGGACGTATCACCCGGTGATCTAGTCCTCGTACCAGGGAGCGACGGCACGATTGCCAACCCCGGCCACGTTGGGATCTATCTCGGCGACGGACTAGTGGAGTCGGCCGTCGACGTCCAATACGGCGTCATTGTCCAGCCCTACTCGAATTTCGTCGGCGGCGGTCTCTCCGGGATTCGCCACGTCGGCTAACTGGACCTAAGCGCAAGCGAAATGCGTCGAAAAAGAAAGTCAACCCAAATAAAGGAGCAGCAGTGATTACCCAACTCGTAGCAGCCAGGCTCGTGGGCAGCGGCGTGAACGTCACGCCGAACAGCACGGCGATTCCCGGCATCAGTACTTTGTCAAAGCTCGTAGGTTCGCTCATGGCCTTTGGCCTCGTGCTCTCCCTCGCCGGGTTTGTGGGGTGCGCCATCGTCATGGCGATTGGACACCACAGTGCCAATCCGCAGTGGTCGACGAGAGGCAAGATGGGCCTGCTCGTGTGCCTTGTCGCAGCGATGCTCATCGGCGGCTCGGACCTCTTAATCAACACGTTCTACAACCTCGGATCGAGCCTCAGCTAATGAGCGAATGGCGATCCGTGCGCGTGAAGTTATTGATGGCGGCTCCGGTGATAGCGGTGTTCGTCGTGGTGGTGCTACTTGCACTGAAGCTTTCGTCGGAGTCGCCGGTAAAAGGTGCGACGGCGCGGACAAGTCCGGCCAACTCCGTGGCCGCGTCGCCCACGTACCACCCGCTTCGCGTCACTCCTCCCCAGACGGCGATCGAGCGAACGGCCAACGCGATCATGGCGCAAAATGAGAACTCCGGGAGTTTCACGACGTCGCAGGCGGCTCAGTTTCCAGGTGCTGCTACCTGTCCGGCCTTTCCGCCGATCGACGCAGTGGACTCGTCGCTGCCGTCGATGTACGCCCTGGCGTTCACGCAGGAACTCCTGGATGTCGACTTTGCCCGTTCCACACGAAGGGAGCTTCTCGCCTGGGCGAGTTACAACAACGCACCCAACACGCTCGCGAACATTCCCGCTACGGGGAACTTGAAGATCCTTCCCGGCTCTCTCGCGGCAAGACCCGCCGTGGTGCCCACGAAGACGCAGTGGGCAACGATGGCCGCCTCGCGAGCGCGTTGGCGCGTGAGCGGTCTCGTGACCTCGGTCAGTCCGATCTGGACGCAGATGTTGAGTACGGGTTGGAAGCCGGTCGATCCGCTGATGGTGATGTACGACGTCTCGGGAACCCTTACGGTTACGACATTGGGTCGCGCACCGGTCATCGAGTCGATCTTCTTCGCCCTCACGCTCGGCGGTGCGTCCGGGCACCCCGGTTACGGCGCCGTCGCCGTCAACAACTGGACGGTGAACTGAGTGTGTAACTCGCTGGATCCAATCTGTGACGGCGTAAAATTCATTGGTCGCCTCGGAAGCAGCGTCACGTCGTCAGTGTTCAGTAGCGTCGCGTCGGCCTTCGGGAACACCGCCGACTCCGCGATCAACTGGCTTTGGCAACAGCTCTCCTCGTCGACGACGGTCTCACTCGGTGGCGCCAACTTCGAGCTGGACCTCGGCATCGTGGTCTCAATCGCGGTCGTGCTCTGCCTCGGACTCTTCGTCGTCCAGATGGCGGTGTCGGCGCTACGCCGGGACGCGGGCGGCGTCGGCCGAGCCCTGCGCGGTCTCGTTATCGCGACGGTGGGGTGCGCGATTACGTTGGCGACTCTGAACGTGCTTCTCGTCGGCGTCGATCAACTGTGCGTCGGGGTAGTGAAGACGGCGACGGGTGGCACCATCGCGTCACTGGGTACGAAGCTCATCGGCGGCGCCATCTTCACCACGGCGTTGGCGAGTCCCGCCACTGTCTTGATCCTGTCGCTCGTGGCAATCGTCGCAGTAGCGATTGTCTGGTTCGCTCTCGTTATCAGAAAGATGCTCATCATCATCACCGCGATCTTCGCGC
>Ga0207933_1001989_pt1 | contig 14021 bp, 19 predicted proteins | sample NGESurdeep092012_4_FD_184488 | JGI IMG/M metagenome (GOLD analysis project Ga0207933, IMG submission 184488) | Arctic peat soil microbial communities from Barrow, Alaska - NGEE Surface sample F53-3 deep-092012 (SPAdes) | ecosystem: Environmental > Terrestrial > Soil > Wetlands > Peat ... | reverse complement strand
CAAGGACATCGTCCAACTCGGCGCGTTCGGACGCCGCCAGATGCGGAACATCCGCCGCCGCCCCAAGCTGATCGCCGCTTTCTGGAAACAGGCTGGATTGTGGTGAAATACTCACTATATTATGCAGGAGTCAATAATAGCGTGGTTCAACCATTCGATATGCAAATAGTTGGAACAACTCTTTATGTGGCTGGCGCCATTCCGGGCAAAGCCAGCTTTATAGCTATAGATGTTTCTAACCCTAACTCTTATTCTATTCGCAGCACCACGGATTTTACGGACAGCATTGCAGGATATGGTTTAGCTGTTAATGGAAATAAGGCTGTAGTCGGCATTGTTGGAACAGCAACAAACCGGATAAGCCTTTTGGATATTTCTAATGTAAATTTACCTGTTGAGCATGGAAGCATAGTTACAAGCGGTCACCCCGTAGTTCGCATATCACCAGATGGAAACTATGCTTACTATCTCAATCAATTTGAAACGCCAAGCTTTGTTCACGTTCTAAATATAAACAATCTGGATAATCCAATAGTGGTGACCAATGTTCCTATTGATACAACTGATGTGTTAAATATGGATTTGCGTGGCAATGAGCTTTATGTCGGAACTTACGCGGGACTCTATGTTTTTGATATTAGCAATCCAGCGTCACCGATACTGACACGATCATACTTAATGTCTGAAATTTACCCATACGGAAAAAGCATTTGCGCGCCAACTGAATCCGCAAATCAAAATGCCAGCATTTATATTGCAGATGAAGACGGAGGCGTTGTTTCTTTGCAAGAACACGATGCCGAAGCACCTGAAGTTTTTATCTCGACTCCGTGGAGTTTGCCTGTTTATACTAATACAACTTCAAGCATTGGTTTGGGCGGTGATTCGGATGATAACGTCGGCGTAACGGCCATCACATGGTCAAATAACCGCGGCGGCAGCGGCCAAGTCAGCCCGCCATTGGACAGTTGGTATGTTCCCAACATTCCGCTTTATCCCGGCACAAACCTTCTCACCGTCACCGCCTACGATGCCGCCGGCAACGCTGGCACGGATACGTTGACGGTGGTTTATCAAACGGCAAAACAAGGACAAACGATCACGTTCCCGACGATTGCCGACCACATTTTCGGCGACGCGCCGATTCAACTCGCAGCCGCCGCCAGTTCCGGCTTGCCGGTCGAGTTCAGCGTCATTTCCGGTTCGGCAAGTATTTCAAATAATGTGCTGACACTGACAGGAGCAGGAGCGGTAACGGTTGAAGCAAATCAATCAGGAGATGATTTGTTCAATTCCGCCACTCCCGTTGACGTGAGTTTCAACGTGGCGCAGGCGAATCAAGCTATCACCTTTGCGCCGTTGCCCGATAAATCCGCCGGTGACGCCCCGTTTGCGCTGACGGCCACGGCGAGTTCGGATTTGCCGGTGTATTTCAGCATCCTTTCCGGCCCGGCAACGTTGGACGCGAGCAGCAACCTTACTTTGCTCGGCGGCGGCACGGTGACAGTGCTTGCCTATCAGCCGGGCAACTCAAATTACAACGCGGCGGCAACGGTGCAGCAAAGTTTCAACGTCAGCAAAATTCCGCAGACGATTATGTTTGGTGCGTTGAGCGCGGAGAAAGTCGGCGACGCGCCTTTCCCGCTGAACGCAACGGCCAGTTCCGGTTTGTCGGTGAGTTACACTATTTCCGGCCCGGCGGTATTGAGTGGAAACATCATCACTTTGACCGGCTATGGAACCGTAATCGTGACGGCCTCGCAATCGGGCAATAATATGTATGCGGCGGCGGCGAATGCGGCGCAATCATTTACCGTTGCGCCGCTTGACGACACGCTGATTGGTCTTGGCTTCGAGAACGGCGCTTTTCAAATGGCATTTTATGGAATGGCCGGCAGCAACTATGTCTTTGACGCTTCCAGCAATCTTCTGGATTGGCAACCGTTCACGAATTTTATCATCATGGATTCGCCGCAGTATTTCAATGACTCAACAGCCACGAATTCCGGCGCGCGGTTTTATCGGGCGGTGCTGCCGTAGGTTAAGATTCATCCGGACGGTCATCATCGTGGCGCGCGGGGTGACAATCTTGTCCCATTATCTTTCCGGCCTGGGCGTTTGACCTGCCGGTTGAAAAAGGCATCGCCCCGTTCAGGCACCAGCGCAGCCCGATCCGATGATGACAACTTTCTCCATAAGGACGCGCAAGGTAGTCCGCAGCAGGACGAGTTGCAAGTTTTGGCGGAACGGGGTAACCCGATGAAGGACGAAGGGACGCGAACCCGTTAAATAACCAACGAACGAAGCAAAAACACAGCGCTTTGATGAACGGGTTCAGGCCGGCGGCAGCCCAAGCAAATCCAGCCGGAACGTCTTGATGGCATTGAGCATGAATTGAATGGCAACCGCCGCCAGCAGCAGTCCCATGATGCGGATGGCAATGCTCATCACAATCGGACTCAACCAGCGTGCGCCACGCGCGGAAATTCTCAAAATCAAATAGCTGACCAGCGACACCGCCACGATGCAGCCGTAAAGCGCGATGCGCTGGGGAATATCCTTCGCTTCATTCTGGAGCAGGATCACCGTGGAAATTGCGCCCGGCCCGGCGAGCATCGGAATCGCCAGCGGCGTCACGGCGATGTCCGTTTTTTCCGTCCCGGCCATTCTCTCTTCATGCGTCTCTTGGACGCGCGAGCGTTGGGCGCGCACCATGTCCAGCGCCACCAGCAGAAGCAAGATGCTTGCGGCGATCTGAAACGCCGGCATGGTAATGCCCATGACCTTGAAAACCAGTTGGCCGGCCACGGAAAACAGCAGGAGCACGCCCGCCGTCACGCAACACGCCAGACGCGCCGTGCGGATGCGCTGTTCCGCCGTATCGTCCGGCGTCATGGCCAGAAACGCCGGCACGACGGCCAGCGGGTCCACAATCACAAAAAGGGAACTGGCCGCCAGCAAAATGTATTCAAATAATTTGATGAAATCGAATTAAACGCGGATTCGGGCAAAAGTCAATTGATAGAACGAGCGGCCGGTGAAAAAGGCATAAGTCATGGAATAAGTTTTAGAAACTTCATCGTCGTTTTTCTTTTGGCACTTACACATCCGCCACAAACTAATGCCTCTTCATTTTGGAAGGTGGAGGATTGTTTTCCGAATTCTCCTTCACCACCGCGATCATTTCTTCCATGCCCGCCAAAGTCATCCAAAAAGCGAGGCCGTTTTCATCCATAATCAATGATGCCACCGCCCAGAAAATGCCGGCGCAAACAAAAACTGCGGGAAGGGAGCGCCGCCCCGACTTCGGAAGCCGGCGCTCCACCGCAGATCAACGCACGACGACAGGTGTTTCTGTTGATGGCATATTGACACCAAGTTCATTCTTCACCTGGTTCACGCCGTGCAATTCCCAGATTTCGTTGACGACCCTCTGCCGTTCAGTTACGTCAGACGAAGCAACGTCCAAGGTCACCAATCCATCCTTGACCGTGGCGTGCAGGTCGTAGCTGAGGTCCCGGTCTGCGAGAACCATGTGGAAAATCTCCCTGTTGATTGCCGAGTCCGCCGACTGTTGCGCTGAAACGGTCGCCACCAACGGAGCTGGAGAATCAATGAAGGTGGTGGTGTCCAACGACCGGCTGGAATCGGAAGCATGGCCCGCAGCCACAGTGAGCGGCAGCGCAAGGCACAGCAGAATTTTGCATTTGGAATTTGAATTTGTTTTCATAATTTTTCTTTCGTTTTTGTTGTTTTTGTTGTCCGTGATATTTCTATTTATCACGGTGTAAGAATACGCCACGCAACGGAGGTTTCGCCATGGGGTGTAACCCTCCGGGGTATAACCCTAGCGGACGTTTTGCTGATTGAGTTGCGACGAAGCCGGCGGAATTATGCCACGGTCAACTGCGGGGTGAAATCATTGCAGCCGCAAACGTTCGGCAGGTCTGCCGGCGGCCCGGCCTGCTCGCGGTCGCGGGCGGTCGCGAGCAAAACTTCTTTCACCGTTCCCAACAATTCCTCGAAGGAGAAGGGCTTTGGCAGCATGGCCGCCAGTTGGAGCGACGGGTTTTGAGACAGAACCTCCACGGGTAATTTTCCCGTGGCCAGGATGACCGGCAGCGCCATGCGGGCTGAACGCAGTTTTTTGACCAGCTCAACACCGGTCAGTTTTGGCATATTATGATCGGTGATCAGAAGATCGTAATTGTTAAGTTGAAGAGTTTCCCACGCGACTGCACCGTTTTCGGCGTCATCCACCTGATAGCCCGAACCAAGCAGCGCCTGGGCGGTGAACCGGCGGATGTCCGGTTCGTCTTCCACGACGAGAATGCGGTGGGCCGGACCCGGTCCGTGTTGAACTGGCGTGTTCTCCGGCTTTTCAAGTTGCAGCGTGTTTTTAGATGTCATGACAGGACACCATAATCTGAAAACTTTGCCGTTTCCATGGGGTGTTTTCCCCATGTCCGTTTCTCTGGATGGAAATGCCGATTTTCCGGCTGGTGCGCGCATGGCAACCTTTGAGAATGGCGGCAGGGTTGGAAATCAGGGATGGCTTTGTTCAAAATGAATTAAGCCTCGAAATTGCGTCAAACTCCGAAAGCCTTTCGCTCAATCCGAGAACGGAAAATTGCAACCGCCGCATGAGCGGAACCGGTTCGTAAATGTGTTTTGTTGCACTAACGGGGTTGGCGGAACGGGCTGGCGAACCATCGGAGAAAATCAATTGCGGGATGGGCGCCGGTAAATGCGCCGACAGCGCAACCTTTAATATATGGAAGGGATTTTTCAACTCTTTCATGCCAAAGAAAAAAGCCCGCTGCTCCGATAAAAAATCCAAGGCTTCATTGATGTCCGCGCCCCAAGTGGAATCACACCGCATGAACTTCGACGTTTGGCTGTCTTGAATGTAAAATTTCATTGCCTTTGGTTTGTTGGAATGTTGTTAAAATTACTGCCGTCAGATTAACATTCCTTCCGGCGCGGGCTATGGGGTGTAACCCGATAAAAAATCTTCAACGCTCCTTGCGCAAACAGGCTCATACGATCGTCAACTGCACACTGTTTTCGATGATGCCCGCGCTGATGGCGTAACGGGTGAGGCCGGCGGTGTCGTGAATGTCAAGCTTCTGCATGAGATGTTCGCGATGCTTCTCGACGGTCTTGATGCCGATGCCAAGTTCGGACGCAGTTTCCTTGTTGGCCTTGCCCTCGGCGATCAATTGCAACACTTCCATTTCACGCGAGGTCAGTTCGACCATTTTCTTTTTGGAAACTCCCGCGCGGGTGAGCGATTGAGGATTGAGGCGATCCTGGCGTTTGGAAATCAAGGGGCCGAAAAACCTGTTTCCCTTTTGGATTTCACGGATCGCGCGGCAGACGTCGTGGGCGGAGGTTTGCTTGAGCAGAAAGCCCATCGCGCCGGAGTCGGTCGCGTTTTTGACATAGGCGTCGTCGCTGTGCGCGGAGAGCATGAGCACCTTGGTCGTCGGGACGGCTTTGAGAACCTGCCGCGTGGCTTCGAGACCGTTGAGCAGCGGCATCGCAATGTCCATCAGCACCACGTCGGGACGGAATTTTTTTGCCAGCGCGACAGCCGCGCGGCCGTCCTGCGCCTCGCCGACGATTTCAAAGTCGTCTTCGAGTTCGAGCATCTTGCGGAAACCTTCGCGCACGATCATGTGGTCTTCGGCGAGCAGGATGGTGATTTGTTTCATATCAATTAAAGTGTTGGATTATGCACATGACGAACAATGGGACAAAACTGGCAGGGCAGGCAGTCCTCTGCCCGCCGAACCGCGTGGATTGACAAGACGCGGCGCGCACGGAGTGACGCGCCCTACCCGAATTATTTGTCATGTGCATAATTTAATCAAAGTGCGGTTTTATCTTTTCTAATCAAGTCCAGCCCGGCGGAAACGCCCTTGGCGGTCGACAGGTTGCCGATGAACCGTCGTTCCGGCACATGGAATTCCATGATGAGCGTCGGGGTCGCCACGATCTGGTTGATGCGCGCCCGTTCGGGATGCAGATGGATGTCTATCACTTCCAGTTCGCAGCCATTTTTCAGTTCCGCTTCGAACAGTGAACGGACGCGCAGGACGGCCTGGCGCGATTTGGCCGTGTCCCCCGCCACGAACAACCGCATGACTTCCTTGTCCTTGGGCTTGGTGGCCGGGGATTTCGCAGAAGCCGGAATCACGCGGCGAATTTTATTTTTTTTCACGGTTGCGTGGGGGGGGGGGTAGACGATGTTTGACGGTTTTAGGTTTCATCAATCATGCCTTTCCATTTTTGTGGTTGACCCGCGTGCTGGCCGCCGCCTTGTTGGTGTCGGCCTGGCGCAAGAGGCCTGATGCCGCCCGATCGGTGCCCAGCATGACCGTTCGCGTGCCGACCTGTTCGGCAATGCGCCGCAGTTCCAGCGCCTCGCCTTCGTAATCGGAGCGCAGATCGCCGATCTGCCGGTCGAGCGCCTTGCGCTTGCGCTCCACTTCGCGCTTGAGCGTGGCGGCTTCCTGCTGGTTGGCCAGCACGACGGCTTTTTCCAGGGCGCCTTGCTGCACGCGGGCGGAGCCGGTCAACACGCCGCTGACACCGATGTAGGCGTCCACGAGGTCAACACCATGGTCCGAAATCAGGAACTCGCGGATCTGGTTTGAGTGCGCCATGCCGCGCGCTTTCAACACATAGAGCACGCGATTGCGTTCGCCGTTGCCTTCCATGTCTTGCAACGACAGCCAGGCGTCCATGAGCGAGGACATGGCGCTTTCATTTGGCTGCGCCGGGCCGGAGCCGCTCTGCGTCAGGCTGGTGAAGAGCGAGGTAACCTGTCCGGCCTTCAAATAATCAATCAGCCGCGTCACCATTCCCTTGCCTTCGGACGCGGTGCCCGCGTCCATCAGGCTGGTGATGGGATCCATGATGACGACGTGGGGTTGAAACGCGGCAATCTCCTTGAACATCGTGGCCAGGTGCATTTCCAAACCGTAGAGCGACGGCCGCGCCGAGTGAAACCGCAGCAGACCTTTTTTAACCATCGGCTCCAGGCGCAAGCCGATGGAGTGCATGTTGCGGATGATCTGGTTGGGCGATTCCTCGAACGAAAAGAAAAGCACGCGCTCCCTGCGCCGGCAGGCGGCCTGGGCAAAGTTGGAGGAGATGATGGTCTTGCCGGTGCCGGGCGTGCCGGTGAGCAAAATGCTGCTGCCACGAAAAAATCCACGGCCGCCGAGCATCGCGTCGAGCCGCGGAATGCCGGTGGCAATCCGCTCGTCCGACACCTTGTGGTTCAGCCCCAGCGACGTGATCGGCAGCACGCTGATGCCCTCGCCGCCGATGAGAAATGGAAATTCGTTTGTGCCGTGCAGCGCGCCGCGATATTTCGTCACGCGCAGATTTCGCGTGGCAATCTGGTCGTTGACGCGATGGTCGAGCAGGATGACGCAGTCGGAGACGTATTCCTCCAGCCCGTGGCGCGTCAGTTGATCGCGCCCGCGCTCGGCGGTGATGACGGCGGTCACGCCCTTGTCCTTGAGCCAGCGGAAAAGCCGGCGCAATTCGGCGCGCAGGATGGCCTCGTTGTGCAGGCTGGCGAACAGCACTTCCAGCGTGTCCAGCACCACGCGCCTGGCGCCGATGGAATCAATCGCGTGACCGAGCCGGACGAACAATCCTTCCAAATCATACTCGCCGCTCTCATGGAGGTCATGGGGCGCGACGTGGACGTAATCAATCACAATTTTTTTGCGACGGATCAGCCCCGCCAGGTCAAATCCGAGCGACGCGACGTTGGCCTGCAATTCCGGTTCCGTCTCCTCGAAGGACATGAACACGCCCGGCTCGCCAAACTGCGCCGCGCCGCGCACGAGAAATTCCGCGGCCAGCAGAGTCTTGCCGCAGCCCGCGCCGCCGCACACGAGCGTTGGCCGCCCGCGCGGCAACCCGCCGCCGGTGATTTCGTCGAGACCCTGGATGCCGGTGAGACACTTGGGCAATTGAGTTGCCGGTGAAATGGGTTTGGAACCGTTATTGCGACCGTTGTTTTTCATAAATCTTTTCACGGACATTCAAGCGTGGTTTGTTTGCTGGATTTTTTCAGCTCGTCTTTTCGGACGTGGGCAAATGGAATCTCCACGCGGACGGTCGTGCCTTTGCCCGGTTCGGACTCGACGCAAAAAGTGCCGCCGACCATTTCGGCGCGCTCTCTCATGCCGAGCAGTCCGAGGCGTTTGCCGGTGTTGGCATACAAGGCGCGTTCCACGCTGAAGGATTTTCCGTCGTCCTTGATTTCCATGTGGGCGGTGTTGTGAACTTTATGGAAGTTCACTTCCACCCGCCGGGCGTGCGCATGGCGGGCGACGTTGGTGAGCGCTTCCTGCGCCACGCGGAAAAACACCGTCCGCTTGGCGATTTCCAATTCTTCCACTCCCGCAAAAACCTTCAAGTGAACGTGGAGGCGCGTGCGCTTGGAAAAGATTTTCACAAACGAATGAAGCGCGGGGATCAATCCAAGGTCGTCCAGCACCGCCGGGCGCAGTTCGCGGGCGAACTGGTGCACGATGTCCACGGATTTTTCCACGAGCCGCTGCGTGCTGGCGATGTTGCGGTCGAGGTTCTTGGTGGTGAGCGCGGATTCTTTTTTCAAGGCCGCGAGACGGACGTTGATGGCGGTCAAAGTCTGGGCGATGACATCATGCAGTTCGCGGCTGATGCGTTTCCGCTCCTCTTCCTGCGCCGAGAGAATCTGGCGGGACAATTGCCGCAACTGCTTCTGCAGGAGTTCGGATTTTTCCAGCAATTCGGAATAATGATGCTCGCTTTTTTTGAGCGCGGACTCCACCGCCTTGCGCTGGGCGATTTCCGCGCTCAACTCCACGTTCGATGCGGCCAGCTCCACGGTGCGCTGGCTCAACATCTCGACGATTTGATTCAGATGGACGGCGGCTTCGCGCGCGCCGTGATGATTTTTCTCAATTGGAGTTATCGCCTCGGTAAAGAAAGTCCCCGCCTGCCTGATGAGCGCGGCGCGTTTTTTGGCCGGACTGTCCGGCAACACCTTGCTGACGAGGATTTGCTCATGGAGCTTGGCCATGTCCAGCGTCTGCAGGCCGACGTTCAGCGCCTGCCGGCCCATGCCGCGCGCCCGCTGCAGGTGCGCGCCCGTGCGTTGCTTGAGATACGCCTGCAGCCCCGCCTGATAACGTCTGGTAAAATTTTTCATAAGCCGCCGAATTCGCGCGCAATCCGCCGCACGGAATTAGCCGATTTTAACACCAGCCGCTGCGTGCTGGCGATTTCATTCTTGAAACCCTTTGTGCTGTTCCGCGCCTGCTGTTTCAACGAGAGCAGCCGGACATTGATGCCCAATAAAGTTTGCGCGATTTCATCCTGAAGTTCGCGGCTGATGCTCGTGCGGTCATCTTCCTGCGCCGCCAGAACCCGGTGCGTCAGCAGCCGCAGGCGTTTCTGCAACTGGAGCGATTCCTCCAGGCAATTGTTGTGGTGACTCCCGTTTTTCTCGGCGGCAACCTCCATGGCCTTGCGCCGGACGATGCCTCGTTGCAACTGGCGTTCGGAGACGGCCAGTTCCTCCGTGCGCTGGTCCAACTTTTCCTTCAACCGGCTCAAATGACTGTTGCCCTGCCGGGTGGCGCGACGAGTTTCCTCAATCGGAAGGTTGGCCTCGGTGAAAAATATCTCCGCCCGTTTTTCAATCCCATCTTTGCCGCTGGCCGCTTCCAGCGTGACGATTGCCCGCTCGTGAATCCGCGCCAGTTCCAAAGTTTCCAAACCGAGCGCGACGGCACGGCGTCCCAATCCCAGCGCCGGCTGCAAGCTCGCCTGCGGGCCTTGCTTCAGGTGCTTTTTCAACGCAGTCACATATTGTTGTGACAATCCGGTTAATTTTTCTTTCATGTCGGTGTGCCAAATTCAGCGCAATGCCTAGTTTTCCGATGGAGACTATTATTCGTGCCAATATCCGCCGGGTTCGTTTTTTTGTATATGGGGTGAAACCCTACCCCAACTACGGAAAGCTCGTGCGGATATTTCATCAAGGCGTGGTGATGAACGCGCGGTAGAAGCGTTGCGTCACGGTTGTCGGCGCGTTGGTGTCGGTGAAAGTCCAGATGTTGGTGGCCGGATCATTTGTGGCGATCATCGTCCAGACCGGCAAGGACAGGCTTGGGCTGGATTGCAGCGTCACAAGAAAATACGGCGATGTGTTGAGGACGACAGTAGAGTTGGTGCGCGTTTTGGAGATGCCGGTAAATGCGGGGGCCGCCGGTGCCGGCAAAGCGCCGCCATTGCCGTCAAATGTGACCGCTCCGTTCTGTGCCAGCGCCCTGCCGTCTGTGGTTGAGCCGATCATCATCGTGATGGATGAAGAGGCCATGACGGTTCCCGCAAAGACGGAATAGGCTCCGAGCGTCGCCGAACTGCCGACCTGCCAAAAGATGTTTCTGGCCTGTGCGCCGCCGGTCAAGATGACCCGGCTGGCGGGATCACCGGCGCCGCCGTCTGCCGTGACCAGCGTTGAACCAATCTGGAATATCCAGACGGCATCCGGGTTGCCGCCGGCGTCGAGGGTGACATCGCCCGTTATTTGAACCGAACTTGCGGACCAATAAAGGCCGGGCGCGAGCGTCTGCCCGCCGATGTTTTCTCCGTCCGTCAATGTGATCCGATTTAAGGCCCGGCCTGCGGCGTCATTGTATGCGGCGGTCAAATCAAGGAGGGCCTGGGCGGCGATCGGGCCGCCGTTGTATATCGTCCCGTTGATCTGGTTCGTGTGGATTCCCTGCGAAGCAGCCGGAGATAATCCGACATCCCCATTGATGATGCCGCCGCCGGTTGTTGTGGTCGTGGATTTGGCCAGAACCGCGAAATGAGCGGCAGATTTCAAGTCAACCGGAGCCGGGCCTGCCGCCAGCAACGTGCCGGGCGCGGCCATAAGCGCCATCGCGAGGGCGATGATTGATATGCGGACAAGTAAAGTTTTGCTCTTATTTACAGATGTGTTTGTCATAAAATTTCTTTCAAATTAAAGGCCCGGTGAACGCCGGAGGGAAAATATTCCCCGCACGATGCCGGTCCGAACAAAATTTATTTTCGTCCGGGCTGTTCAAAAGTTTCAAATCAGTTCCGATGCGGGTGGAAAAATCATTTCCCGCGATATTTCAAAGGGTTGCAAATCCGGTCCAGCCGTTCGGCTTCATTTTTGTCCAGAGCAGCCTGCCGCTGCCGCCGCCTGACGGCATCCGCGATGTTTTTGGGAATCAAGCACACCTGCCTGACCAGTTGGATGAAGGTCAGCCAAATAAATTTTAATGCGTTCATGATGTTTTCCTGCCGGTGGCCGGCTGGCGCGCCAGCTTCCGGTAAATCGTTTTGATGAACGAGTCAGCGCGGAACCCGCCAGACCCCTCCCACGGCTCAAACCCATGGTGGCCGTCCTCCACAAAGTCGCCACGGCGCACGAACTCGTTCCATTTCAAACGTCGAAGCCGTTTGGGAACGGCGGCGACGGCGGATGGATCGGTTTCGCGCATCAGACCTGTCTGGGTTTCACCAGCAGCAGCACGATTCCGCCGACCAGCGCGAGCGCCCCTACGGCAGGCGGGATGAAATGGCTGTCCGTGGTTGCAATGTGCATCCCCAGGAAATCAATTGTTTTTCCCGGAGTCGTGAAGCTCAAGCCCGAGTAGGCCAGCACCACGATGCCCAGGGTGATGAGCAGAATTGAAACAATGGTTTTTGCATTCATATCGAATTGGTAACTTTGTTTGTTGCTAGAGCACCGGTCTCCGGCCGGAGATGACCCGGAGCAAAACGGCAATGATGGCGAGAACGAGAAGGATGTGGATCAAGCCGCCCGCCGTGCCGGTGATCATTCCCAGCACCCACAAAATGATCAGGATTACTGCGAGAGTGTATAACATAAATTTGTTTTAGTTTGCTTTACAGACACCGCCATGGGATGCGCTTCCACATCCGATGGCGGCGATGTGCCAGGTTTATTTTCAATTATTTACAACACGGAGGTCCGTTGGCGGGGAAATCAGGGTATTATTTATCGCCACGGGCGCGGCGACGGTCATGTTGTTGATCACGCTGGTCACGCCGTTGATGTCTGTGGCGAGCTTGGTGACGAGACTTTTTTCCGCGTCGTTTTTGGCAACGCCGGTCAGGGTAACAACGCCGTCCGCCGTCGTGACACCGGTATGCAGGGCACTGGTCCCTTTATCCGACATCAATGACGATTTGACTTCAGCCGTGATGGAGGCGTCGTCAATTTTGTCACCGGCGGTTGCGTCTGGCGATGCCGGAGTCTTGGCGATCGTCATGTCATTCACGACCGATTTGACATTGTCAATGTCCTTGGCGTATTCGGTGGTAAGTTCCTTTTGCGCCAGGTTGTCAGCTTCACCAGTTAAGATGACGACGCCGTCTTTCACGTTCACGGTGGTTCCGATGGCGCTTACGTTGCGATGGAACAAGAGGGCAGTTTTCACTTTCATGCCGATCCAAGTGTCTGAATGTTCAGCGGGCTGTTCGCCGCTGACCGCGAGCTGGTTGTCAACGCTCCTGACGCCGGGCAGGCTCGCCACAGTGTCTTCGGCCAGAGATTTCTGGGAAGCATCAGTGACCGTTCCGGTCAGAGTGACGGCACCGTCTTTGGAATCAACCTTGATGGAATCGTCCTTGAGGATGGTTTTGAACGTATAAGACTTCGCGGCGGACGACTCGATGCGGCTGTCCGTATCGGCGGCGCGCGCCTGCGTGCTGGTGATTAACATTGTGCTCACGACCGCCGCGAGCGTTAAGGGGAACATGGTTTTCATTTTTTAATTTTGTTGTTGCGTTGTTGATTTTTACACTTGAAGCAAGCTAGGTGATGTGCCGGCTCTTCGCCATGGGGTGTAACCCTACTGTGGGTCATTGGGCTGAAAAAAGGCGGCAGGTTGCGAAAAGAAAAAGCGCCGGCGGACTACCGCCGGCGCAGCAAGAGAATAGCATTTAAAAAGCAAAACGCATGCCGAGCCGGGCAACGCCGTAATCGGACGTCTGGTTCGGCAAAACCCAGCGGGCGTCAATGAAAATTCCTATTTGCCGGGTGAAACGATATTCCATACCGCCACCGGCCTGGGCGAATTCATTCCTGATTTCTTCAAAGTGGTAACCGCCGCCGCCAAAGACATAGGGAGCAAATCCGGTTTGATTTAACGGGAAGCGCAGTATTAAATTGGCCGAGGCGCTGTCCACAAAAGTCCCTTTCGTATTTTCAGAATAAGCATCCGCGCCAATGCCGATGTTGCGCGTGAAGAAATAATTGACTCCCAGCCCGGCGCCCAATCTGCCGTTTTGGCGGACTCTCGTGCTGTTCGGATGATCAATGGTGTATTCCCCAAGAGAACCACTCCCGAACACGTCCATGGACAGTTCGTTGGCCCGATAGAGGTCGCCTTGGTGATTGCTTGCGGTTTCCGAGGCATATGTGCTGTTCGTATCGGCGGCGCGCGCCTGCGTGCTGGTGATTAACATCGTGCTCACGACAGCCGCGAGCGTTAAGGGGAACATGGTTTTCATTTTTTTAATTTTGTTTGTTACGTTGTTGGTTTTTGACACTTGAAGCAGGCTAGTGCAATGTGCCGGCTCTTCGCCATGGGGTGAAACCCTAACGGTTCAAGGTGCGATTTTGTCGCTCACCCACTGGCGGGCTTCCGTGAAACTTTTCGCCAGCGCGTCATAGGCTTTTTGGGAATCGGCCTTGACGCTGTCCCATGTGGATTCGGTGGCGTTCTGGGCATCCGCAAGTTGCTGATTCAACTTCGCCGCCTGATCGCGCAACGCTTGCAATTTGGGTTTGGCTTCGGCTTTGATGGCGTCGCTGGAAGTGTCAATTTTGGCCGAGAGCTTGTCCAAATCCTGATCCAGCGTGGTCAACTGGCCTTGCATGGCTTTGACGAATTCAGCCTTCTGCGCGAAAGTGTAATCCTTCATGTCCAGTGCGGCTTGCG
>Ga0207933_1001988_pt1 | contig 14023 bp, 10 predicted proteins | sample NGESurdeep092012_4_FD_184488 | JGI IMG/M metagenome (GOLD analysis project Ga0207933, IMG submission 184488) | Arctic peat soil microbial communities from Barrow, Alaska - NGEE Surface sample F53-3 deep-092012 (SPAdes) | ecosystem: Environmental > Terrestrial > Soil > Wetlands > Peat ... | reverse complement strand
CGTCCGTCGTGCCCGACAGCCCATCAGGCCAGCGCAAGATCGTAATCGTTTCCGGTGTGCACGATTATCGCACGCCGCGCCGCGGCAGTATCCAGGCGCTCGCCGACGCGCTGGTGCGTCTCGGCGACGACGTCACTTTCATCTCGCTGCGATTTAGCCAGATCTCGCGCGTCAAAGGCGACCACCGGCTCTTTCTATGGTCGCGCGCCAACCGGCCGGAGACGGTCAACGGCGTGCGCTGCTACCTGTGGCGGACGCCGTTCCATCCGTTCCGCTGCGGCATCGGCGTGCTCGATCGCGCGGCGGGCCCGATGTTTTCGGCTTACGCGTCGCTGCCGAACCGCTTCATCGACGGCGAATTGCGCTCAGCCTCGCATATCGTCGTCGAGTCCGGCCTCGGCATCATGCTCATTCACCGGGCGCGGCGACTCAATCCTGCGGCGCGCATCATCTATCGCGGCTCCGACGCGCTGCATACGATCGGTGCACCGCCCGTGCTTGCCGCTGAATTGCGCCGGCGCGCCGGCGACGTCGATGCGTTCTGCCTTCTTGCCCGGAAGATGGCCGCCGATTTCGCGTGGGCGGCGGAGAAGACCTATGTCGTGCCGCTGGGCATTCATGGCGGCGATTTTGCGGCCATCGGCCCGAGCCCTTATCCCGGCGGCAGGAATGCCGTCACCGTCGGCTCGATGCTGTTCGACTGCTCGTTTTTCCAGCATGCCACCGCGAGCTTCCCGGACATTCAATTCCATCTGATCGGAACCGGGGAGCCCTTCGACGCGCCTGCGAATGTGCGCCTATATAAGGAGATGCCGTTTACGGCCACCCTCCCCTATATCAAGCACGCCGACTTCGGCATCGCCGCGTACAAGCCGTCGGCGAATTCTGGCTATCTCGCGCAGTCGAGCCTCAAGCTGATGCAGTACGAATATCTCGGCCTGCCCGCCGTCTGTCCAAGCTATGCGGTCGGCGCCAGTCCGAGCCGTTTCGGCTACACTCCGGGCGACGGCCTCGGCATCGACAACGCTATACGCCGTGCGCTGGCGCATGGCCGCTTTGCGGGTGACGCACAATTCCTGAGTTGGGAGGAAGCGGCAAAACGTTTGCTCGACCCGGAACTCTACGAGGATACGGCGGTCGGCGCAGCACGACGAGCGCCGGATCGCGCGCAGCCGACAGAACGCCGAGCAGAAACCAGAGCAGCGACGCCGTCTTGATCGTGTATGGCGAGTTGCTCACGCACAGCAGCACGCCGTAATAGGCGCCGACCAGACTGCGGTAAGTCCTGAATTGCCAGCCGCGGCCGCCGATCATCCAGAACACCGCCCACAGCGCCGCTGCACCGACGATGCCGAAGCCGATGAACGAATAGGCGTAGCCGGAATCGAAGGGCTGGAAGTCCGGCGTTCTGACCCCGAACCAGTTCTGAAGATCGAGCGCGGCGACGAAGCGCCCGGACAGGATGAGGCGGCTGACGAAGCCATTGCCGATCACGTGCAGCTTTTCGAGATGCTCCGGCAGCAGGATCAGCGCGGCCAGCGCCACGGCCGGCAGTGACCCGGCGACCGCCGCGCCGATCGCCGGCGGCAGCAACGCGATTCCCGCCGCGAGGATGCAGAACATGGCACCGAAGCGGCTGTCGGAAAGCACGATCATGGCCGCCGCCGCGGCGAACAGGCCCCAATAAATGCGGCCGCGCGCCAGCGAGCGCACCAGCGCCCACATGAAGACAATGATGGCGAAATTTCCGGCCGAGATCGGCTCGAGGAACACCGACGAAATGCGATGGTCGCCGAGGAACGGCAGGAGATTGCGGCCGCCGAGGGCGTCAGGCCGGATGCCGCTGATGAACAGGTTCGACGATTGCGCCGACTGGCCGGAACTCATTGCGCCGCGGTCAACATAGAAGCGTGCAATGTTGAAGACCTCGGTGAACCGGTCTGGAAAGGCGTATTCGATCAGGCCGACTGTCAGGACGATCGCGGCCGCAACGCCGACGAGGAAATCCGCGCGCCTAATGTCCGCCGCGCGCATGCCGAAGAAAAAGAACGCGATCGGAATCAGCAGGTCGCGAACCGGCTTGATCTGGAGTCCTTCCGCGTGGACGACGGTGCGCGTGACCGCGAGCGCCACGAGGTAAAAGAGCACGCTGCTGACAACGAGAAAGCGCGCATAGTCGATGGCAGGATAGGACAGCAGCAGCACAGTGCCGACGATGACGATCTCGCAACCGATGATCGCGCCGTTGCCGACGCCGCCGACCTTGGTGTTCACGAAGCACAGCGCCATGTGGAAAGGCATGGCGCCGAGCATCACGAGCGACACGAAGATGGGCGACAAAGCCGGCAGCGGCGGCGTCATCGCCTGCGGCAGAGGCCGGGCGGCAACCAGGCTCATGGGTTCGCGGCCCGATCCGGCCGCGCGCGAGCGACGTGCTTGAGCAGCACCCGCATCTGCGGCGTATCGGCGCCGTCGACCGGCTGCACGCTGGTGAAATAGCGCGCGGGCCAGGCGCCGGCAGCCCAATAGGTCCAGCCCAGCCACGCATCGCGGTTCCTGTCGATGTAGCCGAGCATCGCATCGAGCGCCGCCATGCAGGTCGGGTTGCTGCCGGCGCCGAATTCGCCGAGAAAGCCGCGCTTATGGTGCTGGCGCAGCCAGTCCGTTACCGCGGTAAGCGTGGTGACGCCGACCGTCTCGTTCTTGCATTCCGCATGCGTGCCGGAATAATTGGAATCGAGATACTGGTGCAGTTCGTAAACGTAATTGTCCGCCGGATCGTTGACGCCCAACATGACCGCCGCATTCGGCGTGCCGTAGCTCTTGCCGAACCAGCTATGCGCGCCGGTCCAGCCATTGCCTGGGACGAAAACGAGGTTCTTGGCACCGGCCGCCCTGATCTGGGCAATTGCCGCATTCGTGGCGGCGAGCCAGGTCTCCGTCGGCAGCCCCTTCGGCTCGTTCATCAGGCCGAAGCCGACTTGCGTCTCCTTCCTGAACTTGCCAGCCAGACGCTTCCACAGATTGGCGAACGCCGACACCGGCACGTCGGGCGAGCCGATGGGCGCGCCGCGATAGGCAGCGTAATTGTGCACGTCGAGAATTACGAAGAGCTTTTTGGCGGTCGCCTCATGCACGGTATCCGCAAGGCGTCGGTATTCCGCGGCGTCGAGCTCGCCATTGAGCGAGGGCTGAATGCGCTCCCAGCGAAACGGCACGCGAATGACGTTCATGCCCTCGGACGCGAAGTGATCGAGCGTCACCGGCTTCGGATAAAAATAATCTTTTCCGGCGATGCCCGGCAGCGTCTTACCGTTGAACTCGGCGCCGGCGATATTTACGCCGGTGAGGAAGCGACTATCGGCCGTCGTCGCTTGCGCGACCGATAATATCGCGCCGATGGAGAGCGCGGTCGCGACGACGATCATTCGCTGCGAGAAGCGATTGCGCATTCGGTCTTCCGCGGGTCTGGCTTCGTGGCAAACCGTTACCGCGGCGTGAAGCGAATTCACGCCGCCGGTATTATCGTCGCCAGCACTCTCGCGATGAATTCGACCGAAGATTCGTGGTGGCAACGCGACTGCAAAAAGGCCGAAGCGTGGAGATTTTCGCGCCGCATTTCGCGTCACGCTGCGGAGCGACTTCGTCACGGAACGGAGTCGAGCGGAGCGCGTTTGCGCTCAGGGTTTTCTCAGGACAGCAACAGCATGCGCATCACGCACGTCGTGCGCCAATTCCATCCGGCCGCCGGTGGAATGGAAAACGTCGTCGAGAATCTTGCCGGCGCTCAGCGCGCGAAAGGCCACCAGGTGCGGATCGTCACGCTCGATCGCATCTTCAATGCGACAAAGCCGCACCCATTACCGAAGCACGAGTGGCTCAACGGTTTCGAGATCGTCCGCATTCCTTATTTCGGTTCCAGACGGTACCCGATCGCTCTGTCGGCTCTCGCTCACGTCAAGGACGCCGACATCGTGCATGTGCACGGAATCGACTTCTTCTTCGATTATTTCGCGTGGACGGCGCCCCTGCATCGGAAGAAACTGGTGGTTTCGACGCATGGCGGATTCTTTCACACGCCCTTCGCCGCAGGCCTGAAGAAACTCTACTTCCAATCGATCACGCGTCTGTCGCTGAGCTGGTATTCGGGTGTCGTCGCCGTGAGCGCGCATGACGACGAGATGTTCGGCGGCATCCGTGGCCGTGGCCGGGTTTTGATCGAAAACGGCGTCGATACCGCCAAGTTCTGCGGCGCGGGCTCGAAATATCCAGCGAAGCGTCTCCTGGCGATCGGGCGGCTTTCCCGCAACAAGCGGCTCGACCGCGCCATCCGCTTTGTCGCGGCACTCCGCCGCATCGATCCGGAGTGGACGCTCGAGATCGCCGGGCGGACATGGGATACGCCCGCCAGCGAACTCCACGATCTGGCGGACAGCCTCGGCGTCGGACAAGCCGTTCGCGTTCTCGAGGAACCCACCGACGAAGAGATTTGCGATGTCATGGCGAAGAGTTCCTGTGTTCTCAGTTCGTCGGAGTACGAAGGCTTCGGACTGACGGCCATTGAGGGTATGTCGGCCGGCCTCTGGCCTGTGATGAGCGACATTGCGCCGTTTCGCCGGCTCGCCGAGCGCACCGCGATCGGCACCGTCCTCGAATTCGACGATCCAGACGAAGCCGCGTCGCAATTCCTGCGGCAATGGCCGCGGATCGCCGGCGATTTCGACCGGATCCGGCGAAATAGCATAGAGGCCGCGCGCGCCTTCGAATGGTGGCGGGTCAGCAAGAAATACGAAGCGCTGTATCGCTCCGTTCTCGGACAGGACGTCCGCACGATTCTCGACGTGCCCGTCCTCGTGCGGACCTCGCCGGAAGCGATCTGGCTTCTTGACGACCGCTTCGAGCGCAACAAGCCGACCGCGGTCGTGTTCGCCAACGCCCACACGCTCAACCGCGCGATCAATCCAAGCGTCCGTTCGATGCTCGACCGCGCCATCGTCTTCAACGACGGCCTCGGCGTCGATATCGCCAGCCGCATGCTGTTCGGACGTGCGTTCCCCGACAACCTGAACGGTACCGACTTCGTCCCGCACTATTTGCGCAGCACGAATAAACGTTACCGCATCTTCCTGATCGGCGCGCAGCCCGGCGTGGCGGAGCGCGCGGCGAAGCGGCTCGCTGAACTGGCGCCGCACCACGCGGTGGTCGGTTGCAGTCACGGCTATGTGCCGCCTGAGGAGACCGGCGCGCTGATCGAGCGCATCCGTGGCGCGCGCGCTAACATCCTGCTGGTGGCGATGGGCAATCCGCAGCAGGAGCAGTGGCTGAACGACCACCTCGCCGCGAGCGGCTGCCGACTCGGCTTCGGCGTCGGCGGGCTGTTTGACTTTCTCGCGGGCACCGTGCCGCGCGCCCCGCACTGGGTGCAGGCCGCCCGCCTCGAGTGGAGCTACCGGCTGTTGCAGGAGCCGCGGCGGCTGTGGCGGCGCTATCTGGTCGACATGCCGATCTTCCTCGCGCGCATCTTCCGGCAGTGGCTCGCCGGTGCGCGGGTGTCGCGGGTGCCGCTGTCGTGAGCCAGCCCGTGGCGCCCGCCTCTGTCGCTGCGCGTCTTGCGCCGACAACCTTTCGCGAGAGGTTGGGCGAAGTCTGGCAACTGGCGCATCGCTGGAAGCGCCGCGTCCTGTTCGCTTTCATCGATCAGGGCGTCTACAGCTTGGCCAATTTCCTGCTGACCGTCCTGTACGCGTCGTGGCTGCCGCTCGACGACTTCGGGCGCTACGTCGTGGTCTGGACGGTGGCGCTGTTCATCGAGGCGATCCAGGTTTCCCTGATCGTCGATTCGCTGCCCGCGATTGCCAGCCGGCATGGCCGGCATAACCGGACACGAGTCGACACCCCTGCCTTCTGGGTGGTCATGGGCTACAGCGCAATCACGAGCCTCCTGCTCGTCGCCGCAGCGCTTGCTCTCGATCTGTGGCGGCCGGCCTATGTCGGCGCTCTGCTCGCTTTGGCGATCGTCAATCCGTTGCAGCGGCTCTACCTCCTGTGCCGCCGCCTTGCCTATATCCGCGACCGGCAGGACACCGCGGCGGCGATGGCCGTGCTCTACGGCGCCGTGTCGATCGCCGGGGCATTGTTGCTCGCTGCGACGCAGTCGTTGTCGGTGCCCGCCGTCATCCTGGTGTGGGGGCTCGGTGCGCTCGCCGCGATCATTGGCGCGATGGCGCTGAACGTCGGCCGTCCGCGCGCATTCCGAAGGGCGAGTGTCTATTGGTTGACGGTCGAGATCTGGCGTTCCGGGCGCTGGCTGTCCGGCGCCGCCGTCGCGGCCTGGATCAGCAATTGGGCGATCTTCCCGCTCGTCGCTGCGACGACCGGCGCCGGCACGGCCGGCATCATTCGCGCCTTGCAGAACCTTTTGACTCCGGTCGTGCAGTTCAACGCGGCACTGCATCTAGCAGTATTACCGCGCATCGCCGATAAGGTCGCCGATGTCGGCGCCCACTATGGCCGGCGGTTTGCCTGGCGCGGCACCGCCATCTTCAGTGCCATTGCCGGCGGCTATTGCGCGGTGATCCTCGTGGCTTCCCCGCTGATCCTGCCCGCCGTCTACCGAAAGCCGGAGATCGCCGCCGCCGCCTATTTGCTGTGGCCGCTCGCGTTGGCAATCGTCCTCGATGCGATAAGGCAGGCCTCGGCGATTTCCCTGCTCGCCAACCGGCGCACTCGCATCGTCTTCATCGCGCGATGGTTGGCGCTTGCTGTTTTCGCCGCCGCCGCATTCGTCCTGCATGCACTGATCGGCTTCGAAGGCATCCTCTGGGCGACCGCGGCAGCAAGCGCGACCGGCGCCGCAATCGTGCTCGGCGCGGCGCTGTCGGCAACACGAACGGAGACTCCTTGATGGTCGATGTCAAATTCCAGCTCAAGAAGCTTGCGCGCAGCGCACTGGCGCCGTTGCTTTACCGGTATCCTCCGTTCACGCTGGCGCCGGAGCGGCTTTATCTCTTCCTGCATCATCTGATCGAGACGCGAGACGTCCCTGGCGCCGTCGTCGAGATCGGCTGCAATCTCGGCGGCTCGGCCATTATCGCGCGCAAGATGCTGCGCCGGCTCGGCATGGACAAGCGCTACATCTGCATCGACACGTTCGACGGATTCATCGAAACGCAGTTCGCCGCCGACACTGCCCGCGGCACGCCGGCCGAGGATCGCACGATGTTCTCCGGCAACTCCCGCATTCTCGTCGGCAAGATCATGGACCAGCACGGCTGCGACGACGTCACGCTCATCGAGGGCGACGTCACGAGGCTGGCCGAGGACGACCTGCCGGACACATGCTCGATGGTGCTGATCGACGTCGACCTCGCCGAACCGACGCTGGTCTCCTTGCAGCGGTTCTGGCCCCGCCTCGCCAAAGGCGGCGTCATCCTGGTGGACGACTGCGCCGAGCATTCGAGTTGGAAGGCGCGGACGGCTTACGAGCGGTTCTGCGACAGCAAGGGCATTCCGCCGATTTACCGCTTCGGCATGGGCATGCTCGTCAAGCCCTGATCACGCCGACTGCTTGGCCGCCTTTAGATAAGTGTACGGCTCGATATAGGCCGCGCTGTAGTAGCAGTCATAGTGCCGCATCCGCTTGAGATCCGCGCGGGTCAACACCGTGCCGAGCAGGCGGTCGTGCAAGGACGACAACTGGCCGAGCGCGCGGTCGATGACATCTTCGCGCGTTCGGTCCCAACCGACGGTCATGACGATGCCGTCGGCATATTCGCCGAGCGCGGCGCTGTCGACCAGCGGAATGAGCGGTGGCGCGTCGATGACGATGATGTCGTAATGACGGCGCAGCTCGGTCAGGATCACACCGAGCGCGTTCGAAAAGACGAATTCGTTGGCGAGCGACGAATGCTCGGACACCGGCGCCGGCAGGACCGAAAACGAAATCGTCGGATCCGTCAGGATCGCCTGTCGCAGCGAAGCGCGGCCGAGAGCCACGTCGAGAATGCCCATCTTCGCCCGCGGGCACAGCGAGCGCGTCATTTCCGGATTGCGCAGATCGCCTTCGACCAGCAGCGTCCGCGCGCCGAGCATCGCGTAAGACAGTGCCAGATTTGCCGCGAGCGTGGTCTTGCCCTCGCCGTCGATCGAGGAGGTGACCATGACCGACTGCACCGGACGAATCCGGCCGGCGCGCTGCACCGAAAGCCGCACGGCGCGCACTGCCTCGGCAAAGACCGAATTCGGTTCCTCGGCGATGTAATGCATGAGCGGCGGCTGGAGCGGAATCGGCAGGAGCCCGGCGGACGCCGGATTGTGCTGCGCCAGTGCTTCGCGGCCGCGCTTTGCGATCCGTGACAACTCGCGCAACCCGACGATCGGCATCGACGCGAGCGCCGGCAGCCCGGTGATGACCGCGAGCTGATTGAGCGACTTCACGCGCCGGTCGAAATGATCGACCCCAATCGCCAGGATCGCGCCGAGCACGAGCCCGAGCGGGAAAGCGAGAGCGAGAAACAGCAGCGGCCGGGGAAACGACGCGTGCATTGGCACGTCGGATTTGGCCACCATACGAGCTTCCGGCAGCTTCAGCGTTTCACGGGCGGCAGCCTGCTTGTAATTCCCCAGGAAGGACTCGTAGAGCGTGCGATTTGCATCCGCCTCGCGTTGCAGTTCGCGCAGGTGGACCTGCGCCCGCCCCGAGTCGGTCGAGACGTCCTGCAAGCCATTCAGGCTTTTCTCCAGCGAGGCCTCGCGCGCCACCGCGACGTCGAAGTTCTGGTGCCGGCTTTGCAGGATACGATGCACCTCCGCGTCGATCAGCTTCTGCGTGTCGCGCAATTGCGCTCGCGCCGCGACCAGCATCGGATGGCGCGGGCCGAAGTGACTCGAGAGATCGGCCACGTTCTTGGTAAGATCCGCGTACTGGCCGCGCAGCCTGGCGATGGTCTCCGACGTCAGCGCCTCCGGGAGCGAGCCGGCATCGACATGGTCCTTGGCGATCTGAGCGACCTGCTCGTATTTCGCCTTGGCCTGCGCCGCCTCGGCGCGCGCCTGGATGAGTTGTGTATTCAGGTCGGCGATCTGCTGGTCATTGACGGTCACCCCCTGCGTCATCACGAGCTGATGTTGGGCGCGGTAGTCTTCCACCCCCTTGTCCGCGTCATGCACCCGCGATTTGATCTGGGCGAGCTGCTCATCCATCCAGCCCGCTGCGACCTTGACCGAATCCGACTTGGCCTTCACGAGCTCCGCGAGATACGCATCCGCCACCGCGTTCGCCACGACTGCAGCCTTGTTCGGATCGTGGGACCTGACGTTGATGTCGACAAGATAGCTGTTTTGCTGCCGGGTGACCTTCAGCCGCTTTTGCAGGATATCGATTGAGTTCAGCACGGCAATGTCCTGGGCGCTCAGGCCCGCCGGCTTGTGGCCGGAGGAGAAAAGCTTCTTCAGCGGACCCAGAAAGCTCGCCTGCGGCGAAAAATCCGGATCGCCCGTGAGGTTCAACTCCCTGACCACACGCCGCAGGACCTCGGCCGACTGCATCAGCAGGACCTGGCTCTGGATCGCCGCTTCGTCAGTGGTCGAGTTGCGGACCGCGGCGGCATTCTCGTTCAGATTGATGACGTCCGAGCGATGCGGGTCGATCAAAACCGTCGCTGTCCCGGTGTAGGACGGCCGCACGACCAGAATGAAGACAAGCGTCAGCGCGACGATGATTGCCGACACGGCGGCAACGATGGTGAGTCGCCTGCGCAGGATCGTGACGATGCCGGCGATGGTAATGCCCGAAGATGGACCGACATCCGCGGCGATCTGCGGAGCGTAGGTGACGTGGGTCGATCCGTCAGAAATGCGCTGTAACATCCAGACCTATCTCGTGCTTGTCGTAGATCGCCGACAGCACGTTGCTGTTTCGGTTCACGTATTTGTAGCTGAGCACCACCGAGCTATAGCGGTTGAACAGGTATTGCAGGCTTGCGGTCGCCGAGTAGACCTTGTCCTGACGGTCCTGGCCGAAGAACTTGTCGTTTTCATAGCCGGCGACCGTGGAGAACACGACATTGCGGCGCAGTGAGTAGTCGATGCCGAGCATGGCCGATTGCGCACGCACCCCGCTCGCGACCGTTTCGACCGCTTCGGTCGCGATCTCCTCGGCCTTGAACGTGACATCGATCGAGCGGGCGGGACTCCACGTCAGCAACGCGCGGAACGCCGGACCACTCACGGTGCCGATGGTGGGGTCGTCGAAGCGCTGGCTGGTATAGCCGGCACCGATTTCGCCGCCGATCAGATGCGTCAGGCTAAAGTTGATGCCGGTCAGCGAACGATAGCCGTGCGAGCTCAAGGAGCCGGACGGCGACCCTTTGAGATCGCGCACATTGCCTTCGAACGCGGTGAACAGGCCGAGATTGGCCCCGACTGCATAGTCGATCCGAGCATGCGCGGCATAGATCGAACCGTCGCGGCTATCCTGGTTGATGGTCGTGCCGTTTTGCGCGCGGGTCGAGCCAAAATCATAATTCTCGTTGCGCACCCCGAACGAGACCGCCAACCGCTTGAATTGGTGCCAATAGGTGACGTCCTCGTGCGTATAGGCGTACGGCGTCGGCTGCGCCGCGCCGAGCGGGGACGAGAGGGAGCCGATGGCCTCGTGCAGATAGGCGGCCTGGAAGTTGTAGAGAATCGCGCTGTCGTGGCTCAGGCCGAGGCGGCCTTTCAGGCGAGCACTGGCGTCTGTCTGGTCCAGACTCGAAAAGTGGCTGTATTGCCGTGATTTGACGTAAGCATCGAACGTCATCGGATTGCGCTCCGACAACGACGTGACGCGCAGCGACGGATTGACGACCGCGGCGATGTCGGATTTGTGGTCGCTGTCCGTTGCGAACACGTTGCTGTCGTAAAGCGCACCCGCGCTGATGGATGGGTAATACATCCAGGAGCCATTGCGGATGCCATGCTCTTCGTAACCCGGCCATCGGCGCGTCAGCACGGGCGTGTCCTCCAGATCGATTTTTTCGCTCGGATAGCGCGACCAGAGCTTCGCGTAGGGAACGGGCTCAAAGACAGTTTCCGAATTCCACGGCGACGACGCCGGCGGCGTCAAAGGCGATATGGCCTGCGCGTAAACCGACGATGACGCGCCGACGAATACTATGGTCAGCGCGCTAAGCCATGCCCCCCGTCGTCGGCGTCTTCCCATGCTGCGCGGTTCGTCGCCGCACATGCAGTATAGCAGCATGTGCAACACCGAATCGTGTGCATCGTTCCGCGCTGCAACAACGCTCCGTGCAATAAGGATCGGGACCACTCCGTCGATACGCGTCGGTTCCTGTGAGACGTGCGCGGCAGAAGCGCACGCCGGCTTCGCGGCGTTCAGAAGTAGCTTTCGGGAATTCGGATGTTGTCTCCGGGCGCAACCGGAGCATCGGTCCTTAACGACCGCGCGACTTCCTGCGGTGACGCGGAAGAGCGCACATAGGCCACGGATTCGTCAGCGCGATAGGTGTAGCCACCAGCCAGCGCGACCGCGTCGCCAATCGTCAAGCCCGGGGCGTAAGCGAACTGTCCCGGCTGTTTCACCTCACCGCGAATGTAGATCGGCCCATAGGTTGCAACCTGAACGTTCACGTGCGGGTCGGTGAGGATGCTGCCTTTGAGCTGTTTCGTAATGGTACGCTCGAGTTCCGACGGTGTCAGGCCTGCGGCATGAATGCGGCCGGCGAGCGGCACCGACACGTAGCCTCCACCATCGACGGTGTAAACGCCGGTAGCGTTAGGCTCGTTGTAGACTTGCACGCGAACCTGGTCGTTCGGGCGCAGAATGTAAGTTCGCGGCCCGACCGAGACCGTTCGCACGGACGCCAGTTGCATACCGGTAGCAGAAGACGGATCACTGTAATCATTGCAGCCTGCAAGGCCTACCACTGCCGTAAAGATCAAGACATGGAGCGCGGCGCGTACCGCGCGTCTGCCAACAGAAGGACGCATGTACATACCTCCCCAAACGCAACTCAGACTTCCCGACGAAGTCAAATGCGGAGGTCGGCTCTTTGTTTCGGCGAAGCATCATTATTTTTCTCGTCGACGTGTTGCCTCGCAAAGACCACAAGCTTGACGGCAGATCGTTTCGCCAATGACACAGATTCTTTCGCGCGCGCTGCCGAGCGCAGCTACAAATTGTAAATATTTTAATCACGGTCGGTATCAGTGAAGTCCGATGCGCTATTTATGCCGCGCGCCATAATTTCTCCAAACGGCGCACTACCCTCACCGAACGAACTTGGCGAGCGCGACTTGTGAGGAGGAAGGCAACGAAGCCCGGCTTACACCAACGAGCCGCAAATCGCGGCACAAGGGCCGTAGCTTCGTTGTGATCACGATAGGGAAGAGACGTCGAGGCAAGGCGATTGCTTTCGGATGCGGACTTCGCGAACCACACACCTAGAGGCGATCCATGACCCCCGCCACCTCTCTTTCACTCGATGGCACGAGCGTTTGGCACGATAGCCAGACTCTCTTTTCGCCGCTCGCTTACGAGGGCCGAGCGCATCGGCCGCGCCGGCGCGTTTATTATCTTTGGCATCGCGGTGCGTTGAGCGAGCCTTCGAGCTCGCGCAGCAAGCGGGCCTTCGACCTGGCCTGTGCCGGCATCGCGCTTACGGCGCTGTCGCCGTTCCTTGTCGCGGTGGCGGCAGCGATCAAAGTGACATCACCCGGTCCGGCCTTCTTCACGCAAGACCGCTACGGTTATCGCAACCGCCGCTTCCGCATCTACAAGTTTCGGACGATGCACACGATTATGAGCGACAGGTCCGGCGTCACCCAGACCGTCGGCGACGACCCGCGCGTGACGCTGTTCGGCCGTATCCTCCGTAGGACCAGCATCGACGAGCTGCCGCAACTGATCAATGTCGTGCTCGGCGATATGTCCCTCGTTGGACCGCGACCGCATGTTCCCGGCATGAAGGCGGCCAGCGTCAAATACGAACATCTCGTGCCGTACTATTTCCAGCGACACAACATACGTCCCGGTATCACCGGGTTGGCGCAGGTCAATGGCTGCCGTGGCAGCACGGCTGTCGCTGATGCCGCGGTGTCGCGCGTCGATTACGATCTCCAGTACATCGAGCAATGGTCGCTGTGGCTCGACATCAAGATCATCTGGCGCACGGTCCGGCACGAGTTCTTTTCAGGCACCGGTATCTGAGGAAGCGTGATCCCGCCTTCGGCTCTTGCGCGCGAGGAACGATCATCTCCCAATCTCCGTTGGGGAGCCGGCGATACGCTGACATGAATCTGTCATCGGGGGACGCCCATGCACATCATCGAAGGGCTGGACGTCTCCATCTACCGGGCGCTGAACGGGCTATGCGGCACGAGCGAAACACTCGATCGCGTCGTCTATCACATCGCCGGCCCGACCGGCGTCATCTTCCTCGGCCTGTTCGGGTTGCTCTGGTTCAGGCCTGACGGCGATCAGATCCGCCGGCGTCAGGTGCTGATCCTCATCGTTCCGGCCGTTGCGATCGCTCTCCTGCTCAACCGCACCATTTCGACTCTTCTGCCGTTTCGCGCACGGCCAATGTACGCCCTCGGCGCCAATGCGCCGACCTATCCGTGGACCTTCGATCTGGAAAACTGGAGCAGTTTCCCGAGCGACAACGCCACTTACCTTTTCGCAATCGCCGCTTGCTTGTTCGTGGTGTCGCGCTATGCGGGGCTTGTCTTTGGCGTGTTCGCCGCGCTCGCGTGTCTGGGCCGCATCTATTTCGGCATTCACTACCCGAGCGATATCCTGGCGGGCGGCCTGCTCGGAGCCGGCACCGGCTACGCGGTGACGCGGCCGGCGCTCGCGGAATCCGCATCCCGCCCGCTGCTCGGTTACGAGAAGCAATCTCCCGCCTATTTCTATGCGGTCCTATTCATGATGCTGGCCGAAGTGGTCGGCGGTTTTCCGAACACGCGTCACATCGGCGTGGCGATCGTCCATTTATTCCGGGGATATGGTGCGCATTGATCC
>Ga0207933_1001987_pt1 | contig 14024 bp, 16 predicted proteins | sample NGESurdeep092012_4_FD_184488 | JGI IMG/M metagenome (GOLD analysis project Ga0207933, IMG submission 184488) | Arctic peat soil microbial communities from Barrow, Alaska - NGEE Surface sample F53-3 deep-092012 (SPAdes) | ecosystem: Environmental > Terrestrial > Soil > Wetlands > Peat ... | reverse complement strand
ACTCGAGGATCTGCAACGCCGCGCACGTGCCCGTCTGGGCCAGGGACGCGAGCACGCGACCCCAGGCCGACACGCGTTGTACTTGTTCGCTCGGCGCGAGCAGTACGTAGGCCGAGTGCGACACCGCTAGAACCGCCGAGAGCGTTTGACGGTGGGGGTCGTGAACCAGACACGTTCTGGTGTCGGGGTCGTTAAAGAAACGTAGCGGTGCCGCGTCACCCGGCAGGGCCATCGTGCCCATAGGGCGTGGCGACGTGACGCGTACCCGGTACTCCGTCTGCTTCGCAAATACGCGCGTCGACCAGTGCACCAAGAAGGGCAACCATTCGACGATCGGCTCGCCCTTTCGCGTGACGAAGGCACTAGCTATGAACAACGTCCAGAGCGGACCCGTCACGAGGAGACCGAACCCGCCACCAACCAGGAGGCCGAGCAGCACCGTCGCGAACGCCACGCCTATGGCGCTACAGCGCAGGGCCGAAAAGCCGAGCATCATTCCGCGCGTCGGACGTCGGGCGAATCGCACCGTCGAGGGAGCAGTGAGTGCGCTCACGGCTTACTCATTTCGGGGCTCGGGCGGCGTGACGGGGAACGGTGGTGGCGCTAGAGATGGTGAATCTGGCGCCGCACGCGGCGTCGCCGGCGGTGCCGGCGGTGCTGGCGACTGCGTAAATGACGTTGGAGTACTAGGCGCGTCGGCGTCGACGCTCCGAGCCTCAGAACTGGGGGCTGGGGGTGTTGCAGAGCGGCCCGGTGCGTTCGACGAGGCATCTCGCGCGACATGAGATGGACCAGCAGCGCGCGAAACGCCGGGTGATCCATTCACGCCACCACCTGGTGCCTCGTCGACTTGCGCACCCCGTGAGACGCCATTCTTTGCGGCGCTTGAGATTCCCCTTCGTACTGCGTCGCCGGCCTTCGCCGCGCCAGCCACGACGCCACCGCCGACAACGCTGGCCGCACCCGCAGCGGCCGCCCCCGCTCTCGTGGACGCCGCGACGTCACCACCAATCGGACCAAGTCCGGAACCGGGTGGGGGCGCCAGTGACCCCGAACGGCTTCCCGAGAGCATCATCGCTGAATACTTCATCTGCGCGGCCTTCTGTGGGGCGCCCACCACGGTCGATGCTCCCGAGCTGGCGTGCGACGCCGAACCCGCCATCGTGGCAACGTGGTCACCCGTGAAGTGCACAATTCTGAGCGCCATCCACGGTGAGAACCCGGCGACGAGGAGGATGAGCAGGCCCGTGATCTCCTGAGTTATCGCCGTAAAGGGGGTGGCCCCGGCTGGTGAACCCATGCCACCGAGAACTCCCAGCCCGATGACGAAGATGATGATCAGGATCAGTTTGGAGAAAACCAGCGCGAGCATGGCTTCGAGCCACTTGCGCACCCAGCCTCGTGAGAGATCGGCGACACCCCCGGCGAAGGCCAGGGGCGCGAAGATCGCGGTGATGATGATGAGCATTTTTCTAATGACGAGCGCGAACCACACGACCGCCACCGCGCAAATGGCGAAGAGCGACAGAATCAATACGGTGGCGGGACTGGCCAGGACCGTCGTGAACATGGTGCCGGCAATGATCTTGGTGCCCATGGTCGCGATCGTGCCGCCGGTCGCGATCTTTACTACGCCCACGCAGAGTTTGTCGACGGCGCCGAGGAGCACGTCGAGGCTCGCCAAGGTAATCGCACAGCCCACGGTCGCGATTACCAAACCGCGCAGCGCGCGAGCGATGCCGCCCGCGTCGTGCTTGAGCGCCGAGAGCGCCATCTGGATAATGAACAACCCGAGACATACGACGGCGGCAATGGACACGACGATGCCCAGGTCGAGTTCGAAATTGGCGCCACTGAGCGAGATCGCCGTCGACGTGGACAACTGTTGCCATAGCCAATTGATTGCGGAGTCGGCGGTGTTCCCAAAGGCCGACGCGACGCTAGCGAATACCGAAGTCGCGACGGTGGTGCCCAAGCTGCCAATCGATTTGACAACGAGGCAGAGGGGGTTGAAGTTGTTACACACTAATTAACGGTCCAGTAGTCCACGGCCACGGCGCCGTAGCCGGGGTGCCACGACGCTCCACCGAGGGTGAGTGCGAAGGAGAACGACTCGACTAATGGAGTGCGGGCAGGGGTCGTTACCGTGAGCGTCCCGGACACGTCGTAGATCACCATGAGTGGATCTACCGACTCCCAACCCGCGCTCAGGGCCTGCGTCCACGCCGGATTAACCGAGATCACGACACCGCTGACGCGCCAGATCGTTCGCGCCGCCGCTTTCGTGGCCCACTGGGTCAGCGTGGGCAGTAGGGCCGGACCCGTCATGAGTGAAGCCGGGAGTATCTTCAACTCTGCCGAAGCGGGAATTTCGATCATCGTGTTCGGCGCGTTGTTGTAACTCGCCCAAGCGAGTAGTTCACTCCTCGTTGACGTGGCGAAATCTATGTCCAAGAGTTCTTGCGTGAAGGCCATTGCGTACATGGCGGGTGACGACGAGTCCGCTTCGTCAATCGGTGGAAACGCGACGCCGGTGGCGGGTAGCGGAAACTTCGCCGCCTCCAATGCGGACAAACCATCCAGGTTCGAACTCTGAGTCATTGCTTGATTGACGGTCCGCTCCACCGCCGTCTGGGGTGGGGTGATCCGCAGCGGGCGGTACGCGGTCACCGTACTTTCTGTATTTGCGGACCGGGTCCGTAAAGTCGCTCCCCTGGTCGGTGACGCCGACGAACCCCGTAGGACGACGAGCGACACCACAACCACCACTGCCATCAGAACCGCAATCAGTAGCTTCGTGCGCGCAGATCCCCAGACGCTTCGCATTAGCTGAGACTCGAGCCGAGGTTGTAGAACGTGTTGATCAACAAGTCCGAGCCGCCAATGAGTAACGCGGCGACGAGGCACACCAACAGCCCCATCTTTCCTTTACTCGACCACTGCGGATTGGCACTGTGGTGTCCAATCGCCATCACGATGGCGCACCCCACAAACCCGGCGAGGGCGAGCACGAGGCCAAAGGCCATGAGCGAACCTACGAGCTTTGACAAGGTGCTGATGCCGGGAATCGCCGTGCTGTTCGGCGTGACGTTCACGCCGCTGGCCACGAGCCTGGCTGCTACGAGTTGTGTAATCACTGCTGCTCCTTTATTTGGGTTGACTTTTTTTTCGACGCATTTCGCTTGCGCGTAGGTCCACTTAGCCCACGTGGCGAATCCCGGAGAGACCGCCACCGACGAAATTCGAGTACGGCTGGACAATCACGCCGTACTGCACGTCGACCGCCGACTCCACGAGTCCGTCGCCGAGGTAGATCCCCACGTGGCCGGGGTTCGCAATGGTTCCGTCACTCCCTGGTACGAGGACCAGATCACCCGGTGATACGTCTGCGTAAGAGGCCACGGGCGTGCCTTCGTTGATCTGATCGCCGGTGTAGTGCAGCAACGCCACGCCGACCTGCGCCCAAGCCATCATGGTGAGGCCCGAACAGTCGAAGGCCGTGGGGCCAGTACCACCCCAGAGATACGACTTGCCGAGTTGCGCCAAGGCGTAGGTGATCGCCACCGTCTCCGCGGCCGTGGCGTCGGCGGGGATTACGTAGTTCAGTGGCAGGCCGTTGTTGCTTACTGGTGAACTGGGCAACGTGGCAGAAGCTGCCGCGCCACAGTTTGGGTTTGCAACCAGTGTCGTGGTTGTGGTCGTCGTCGAAGATCCGGCCTGGGCTGGTGGTTGGATTTTCGATATAGCGCAGGCAGCGGCCTGGGCCGTCCCACCCACGGTGCTGAACAGGATGACTAGTCCCAGCAGAGCCACGGCGAAGCAAACGAATGGTGCGACGATAAGTAGAACGATCTTGTTCACGACAACGCTGATCCTTCAACGAAAGGGTTCGGCGGCACCTGAAGTTGAATCGAATCACTTTTGGCCATCTAAAGCCTCCGATATTTGGCGTGTAGCGCAACGGTCGCGCCGACTCGCACCTTCAGCGGGACAAGTTGAAGTAATCAACAACCGTTGATTTCGCCCACGACTTCTAGCGCACACATCGACCAGATTTCCGCATTGTGTTTGGCCCTCAGCGGCAAGTGGCGCAACGTCTGACCAATCACAAGTCAGCAGTTTTGACGCAATCACTGGTGTTCGGTGTACCGATTAGCCTTCCGTCACCCGACAGATCACGGGACGGGTCTTACGAAACTTCGACTCCTGTCCAGCGCGGGACTCGTGATTGCAGACGCGTTGTCCGATGAGCGATCGTCTAACGAGACTGACGCGAGAACGAATTCCTCACCTGTATTGACACTTTGAAACGTCGAATCGTAATCGTGGAGCGTGCGGGTTCGAGTCGGAGAGCCGACGTCCACAATCTCCGACAGGCGGCTCGAACAGTGGGGTAGTTGAGTGTCGGAGACGCGACGTGGCAATTCTGCTACTTAACATTTTCGATTGCCACACTCTTGAATCTCTGCGTGGACCATTTCGGAATTCTCGAACCGAAGCTGACTACTTCTCTTGACAGAAGACATTCTCGTAGGTCGACTGGCCTTTGGACACCGTGACCTTTCGGTGCGCGATGCATTTACCTTCACCTTTACCTACGTGGAACTGGGGTGATGAGGCGGTAAGTGAGTAGGTTCCCGCGGGAAGTTGCAGAATGAACTTCCCGGTCGCGGGGACGGAGACTGCAAACGACTGCCCGCTCGCATTCCTTGCGGTGACTTCACCGTCAGATGGGCGCGGCGCCCTCCCTTGAAATGACCCTCCCGTGATGAGCAGTGGCCCTCCCGTGATGAGCAGTTGACCTTTGACGGAAGCGTGGTAGTGATGAGTACTCGCACGAAGTGTCAAGACCGCACTCAATGCTCCAACAACGAGAATGCTGAGAGCAATGACAACCAGGCGACTCCGCATATTCGAATCCTAGGAGGGTGCGCTCCCTGATGCCCCTATGACTGTTAAGTCGCTGACCCGACGCGAATAATCCGCTACCAGAAAATGGTGGCCTCTCTAACCTAGGAAATTTCGCCTTCCGGCGCTGCGCGGTGCCCCCATTCGTGAATCCGTGTAACGCTGGCTCCGGTGCGGACAGTACTAGTGGTGAGATCCAATGGGGACGAGGCGACCGCCTGGACGGCCGTTCTCGGTAATGACGGCGATGCCTTCGTCGCTATCTTCGACAAGCATCGTGACCGTGTGTATCGCCACGCTCTGCGAATGACCGCGAACTTGCACGACGCGGAAGATGTCACGGCCGGTGCGTTCTTTGAGCTCTGGCGACGCCGGAAGGCGGTTCGGGTGATCGACGGTTCCGTGCTGCCCTGGCTCCTCGTAACGACGACGAATCTGGCGCGAAATCTGACTCGCGGCCTTCGCCGATATCGAACACTCATCGCCGCGCTTCCGCGTGCCGATGTCGCAAGAAGTGCGGAGGACGTCGCGTTGGAGCAGATGGAGGAGTTTGAAATCGCCGCCAAGGTACGAGATGCGCTGATCGGCCTGTCGCCCTCGGACGCCGCCTTGATCATGCTCATAATGTTCGAGCACTACTCACCCGCCCAAGCTGCAACCGCCCTTGGCATCTCCGATGGCGCGGCACGCACACGCCTTCACCGCGCGCGAACTCGTATGGCCGCGGCGCTCGGCGCCTTGGACGACGACAACATCAACAAGACAGAGGAGACGAGTCGATGAGCACCATAGAGATGGATCCGGTCTTTACAGCAGCCTTGCGCGAGGTCCTCTTGGCAACCGTCAGGGACACGCCTCGCGTGCGACGTCGCTGGCGGTGGCGCGCGGGAACTGGCGTATTCCTAGGCTTAACCGTCGCGGCCGGCGGAGTGGCCTTGGCGTCCGGAATGTTTACTCTCCCCGGCGCGCCCGTGAACTCTCCCCTCGGTAACGTCGTTACCGCAACCCGTACCGGATCCGCAACGATCGAAATCGGCGCGCCGCCAGCAGGGGCTACTGACCTTTCACTCACTTTCACGTGCCTCACGGCCGGCACGTTCGACTTTCCCGACGGTTCCAGCGCGAGCTGCGGCGCGACTGACCTCATCCGTCCGCCCATCTATCGAACTTCCATCGACGTCGTGCCGCTCACTGTCGGCGTGGACAACGTGACCATCAAAACGAGCGCGAACGCTTCTTGGACGTTGCAAGCCATGTACGTGAATCAAGTCACGACACTCTGGGGCGTCAACGCGAGCGGAGAGACGTACGGCGTGGCGAATCAGAATGGCACGCCGGACCTCATTGCGGTCGTCATTGATGACGGGAACACTCACGGCTACGTCAAGGAGAGCGATTTGAATTGCGCAGGCGGTGGTGACGTCACATCGCCATCGGAGGCTCTCGCGTGGGACAAAGTGAGTCAGAACAGGAATGTCTCCATTCCCGTGTACGAAAGCAATGGCGTGACGGTCGTTGGTACCTTCACTGTTGGTAGTGCCACTGGACCGAATGCCCAGACGGTCCCGCTCTCGTCTCTCTCGCTGGGATGTTAAACACCGTGCAGAACCACATCCCTCCACGAGATCAAGAGACTGAGTGAGGGTTCCAGTCGTGGACGGGACGTGAACCCTCACGCGCCGCGAACTCAGATCGAAAGAAAAGATGTACCGTCGGAACGTTGCCGACACATTGAGGCGGTAGCACCCAATTGCCTCAAACCGCCGGTGACGCCGTCCGGATTTCACGTCGGACGGCGTCACCTTGCGAAACTTGCGCTTCATTTTCCGAGCTACGACCCCGACGTGTCTCCCAGCCCGTTGACCACCGACAGAGTTCCGAAAGTGATCGTCGAGGTCACGGTCCCTGCCGCAATCCCTCCAGCTGCGAGCGCCGAGTTAGGAGCCAGCGTTTGCTCTTCCAGCAACTGACCGCTCGTCGGATCGATCACGAACACTGTCGAGTTGCCTGCACCCGTGTACTCGATGCCAACGCCAACGCGTCCCTCGGCGTCAGTCACCGAGCCGACGTCGCTCACTCCTGGCAGTTTGGCCAGAATCTGGAAAAGTGCGGGACCCACAAGTTGGGGGCCTTCTGTCTGTTGCAGGAGCGCCGAGGCAATGTCGAACTGTGCTGCCGTACTGCACTGGCCATTCGCGTCGGGAGTCGGCGCACCGCCGGCCGCTGTACTCGGGCACATCACGTTGGTGGGTGATACTACGCCGAACGGATTCACGCGACCTTGTGCGATGAGACCACCTAGAGCGCTTGGTGATGTCGGAAGTGCGAGTAAGCCAGATCCATCCTCAGGTGCGTTCGTTGTCGGTGAAATCGTCGAGTTCGTAAGCGGTCCGGCGCAGTTCTCAAGAGACGGAGACCCGTCGGCCACCCATTGACTCTGCTGAGCGGAGTTAATGAAATTGCCCGTGCCATTCGTGTCGCGCACGCCACCAGAGCCGTTTGCCGTTGTCCAGCGTTCTTGGTCCCAACTCTCGACGTAAACGAGGAAGGGCTGACCAATGTTGGTGCCTGCATAAAGCTCTCTAGAACCGTCGGGAAGCGTCACGACACGACACGCCGCGATTCCAGAATTGTGGACCGACTCGTAGTAAGACTGACCGGCCCCCAAAGTCGGGATAGGTGGTTGCGAGTTCGTGACCGCAATGGCGTGGTTGAGAAATGTCACGGCGCTCGAAGTAGTTGGACTAAGCACGGTGAAGGCGAGTGGAATCGTAGTGACGGCGGCGATCGCCGCTGCGGCGAGACCGAAGACGCGGGGCCGACGCCAAGAAACGTGAGTTCCGACACGCCTCTCGCGTGCCGTGCTATTACCGGTTCGTGCCATCACGGTGGCAAACGTCGCCTTTCGACGACTGTCCACAATCTCGGGCGCGTCTTCGACGTCGCTGTTCACCACGTCTCGAACGCGCTCGACGAGTTGGTCAATAATGTCATTGCTCATTGGGGCATCTCCTTCATTTCGCTCCATACATGAACTTCATGTCCGGCACGACGGGGTCGTTGCAACGTCGTATCGATTCCAAGAAGATCCGCGAGCCGAGCGCGAGCACGATGTAGCCGGGTTCTCGCGGCAATCTCGCTGCATCCGAGAACAGTTCCTAGTTGGGAGGCGCTCAGGCCCTCGCCGCTGGCGAGAAGCACGATCTCCCTATCACCGCTCGATAACGCATCGAGCGCTGCACGGATCGAATTGGCTGACGCGTCTGTCGGGTCCTCGGGCGCCGGCATGGTCGCAGTGCTCGAAAGGCGGACGACGAGTCTTGTTCGGCGCCGGGTCGCCCGCCGGAAGTTTCTCAATTCGTTGAAGGCCACGCCATACAACCACATCAGTGCCTCTTCACCATTTGGGACATCGTCGATGCGCCGCCAAGCAACAACGAAGACGTTGGCGGTCAAATCGTCGGCGTCCGCTGCCGCGAGGCCGCGCCGACGGGCATACGCCGCGAGATCTCCGTAGTGGGCCTCGAAGCGGGTTTCAAGGCGTTGCGACTTGTTCACTACAAAGTTAATGTCCGGCACACGGGCCATGTTGCACTCAATCCAGTCGACTTGACGTAAAGATGAAGTTACGCCCCAGCGGCGTAGCGGAGTGCTCAATTATCGACACTTCGCCTTTAGGCCGCTGGCGCGCAGCGCCCAAGGGCCGGTCCGTGAAGTAGTGACATCAAGGTCCAACTAGATAAAGGCAGATAACGAGGTAATAACAAACTTGAGGTGTCGGAGAACCGACGTACACAATCTAAGGGGACCCGACTGGAGGATCGTTGAATGGGATTCCCGAGTCGACTACTCAATTTCGATCGCCATGATTTGGTCCAGTCGGACGCTCTCGTGCCATTACACGCTGCGACGTGACGACGGTGTAGGGATCACTAGTGACGGTCATAGCGTCGTCGACGAACAGATGTTATGGTCCACCTAGCATCGTTCAACTGACCGGGGGTTTAAGTGAAGGGCTTCTTAATACTGATTGTTCTTGTCGTCATTGGAATTGTGATCTTCAAGGCGTACAAGGCGAACCAACTCGAGACATCCGAGGAGCGAACAATCAAGTCACTGCCTCCAACTGTGCAGCACACGGTTGGGCAAATGGACACAATGTCACAGAACGCTTTCTTCAACGAGTACCAGAAGAAAAAGAAGAAGGTGGCCGTCGCCTACATGCTCTGGCTGATTGGATTCCACTACATCTACGTGCGCAAGGTCGGGCTCTTCTTCGCGTACTGGATCACTGGCGCTGGTCTTGGTATCTGGGCGCTGGCGGATCTCTTTCGTATGCCGAGTATCGTGCGCACCGCGAATGAGGAGTCTGCTCGTGATGCACTTCAGACACTTGCGATCGGTCATCAGTTCAAGTCGAACCCGACGGTCATTCCACAGGCGGACTAACTTGTTCGGCTATCGCCAGCCGTAAATGAGCGTTTAGTCGCTGCCAAGCATGGGGTCCACTTCAGGGAGCCGTCAGCAACAGGCCGTGAAGGTTCCTGTCGGAGAGCCGACGTCAACAATCCGACTGGCGACTGATCCCCTGGTGAGTAGACCTACTGTGGGAGTGGTTGGAGGTGTGAGTTGAGTCATTCATCAAGAGGCATTCACATATTGGCAGCGCTCACGGGCGCGATCATTTTCTCGTTCTCGCCGATGGGCTTTCTCGTGGGAACGTCGAACGCTGGAGCTACGACCGTGTCAACATGTTCGTCAAAGGTTCTTTCACTAAGCCCGGGCTTCTCTCAAGCGGCCGCGGGGAACCAAGGCACCCCAATCGTGATAACTAACAATGGCTCGACGACGTGTTCAATATCTGGCTACCCGATTGTTGTCGCCCACACCGAGGCGGCTAGTCCCCACCCCGTCACATTCATACATAGGCCCCGCTCACAGATCTACGTTGCGGCTCCCGTGAAAACTATCGTCGTGGCCCCCAAGGGAACGGCCTCTTTTGGTATCTCGTATGTCGATGCGCTCGACCAAAAGTATGGACAAGGTCGAGACTGTCTGATGAGTTCCATCACCGTTCAGCTTCTTCAGGTCGCCCCTGCGCGCAAGATAACCGTCGTTTTCAGGAAGGGGTCTGACGGCTTTGGTGGACCTATCAACTCCTGCTTCGCGGGCTTCGAGTTTGGCCTGACGCCGATCGCGAAGGGCTCGACCCCACCAGAGCACTGAACGACAATTTGAGCCACGCATACTCCTGACCGCTACTTCGCTGCGGCCCCGATAGTTCCTATATCGGGAGAGCGTCGGAGGTCAGTTACTGACAGTGACATGGAGACCGCGACCCGAAGCAACAGTTCTGCAACTATGCACTGGCGACTTACATAGCTCCGCCCGCGACAAATACTGTCGTTGCTCCACGCGCCAGGAGCGGCCAACCGGACTGCGGCAGCCGCTCGACGAGATCCGCTTGTTCGAGGCTTCGAAGATACGCTGCCGCCGTGGCTCGGCTTTCGAATATCGCACGCGTAGCTACGTCGTGTTGCTCCACAAAGGTAAAATGCGCCTGCAGGATCGCGGCACCGTTCTCCACACTGAACGCGGGTTCACCGTGCACAGTCTCAACTGCTCGCCAGAGTTCCGCGAGATGGTCGCGTCCGTTCGTGATCGCCACCAGTCGTCCACCCCGTCGGAGGACTCGCACAATCTCTTCGAGAGCCTGGTTCAAAGGGGACACATGGTAGAGCATCCAGGCCGCAACCACGGCATCGAAGGATTCGTCGCGGAACGGGAGTTCGCGAACATCCGCCAAGATCGCCGCCACACCAAGAGAACGGCTCGCCGACACCATCGCCGCGGAGGAATCAGTCGCAACGACCTCGCAATCGATCTCTTTCGCCATCCGTGCGGCGAAGGCTCCTGTACCGGAACCGACTTCGAGCACTTGTTTGGCACCTACTTGACGAAGTGCCTTGAGCGCCAAATCCTGGGGCGAACGACCCGGAGTATCCGCCTGCCAGACAGACGTTCTCGTTTCGAGATTGTCAGGCATGCGGTACTGCTCGCTTACGTAACCGTCATCACTTAGACGCACCCGACAACACTACGTGTACTTTTGCGCGTTGGCGAACTAAAAAGAAGTCCACGACACGCGCCGATACACGGTTGGCGGCGAGATTAGCTTTCGACTTTTACTCGTGTCGGAGACCCGACGTAACCGGTCTGGTACCAAGCACTGGCGACTTCAATCTGCAGCGTACGGACCCGATGGAAGGATCATCCGGTTTTCACCACTGCGATGATCCGAACGGTGCTTGCGCGAACGCTACACGTGAAGTGTCAAACCGCTAACTCATTAGCGGCGCAGCGAAGCACCGTTTTAGCGACAGTCTCCACTCGAAGGCGAGGGGTACCATCGGGTGTTGCCTGTCGAGAGGATCGAATGTTCCGCAAAGTGGGACTACTAATTGTGTTGGGATTGATGCTCTCTGGCTGTTCGCTGACCTCTTCCAACAACGTTGCCCCTACGACGCAACCAAGACTTGAGAGTCGACTTTTGACACTTCGGGATCTTCCCTCTGGATGGACGATGCACGCGATGCCGCAGGTCGGGAGCGACTTGTGCGGGGCGCCACCACTCTCGTCGTCGCTCGTTGACCAAAGTGGCGTGGCCGTTTCTTTTCAACGCAACGATGGTGAAATTCTTCTCGTCGAGTACCTAACGCGAACATCGAAGCCGGTCGACGCTATGGAGCGAGCTATCTCACAAGTTGCGTCACCATCGTCCTGTTCCGAATCGTCCAATGGTCGAGTCACGCGAAAAAGTGTGAATGTGGGCATCATCGAGGTTCCGACCGTCGGCGACTGGAGCGTCGCAACAAAGAATCAGATCTTCAGTAACGGTAAGCGGTCAGAACTTGGTTACATGCTGGTACGAGTTAAGGGTTTCTTTCTTGCGGTTGCCTACGAAAACGCTGGAAGCCTTGACATGAGCCGACTCGAAAATTTCGCCAATGTGGCGCTCTCCAAGGTGAGGAACTGAGCGCCCATTGTTCGTCTGGAATTAAGTCTGGTGTCGGAGACTCGACGCATTAGTTCTGCAACCTTGCATTGGCGGCTTGACTCGTCCCAATTGGCGATGCGCAGATCATCGCATTGCGTCCCCGCAGTCTCATCAAGAGCATTCCGACGAAGGAACTACCTTGAGCAGCGATTCGTTAGAAAGCATACGAAATCCACGAGTTTTAGATATGAGACTGTGTAGTTAATCGTGGAAATCTTTTTCTTCACACGGCAACTTGATAAGAGCTCAGTCAGCCGGGTAGGGCCCAACGGTTTTCCAAAGTCGTCGTGTGATCTGAACAGCGAGGATCGCCATGATCGCCATGACTCCAAGCTCAACAATCTGTGATGAGGAAGTCATGGGAGTGGGAAAGATTGTGCCATTTGGTCCAGTCGCAATCGCCCAACCCAAGATACATACGAGATAGAGAATCATTGTTGTGGATAGTGCGATCGTTGTGACACGACCAGTTCGACTCGAGAGAGCGAAGAACTCGCTTCGACGGATGAGGGTAGCTACGCCTATTGCAAAGAGGACAAGCGCAAACGGCATAAGTGCGTAAACGAGATCTGAAGCGGAAACCATCTGCTGACCCGGTTGTAGCCACACCCTGATCACGTTCTGGGACACGGCGAAAACTTCACCAGCCATTTGCTTGACTGCCTCGCCGGGATGAGTCCATTGGATTCCACCCCGAGCAACAACGCCCTGCAACGCGTTGCTAACGGAATATCCCATAAATACCAACGTCCCCACCACCACTGAGAGCGGGCCTCCCGCTCCTTCGGCCTTACCCGAAGCGACCTTCACAATCGCGGACCCTATCAACGCAACAAAGACCACGAGAATCATCGCCGTAAGGACTATTGAGAGCGTCGTAACGACGCCCAACCACAACGACGTAGCAGTTGAGGCCCGGTCCAGAACATTCCAGTTCAGCATTCCTTCTGACCAGAAGTGCAACGCCAACGACATGAACATCACAACGGCGACAAACATCGTCCCAAGTGCTGCGCGTGATTGCTCGGATGTGTCGATGGTCGAACCAGTCAAGCCAACGTCATTGAATCGAGCGACAATTCCCTTATGAATGATGTCGCTCGTACGTTTGACGCTGCGCGGTGTCTCCTCAATTTCTTGTTCCATTAAATCCACAAACTCTGCTCCGTAGCGTTCGCGCCAAGCTTGGGGATAGAGCCTTAGTAGTCGCTGGGCTCGTCGGGTTGCCAGAGAAATATTGTTCACGCGAATGACCATCCTTTCTTAAGGCGGGACTGGCCCACTTTGATAACTCGCTGCTGCGCAGCGAGATAATCGGCAAGTGCTGAGGCCCCCGTGCCAGTAAGACGATAGGGACGGCGACGGTCATCACTCTCTAGCGCTTCGATCAGGCCCTTGCTTTCTAATCGCGCGAAAGCTTCGTACAGGGTTCCGGGCGCGAGATGAACGCCAGCAAACTCTTCTACGTCCTTCACGAGTGCGTAGCCATGTTTCTCGCCACCGGCGAGACTCGAAAGAATGAGTATTGCAATACCCGCGTTGCGGCCGAGGCCATTCAGGGGGTTCTCTAATTTGCTCATGAGGTGAGACTACATCGTTTAACGATGCAGTGCAAACCGATATATGTAACGTTGAGGTTCGGACTATGGAACTCAATTAAAGCCTCGGAGCTTGTTGGTGTCGGAGACCCGACGCAACATGCCGACGTGAACTCTGTCTCGCTCAGAAAAGTCATATGCCAAATCACTTCAAGAGGTTTTGGAGAGAACACTTGAGAGGGTTCTCGGTGTTATTGACTTTGTACTAATTTACTAGTACATTAGCAACATGTCACCGGAGTCAATGATTGAATTTCGCCTGGATCGCCACTCCGGCGTTCCCGCTTACCGCCAAATCATTGACCAAGTCCGCCACGCGATTCACCTAGGGATCCTGCAGCCCGGCGACCAATTGCCGACGGTTCGCGAGGTTGTCCGACAGATCACGATCAACCCCAACACCGTCCATCGTGCCTACCGAGAGTTAGAACTCCAGGGACTGACGGAGGGTCGAACGGGAA
>Ga0207933_1001985_pt1 | contig 14032 bp, 10 predicted proteins | sample NGESurdeep092012_4_FD_184488 | JGI IMG/M metagenome (GOLD analysis project Ga0207933, IMG submission 184488) | Arctic peat soil microbial communities from Barrow, Alaska - NGEE Surface sample F53-3 deep-092012 (SPAdes) | ecosystem: Environmental > Terrestrial > Soil > Wetlands > Peat ... | reverse complement strand
CCGGCTCCGGCACCCGCCCAACCGGCTCCGGCACCCGCCCAACCGGCTCCGGCACCCGCCCAACCGGCTCCGGCACCCGCCCAACCGGTCGTGCTCCCGCCGAGCATCGTGGTCGACGACGTCCGTGCGGCCTACGGACGCATCGAGGTGCTCCACGGTGTGAACCTGGTGGTGCCGCCCGGGAGCGTGTTCGCCCTCCTCGGCCCCAACGGGGCCGGCAAATCGACCCTCCTCAAGGTCATCAATGGCCGCATGCGTCCTAGTTCGGGGCAGGTGCTGGTGGGGGACACCCCGGTGGGTAAGAGTCCGACGGAGAAGCTGGTCAAGACCGGGCTCTGCGCCATCCCCGAAGGCCGGGGCATCTTCCCCAACCTGACCGTGCGCGAGAACCTGCGGATCTGGACCTACCGCGGTGGGATCACCATGAAGGAGGTGGAGGAGCAGACCTTCGCCACCTTCCCCCGCCTACAGGAGCGCCGCAAGCAGATGGCCGGGACCCTGTCCGGTGGCGAGCAGCAGATGCTGGCCATCTCGCGGGCCCTCGTGACCGGGCCCAAGGTGCTCCTCCTGGACGAGCTGTCGATGGGTCTGGCCCCGTTGATCGTGAACGAGCTCTACGAGCTGGTGGGGACCCTGGCTGCCCAGGGAATGACCATCCTGCTGGTCGAGCAGTTCGTGACCACCGCCCTGTCCGTGGCCACCCGGGCCGCCATCATGGTGCATGGCCGCATCGAGCAGGAGGGGTCTCCCCGCGAAATGGCCGACGCTGCCCTCAGCGTCTACCTGGCCTGACCGGGGCCTTTCCGGGCCGACCCGGGTCCGTCACTCCTCGTCGGCCAGTTCCACCCTGACCTCGGGCACGTCTGACTCCACGGTGACCAGCGTCACCACTCCGCCGGCGTCGCGGAGATCGTCCTCCGCCGACAGCAGCGCGGCGATCCGGTCGGCGGTATCGGCCACCGTCAGGGTGGCCACCGGCCAGCGCATGGATCGCTTCTCGGTGGTTTTGGCCCTCCGGATCTGACCCAGTACCTCGGCTAGGACCTCCAGGACCGGGCCGGTGTCGGTGCCGTCGGGCACGGCGTCGGTGAACTCCGACCGGTCAGGCCAGGTGGCGGTGTGGATGGAGCCGGAGCGCCACCACGACCACACCTCTTCGGTGACGAAGGGCAGGATGGGGGCCAGCAGGCGCAGCAGGGTGGCCAGGGCCAGGGCCAGGGCGGCCTGGGCCGAGGCCGGACCGGCCTCGGCGGCGCTCCCGTAGGCCCGGGTCTTGACCAGTTCCAGATAGTCGTCGCAGAACGACCAGAAGAACGACTCAGTGCGCTCGAGGGCCCGGGCGTAGTCGTAGGACTCGAACGCCGTAGTGGCCTCGTCCACCACCTCGGCCAGCCGGGCCAGCATGGCCCGGTCCAGCGGGTTGGTCACCGAGCCGGGTCCCGGCACCGTCACCGACCCGTCCTCACCGGCCATCCGGCCGAGGGCGAACCGCGACGCGTTGAGCACCTTGATGGCCAGCCTCCGGCCCACCTTCATCTGGCCCTCGTCGAAGGCGGTGTCGGTGCCCGGCCGGCCACCGGCGGCCCAATAGCGGACGGCGTCGGCCCCGTGCTTCTCCACCAGCGGCATCGGGGTTACAACGTCGCCCTTGGACTTGGACATCTTCTTGCGGTCGGGATCGAGCACCCACCCCGAGATGGCCGCGTCGGTCCACGGGAGCGAGCCGTGTTCCAGCTCGGAGCGGACCATGGTGGAGAACAGCCAGGTACGGATGATCTCGTGCGCCTGGGGACGCACGTCCATGGGGAAGACCCGGGCGAACAGGTCGGGGTCGTCCTCCCAGCCACCGGCGATCTGGGGGGTGAGGGACGAGGTGGCCCAGGTGTCCATGACGTCCGGATCCCCCACGAACCCTCCCGGCCGGCCCCGCTGGTCCTCGGTGAACCCGTCGGGCGCATCGGTGGAGGGATCGACCGGCAGCCGGTCCTCCCCGGCGAACAGGGCCCGGTCGAACTGGGTCTCCCCGTCGGAGTCGACCGGGTACCAGACCGGGAAAGGGACTCCGAAGAAGCGCTGTCGGCTGATGTTCCAGTCACCGTTCAGTCCCTCCACCCAGGCCCGATAGCGGTGGGCCATGTAGGGCGGATGCCAGTGCAGCTCCTCGCCCCGGGCCAGCAGCCGGTCCTTCAGGGGCAGGGTGAGCACGAACCACTGGCGGGACGACACGATCTCGAGGGGCCGCTCGCCCTTCTCGTAGAACTTGACCGGGTGGGTGATGGGGCTGGGCTCGCCGATAAGGGCCCCGGACTCACCCAGCAGCTCCACGATGCGGGTCTGGGCCTGTCTCACCGTGCGTCCGGCCAGCTCCCCGTAGGCCCGGGTGGCGGTATCGGGATCGTCCGACGCCCATCCCTCGGCGCCCCACACCACCGGGAGGAGTCGGCCGTCGCGGCCCACGATGGTGCGGGTGGGCAGGGACAGCTCCCGCCACCACACCACGTCGGTGGTGTCGCCGAAGGTGCAGATCATGGCGATGCCCGACCCCTTCTCCGGATCGGCCAGCTCGTGGGCCAGCACCGGCACCCGCACCCCGAACAGCGGAGTGGTCACCTCGGTACCGAAGAGCGGTCGGTACCGCTCGTCGTCGGGATGGGCCACGAGGGCCACGCAGGCCGCCAGCAGCTCGGGACGGGTGGTCTCGATGTCGACCCCGCCCTCGGCTCCGACCCGGGAAAACCGGAGCCGGTGGTAGGCACCCGGCCGCTCGCGGTCCTCCAGCTCGGCCTGGGACACCGCGGTGCGGAAGTCGACGTCCCACAGGGTGGGGGCGGTGCGCTGCACCACCTGGCCCCGTTCGGCCAGGCGCAGGAAGCCGCGCTGGGACACCCGCTGGGCCCGGTCCGAGACGGTGGCGTAGGTGTGGGCCCAGTCCACCGAGAGACCGAGCACGCGCCACAGACGCTCGAAGACCTGCTCGTCCTGGTCGGTGAGTTGATGGCACAGCGCCACGAAGTTGGGGCGGGAGATGGACACGGGGTCCTTGCCCGGCTGCTCCGGTGGCTCGAACCCGGGGTCGAATGGCAGGCTGGGATCGCAGCGGACCCCGAAGTAGTTCTGTACCCGGCGCTCGGTGGGCAGGCCGTTGTCGTCCCAGCCCATCGGGTAGAAGACGGCCCGCCCGCGCATGCGGTGGAAGCGGGCCACGGCATCGGTGTGGGTGTAGGAGAAGACGTGGCCGATGTGGAGGGAGCCGGACACGGTGGGGGGCGGGGTGTCGATGGAGAAGACGTCCTCACGGGAGGCCGTCCGGTCGAAGGCGTAGGTGCCGTCCTCCTCCCACCGGGACGCCCAGGTCGTCTCGAGGCCCTCTAGGCCGGGCTTCTCGGGGATCCCGGTCGGTCCGGCCGCCCGGCTGGTTGATCCGGTCGCGTGCGCGCTCATGATCGGGTTACCGTACCCTGCGTGCTCCAGCTTCACGACACCGCCACCGGCGATGTGGCGCCGCTCCGCCTGCGGGAGCCCGGACGGGTGTCCATGTACGTGTGCGGGCCGACCGTCGACGGTGTGCCCCACCTGGGCCACGGCCGATTCTCCCTGGTCTTCGACGTGCTCCGCCGCTACCTGCTCTTCACCGGGATGGCCGTGACCTACGTCTCCAACATCACCGACATCGAGGACAAGATCATCGACCGGGCCCGGGCAGCCGGTGTCCCCATCTCCGAGTTCACCGCGGCCAACGAGGCCCTGTGGTGGGAGGTAATGGACGCCCTCGGGGTGCTGCGGCCCGACCACACCCCGCACGCCACGGCCTACGTTGAGCGGATGATCGACCTGGTGGCCGACCTGGTGGCCCGCGGCGTGGCCTACGAGACCGGGGACGGGGTCTACCTGTCGGTGATGGATGTCCCCGGGTACGGTCTGCTGGCCCGCCAGCCCCTCGACTCCCTCCGGGCCGGGGCCCGGATCGAGGCCGACGAGGAGAAGCGCTCCCCCCTCGACTTCGTGCTCTGGAAGAAGGCCAAGGAGGGGGAGCCCTCGTGGGAGGCGCCGTGGGGGGCTGGCCGTCCCGGCTGGCACACCGAGTGTGTGGTCATGTCCCTCGACCTGCTGGGGGACGGGTTCGAACTCCACGGGGGTGGGATCGACCTCATGTTCCCGCACCACGAGAACGAGCGGGCCCAGGCCGTAGCCACCGACCGGGAGTTTGCCCGGCACTGGATGCACAACGGATGGGTCACCACCGACGGGGAGAAGATGTCCAAGTCCCTGGACAACTTCATGTCCTTGACCGATCTGCTGGACCGGAGCGACGCCCGCTCCTACCGCCTGCTGGTGCTCCGTTCGCACTACCGCTCGCCCATCGAGGTGACGCCGGAGACCATCGCCGATGCCGAGTCGGGACTGGCCCGACTGGACGAGATGGCCCGCCGTTTCGGGATCGGGGATCTGCTGGCCGGAGGTCCGGTGGTCGACCCCTCTGTATCCAACGGCCCGTCCCGGACCGGGACGGAGATCGACGACGCCGCGGTGACGCGGTTCCGGGACCGCATGGACGATGACCTCGACACCCCGGGGGCGCTGGCCATCGTCTTCGACCTGGTCCGCCAGGCCAACAGTGCCGCCGATGCCCGTGATACCGCCGGTGCCGCCCGGGCGGCGGACACCGTGGCGCTGCTCGCCGCCGCCCTCGGAGTGCGCTTCCGTACGGCCGAGACGGCGGATATCGATCCGACCGCCGCCGACCTGGTGCGGCGACGGGACGAGGCCCGGTCGTCACGCCTCTGGGACGAGGCCGACACCCTCCGTGATCAACTCGAGGCCGCCGGATGGGTGGTCGAGGACGGCCCTGAGGGGACACGCATCCGTCGTCAGTGAACGCCGTGTGAACACCCGCTCCAAAGGGCCTTCCACGGTTGATTCTGAACAGGGGACTGCTAGCGTTTTTCTTCTCGGGGAGTCCCCTGGGCCGGTGGTCGGAGACCCAACCGCAGACGGGAGGGTCGGGCCGGTGGCCCGTCGGGATCCCCCGTGCACGACGCGTGTGGAGGAAAGGGGAATGCCACCGTGGCTTCCGGAACAGTCAAGTGGTTCAACGCTGAGAAGGGCTTCGGCTTCATCTCACAGCCGGATGGCGGGGCCGATGTCTTTGTGCATCACACCGCGATCCAGATGAACGGATTCCGCTCCCTCGAGGAGGGCCAGGCCGTGGAGTTCGACCTCCAGGAGGGCCCGAAGGGTCTGCAGGCGGTGGACGTGCGCCTGGCCCAGCCGGCCTAGACCGGGGTTCGTCGTCGCTCGGGTGCTTCCCGGCCCGGCGGGCGGCTTCGATTGCCGGGTGCTGTGCCCCATTCCCTTCGCCGGCCCGGGGGTGTGGCGTGAGGGGTCCTTTTGTGGTTACCATTGAGTAACTATCCAGGTCCACCGGCGGTCGTCCGGTGGACGGAGCGGTCCCTCGGGTACCCCGACGGCCGCCACCGAGCGCCAGTCGAATGGGACAGGCCCCGCGGGGCCGGAACGGAGCAGGGCACCATGGCCGATTTCTCGATGGATCTCAACGAGGACCAACTGCAGATCCAGAAGTGGGTCCACGACTTCGCTGAGAACGTGGTCCGCCCGGCCGGCCACGAGTGGGACGAGAAGGAGGAGACCCCCTGGCCGATCATCCAGGAGGCCTCGGAGATCGGGCTCTACTCGTTCGACTTCATCACGCAGTGTTTCCTCGATCCCACCGGACTGACCCTGCCCATCGCCAGCGAGGAACTGTCGTGGGGAGACGCCGGCATCGCCCTGTCCATCTTCGGCAGCACCCTCGGCCTGGCCGGCATCGCCGCCAACGGGACCCCGGAGCAGCTGATGGAGTGGGGCCCGCAGTGCTTCGGCACGCCGGAGAAGATCCAGCTGGCTGCGTTCGCCGTGTCCGAGCCGGACGCCGGCTCCGACGTCTCCTCTTTGCGCACCCGGGCGGTCTACGACGAGGCCAAGGACGAGTGGGTCCTCAACGGCACGAAGACGTGGATCACCAACGGTGGCATCGCCGACATTCATGTGGTGGTGGCCTCGGTCGAGCCCGAGCTCGGATCACGGGGCCAGGCCAGCTTCATCGTGCCCCCCAACACGCCGGGGATCTCGCAGGGGCAGAAGTTCCAGAAGATGGGGATCCGTGCCTCCCACACCGCCGAGGTGGTGCTGGACGACTGCCGGGTACCCGGCTCGTGTCTGCTCGGCGGCAAGGAGAAGCTCGACGAGAAGCTGGCCCGGGCCCGTGAGGGCAAGCGGTCGACCAGTCAGGCGGCCATGAAGACATTCGAGGGCTCCCGTCCCACGGTCGGAGCCCAGGCCCTGGGCATCGCCCGGGCCGCCTACGAGTACTCGCTCGACTACGCCAAGGAGCGCAAGGCGTTCGGGCGGGCCATCATCGAGAATCAGGCCATCGCCTTCAAGCTGGCCGACATGAAGACCCGCATCGATGCCTCCCGCCTGCTCGTGTGGCGGGCTTCGTGGATGGGGAGCCAGGGCAAGGAGTTCTCCGCCGGCGAGGGCTCGATGTCCAAGCTGTTCGCCGGGGAGACCGCCGTGTACGTGACCGAAGAGGCCATCCAGATCATGGGCGGTTACGGCTACATCCGCGAGCACCCCGTCGAGCGGTGGCACCGCGACTCGAAGATCTACACCATCTTCGAGGGGACCAGTGAGATCCAGCGCCTGATCATCGCCAGGGCCATCTCCGGGGTGCATATCCGGTAGTTGAATTAGTCATTTGCCTTCGAGACTCAGAAGACAATTGGGCGCAAGCTCGGATCTTAAATCCGGCAAAGGCGGCCTCTTGTCCTACTTTTGCTTACGGTAAGTCCCGTGGCGACCATCCGAGAACGCAGCCCAGCCGCAGGCCGCACCGTGGCCGACGCTCTGGATGGATGGCTTGAGCGCAACGAAGGTTCGTACGCGCCGGCCAGCCTGCGTGACCAGACCACCCGGGTCCGCCTCGTCCAGAAGGACGCGATCGCCCGGACGCTCCTGGCTCGGCTCGGCGTAGCCGAAGTCGACCGCTGGCTCCACCCGCATGCGGCGGGCCGGGTTGGGCAACGCTGCCATCCGCAATCGGCCGATCGTGCTCCGGGCAGCGCTCCAGCAGGCGGTCGTGTGGGGCTGGATCTCATCCAATCCGGCCGCCCTGGCCCGGCCTCGGGAGCTCAAGCGCTCGCCTCGTGAGGTCATGGGTCCTGACGACGCCATCGCCGTGATCAAGGTGGCTACCGACAGCGACCCTCTGGCCGGGTTGGCCCTCCGGCTGGCCGCGGTCGCCGGGGCTCGCCGCGCCGAACTGGCCGCCCTCCAGTGGACCGACCTCGACGGCTCGGTGCTCACACCGTCGACTCGGCCATCGCCGTCATCCGTGGCGCCGTCTCCATGGAGTTGGTGAACCTGAGCCGTCAGGTCGCCCCAGCCTTCGCCTGCTGCCTTCCCCGGGCTTGGGCGGAGGCGCTCCCCCCTGGACAGTTACGCTTCATTGGTGTCATCGCGTTATTGGGGCACACCGGGCCAATACGGGTTGACGAAGGAAGCCAGCACGAGATGCTGACCGTCGGACCGGAGCGCGGTCGTGCGTCGCAGGCTTGTCTGTCGGTCGCCGAACCTACGCCAGCCGGCATTTCAGCGGAAGGTGCTTGATCCCCCCGTTGACAGCCGAACTCAGGCGCTCGGGCGGGCCCGTCAATTCGAACGACTCGAGCCGTGTGAGCAGGTGGCGGAAGACCGTCTCGAGTTCGAAACGGGCGAGGTGTGCACCCATGCAGAAATGCTCACCAATGCCGAAGGCGAGGTGGGGATTGGGGTGGCGGTCCACGCGGAACTCGAACGGATCCTCGAACACCTCCTCATCGCGGTTCGCGGACGCAAAGAAGATCGCCACCTTCTCGCCTGAACTGATCTTCATGCCCTTGAACTCACAGTCCTCTGTCGCGGTGCGCACGAAGTGGATGATCGGGCTCACCCACCGCAGGATCTCCTCCACCGCTCTGGGTAAGAGCTCGGGGTGCTCTTTCAGCCGCTCCCACTCGCCCCGGTGTTCGGTGAAAGCCAGGAGGCCCCCACTGATGGCGTTCCGTGTCGTCTCGTTTCCGGCCTCGACGATGAGCTCGCAGTAGTTGAGCAGCTGATCCTCAGTGAGCGGCTTCCCGTTCATCTTCGCGCTGATCAAATGGCTGACGATATCGTCGCCGGGCTCACGTCGGCGCTGTTCGATTAGTTCGCTGAGGTAGCCGTGCAGCTCGCCACGGGCTCGTCGGATGGTCTGGCCCGGAGTCTCGCCCGGTCTCTGGAACTCCGGGTCGTCCTTGCCGATCACCTCATTGGTCAAACGGAACAGCAGCTGCCAGTCGTCGCGAGGCACGCCGAGGATCCACGAGATCACCGCGATGGGAAGTGGTGCGGCGATCCGTTCAACGAAGTCGAATTCGCCTGTTTCAGCGCCGGTTGCAGCCTCGTCGAGGATCTCCACCGTGATGCGGTCGATTTCTTCGTGGCGCGATCGGATGGCGCGCGGTGTGAATCGGGGCATCGCCACCCGACGCAAGGGCCCGTGCCGCGGAGGGTCCAGGGTGACGACCATGTCCAATGGCTGGCTAGGTGCACCCAGAGGGCCGAGGATGAGGCCATGCTCGTTCGAGAACCGCGCCGGCTGGGATATGACTTCGATGACATGGGCGTGTTTCGTTACTGCCCAGAAGGGGTCGTAGCCGGGTGGTGAGAAGTGCGCTACGGGCGCCTCGGCTCGCAACCGCGTCCATAGGGCGTGCGGATACCCGTTCTCTGCGAAGCGCGCGGGGTCGACGAAATCCAGTGGATCGACGAAATCTGGTGAGGCAACGCGAACGACCATGGGCAACGACCCTATATCAACCGACGATCCGTTTGACGCTGCTGCGCCAGCCCGGTGGCCGGCGCAGCAGAGGACCCTGGGACGGTCTCACCCGGCCACAGGTGACGAGTCGGCGGTCACCGGCACCGGCACCGATGCCCGCATGGACCATCTCCGGCCCGGTCCGGACCGCCATCGTCCATCGCGGCTGATGCCACCGCTCCCCTCTGAAGGACGGCCCAATCGGGTAGGTGGTACGTGGTGCCCCAGCACCGCCCTTTCCGCACACACATCTGCCAAGCGCCCCGCGAGCCTCAGCTCCTTCCATGGCGATCTTGGGCAGATTCGCCCCGGGGAAGGCGTCGAGTCCAAGCAGCCAGGGGGATGTCGTCCGAGTCGGTAGCCGGCGACGCTTCGCCGGGCGGTCCGCTGTCAGACGAGCGCTGGCACCTCCAGGCCGTAGAAGCGCTGGGCGTTGAGTCCGAGCACCTTGGCCTGGTCTTTCTCGCTGAGAGTCGTCAGCCGGGAGCGGATCTCTCCGACCACTCCGAAACTGGCGTCGATGTGGGGGTAATCGGACGCCCAGACGAAGTAGTCACTGCCGACGGCTTCGATAATGGGCGCAATCACGTTCTCGTCGGGATCGGCCGAGACGAGGCACTGGCGGAAGAAGTATTCGCTCGGCTTCAGACTGGTCGGGGTGATCGAACGCATGACTTCGAATTTGTGGTCCATGCGGTCCAGCCACGCGGCGATCCATGTCGCGCCCGATTCGAGGACTGTGCAGCGCAGCCGTGGGTGATTCTCGAAAACGCCGCTCGCCAGCATCTCGGTGAAGGCGGCCATCACATCGATGGCGAGGAAGGCGAAGCCGAACAGCGATCTGCCGTCCTTCCGTTCGATGATCGGAGGCCGGAAGGAAGGTTCGTCGCGTACGACCACGTGAAAACCGACCGGCATGTCGAGATCTTCCACCGTGGACCAGAACCGATCGAACGCAGTGTCGCTGAGTCCACGCCCTCCCCGTGCCGGCGAGTCGGGCGACAGGTACACCGCCTTGCAGCCAGCCTCCCGGGCTCGCACGACCTCCTCCACCGCCCCCTCTTCGTCGATGAGCGAGATGTGGGCGACGGGCACCAGCCGCCGCGGGTCGTGAGAGCAGAAGTCCACGATGTACCGGTTGTAGGCGCGTGAGTATGCGGTGGCGAGCGCCGGATCGGTCACGAAGCCCTCCCAGCAGATCCCTATCGTCGGGTACAGCAGCGAGATGTCGATCCCCTCACCGTCCATTACCTTGAGGCGGGCTGCCGGCTCGTAGCCGCCCGGCGGGCAGCCGTCCTCGTAGCGCAAACCCGAACTCCGGTCGAGCGCCTGGGCCGGGTCAAGGTTGATGCCTCCCATGCCGGCGAGCCCGTTGCGCATCGACTCCACCGGCTGCCCGTCGATGAGCAGCACCTCATCGCCACGTTCGTCCATTTCGATGCGGATGGCCCGGTCCCGGAGGGCGGGCTCCATGTACTCGATCCATGTGTTCCGCGGCTCGAGGACGTGGCTGTCGGCGTCGACACAAAGGGGTCGGACCTCCATGGCGGCTTCCTTTCAAGCGTAGGGGTGTACGGGCCAAACGTAATCGACATCGAACCGGTCGGGTCCCCTTGCTCTCTCGGCGGACCTGGAGCACCTGATGGTTCAAGGACCGCCACTCGGTTAGCTGGCATCCACGGATCTCCGGCGAGGAGCCGTTGGAGTACGTCGAGCCGGTCGATGCCTTGCGTGGCGGCGGTGGAAGGGCAACTCCGAAAAAGCCAAGAATGCCTCGGCGAGTGCAGTGTTGCGAAAGCCACCGGACACTCTTTGGCCGACCTTGACCATCTTTACGTCGCGTTCACTGAGGTTGTTGTCGAAGGGAACGGCGAAGTCGCTGGCGAATCGCAGGATGTCATCGGTATGAGCGTCGAGGCGCAACAAGAGGTTGTGGGCCTTGGTTCGCGTGGTCCGTCCGTGCGTTCCGCTCGGTGCCACTGGCGGGTCCGCCACGTAGCCAATGACGAGTTCTCCCTTCGACCAGACCGCCGGACAGACCGACCAGACCTGCACCATCTTCGAGGGGACCAGTGAGATCCAGCGCCTGATCATCGCCCGGGCCATCTCCGGAGTGCACATCAAGTAGCTGAACCTGGTCTCTCCGTCTCCTTCCGGTGAGGCGGCCGTCGAGGGTGGTGATGGCGTGGTGATGGCGTGGGGCTCAAGACGGTGGTCCTGTTGCGCCTCACTTCCGTTCCCGTCCCTGTCCACGACCCCGAAGCGAAGCTCGGCCGGGGGTCGCCTGGATCATGGGCCCGGAGGCCGGCAACTGAGGCAGCGTTCGGATCGAACGAGAACGATCACCGCCGGCGTGGCTCTGATCGCACGTTCATGCGCTGCTGCCGGGCAAACGCCGCTGCGCCGAAGGTACCGGCGAGACTCTCGATCGGCACGGAAAGCATCTACCATTCCGATGAGCGGACTCTAGGGTCTGCGGAGAGCGACGCTCACCGATCCGAAGGATTCAGATGATGAATGAACGAGCTGTTGGTATCGTTATGGGCAGCCAGTCGGACTGGGCGACGATGAAACATGCGGCGGCGCTGCTCGATGAGCTGGATATTGCCTATGAGTACAAAATTGTCTCTGCTCACCGGACCCCGGATCGCCTCAGATCCTACGGCAATAGTGCGGTAGAGCGAGGGCTGAAAGTGATCATCGCCGGAGCCGGGGGTGCCGCTCACCTCCCGGGCATGATGGCCGCCCACACACGACTTCCCGTGTTGGGCGTTCCCATCGAGTCGAAAGCGCTCCACGGCCTCGACAGCCTCTATTCGATCGTCCAGATGCCCAAAGGTGTTCCGGTGGGCACCATGGCCATCGGTGCGCCCGGTGCAGCCAACGCCGGCCTCATGGCTGCAGCTATCTTGGCCATTGACGACGTGGGAGTTGCTGCCAGATTGGATCAATGGCGTGCAGCACTGTCGGAATCAGTGGCCGAAGAACCTGTAGATGAATAACCCGCCAAATCGGGGCGGACCAGTCGTTGGGATACTTGGTGGCGGACAGCTGGGGAGAATGCTGGCCATGTCGGCCTCGCAGTTGGGTCTCACCACCCACATACTGTCACCGGAGTCGTCCCCCATTGCCGGTCAGGTAGCCAGCCGAACGACCCAAGCTGAGTACACGGACTCGGCCGCCTTGCTGGCCTTCGCCGATTCGGTCGATGTCATCACCTATGAGTTCGAGAACATCCCCTCTCACCTTCTCGACGGCCTGGAGACTCGTTGCGAAGTGCTACCTCGACGCAATGCTCTTTCCACCAGCCAGGACCGCCTCACCGAGAAGGACTTCATCTCGGCCCTCGGCCTCGACACGGCACCGTATGCCAACGTCGAAACGGAGTCTGATCTCGTTGGTGCCGTGGCCCAGATCGGGACGCCGTCAATTTTGAAGACCCGGTCATTCGGATACGACGGGAAAGGACAGGTTCGGCTGACCCGGCTCGATGAAGCCAGGGAAGCGTGGAGGTCCCTGGCGGATTCGCCGTGCATACTCGAGGGATTTGTTGACTTCCGTTGCGAGGTCTCGGTCGTCGCGACGAGATCTCGGTCCGGAGAGATCGTCTGCTTCGACCCGGGCGAAAATCTTCACCGGGAGGGGATTCTGCACACGACGACGGTGCCGGCCCACCATGTGTCGGGCGACCTCGGTGAGAAGGCGAAGGATGTCGCAGGTGAGATCTTGGAGGCCTTGGACTACGTGGGCGTGATGGGTATCGAGATGTTCGTCACCGATCAGGATGAGCTACTGATCAATGAGATCGCGCCTCGGGTGCACAACTCGGGACATTGGACCCAGGATGGCTGCATCATCGATCAATTCGAGCAACACATTCGGGCCATTGTCGGATACCCGTTGGGCAGCGGGCTACGGCACTCGGACGTGGTCATGACGAACCTGATCGGCGACGAAATCTCCAACGCACGAGACCTCCTGGGCGCGCCCGATGTCAGCCTGTACGTCTACGGCAAGGCTGACATAAGACCGGGCCGGAAGATGGGCCACTTCAACAGGGTCATCGGCCCGGCCGGCACCACTGGAGGAAGGGGCGCCCGGTGATCGCCACCGTAGGCCTGTTGGCTCTCCTCGTCGTTCCTACCCTGGTCTGGCTGACCGTGAGGTACTGGCCCAAAGACCGTGGTCGGGCGGCTGACCGTGGCCCGGCTGAGGTCGGCAGGCCTGCGGTCAAGCATCGATGGTGGCAGCCGTAGCTCCCGCCGGTGCAGTGACGAATCCTGGGGGCCGGGGCCGTCCCGACTCCGTCGACTGACGGCGACCGCCCGATGGCGGTACTCTCTGGCCTCCAGAGTTCCGGGGGGGATATGTCTGATTCGAACCTGATCGAACGCCCGCACATGCACCCGGTGGGCCGAACGGTGCTGACCGTCAGCCTGTTGGTCGCCATGCTGACCGCCGTCCTGGCCGGCGCCGGTTCTGCCCGGGCCGGAGCATCCGAGTCCTCTACGACTGCGGTGACCGACGCCCACGGGGTCTACACCCGGGCGGCCAAGCTGACCGGTCCGGTGACGGTGGGTCACGTGGTGGAGCCGCTTTCCGCCAATGCCCCCGGGCTGGCCACCCACGGCTATGTGGAGCAGGAGTACTTCGCCTCGGGCACGGCCTCGGCCTTCACGTCCACCTCGGCGCCCAGCGACGGTCGGTGGTCCATCGCCCCTACGACGTCCGCCTTCTACCGCACCAGGGTCCTGGTGCGCCGTCCGGCGGATCCGGCCAAATTCAACGGCATGGTGGTGGTCGAGTGGATGAACGTCTCCGCCGGCGAGTCGGCTCCGGACTGGGACTACGTGAATCCCGGTTTGATGGAGGCCGGGGACGCCTACGTGGCCGTGTCGGCCCAGGCATTGGGGGTCAACGGTGGGAAGGCGATCCTCAGCACGGGTTCCACTGGGGGACTGGTCGGCACGGAGCCGGCCCGTTACGGCACGCTGGTCCATCCCGGCGACCAGTACGCACTCGACATGTTCGCCCAGATCGGCCGGGCCCTCCGTGGATCGCACATCGCCGCCCTGGGGGGCCTCCACCCCCGCCATGTGGTGGCCCTCGGTGAGTCCCAGTCGGCTTTCTACC
>Ga0207933_1001984_pt1 | contig 14041 bp, 10 predicted proteins | sample NGESurdeep092012_4_FD_184488 | JGI IMG/M metagenome (GOLD analysis project Ga0207933, IMG submission 184488) | Arctic peat soil microbial communities from Barrow, Alaska - NGEE Surface sample F53-3 deep-092012 (SPAdes) | ecosystem: Environmental > Terrestrial > Soil > Wetlands > Peat ... | reverse complement strand
CCCTCCCGATGACGGCGGCTTCAAGTACAACCCACCCAACGGCGGCCCCGCCGACACCGCCGTCACCAAGTGGATTCAAGACCGCGCCAACGAGCTCATCACCAACAAGCTTGGCGCCAGCGGCCCTTCGGGATTAGCGGTCAAGCGCCTCGCCTTCAGCAAAGCCCTCGCCGCAGAAACCACCCACCGCCACGACTACATCACCGCCTACGTCAGCGACCTCATCAACGTAGTCGACATGGACGCCATCCGCGACGCTTGCAGCGGAGCAACGGGCCTAACCCTGGCCGTCGACCCCCTCGGCGGCGCCGGAGTAGCCTACTGGCCCCGCATCGCCGACTTCTACAACCTCCCCCTCCAGGTCCTCAACCCCTACGAAGACCCCACCTTCCGCTTCATGACCCTCGACTGGGACAGCCGCATCCGCATGGACTGCTCCTCCCCCTTCGCCATGGCGTCCATGATCGCCAACAAAGACAAGTTCGACGTAGCCTGGGCCTGCGACACCGACCACGACCGCCACGGCATCGTCTGCAAATCCGTCGGCCTGCTCAACCCCAACCACTACCTCGCCGTCTGCATTCAATACCTCTTCACCCACCGCCCCGACTGGTCCGAAAAAGTTGGCATCGGCAAAACCCTCGTCTCCTCGAGCATCATCGACCGCGTAGCCAAAGGCCTCAACCGCCCCATGCTCGAAGTCCCGGTAGGCTTCAAGTGGTTCGTAGACGGCCTCATCGACGGCACGCTAGGCTTCGTAGGCGAAGAGTCCGCCGGAGCCACCTTCCTCCGCCGCAACGGTGGCGTCTGGACCACCGACAAAGACGGCTTAATCTGCGGTCTCCTCGCAGCCGAGATGACCGCCACCACCGGCAAAGATCCCGGCCAACTCTACACCGACCTCACCGCCAAATACGGCAACCCCGTCTACCAGCGCATCGACGCCGCCGCCACCAAAGAAGAAAAATCCAAGCTCTCCAAACTCTCGCCCGCGCAAGTCACCGCCACCCATCTCGCCGGCGAGCCCATCACCTCCATCCTCACCGAAGCCCCCGGCAACCACGCCAGCATCGGAGGCCTAAAAGTCACCACCGAAAACGGTTGGTTCGCCGCCCGCCCCTCGGGCACCGAAGACGTCTACAAAATCTACGCCGAATCCTTCAACGGCCAGGCCCACCTATCCAAAATCCAAACCGAAGCCAAAGCATTGGTGGCCAGCGCAATTGCATAGTATCAGCGCCTAGATTTGGGCTTGCATTTGCTTTTGGTTTCGCTTTTGCTTTTGCTTTTCTAGTTGTCATTCTGAGCGAAGCGAACGAACCTGCTGTCTCCCGTTCTTGCACTTGCCTTTCTTTCTGTCATTCCCAAAGAGAATCTGTGTCAATCATTTTGCTCAGCCACTCGGCGCCCCGTTCGTGGACGCGCTCGTTCATTAGCGGGACGGTTAGGCAACCAAGATGGACAGGGGGGGGCAGATAGCCACTTACTATCATGGAGTTACGCCATATCGAGCATTTTTTGATCTCAGGTTGCGCTAAACATCATCTTGGTATATAAACAATCTAGCTGGACAAGCGAGGTGTCAATGTGAACGGAAAAAAATCTAGAGAAGCAGCAATCGATTTCATGCAGTATCTGGCGCAGAAGGGCTTGATGGCACCTGCGACAGCACAAGCTCGGAAAGCTGCTCTGAACACTGTTCTCTCCATCCTTGACCCCGACGAGGCTCAAGACGTAACAACGCTCGATTTGGACAGTGTGATTTCACGATTTGGCAATTTGCAGGGTAAAGACTACACACCCGAGAGCCTTCGGACATACAAGAGCAGGGTGAAGTCCGCGCTGGAGGATTTTGCTAGCTACGTTGAGAATCCTCTGGCTTTCAAGCCAAGCCTGCAGACACGCGAGCGTAAGCCAATCCAGAGCAAGGTCACAACCGATGACAAGAAGCATTCGGCGGTGACTCCTGCACCAGAGCCTTACAGACCACAAGCGGGGACGTTTGCTGGCCCAATGGCCAACAGCATCCTGCCAATTGCAATTAGGGCGGATTTAACCGTTCATATCCAAGGAATACCCTTTGATTTGACGGAGGCCGAGGCAAAGAAAATCGCAGGAGTCATCCAAGCGATGGCGACGTGAGTTCAACGACATTTCAGTCCTCCTCCAAAAGGGACTGAATGTGCCAAAACAACGGCAAGCCAAGGCTGCTGGGGGTTGGACGTCCAAAACCCAAACCCCAGCAGACCACCCAACCTAATCATAAACTCTCGCCATCACCCGCAGGACCCTACGCCGTAAACGTATCGAACGCCACCGTCTCCGCCACCCCTCCAAACGGCACGCGGAAATACTCAAACGTCATCTGCGCAGCCGTCGCCGTAATCCGCAGGAACCCCGGCTTCTCCTGTTCGTATTTCTCCAGCATCACACCCGCCACCGTCGTCTGGTACGGCAACGTCACGGGAGGATTCGTCAACCCGGCCTGCAGCTTATGCATACTCGTCGCATCATTCGCATAGCCGCCCGCTCCCGCCACCACATAAGGAATCTTCCGCGTACCCACCACGCGTGAAAACCTCTGGTAGTTATGCACGTGGCCCGACAGCACCGCATCCGGAGTGCGTCCCGAACTCTCAATCGCCTGGTCCAGCGCATTCAAAATATCCGGCGTCCCACCATGCACGCTATCCAGCGAGTACAGAGGATGATGCACCGTCACCAACAGCTTCTTCTTCGGATCAGCGGCCGCCATCTGCGTGTTCAGATAATGCTGCTGATCCATCCGACCCCGCGCATCCAAACTCCCCTCCACATTCGAGTACAACCCAATGATCGTCACGAACGGCGCATCCAGCGTCCAGTAGCAATAGGGCTGTGTCATCGTCATCCGATAAGCCGTCACCATCACTGGCTGTGCCGCACAAAAGTTCTCCATAAATCCAAACAGCGAAGGCTCTGTGTCCGGTGCATCCCCCTTATAGACAAACGTGTCCCCATCATGGTTTCCGGGCACCGCAAAGATCAGCTTCGGATAATACTGGTACGGCTCATAAAACTCCGTCTTGTACAGCGTGCTCTGACCGTTGAAATAAATCACATCGCCCAGGTTGTAAAAAAAGCTCGCCGCCCCCTCGCTCCCTGCCGCTGCAATCTGCTGCTCCATCGCCACCGCAATGGCCTCTTCCGTCGCCGTCCCGTGGATTCCCCCTGTATCGCCCACGCAATGAAACACCAGTTTCCCCGCCGCCGTTGCCGCCGCACTGGCGCTCGGGTCGAACAGCGAGAACGGCACCTTCAGCAGCGCAGGCGGCGCCTGTGGCACAGGGATAAATCGAGTGTTCGGCTTTAGCACCGCAACCGGGTCGCCCGTAACGCGCCGCGGCTTGCCAACCGCATTCGTGCGTGTCAGAAGCGATGGAATACTCTCAGTATGCTTATCCGTCTGAACAGTCTTAGCAGTATGAACGCTCTTAGCAGGCTTAGCAGTATTAACGGTCTTAGCAGTCGACATTGGTTTTCTCCTCAGAGTGCCGTCACGGCGGAATCATAACGCCATTTCCGTCTGTCTTCTGAACATTTTGATTGATTTCGCCGGGTGCCCCATCCACCTCGCTCCTTGCGCTGAGTGGGCCTCGGACGCAGCCCAACCGCTCCCACCCATCTCAAACCCAGCCAACCCCCTTCCAACCACAGCCAAACCCTCACCACCCGACCGCCATCTAACCCAACAAGGCGGCCGGACGCGAGCCGCTGGACATCTCTTTTTCGGAGCACCTCATGCCAACCAAATCGCACGACCTCTCCACCGAAGACCGCAAAAAAATCGACGACTCCAACTTCGCCTTTCCCGACCAGCGCAAAGAGCCCCTCGAAAACGCCTCCCACGTCCGCAACGCCATCGCGCGCTTCGATCAGGTCAAGGACGTCTCCGACGAGGAGCGCGAGAAGGCCTTCCACAGAATCAAAACTGCTGCCAGGAAATTCGGCGTCGAGATGCCCGAGACCCACTGGAAACAACTGGGCAAGCATCCCCATACCGCCAACACGTCGCACTAGCCGTCTCCAACTCCCGCCATTCGCGAAGGACCGCCGCCTCTTGCGCGATGAGTGGGCTCCAAAGCTGCCGCGCCCTCGGACTGCAGCCCGAGGGCGCAACGGCTGACCTGCCCTCCTCCGCGCCACCCACACGGCCGTCCCCCAGGCCACGCGAAGCCTCCCGCCGTCCCCGCAGGACCCTTGACACGCTCCATCGTCGCCGTTACTCTCATCACTAGAGATGAACCAGACGCTCCACACCGCCGCCTTCTGTTGCATGTGTTGTTGCATGCCGCGCTGTCGCGCCGGTGTCTGTCTGCTCTAAGCGAACCCTAAACACTTCGCCGTTAGCTCAAACGCCCACGCAAAGCTCCCCAGCAGCGTGGGTTTCGTGCATCTGAGCCCAATCTTCTCCCCTCACAACCAAGCCCTCAAGGAGTTCCCCATGGAATCCCCCCTCCCATCCCGCAAGCTGGCCTTCAACGTAGACGCAGCCGCAATCATCATCGCCCTGGCCTTCGCCGCCCTCATCCGCCTCAACGTAATCCACCACATCACCTGGTAATCCCGAACCACTAACAACTAGCCACTAACAACTAACCACTAGCCACTAACCACTAGCCACCAGCCACTGATCAGTTGTCTTCCGCCGCCATCTCGCCGCCCGCATCCGCTCGCCAACCTCCGCGATCGCAGCAACTCCTCGCGCTCATTCCCGGAACGCTTCTGCTCTTCGCCATCGGCATCACCGGCAAAGCACTCGAGTCGCTCGGCATCTACTCCCGCTCGCACCACCACTACTTCCCGCAGGTCGAGTACGTCCTCTGGGCCATCATCCTCGGTCTCCTCCTCTCCAACGCCTTCACTCTCCCACAGATCTTCCGTCCCGGAATCGCCACCTACGAGCTCTGGCTCAAGCTCGGCATCGTCCTCGTAGCCGCCAAGTTCGTCCTTGGAGACGTACTCCGCATCGGCGGCATGAGCCTCGGCCTGGTAGCCATCGAGCTCATCCTCTCGCTCACGGTCATGACGCTCCTCGGCCGCATCTTCCGTCTCCCGCCCAAGCTCACCAGCCTCCTCTCCATCGGCAGCTCCATCTGCGGAGTCACCGCCATCATGGCCGCTCAAGGCGCCATCGACTCCGACGAAGAGGAGACCTCCACAGCCATCGCCGCCATCCTCGCCCTCGGAGCTCTCGCCCTCTTCACCTTCCCGGCGATTGGTCACCTCCTCCACATGGGCCAGCAATCCTATGGCATCTGGTCCGGCCTCGCCGTCGACAACACCGCCGAAGCCACCGTCACCGGAGCTCTCTACGGAGACGCCGCAGGCCGCTTCGCCGTCCTCGCCAAGACCGCTCGTTCCTCCTTCATCGGCTTCGTAGTCCTCGGTTACGCCGTCTACTGGGCATCGCAGGACAAGGCCGCTCGCGTCGAGCGCAAGGCCCTCTTCCTGTGGCAGAAGTTCCCCAAGTTCATCCTCGGCTTCGTCGCCCTCTCCGTCCTCGCCACCATCGGCTTCTTCACCCCACTGCAGCTCAACTCCCTCTCCAACCTCTCCAAGTGGGCCTTCCTCCCCGCCTTCGCCGGCGTAGGTCTCCGCACCCAGCTCCGCGACCTCATCAACCAGGGCTGGAGACCGATCCTCGTCGGCATCCTTGGAGAGATCTTCATCGCCCTCCTCACCTTAGGCATGGTCCTCGCCGTCTACCACCACTCTCCCGCCCAATAATCCCCCATTCAGCGAACGCCCACTGCAACCAACACCCAATACAGCTCCAGCTCTCCCACAAAGCCTGTCATCCTGAGCGGATCAGAAAGATTTTTCAAAATGCTTGATTAGGCCGGTAACCTCGCTCGAAAAGCACCCGAGCTGCCCAGTATGACGACGCGCCGGGTCTACAAGCTATGTCGGGCTGCTCCTGCTTATCGACTGGCCCACATTTACGCCATCGCACTGGTAGAGCCTTACTCCGCCGTTAACACTGAGACCGTGTACCATTCCACTATGAAAAATGCACGGCCCATTTCCATGATCTGCACCAACATATACGTCTCGATTGCCTTTGTGCTGGCTGTATCCTTCGTGGCTGCTCCGACCCTTCCGGCCAATGCACAATCCGTTACCGATATGGCAATTCTGAAAGGTCTCTCTCCTGTAACCGTGTTGTCGAGTACGAGTGAAGGACGAGCAGCACTGGGGGCGAACTATGCTGTTACAGGTGGAATTCAGACGGGCGTCATCCGGCAGCCGATACTCTTGTCATTTGCGGAGCAGCAGCAGCAATCTCTTCGAGATGCGTTTATTACGAATGGCAACTTAGCTGAACTTGCAGATGGTCTTGGAACCACGCTCGGTGACGCATATGTCGCACGCGCGCACTATATCGACCGCGACCATTTTACTAGCGTTTCGCAGACGATCGCGGAGCTGATTGCGTACGCAAGTTCGACGAGCGCAGCGCATTCAAGGGCGGGGAAATATTTCTTTGCCAATGCGACGACTGACGGTAAAAATCCGGTCTCGGCAGTGGCACGCGCGATTGTGCCGACCAGTGGTTCAGAGGACGCATTTGGACGTGCGTATAACCTTCCGGCAGGAAGTGCGAAGGGCAATCGTTATGGCAATCCTCGGCCATTCCAGACGGAACCAAGCGTGACTCGAATTGTAGGACGCGATTATTTCGGTACTCCCACAGATAATGCGGTTTATAACCGTGGGCCAATGATGAATCTGACGAATAGCCCATCGTTTCCCAGCGGACATACGGTATACGGGTATACGGGATCGGTATTGCTGGCGGTGCTGGTACCTGAGCGATATCAGCAGATGGTCGCACGGGGTGCCGAGTATGGAAATGACCGTATCCTTATGGGGGCACATTATGCGATGGATGTGATGGGGGGTCGCACGCTCGCGCTGTATGACATGGCGCATCTTCTGGCGAATGACCCGGCATACGTGGGGCAACCTCTGAAAGATGCCCCTGCAATCGGGGACTTTCAGGCTGCGGTCAAGGCAGCACGAGTTGCCATTTCCGCAGCGCTACAGGAGGCGTGTGGCAATACGGTGGAAGTGTGTGCGGAGGAAGATACCGGTCGCTTTAGTGATCCCGCAGCGGATGAAGCTTTCTACGCTGATACACAGACGTATGGCTTGCCGGTTACTTATCCCGAAAATGCCAGTGGGCTTGAAGATGTTCACAATCTGGCTCCAGAGGCTGGATACCTGCTGACGATTGCTTATCCATCATTGACCCTGCGGCAGGCCGACGACATCCTTACCGAGACGGAAGGGCCAGGGGGCGGCTTCCTGGACGATGGATCATCTTTCGGGGTTTACTCCCGCTTCAACCTGTACGCCGCAGCCGGTAGGGCGGCACAGCTCAATGATTCGCTTCGCAACCGGCGCAGATAGGATTTGAGGGACTTCAAACAGCTTGACGGCGCAGTGATTTTCCGAGCATTCGATCAGGACCATGATCACCTCGGGTCGGCACCTATGTTTTCGGTGGACAATAGTGCGAGAAGCAAATCGCGAAGCGACAAAACGCTAACTTGCAAACGCTGGCATCGGATTTCAACCTGCCTGATCTACCTCGCCGGCGCTTCGTGCGCCTCGTTGATCAATCATCCATACGAGGCACGTACCTGCGGCCAGAATGACCGACACGGCGAACAGACCGACTCGAAAGGAGTGTGTTCTGTCCAGCATCCAACCCATAAAGATAGGACCAACAGCTCCACCGATATTGCCGATCGAATTGATGAGCGCAACACCCGCGACGGCTTTCCCGCCGCTCAGAGATGTGGTCGTCATGGCCCAGAACAGGGGCATGGCAGAGAATATCCCGGCAGCGGCCAGCGCGAAACCCGCGATGCTGATCGCGGCCATGTGAGCCGTAGTCGCTGCGACAGTAATCCCAACCGCAGCGCACGCAAAGGCGGCCATTAGGTGCCACCTTCGCTCACCGTGCCGGTCAGAATGCCGGGACCAGAAGATCATGCAGACTGTACTGAACGCATAGGGTATCGCGGTAATCCAACCGATGCGGTCCTGGCTGACTCCCGCGGACCGAAGCATCTGTGGGATCCAGAAGCCAAGTGCATAAAGACCGATCATCAGAGTGAAGTAAACGCAACAGAAGGTGAGAACCTTCCTCTGAGTGAGCAAATCCAGCCACGACACCGAGTGGACGTCTGTGGGAGTATCTTTCACGATCGCATTCTGAAGCGAATATTGTTCCTCATGGGTTAGCCACGAGGCTTTTTCAGGCCTGTCCGCCAGCACCCAGGGCACCATGGCTCCAAAGAGGATGGCCAGCGCACCGTCGATCAAGAATAGCCACTGCCAGCCTTTCAACCCACCATGCCCGTTCATGCCTAAAATCGCGACTGAAACGGGCGCGCCCACCACCGTGGACATCGGAATGGCCACAATAAACATCGCCATCAGTCGTCCCCGCACAGCAACAGGAAGCCAGTAGGTCAGGTACAGGACAACCCCGGGGAAAAAGCCGGCTTCGGCTGCACCCAGCAGGAAGCGTACCAACACATACGAAGTACCTGAATGCACAAATGCCATGCCGATCGAAAACAGCCCCCAGATCGCCATCAGGAAGGCTATCCACCGTCGTGCGCCAACCTTCGCCAACATGAGATTGCTGGGAACTTCAAAAAGGAAGTAGCCGGCAAAAAAGATACCTGCCCCAACACCGAAGACGGTCTCGCTAATATGGAGGTCGCGGTTCATGGTGAGCGCCGCAAAGCTGATGTTTACCCGATCCAGGAAGGCGATCAAATAAAGAACCATAAGGAACGGGATCAATCGGAGGCCAACGCGCCGGTATATCTTCTGGAGTTCCGCCGTTTCCAAACCTATTGCTGCGTCTACTGTCACAACCCGTTCAGTCTTCATCGCGCGTCTCCTCGTTTGGTGCATGAACCGGATTCCCAGGCATGAGGTGTCCTTATTATCTCGATTTGAAAATTCGCATTCTAAAACCTACCTAAAGAGCGGGGTGCTCATTTCTAGACTCGACCAAGATTATTGTGTCGCGACGTGTCTATTCGCGAGAACATGGGACGGCGGCATCGAGTAATGCGCTGCGGATCCTGGCCAACCGCTCTGAATCTCCGGCACCTATGAGCATGGGTCCTTCGTTGTCTGGAATCGCCGAATTGGAGTTGTGGTCTATGATCAGCCTTGCCTCAACAGCACGCGACCTTTTTTTGCAGACGGTAGCGCGACTTGATGTCGGGCGTGTCATCGCTAACCATCTGTCATGCTCCCAAGGTGTATTTCGCGCCGGTACGCTGAGTTATGCAACCGGGCAATTCGATCGGATTGTAATCATCGCCATCGGCAAAGCCGCGATACCCATGTCAGACAAGGTCTTTGAGATATTCAGCTCGGCCCATATGGAGTCCCTGAAGATTGAGGGTATTGTCGTCTCCAACGTACCTGCTGAGTCATCAAAGCCGAACCTAAGATATTTCGTTGGAGGGCATCCATTGCCTACCCACGAATCGAGACGGGCAGCCGAGACGATCCTTTCCACTCTAGCGTCTTGCAACGAAGCGAGCCTCGTGCTTTTCCTAATCAGCGGGGGTGCCTCGGCACTGATGGAAAAACCTCTTGATTCCATCGTGTCGGACGCCGAAACGCTCGGGTTTCACAAGGCGCTGGTCGATTCGGGACTGCCTATCACCGAGATGAACTGCGTACGCAAGCACTTTTCAGCGGTAAAGGGGGGGCGTCTTGCACTCGCCGCCCCAACCGCCACACAAGTGACGCTGCTCATCTCTGATGTGCCGGAGGGCGCATTGGACATGGTCGGGTCAGGTCCGACAATGCCAGATGGATCAACGGCCGAGGAGTGCCGCCGTCTCGTCTCCAAGTCGCCGTTGCGAGACCTCATACCTCCTGGGATCAGGGATCGCCTGCTCGACAGCGGTCTGGAGGAAACTCCCAAACCAGGGCACAGAGCCTTTGATCGTGCTACTCACCTTTGCCTTCTCTCTGAAGCGGACGTAGTTCGTGAAGCATCTGCTCTGGCCGCCGCTCGCGGCTTCCAGGTCTTCGTCGACAACCGATGTGATGATTGGAACTACGAAGATGCAGCCGACCACCTGCTCGCACGCATCCGCGACCTCAGTCGGACCTTTCAAAAGGTATGTCTACTTTCGAGTGGCGAACTTTCCGTGCCTCTTCCGGCCGAGGTCGGAACCGGAGGTCGAAATCAGCAGTTCGCTCTTGCCTGCGCACTTCGCCTTCATCCTGAAGATGGCAACCTCACTGTTCTGAGCGCCGGCACCGACGGCCTCGATGGAAATAGCTCCGCAGCCGGGGCCGTGGTCGACGCCTCTACCTGTCCCGATGCGATCCGGCATCGACTCGATCCGCTCCACCACAAAGAAAACTACGACAGCTTTCCTCTCTTGAATCGACTGGGAGCGTCCATCATCATCGGCCCCACCGGAAACAACCTCCGAGATTTGAGGATCCTTCTTTCTTCGCGCGCGAACGCTTGACCTTCTTGTCGCTGCGGCAAGCACATTCCATGCACGTCGGCGTCAGGATAATTCGCCCGTTGGTGCCACTTCCACGATGTTCTCAGGAAAAGTAAGGGTAACCGTTGTTCCTTTGTCCGGCCTGCTCTCGATGCAGATATTTCCTCCATAAAGCTCCGCCAGAAACTTGGCTATGGGTAAGCCCAATCCAACGCCGTCACTCATTTCAGAACGCGCTTCATCGATGCGGTAGAACCGATCAAAGACTCTGTCTAGATGCTCCGCGGCGATGCCGATGCCCGTGTCCGTAACCCACAAACGTAATCCCTCTTTCATCTCAAAGGAAACTTCTACTCTGCCTTTCTCCGGCGTGTACTTGATCGCATTGTCGAGAAGCGCGGTGAGAATGCGCCGAAAATGATGGGCGTCCATACGAAGCCCCGCGCCAATACCCTTCGGGCCACATACAGCCAGCGTTTGCTGCTTCTTCTGCATCTGCGATGCAAAATGGTCGGAGACCTCCTGAATCGCCGATCGAACGTCGATCTGTTCAATGTCCATTGTGGAGATCGCTACGTTCGGGCGAGCAAGAGTCAGCAGATTTTCGAGTAAGCCCGTTGTCATCCGCGTCTCATTCAAAATGGCCCGAAAGGCCTCCCGAGATTCGTCATCGATACCTTGATTATTCAGGCTGTATTCCGCAGTCGCCTGGATGTAGGCGATGGGGTTCCTCAATTCGTGTGAAGCATCCGCCGTAAATTGGGTCACGCGCGTCATCGCTGCCTCGATGCGAGAGAGCAGATGGTTCCACTCCAGGGCTAAGCGACGCAACTGATCGTCTGCCGGTGTGACTGTAATCCGCCGACTCAGGTCCGCGGCCGTGATAGTGCTTGCTTCTTCAATCAGGACATCCACAGGTCGCAAAGCTCGCCGGCTCAAGGTATACCCCAACGTGCCTGACATGAGAAGAATGAACGGAACCACCTCATACACACCGGAGTTGAAATTGCGAAGAAGAATGCGCTCTTCTGTCAGCGAACTAGGAACCAGCAGAAACTCTGGAATCCCGACAACCGTCACGGGCCTACAAAGCTGTCGAAAATGACCTTTTCCGGCGATGGCGTCGCGCACATAAGGCTCTGGGCACGGTGCCGCAGGCAGCAGCGGCTCCGGAACATCCCTATTCACTGGATAGGCCCGTTCCCCGTTGCTCCGGACGATTTGAATCAACTGGCCTTCAGGAAGAATGCCAACAAGTTCATTCAGCCGGGCATCGATAGACGCTGGCTGTCCCACCTGCGGAGCAAGCAACAGAGCCTCCACGCGATCCGCTCGCAGTTGAAGGGATCGATCCTTCCATGAAATCACGGAGTTGTAGAGAATGAACCACATGATCGTCCCGAACAAAGCAAGCTCGAGCACGGAGATGCAACACCAGGTTGCCGCAATTCGAAAGCTTATGGAGAATGCTTTCATTCTGCCGTCGCGCACTTCAGCATGTAGCCCACTCCACGTATTGTGTGCAGCATCGAAGGTTGGCCGGCGGCGTGAAGTTTGTTGCGCAACGACCTCATGAAAACATAAAGCGTCGCCTCGTTGAAATCCTCATTCGTTCCCCAGCCGAATTCTGCCAAGGTCTCTTTGCGAACGATATGTCCCGTCCGTTGCATCAGTACCTCTAACAGGGTGAACTCCGTCGGCGTCAGACTGATAACTTTCCCGTCAACCGCGGCATCGTGACTATTTCTGTGTAACACAAGATTTCCAACTTGAAGATGACCAAGGACCAGATGAGGTGAGCGCCGTGTCAGCGCCCTCAGCCTCGCCATCAAGACCACGAGATCGAATGGCTTTGTCAGGTAGTCGTCCGCGCCTAAATCGAGACCCCGAACGATATCGCGTCCACTGTCTTTTGCAGTCAGCAGGATCGTCGGCACCTTGATGTTGCAGCTTCGCATTCGAGACAGCACAGCGAAGCCGTCGAGCTTCGGCATCATGACATCCAATACGATTGCGTCCAGATGGTTCTGCTGTACGATTTCCAACGCAGCGCATCCATCGTGAGCACGCATGGTGAGATAGCCTTCGCGTTGTACCGCCCTCTCTAACAGAAGGGCCATTCTCACTTTGTCTTCGGCAATCAGCACTCGCATCTCGGAACACTATCAAAGACAAGCGGCAATAGGCCAATCGATTAATTCACCTTATCTTTAACTTCTCTTTAGAGAACCTGCTTACTATCGCTCTTGTTACGAATACAGGTTTGCGGGCCGCCTTTCTTCGGTTCAGGTGTTTGACCACCGGATGAGCAGGCACAGTTGAGTCAGAGATCACTGAAAGCCGCCCCCGCCGCTTATGGGGGCGAAAGTTTAGGAGATGGTTCTCATGTCCAGAATCGTTCGGACCAGTTTATTGCTGCTTGGAATCTTTCTCTTCACTGCCGTCTCCGGTTATGGCCAGATCAACAGCGCCAACCTCAAAGGGACAGTAAGCGACGCCACAGGAGCGGTTGTGCCAAACGCGCATGTGGCCATCGAGTTTCCCCAGACAGGCTTCCACCGGGACGTAACGGTCAGCAGTGCCGGACAGTATGTTTTCTCAGATCTGCCTTTGGGCAACTGCGAGATCACTGTCACGGCCAGTGGCTTTGAAGTCAGCCGGATCGGTGGGATCGACCTTACCGTCGGTGAGTCTCGGACCGTCGACATAAAGCTGAACGTCAGTGGTGGCCAGCAAAGTGTGACGGTTTCTGCTTCCACTGTCACCCTGGACCACGACTCCGCCTCCACGGGTGGAGTGGTCAGTGGCGAGCAGGTTCACAACCTTCCAATCAATGGGCGGAACTGGGCTGGCCTCATGATCCTGGTACCCGGAGCGATCAATACCGGAAGCGGAAATCAGACCAGCATCCGATTCGCAGGCCATGGCCTTGATGACAACAAGATCCTCCTGGATGGAGTAGATGCAACCGGGATTCTTCGTCAGTCGGAGAAGACCGACCTCCGTATCCAGATATCGTCCGAGTCCATCGCGGAGTTCCGGGTAGAGTCTACCCTCTTTACGGCGCAGTTTGGCGGAACCCCCGGAGGGCAGGGCGACATTGTTTCCCGCACCGGAACAAACCATTTTCACGGCAGCCTTTATGAGTTCCTGCGCAATAACGCTCTGGATGCCAGAGCCCTCTTCTCCACAAGCAATCTACCTCTCCGCCTGAACCAGTACGGTGCAAGCCTTGGCGGTCCAATCGTGAAGGACCATACCTTCTTTTTCGCGAACTACGAAGCGCTTCGTCAGACCCTCACCCAACCCCTCGTCGGGTTTGTTCCCAGTGCCGCATTCATCCAACAAACCGGCCAGTCGACCCTTGCACTCGTGCCCCTTCTCAACGCCTACCCTGCTGGCCAGGCACCCACCTCAAATCCAAACATCGACAGTCGGACCAGCTCCGGGCAAAACATTCAGAATGAGGACTTCGGCCTTTTCCGGCTCGA
>Ga0207933_1001983_pt1 | contig 14044 bp, 9 predicted proteins | sample NGESurdeep092012_4_FD_184488 | JGI IMG/M metagenome (GOLD analysis project Ga0207933, IMG submission 184488) | Arctic peat soil microbial communities from Barrow, Alaska - NGEE Surface sample F53-3 deep-092012 (SPAdes) | ecosystem: Environmental > Terrestrial > Soil > Wetlands > Peat ... | reverse complement strand
CGCCGAATAACGCTGCCGTACGGACTCAGGTAAAAAGACGCCACCACCCTCTTTTGCAAAGCGATCCAGTACATCGTCCGAAATGGCCTCTTTATCTGGAAATTCAAAAAAATGAACGAAATTCTCGATGTGGGCTAGCTGCATTGCTGTTTGCAGCTTTTCGAATCCTGCTTCAAGTACCCGCGCAAACTGCTGCTCTTCTGCGAGCACCACCTTACTCACTCGCTCCGCCGACTCCTTCAGCTCCGGATACGCCGCCTGCATCTCATCGCGCACGGCAAACACCATCTCATGCAGAAATGGCTTCTCCTGCCCCAGCAGCCGCCCATGCCGAATCCCTCGCCGCATAATCTTGCGCAGCACATACCCGCGCCCTTCATTCGCCGGAAGCACCCCATCCGAGATCAGAAACGTCGCCGCCCTTGCATGGTCAGCAATAATCCGCAGCGACGCCGCACCCTTCTCCTCGCTCACTGCCAACTGCTCCAACTCGGAACTCGAAACGCGAAACGCGAAACTGGACGCACGAAACCCCGTCAACCTCGCCGCCGCCGCAAGCAGCGGAGTAAACAGATCGCTCTCATAGTTCGAAATCTTCCCCTGCAGCACGCACGCAATTCGCTCCAACCCCATACCCGTATCGATCGAAGGCTTCGGCAGCGGCGTCAGTGTCCCATCGCTCCCGCGATCGAACTGCATGAACACCAAATTCCATATCTCGATATACCGCTGCTCATCTCCCGGAAACGCAACATCTTCACCGCTCTCCGAAGCCGCCAAACCCAGGTCGAAATAAATCTCCGAGCAAGGCCCACAGGGCCCCGTCTCGCCCATCGCCCAGAAGTTGTCCGCCGCGCCCATCTCGAAGATGCGTTCACGCGGAACCCCCGCCTCCATCCAGTACCGCTCCGCCTCATCATCCCGAGGCACGTTCTGATCGCCCTCGAACACCGTCACATACAACTTTGCCGGATCAATCCCGAACCACTCCGCCGACGTCAGCAGCTCCCACGCATACGCAATCGCCTCACGCTTAAAGTAGTCGCCAAAGCTGAAGTTCCCCAGCATCTCGAAGAACGTATGATGCCGCCTTGTAAACCCGACGTTTTCGAGATCGTTATGCTTCCCACCCGCGCGCACGCATTTCTGGGAAGACGTCGCGCGCGCGTACTCGCGTTTTTCCGCGCCCAGAAACACATCCTTGAACTGGTTCATACCCGCATTGGTAAACAGCAGCGTCGGATCATTCGCCGGCACCAGCGAAGACGAGTGCACACGACGGTGCCCCTTGCCCTCAAAAAACCGTAAAAACTCCTCACGAATCTGGTTGCCGGACAGGTTGCGCATAAGCACTCAGTTTATCAGCGCGGCCTATAAGGATTTACCCCATCACTCCCGGCCGCCAAGTCAGCCCTTCGCGCCGCAGCTCGGGGTCCCGCGTCGCCCTCAGCCGTCCAAACTCCTCCGCATACCGCGCCATCTCCATCACGCTCACCAGCGCGTCGAAGGCGTCTTCGCTGCCCTGCGCCTTCGCAAGCACCGCACGGCTGACAGGCGCGTAGAGAGGATCGCCCTTGCGTTTCGCCGCAAGATACCTCTTCCGTGCCTCCGCATTCGACTTCGCCACCGCTCCCGTCATCAGCCGCGTGTACATCTCCACCAGCAGCGGCCGCGGCCTCTTCGCATTCAATGCCGCACTCTCCAGCGGCCACACCCGAAAGCCCGCCTCGTGCAGCCGCTCCAGCATCGACATCGCCCGCAGCGAACCTGTCCCCACGCTCCCTGAGCCGCCAATCTGAAACGGCGATTTAGGCGTGATACCGCGCATCTTCGCCGCGCGCTCCGCGTCGCCTCCCGGCAGCGCCTGCGCAATCTTGTTGTCATAGTCGGCAAAGCGAAACATCCGCCTGTATCCCGCCCCGCAGAACTGCGCCGGACGCTTATGTGGCTTGCCCCAGAACCGCTCATCCCGCGCAATCTCCTCGCATTCGCCCGCAAGCCACTGCTCCGCCAGGCCGACATTCGCCTTGCGCCAGAAGGCGAACATATCCGCGCATCCATGCTCCTTCAGAAACCACCCCGGGAAACTGAAGCAGCAATCGATACTCACCACCATCCACGGCATCTCGCGCGCCATCGCGATCAGCCACTCCGTGACCTCGTCACGCGTCCGCCCCGCCTCCAACTCCACCTTCACGGAACCATCAGCACTACGCGTCCACATCCCCGCCCAGATATGCCGTCGCTGCCCCGCCACATCCACCCGCCCCGACCAATCGATCCCCACAAGTCTCAGCGGCAAGGTCTCAGCATCCTTGCCTTTTTTGTTGTCATTCCCGAAGGGAATCTGCTTCTTCTTCCGCGTTACCACGACCGTCACTATTCTCCGCTCTCTTCCACATCCACTTCCTCTACCGCCGCACCCCACTCCCGCAACACCCGCCAGATCGCCCGCGACGAGAATCCCGCCGCCATCAGCCGCCGCATCGCGCGCGCCGTCTCCTTCTCGCCTTCAGGCTTCTTCATGCGTTTGCGCTCCACATACTGGCGAGCCAGCGCCACCTCGTCCACCTCGTCATACTGCTTCCCCACCGCCTCATTCACCAGCGACGAAGCAATCCCCTTCTGCATCAATCCCTGCTGCACCCGCCGCCGCCCCAGCTTTTCATTCTCCTGCCGCAGCCTCGCAAAGTCCGCCGCAAACCGCTCGTCGCTCAGATAGCCAAGCTCCTTCAACTTCGCAATCACCTTCTCTATATCTCCGCGCCCCTCGTCTCCCGGCTCCGCCCGCTCCCCCAGCCGCCGCCGCAGGTCCCGCTCGCTCTTCATCTTCGAGCCCAGCGACTTCACCGCATAGTCCAGCAACTTGATATATTCGAGCGGCTTGCTCGCTTTAGGTGATTTGCGGAATGCCATCAGGTTACCCCCCCCACCCCTACCGTTTTTTGCGCAAAGTCTTCATGTTATTAGACTTAGGTTCGGACTTAGCGTGCAAAAACTATGCCCGTTTGCGCAAAGTCTTCAAAGCAAAGGAGTAATCCTCACAGATGGACGTCGATGCGTTGGCTAAAGCGTGTCGAATCATCATTTTGCAGGACGCCTATAGGCCGCCGGGTTCTTCTCCGGCCCAACGCCCGCATACTTGTTCATGCCTAGCCACTTGTCGCACCAGTCGCTCACCATCTCATTCCAAAGCTCGGAGTTCTGTGGCTTGAGCACCCAGTGTCCTTCATCCGGGAAGTACAGCATCTTGCTCGGCACATGGAGCAGTTGCAGCCCCGTAAAAAGTTCAAATCCCTGGCTCACATCCAGCCGGTAGTCCTTCTGCGAGTGCACGATCAGCGTCGGCGTATGCGCGTCCTTGATGTACCGCATCGGCGACCACTTGATATACGGATCATCCATCTCCGGCTTGCCATAGAAGTCCCACGGATGCGACGGCTTCGTCTGCTCGACAACCGCATCCCCCACATCGCCGCTCCCGCTCTTCTTGTTGTCATCCTTCGCCGAAGGCGGAGGACCTGCTTTTGCCCCCGCCCGTATCCTCTTAGCCGACATATCCAGCGGCCGGAACTCCCACTCGTTGAACCACAGCTCCTCGGTCGCGCCAAACGCCGCCGCCGGATCGCTCATCCCATCATGCGTCACGATGCACTTGAACCGGTTGGTATGCGTCAGCACCCAATCGGCCATATAGCCGCCATAGCTCGCCCCCAGCGCACACTCGCGGTTCTTGTCGATAAAGGAGTAGTGCTGCTCCGCATAATCCATTTCCTTCATCAGGTCCACAAACGGCCGCCCACCCCAGTCGCCCGAGACCTCCTCCAGAAACCGCTGCCCATAGCCCGTCGACCCCCGCGGATTCACCATCACCACCACATATCCATCCGCCGCAAACAGCTCCGGGTTCCACCGGTAGCTCCACGCATCCCCCCACGCCCCCTGCGGCCCCCCATGAATCAAAAACTTCACCGGATACTTCTTCGCCGGATCAAAGTTCGGCGGTTTCACGAGAAAGCCTTCGACCTTCGTCTTATTCGAACCTGCGAACCAAAATGGTTCGAGCGGCTGCATCTTGATCTGCGAAAAAAGAGCATCGTTCAGATGGGTCAACTGGGTGACAGATGATCCATTCGCCGTTGTGATCCCAAGATCATCCGGTGGCCCAACGGTTGCGCAGTCGCAAAGATGAATGACGAAGATCTCCGCTGCATGATCGACACTCATGTGAGTCGCGATGAGGTAATTCGGCGCAAGGTTGATTGTTCCGAGAACCTTCCTCTCGCTGCCTTCTAATACCTCGCTAAACTCTCCGCCGCGTGCCGCCAGACCGATTTTCGGCTCTTGGATTCCCGAATACACATCGTAAATGGCTTCCTCACCATGATGAGGAGCAGTGAATTCGATATTTCCCGACTTGCTCCAGGAAAATTCATCCACCCAACTATCGAACTTTGTAGTGAGATCGCGAATCTGGTTGGAGGCGCGATCCATCACCACCAGATCAAACTTGTCTGACTCATATCCATTCCTCGCCTGCGACCGCCACGCGAGCCACTTGCCATCCGGCGAGTACTGCGGCCCGTCATCGCTGCCCGCGGCCGTTGACACCTTCTTCGCCGTGCTCGGTTCCTCACCGACCTGCAGCACATAGATATCGTTGTTCGTCGACTCCGCCGGAACCTTATCCGTATTCACAACATACGCAATCTCCCTCCCATCCGGCGAGATCGCATAGCCCAGCGGCCCACCCAGCGAAAACGTCGGCGCCACGTGGTCGCCGATGACGCTCGCCGGCGTCAGGTCCTCAGGTGCGCTTCCATCCACATCGCCATAGAAGATGTGCGAGCGCTTGTTGCCGAGGTAGTGGTCCCAGTGCCGATACAGCAGATGCGTAAACACCAGCGCCTTCACCGGACTCTTCGCCGCCGCCGCATCCTTCTGCGCGTTGCACTGCGCCTCTTCGTCATTGCGCTGCGAGCCCATCGGCGCGTGACTCTCGCACTCCGGATACACGTTCGAGACAAACACGAAGTACTTCGAATCAGGAGCCCAGATCGCCCCATCCGCCTCCGTCTCCAGCGACGTCACCGCATGCCCCGACCCTACCGTCCCATCCGCCTCTTTCCACGGCGCAACAAAGATCTCCCCCTTGCCATGGTCGTCCGCCGAGTACATCACCCACCTGCCGTCCGGCGAAAATCTTCCATTCGACTCGCCGCTCCCGCCCGTAACTTCGTGCTCCTTCACACTGCCGTCGAGCGGCACCGCCCAAAGGTGATTCGTCTTCGTGTTCTTGTCAAGCGACACATCCGTCACCGAGAACAGCACCCACCTCCCGCTGGGCGATATCTGCGGATCGCTCACCCGCTTCATCGCCATCAGGTCGGCAAACGTCATCGGACGCTTGGACTGTTGCTGGGCCACAAGGGGGCTGGCTGTGAAGAGGGCGGTCAGGGCAGTGGCGAAGAGACACGCGATCAATCTCATCGCGCCAGTCTACCGCTCGACTGCACGAGAGCGCAGTTTTTGCCACAGTGGGCAGCCCGCCGGACGCTGCCAAAACCTTTTCCTCTCCCGCACCGTCTACATTCATAGGCAGTACTGATAGGCAGCGCCGTAATCTCATGCTCCGCAACCTTCTCCCCATCTCGCTTGTCCTCGCCGCCCTCGCCGCACCCGCACTCGCGCAGCAGGGCTTCGGCCCGCTCGATCCCGCACAGCCCGCCGGCGCGACCATCGACCAGATCCTCCAGCACATGGGCGCGCGAGAGACCGCCTTCGAGGAGGCGCGCAACCAATACGAGTTCCGCCAGATTGTCACCGTCGACACCATCTCCGACGACACCGAGAAGCCCGATGGTGAATACAAAGAGGTCACCGACATCACCTTCGATCCCCAGGGCCACCGCGTCGAGCACGTTGTCTATGCGCCTCAGAACACCCTGGAGCGGGTCATGCTTACCGAGAGCGACATGCGCGACATCGCCGAGCGCATTCCGTTCATCCTTACCACCGCGCAGCTCCCCGACTACAACCTCACTTACCTCGGCAAGCAGCGCGTCGACGAGCTGAACACCTACGTCTTCGACTGCGCGCCCAAGCAGTTCGTCAAAGGCCACCGATACTTTCAGGGCAAGGTCTGGGTCGATCAGCAGGACGACGAGATCGTCCTGGTCAACGGCCTCAACGTCCCGCAGGACACGCGCCCCGGGCATGCGGATCTCTCGCCGCCCTTCACCACTTACTACGAGCAGATCGACGGCAACTACTGGTTCCCGGTCTACACCAAGGCCGAGGGCGTGCTGCACTTTCCCGCCCAGAACGGCGCGCTCTCCGAGGACGTGCACATGCGCGCCGTCGTCCGCTTCACCGACTACAAGCGCTTCAACTTCCACTCCAATGTAACCATCCACTACGGTGACCAGACGCTGCCCAATGCGCCTGCGGACAGCTCGAAGCCCAAACCGGACGCGCCGCCGAAACAGTAAGCCTCACCCCTAGTCGCTCAACACATCGTTGTTGTAATTCAGCAGCAGCTTCTTGGCCGGCGAGGGCAGTTTGCCCAGCTTCACTGTATGCTCTACCGTCAGATCGCCGCGTATCTGCATATCGCCTAACCGTGTAGTGACGCCGTTGTTCAGCTGCAGGTAGATCGGCACCGGCATCATAAAGTTGCTGGAGACACCACTCTCCGTCAGCTTGAAGTGCACGGACGTTGTGCCATCCGGATCCGTCGTGAAATTCGAGGTGAGATCGTAGTGCGGAATCTCCGTGCCATAGACGTACTCGTTGAAGAACCAGTCCAGCTTGCCGTTATGTTCCATATCCACCCAGGGCGGCATGGTCTTTTCGAGCGAGCGCTTAAAGTCCTCGGTTGACGCCGCCTTGCCGCTGTATTCCTTCACAAACTCCTGCATCGAGTGCTTGAACGGCTCGTCTTTATATGGCTTGCTCCAGTACATCATCTGCACCATGTGCAGAATATAGGCGCCCTTGGCATAGATCACCGCGCGAGCGACCTCGTCGCCGGTCTTGGCATTGTTCACGCGATAGCCCATGGTCACCGGACCGACGTCAACCGGCCGTTTCCCATTGCTGCTCTTCTCAAACAGCATGCGATGCTCGTCATTCCAGAACTCGCGGTAGTCGTCCAGCTTGGGCGAGGTGTTCAACAGGAACAGTCCCGCCGAAAAGTCCGCAAACCCTTCGCTCATCCACTGGTCGCGATAGCTCGACCAGCCAACAAGGTCGCCCCACCACTGATGCGCCACCTCATGCGGCGTCACCACCTTCCAGAACTCGGGCATATCGAAGTCGCGCAGCCCAAAAGTATGCTGCTCGGTCGCGTCCCAGAAGGCGCAGATCGGCAGGTACACCATCGTCGGATAGCCTTGCCCATCGAGGCAGGAGTTCTGCTGTGTCAGTGAAACGTGGCCATAGGGGAGCTTGCCGTAATAGTTGCTATAAATCTGGATCGCCATATCTCCCTGCGCGATCTGGTCCCTCAAACCGGGCGGAGTCGCCAGGCTTCCGTTGCCCTGGTTTGCCGCATTCGCAACCCAGTCGGGCAGATTGTTATCCGCATACCCATCCACCGCAAAACCCTGCGGCGTCTTGATCTCTTGCTCTTTGAAGTCCCCAATGTTGAAACCGACAATCGGGAGCGGCGCTTGGGTGGCCCATACATAGCGTTCCAGATTGCCGTCACGATCATGGCTCACCAGATCTCCGGTCGCGACTGCCTGCAGGCCTTTGGGCAAATGGAACGTCAGCCGATAGTTCGCGAAGCCGCCGGCGACCTCGCGTCCCGCCGGATACCATGACTCGCGCGCCTCATGCGCCAGGTCATAGACGCCTTGACCCTCACGCTGCACCGCGTCCGGGCCGGAGTATTTGATGAGCAACCGCATCGCCTGCCCCTGCTTCGCTCCCTGGGGCAGCTCGACGGCGAAGTCCGGATCGAGCCTTTTATCCTCTTGAATGAAATCCAGCGGCAATCCTGTATCGCTGTACACACCTGAAACTCGCAGCGTCGGGAACAGATGGAATTGCACCACGCGCAACCCGGGCAGGTTCACCACCAACGACACCGTTGCCGCGCAAGTCAGCTTTCCCGATTTCTCCATCGAGATATCGATGTTTTCATCCGTGACATGCGTCGGCACAATCAGCGCACTCTCCGCCGGCCCCTGCATCCGGTAGGCCACCCACGCGTGAAGTCCGTAGTCGCCATCCCAGGTTGCCAGCTCCACCTGATCGCCATCCGCTCCGATCGCCCCTTCGGGATCCACGATGAAAAGCAGATTCTTGCCTGCAAAGAAGCCCCCTGCGCGGAACGAGGCCAGAAAGAAGTGCCCCGCGCCGTCCTCGGGCTTGCCGCTCGAAACGTCTTCCAGCAGGCGCACCACCAAATTGTCGTGGATGGTGTCGCGAAAACCTTTGGCCAGCTCCTCCGCCACCTTCGCTGCATCGGCCGCATCGGCGCTCGAGGCTCCGCTCGACGCCTTGCGAATCTCCTCCGCCGTGCCATCCGTAAACCGCAGCACAACACTCGAGAACTCCTCGCTCATCGTCGTGCTTTTGGTCAGCAGCGCCAGCGAGTGCTGCTCGTTCACATCCGTCGGTGTGAGTGTGAAGTGTCCCTTGCCGACGAACACCGCGCCCGTCACCCATCCATTCACCGGGCCATAGAAGAAGAAGGTTCCATCGTCAAAGCGGAACTCGCCGCCCTGTCGCTTCAGCGTCAGATCCTTCACGCTCACGCCGGGACCGGCGGGCAATGCTCCTCGCAAGGAAGCATAGGTACCTTCCCTATTAGCAGGCCGAGCTGCTCCGCTGGGTTCAATCACTGGAGCTGAAAGCTGCGCAAGACACACCGATGGCACAACCGCCATCGCCAAAGCGAGGGAAAGAGACCGAAGCAGGGGAGACATGACAGCCACTATATCGCAGCCCGAGTTTCCTTCGCCGCAATTCTCCGCACGAAAGTACCGGCCGCGCGCGGAACGACAGGAAGCTCGCAAAGTTTCACTGAAACCTATGGTCGCTCCACCGCCAAGGCCACCGAGTTCCCCCCACCCAGGCAAAGCGCCGCCACGCCCTTGTGAACATTGCGCCGCTGCATCTCATGCAGGAGCGTCACAAAAATTCGCGCGCCGCTTGCGCCGATCGGATGCCCAATCGCCACCGCGCCTCCGTTCACATTCACGCGCTCCATATCCAGTCCGAGCTCCTTCGTCACGCCCAACGCCTGCACTGCGAACGCCTCGTTCAACTCGAACAGATCGACATCGCTCATCACCCATCCCGCGCGCTTCAGCACTCGCTGCACGCCGATCACTGGAGCCAGCATCACCCACCGTGGCGCAACGCCGCTGGTCGCCTGCGCGCGGATCGTCGCCATCGGCTTCAGCTTCAACTCGCGCGCCTTGTCCGCGGACATCACCACGACCGCCGCTGCCGCATCGTTCACCCCTGGAGCATTTCCAGCCGTCACCGTCCCATTCTTGCGGAACGCCGGCTTCAGTGCCGCCAGCGCCTCCAGGGTTGTGTCTTCGCGAACGCTCTCATCACGCGTCACCGTCGTGCTCCCCTTCTTGCCCGGAACCTCGACAGTCACCACCTCTGCATCGAACCGTCCCTGCCTCCAGGCCTCACCCGCACGGCGATGCGACTCCAGCGCGAACCGGTCCTGCTCTTCGCGTGTGATGCCGTGCTTGTCCGCGACCAGCTCGGCGGTCTCGCCCATGTGAAAGTCCTCGCACGCACACCACAGACCGTCGCGCACCATCGAGTCCACCACAGTGCTGTTGCCCATGCGCATTCCCTTGCGCGCTCCGGGCAGCAGGTACGGCGCATTCGACATCGACTCCATGCCGCCCGCCACCACAATCTCCGCATCGCCCTCGGCAATCTCCCGTGCCGCGAGACCCACCGCGCGCAACCCCGATCCGCACACCATGTTGATGGTCAGCGCGCTCACGCTGTCGCTCAAACCACCGCGTAACGCCGCCTGCCGCGCGGGATTTTGTCCCAACCCGGCCGGCAGTACGCATCCCATCACGCATTCGTCGACAGCTTCCGCGGCGACTCCCGCGCGCTCTACCGCTGCGCGGATGGCAATCGCACCCAGCTCCACCGCGCTCAGCGACGAGAGCCCGCCGAGAAACTTTCCAACCGGTGTGCGCACCGCGCTGACGATCACAACCTCACGCATAACATTCTCCTCATCGCAACCTGCATCCACCGCAAACATCTACGAGTGTTCGCGAACGCCGTAGTATACGTCCGCCGAGATAACACGCGCCGCGTTCCATCCTCTTCACATTCGACGTCGCGAGAGGATCGATCTCTGCCTCGGCCGTCGAAATATCGGGTCGATCTGTGCAAAGCCGGTCAGAAATTTTGCTCCTAATCTTCTTTTTTCTCTTGACTCTGTGGCGCAGGAAATCTATACCTTCGTTAGCCACCTCGCAGAGCGAGAGCGGCGTCGATGACCTTCATCGATTGGGAGCGCAGGCAAACGCAACCAAGGCAAAGCATCAAACCAAGGCAACACACTCGGGGGACGCGATACAAGGCGTTCCCCGAGGTGTTTAATCGCCAATATTCATGCGCCTTTGAAAGCTCCTTCGTTTAACATCTAAAATCTAAAATCTGATCTCTATGACGCGCCGCCGCTGGATCGCCGACATCTTCACCGACTCGACCGCCTCGCTCACCGGCGACCAGGCGGTCCACCTCGCCCGCGTTCTCCGCGCCGAACCGGGACAAATTTTCGACGTTGTAGCCAACGGATTCCTCCGCCGTGCCACAGTCGTCAACGTCAGCGAAAGGGAGGTAGCCTTCGCTCTCGGCGAGGAACTCGAGGCCGAAGCTGCGCTTCCCGTTCACCTTCTTCTCGCCGTCATCAAGTTCGATCACTATGAGTGGGGTCTCGAAAAACTCACCGAGCTTGGCGCCGCGCGCATCACACCTGTCCTTGCGCGACGCACTGAAAAACATCTCGCGCTCGCCTCCGCCAAACGTGTCGAACGCTGGCGTCGCATCGTCCTTGAGGCCGCACAGCAATCTCGCCGCAGCGATCTCCCGCAAATCGACAACCCACTCCCGCTCAAGCAAGCGCTCGCCGAAATCACCACGCCGGTCAAGCTCCTGCTCGCCGAAACCGAGCAGGACAACACGCTCGCCGCGGCACTCCAGCATGCCTCGAATCCAGCCGCATCCTTCAGCAACATCGCTCTGGCCGTTGGCCCCGAAGGCGGATGGACCGCCGACGAAATGCAGCTCTTCGCCAATCATGCCTGGCAGCCGATTACGCTCGGCCCACGCATTCTCCGCGCCGAAACCGCCGCCATCGCCGCCCTCAGCATCTGCTCCGCTCTTCTTTAGCCGCAAAAGAAAAGCGGCCGAGTCATCCCGGCCGCTCTACTGTCTACTGTCTTCCCCTCTACTGTCCCTCTTACGAAAACATCTCTTTCACCTTGCCGAAGATGCCGCGCGACTGCGGCGTATTCTCCACACTGATCGTCTCGCTCAGCTGCCGCATCAGCTCCTTCTGTTGCTTGGTCAGCTTCGCCGGCGTCTGCACACGGACCTCGACAATCAGGTCGCCTTTGCCATGGGAGTTCAGGTGCGGAACACCGTTGCCGCGCATGCGAAACTCCTTGCCGCTCTGCGTTCCTTCCGGAACCTTCAGCGTCTCCGGCCCATGCAGCGTCTCAATCACCAGCTCCGTTCCCAGCGCCGCTTGCGGAAAGCTGATGGGCATCACGCAGTGCAGATCATCGCCGTCGCGCTCGAAAAACTTGTGCGCCTTCACCTCGAGCACGACATACAGGTCGCCCGACGGTCCGCCGCCTTTGCCTGCATCGCCTTCGCCGCCGTAACGAATGCGCGTCTCATTCTCCACGCCGGCCGGAACCTTCACCGCAATCGTGTGCTCGCGCTGCACGCGCCCATCGCCGCGGCAGGTCTTGCACGGATTGCGAATCACCGATCCCGTTCCCGAGCATACCGGGCACGTCCGCGCGACCGAGAAGAACCCCTGCTGGGTACGAATCTGTCCACGCCCGCCGCACTGTTGACAGGTCTCCGGCTGCTTGCCGCCCTCGGAGCCCGTTCCACTGCAATCGCTGCAAGCCTCCGCGCGCCGAATCGTAATCTCGCGCTCCACGCCGAAGACCGCCTCCTCGAACTCCAGCCGCAGGTCGAACTTCAGGTCGCGTCCGCGCTGCGCCCGTGAGGCCCGCCCGCCGCGTCCGCCCATGTTGAACATCTCGCCAAACAGATCGCCGAAGATGTCTCCGAAGTCGCCCTGCTGGAACGGGCCGCCCTGTCCAAACGGACTTCCGCCGGCGAACGGATTGCCCGCGCCGCCCACGCCCGCATGACCATAGCGGTCGTACGCCGCGCGCTTGTCCGGATCGCTCAGCACCTGGTACGCCTCACTGCACGCCTTGAACTTCTCCTCCGCATCCGGATTGTTCGGGTTGCGGTCCGGGTGGTATTGCATCGCCTGTTTGCGATACGCAGCCTTCAGCTCCGCATCGCTCGCAGTGCGCTCCACCTGCAAAACCTCGTAATAGTCCATCTTCATCGTCGCTGTCGCCATCTACACACTCGTGTTCCGTCTCTCGACTGCCTACTGTCTAATCTCTACTGTCTATTACTCATTAACCTGCTTCGCATTCGCCGCAATCTTCACCAGCGCCGGCCGCAGCAATTTATCGCGCAGCTTGTACCCGCGCCGGATCTCCTCAATCACCTGGTGATCCGGAACATCCTCGCGCTCCTCGCTGCCCAGCGCCTCATGCACGCGCGGATCGAACTGTGCGCCGACAGTCTCCACCGGCTGCACATTCAGTCCCCGCAGCGCCTCATCCATCTGCTTCAGAATCAGCTCTACGCCCGCGCGCAACTGGTCAACCGATCCCTTCGCATTCAGAGCAAGTTGAAAGTTGTCCATCACACCGAGGAACGGCTCGACCGCACCCTGTACCGCATAATCGCGCGCGTCCTGGTGCTCCTTGATCTCCCGCTTGCGCGTGTTGGAGAACTCCGCCTGCAGCCGTGCCAGCTGGTCCTTCAGCGCATCGCGCTCCTCGCGCAGCGCCGCCAGCTCAGCCGCCTGCGCGTCACTCTCGGCGACCTGCGCCTGGCCGCTCATCCCTTCCTGCTCAGCGCTCTCAGTCTCTGATCCGTCCACCCGTTGTATCTCTTCCGTCTCCGTCATCCGTCCATCCTTTCCCTGATTCCCGGCTCTTTGGGTCCCGGCTCCGTGGTTCCCTGCGCGTGACCACCGCGCGACGTGCTCGCGAACATTGCTCATAAAAAGTCTCCACTACTTCAGATGCCCAGCTACGACGAACGCACCAGCGCGCGTTCCAGCATCTGCGCCACATACGCCACAGCGTTCATATTGCTTGGATAATTCATTCGTTTCGGGCCAATCACGCCCACCGACCCTACGTTCTCGCCCGCCACACGCGCCGGCGCCGCAATCAGCACCAGTCCGGCCATCTCCGGCGCCTGCTCCTCCAGGTCGAAGACCACTCGCACCGACTCCTGCTTGGCATCGATATAGGCATTCAGCAGCTCGATTAGCCGCTCCTTGGTCTCGAGCGCCGTCAGCATCTCGCGCAGACGCGCACGATCCTCCGGCAGTCCAAGCAGGTTCGCCACACCGTCGACGAACACCGTCTGCTCGATCACCGTCGTCTGCGCGACCGCACGCGTCCATAGTTGCTGGGCCGCTTCCATCATCTGCTGATACGCGCTGCGCTCACTCTCGACGCGTCGCGCGAGTTCTGCGCGCACCCGATCCACACTCCATCCGCGAAAGTGCTCATTCAGAAAATTCGAAGCCGTCTCCAGCTCCAGCATCGTCAGATCCCGGTCCAGCGCCAGCACCCGATCGCGCACCATGCCGCTGCGCGCCACCACTACCGCGAGCACGCGCCGTTCCGCCAACCGGCTGAAGTGCACATGTTCCAGCATGTCCAGTGTGGGCGCCGCAGACATCGCCACGCCCACGCCGCTC
>Ga0207933_1001982_pt1 | contig 14052 bp, 20 predicted proteins | sample NGESurdeep092012_4_FD_184488 | JGI IMG/M metagenome (GOLD analysis project Ga0207933, IMG submission 184488) | Arctic peat soil microbial communities from Barrow, Alaska - NGEE Surface sample F53-3 deep-092012 (SPAdes) | ecosystem: Environmental > Terrestrial > Soil > Wetlands > Peat ... | reverse complement strand
GGCCGGGCGCGGGCGCTGAAGGCGCCAGCGGTGTGGTCAAGCGCCGCTTAAGGTGTGGCCAGGCCGTGGAACGGCCCCGAAAACCCCTGCAAACGGGCAAACGTGAAGACCTCATGTCGTCTTGCCCCCACCATGTCGCTGCGCGGACCCTCGCCTCCGGGCGACGCCTTCGCAGACAGTTGTCCGTAGAGCCTTTGTCTGTAGACCTTCCGTCTGCGGCCAGCGAAGGTTCGGGCCATGAAACCCGCCCGCGAGCAGTTCGCCGCCAACCTCCGCCTACGTCGCGAAAAGGTCGGGCTCTCCCAGGAGGCGCTCGCCGACCTCTGCGACCTGCACCGCACCGAGATCAGCCTGCTGGAGCGCTCGAAGCGCTCCCCGCGCCTCGAGACCATTGTGATCCTCGCCCGTGGCCTGAAGTTGGCTGCGCCGGGAGAACTGCTCGAGGGGATCGGCTAGCGAGTCTCCCAGGAACGTTCCGCGTGCGGTGAACTACGGTTGCAAGCTTCGCGGGGGTTGTCATTAAGCGAAGCAACGTGGTGCAGCTCACTCGATCCCGCAACGTGGCGCTCGCGCTCGGCGCGCTACTGCTGACGTATCTGAGCTGGCAGCTGCTGCACTGGCTGCGATCCTGTTCCGGTACGACCTCGCCTACAGCCGGCCGCCGTTTCCCACCTGCCGCTACCGGCGACCGTCGTAGCGCGGCGACTCGATACCTTGTTGGCCATGACCGATGAGGCCACCCCAGCGGTCGACGTCTCCTCAGCCGACGAGCTTTCCGCTCCCACGACGATCCGGCTGGTGCTCGCCGACGATCACGCGGTCGTGCGCAGCGGCCTGCGGATGCTGCTCGACAAGGAGCGGGACTTCGAGGTCGTGGCGGAGGCCAGCGACATCGAGAGCGCCAGACGTTACGTGCGCGGCCACCACCCGAGGGTGCTGGTGCTCGATCTGAACATGCCGGGCGGCTCGTGCCTCGAGGCGATCCCCGCGATGCGCGCGGAGTCGCCCGAGACGCAGATCGTCGTGCTGACGATGCAGCAGGAGCCTGCCTTTGCCCGCGAGGCCCTCGGCGCCGGCGCGCTTGGCTACGTGCTCAAGGAGGCGGCCGACGAGGAGCTTGTCGAGGCCGTTCGGCGTGCCGCGGTGGGAGAGAGCTACCTGAACCCGAAGCTGGGCGCCCGCATCGCCTCAGAGCCGCCCCCGGGGCCGCCGGACGATCTCTCAGAGCGCGAGGTCGACGTGTTGCGGCTGATCGCCCTGGGACACACCAACGCCGAGATCGCCGGGCAACTGTTTCTGTCGGTGCGCACGGTCGAGACCCACCGCTCGCACATCCAGCAGAAGCTCAGGCTCACCACGCGCGCCGAGCTGGTTCGCTACGCGCTCGACCGTGGCCTGATCGACACCGACGCCGCCGAGAGCGGGTCTGATCGGCGCCTCGTCCGCTCGCACGTTCGCGCGGGACGTTCCGTTCGTCAGCTCGCACGGTAGTGCTCGCGCCAGATCAGCTTGTAGATCGGGATCTTGCGCGGAAGCCGGTTGATGCCGGGGATGAACGGGATGCAGACGAACGCGAGGCTGAGCACGCCCATCACGAGCATCACAAGAACGTCCGCGTTTTCTGAGCTCTTGAACGGTTCGACCTGGTACCAGAGGGCATACAGCCACAGCCAGGGCTGGCCCGGGAAGCTGCCCGTCTCGTTCATCATGCCCCACTGCTCGCCGAGCAGGTGCAGGCCTTCGGCACGTTTGGCCAGCAGCCCGCCGTCGGCCATGAACAGCAGCGGCTTGGTGTAGTCGGTCTGGAAGAACTGGCCGCTGCTGGTCACAAGTCCCCCTTCGAGACCGCCGCTCTGGGCGAGGCTCTGCAGGCTGGTCATCATCGTTCCCACCGGCCCGGCGCCGCTGGCCTTGACCGTCACCGTGCCCGTGCTCGGGTCGACCGACACCGTGCTCGGCAGCGTCTTCTTTTCTTCCACCGCCGTCGAATATTCTTCAAGCGGCTTGGCGTAGGCTTCGGACCATTCCTTTTTCTGCTTTTCGGGCGCGGCCTTGTATTCGGCGACCGCGCTCTGCAGCGCCGCATCGTTGGGGACCGTTTCCAGCGGTTTGATCACGAAGTCAGCCGCCGTGTTGATCGGATGGCTGACGCCGAGCCATTTCTGCGGATACAGGAATGCCGCGTGCTGACCTTCGCCGTTGTGGTTGTAGGGGGGGCCGTATGCGGCGGTGTCGCTCGTTTCGTCGAGCTCCTTTGCCGCCGCCGTGGCGAAGTCGGCCGGCAGTTCGTGCGACCATTGGGAGATCGTGCTGGACTTGTCATCAGGCGAGGAGAACAAGACGGTGAGCGCCACCGCCAGCAGCCCGATGACGCCGACGGCGATGCACAACTCCTTGATCAGGTCGTATGGCTGGTAGCGGCCTTTCCAGGGTTGGGTGTCGTCCTTGGGGCGCAGGAAGCTCATGACTGTGCTCCCGTCGCTGTCGAGGGCGGCGGTGGAGGCGGGCCGCCCCGATCGGGACTCGTTGCGGCAATCGCCGCTTTCTTGGTGTCGATCTCGAACGGTGGCACGACCCCGTTGCGGCGCACGAGCAGGACGTGCGCGCTGACGAGCCCCACGACGGCGATCGGCAGCAGGAGGATGTGGTAGCTGTACATCTGGCCGAAGTTGGTGACGTTGAAGAAGGCGCCGACCCCGACCGAGTTGAGACCGTCCTTGGCCTGCGTGGAGATCCATTGCGCGTCGAAGTTCTGCTGGGAGACGTAGCCGGTGAGCGCCGCGGGCACCGCCACCAGGAAGGTGATCGCGCCGGTCACCCACACGCGGCCACGGCCTCCGCGCCAGGAGGCCATCCAGTACTTGCCCCACAGGTGCACGACCATCGCGAAGAAGAACAGCTCCACGGACCACATGTGAATGCTGTTGAAGAAGTGCCCAACACCGGTGAAGTGCCACCAGGCGGGGCCCTTCAGGGCGAGGATGCAGCCGGAGCCGATGATCACGATCAGGGAGGCGATCGAGGCCACGCCGAACACGTAGATCCAGGAGGCGACGTAGGTCGGCTGGCCGTCTGGCAGGAGCCGCTCGGGCGGCAGCGCCTCGACGCCTTTTTCGCGGACTTTGACGGTCCAGGACTTCGACGGGTTTGTGGGAGGGGCGCTCATGATGCGCCCCCGCCGCGCCGGGCGGCTGCTCGCTCCGCGGCCCCGGGGAACGGCAGCAGGATGGCAGCGAAGAACACGACGAACATCAGGCCGATGACCACGACGTTGGCCACCGACAGGTGGATGAAGCCCCAATCCACCGTATGGGCCGGGTGATTCAGGTTGACGATCGCTGCTGCCATGCTCATGTGAATCAAGACCAGCCTCCGTTGGTCGACTTACACACCATCTGGTCAAGCAGCCTACTGTGCATACCGGCTCGGCCGCATCCGTACTTTTCGGCAATCGATGTGCGGGAATATCCCGAGCTACCCACCCGTGGTGGACATGTGCTCGATGTTCGGCAGCGTGCGCTCCAGCCAGGCGGGCAGCCACCAGATTCGTGGGCCGGCCGCCCGCATGATCGCCGGCAGCAGCACGAGCCTGACGATCGTCGCGTCGAGCAGCACGGCGATTCGTGGCGAGATTCAGCGCAACCGCGATCAGCGGCAACAGCAGCGCCCGCAGCACCACGATCAGCGTGAGCACGGCGACGATCGCGAGCGCGAGCACCAGCCACGGGACGCGGGCCGTGTTCGTGTTGGTGTAGTCGAGCAGGTACTGCGCGCCCTGACCGATCTCGACCTTGCTGTCGGTCGCGGCGGCGAGCGCGGGCAGGCTGCGCTGCAGCCTGCTGCTCAGAGCCGCGGTCGCGCTCGCCTCGGGTGAGCTCGAGGCGACCACCATCATGCGCGCGGCCTGGCCGCCGCCGTCGACGTTAACGAGCTGGGCGACCTGTTCGCGCATCGGCGAGACCGTCCCGTCGAGCGCGGTTAGCACGAGGTAGCCCGAGTCGAGCGCGCGGAGCCTGTCAAGCTCGGTGAGACAGATTGGATGAGAGTTTAGTGAGCGTCCTCCTCTGTGTCGGCGGGTTTGTTGATCCACGCGCCGGTCGGTAGCGCGGGCGGTCGGGGTGGCCGGCGGACGAACCGGTCCGGGGTCGCGGCGTAGGCGGCGTCGAGGACGGCAGCGCACCGTCGGGATGCACCTGCCGCTGCGCGACAAACGACTCGCCGCGTCGCTGCGAAGCGGCGGCCTGCTCGCGGGGATCGTCTGCGTCCTCGCCGTGCCCGCGGGGCTGCTTGCCGCGAGTATCGCGGGCACGGGCCACGCGGCCGTCTACATCGTCCTGCTCGCCTCGGGCTCCGCCGCGGTGCTGCTCCCGGCCCTGGAGGAGACGGGCATCGCCGGCCCCGATGTGATGACCCTGATGGCACAGGTGACGATCGCCGACCTGATCACGATTCTTTCCGTGCCGATCAAGCCGTTCGCGACGGGTCTGGTGGCCACCGCCCAGCTTGGGGTGCCGGCCGCAATCGCCTCGCTTGGACTCTCAGAGCATGTGCTCTCCGCCAGTGTCGCCACAGCGATCGTCGTCGCTGCGCTGGTAAGCCTCGGTGTCTGCACCGTCGGGGTGGGGCGACTCGTGCGCCTGCTCTCGCCGGCGCCCTCAGCTCTCAGCGCGAGAGCAGCGTCCTGACCTGCCGCGCGATCTCGAGGTCCTCGCGCGCGGTGAGCGCCAGCGTGCGCACAGCGGCGAGATCGGCTCCGATCTCCCCGTCGCCGTTCGTGTCCTCGTTGCGGGAGCTGTCGAGTGAGACTCCGAGGAACGCGAGCCCGGCCGCTGTCTGTGACCGCACCTCGGCCGAGTGCTCGCCGACGCCGCCGGTGAACACGAGCGCGTCAAGGCCAGGAACGTGCCCAACACGCGCGTGGGCTCGCTGACGCTTCGGGGTGCGCAGCACGATCATCGGCCAGCGCGGTCTGGATCCACTCCCCCCCGCCCGCGCGGGGTCTCCATCTTGGGCGGGGCCTGGGGTGGGCGGGGTCTCCATCTCTACGCGCGCGGCGCTGGATCTCGGCGATCTCCGCCCTGCCCTCCAGATACACGTTCGCGACGATCCCTGGGCCACCGTGGCCAGGGCCCGCGACGTAGAGCGCGTTCAGATCCTGCTCGCGAATCACACGGTTCATGTGCGCGTAGATGAAGTTCAGGCCTGGGGTAGTTCCCCAATGGCCGAGCAGCCTCGGCTTTACGTGCTCGATCCCAAGCGGCTCACGCAGCAGCGGATTGTCGAGCAGGTAGATCTGCCCCACCGACAGATAATTCGCCGCTCGCCAATACGCATCCAGCCGGCGAAGCTCCTCACGCGAGAGAGGCTCCCTTGTCGCCGTCGCCTCGTCGGTCATAGAGGAGACCCTACGCTTGGCCCGTGGCACACGAGGCTGAAGGTCGTGGTCTGCACGAGCAGGCCGAGGAGCAGAACGCCGATGTGATAGAAACTAAAATATAGGAGGAAGGCCTTTAGAGATAGTATAATGTTTATTAGATGAAGAGGACGCGCACATATTCGCCCGTGACGGTCGAAGCGGCCCGGCTGCTCGGCGGTCGTGTCCGGCTGGCGCGGGTTGAGCGCCGCTGGACTCTTCAGGAGCTGGCCGACCGGGTCGGCGTCACGCACGTGACGATGCGCAAGGTCGAGCGCGGCGATCTGACGGTCGGGCTGGGGGTCGCGTTCGAGGCCGCGGCTGTCCTCGGCGTTCCGTTGTTCGATGAGGACCGCTCCCGCCGGGCGCTCGAGGCCGCTCGCGTCGATGATCGTCTCGCGGTGCTGCCGCAACTCGTGCGCAGGCCGGCGGAGGTGGACGATGACTTCTGAGCCGCAGCGGGCGTTCGTGTGGGTATGGCTACCCGGCGCGGCCGACCCGGTGGTCGCCGGGCGCCTGGACACCACCGGGGCGCTCGTCACGTTCACGTACGGGCAGAGCTACCTCGCACGCGAGGACCGGATTGCGCTCTACCTGCCGGAGTTGCCGCTGGGGCGTGGCCCGATCTCACCGCTCGTCGGTGAGGTAGCCGGCTGCGTCACCGACGCCGCCCCGGATGCATGGGGTCAGCGAGTGATCCTGAACCATCGGGTCGGCCGGAACGCCGTCGACACGACAGACCTGAACCTCTTGACCTACCTGTTGGAGTCCGGCTCTGACCGGATCGGCGCCCTGGACTTTCAGACGTCGGCGTCGGAGTACGTCGCGCGGTGGACCGCGAACGCGACGCTCACAGAGCTCGCCGAGTCGGCCGAGCGGGTTGAACAGGGTGTGCCGCTCTCGCCGGCGCTCGACCAGGCGCTGCTCCATGGCAGCTCGGTCGGCGGTGCGCGGCCGAAGGCGCTGGTGAGCGACGGCACTCGCCGGCTGATTGCGAAGTTCAGCTCGACTACGGACGCCTATCCGGTCGTCAAGGGCGAGTTCGTGGCGATGGAGCTCGCGCGGCGGGCGGGTCTGAACGTGGCAACGGTTACGCTCACGCACGCTCTCGGCAAGGACGTGCTGCTGATCGACCGCTTCGACCGGCCGACTGACGGCGGGCGCCGAGCAATGGTCTCGGCGCTGACGATCCTCGAGCTCGACGAGATCTCAGCACGCTACGCGAGCTACGCCGACCTCGCGCGAACGATCCGCACTCGGTTCACCGATCCGCTGCCGACGTTGCGCGAGCTGTTCTCCCGCATCACGTTCAACATCCTCACAGGCAATAACGACGACCATGCGCGCAACCACGCCGCGTTCTGGGACGGGACCGCACTCACCCTCACACCCGCCTATGACATCTGCCCGCAGCCACGCGCCGGCGGCGAGACCGCGCAAATCATGGCGATCGGCCAGGACGGCTACCGCATGAGTCAGGTTGCCGGTTGCGTCGCCCGTGCATCCACATACCTGCTGTCTGAGCCGGACGCCCGCGAGATCGTCGACCACCAGATCGACGTGATCGAGACCGATTGGGATGAGGTGTGCGACCGAGCAACGCTAACCGAGGTCGATCGCGCGAGATTCTGGCAACGGCAGTTCCTCAACCCCTACGCCACAGAGGGCCACTGATCGTCCCGAATGATTAAAAAAGAATCTTGGGCTCAGTACCACGCGTTACGGTATCGCTCATCGCGGCCGTCTCGTAGTGGCGCCAGCGCAGCCGACGCACAGGCTGAGGGATGAGCCACGCAACTGGGCTAGGTGGAGATACTCGCGTGCTTGCTTGCCTGCCGTTGCGTGCCGTGACCCGGGGTTGTTATTCCGCGTAAACGCTGCGACCGCTGTTGGTGGTCCCTGAGAGAGACGCGAGCAAAGCCGCGTCGGCTCACTTGCGCCGTTTGCCGCCGATGACCGCGCCGGGCTCTGGCACCATCATCGAGGTGATCGGCGGGGGCCTCAGCGCCGACTTTGGCTCTGGCTCTGGGTCCGGGTTCTGCTCCGACTTCGACTTCCGCTTCAGCTTCAGCCATTTGATGAACATGATCCTCATGATAGCGCCAACTGCAGAGCCCACAACACGACCTCGAGCAGGATCGCGGCGCAGGCCATCCGGAACACACGGCCCAACCGCTGCACATGCGGCCGGTTCACCACCCAAAGATCGTCGTATGTGCTGACCAGTCGTCCGTATGCGTCCGTGGCCGGGTCCGCCGCGTCGAGGTCCATACCGAGCAGACCGCCGCCCTGCCCGAGCGACTCGATCTTCGTGGTCGGCAACAACACGTACAGACACAGCATTAGCGATCCAACGAAAGCACCGAGACCGATAAACGCCAAGACACGCAGATGGTCGCTGGTCAGAGCCCGCGTTCCAAGGAACGACACGACCACCGACGTCGCCGTCAACAACGCGCCGGTGTGAGCACGCAGATCGCGAACAGCGACGTGCTACTCGTCCAGCGCCGCCCGAGCTACACCCAGAGCCGCAAGAGCGACGTCCCGGTCACCGGGTCGCGGAAGCGAAGAAGCCTGAACATCCATGCGCCGAACATACGCACCACCGGCGATGAAAGACTCCCGCCATTCGCCCCCGGACACCACAAACCCAACAAACACGGGGCCTAGCGCCGCAAAGTTGGCGCGAAAACGATCACCCGGGCGCGAAAACGTTGTGTAGGTTGCGCCCAAGAAGCGGCGCAGGACGGAACTTCAGCTCGACCGCGAGGTCGAGCTGAAGGCCGATCCGGCGGCGCACAACCACGGGCCGCTCACTTCTTCTTGGCGTGCCCCTTCTTTCTTCTTCGACTTCCTGTGCTTCTTCTTCTTCGCCGGCTTCACGGCCCTACGATCGGGGCGCTGCCCCATGACGCCGCCCGGCGACGTCCTCGTGCTGCCGGCGCGCGAGCAAGGAGTCGAGTGGGATCCCCCAGCGGTCGAGCACGTGCTCGACTACACCGACGGCTACCCCTACTTCATCCACGCCTACGGACGCAAGGCCTGGCCAGGAAGCGACTCCGCCCGCATCACGCTCGAGGACGCACTAGACGCGCAGGCCGTCGTGGAGGACTGGCTGGACGACAATTTCTACGAAGCGCGGATGAAGCACCTCAGCGACCGGGAGCGAGAATAGGTAAGCGCGATGGCCGCACTCGGCGACGGCGCCCAATCCACCACTGCGGTCGCGAACGCCCTCAGCCGTTCCCCGAGCTCGCTGACCCGCATGCGCGACGAGCTACTGCGCAGCTCGATCATCTACGCCCCAAGCCGCGGACAAGTGGATTTCACCGTGCCCCACTGCGCAGTGTTTGTACGGCGCCGCTACCCGTCGGAGTGAAAAGGCACGAAGCGGGCACGAAGCGAGTCTGGGGGTTTTGCGTGAGCGCGCGCAGCAGTTGCGGCGGAGCTGCCTCAGCCGGCGTGCAGAGCCTGCACGAGCCCGGGAAGCTCCGCAGCCGGGGCCGCGGCCAGACGCTCGAGCCGGTGCTCCTCCTCCGGCAGCGCGACGAGCGCCTCCCGAACGAGCCGACGCAGTTCGGCGAGCTCCTGCTCGCCTCCGGGCTCCCCGCGCAGGGCCAGCACCCGCAACGTCGAGTCGATCCCGCCAAGCGTGTGCTGAAGATGCTCCTCACTACTCCACGGCGAAGAGAGCGCGACCGCAGGCTCGCAGTGATAGCAACGCCAGGTCTGCTCGTCGGCGCGATACCACTCGTGATCACCGCAATCGCGAGCACCCTTAGGCACGAGATCAGCCAGCGCAACGGGCAAACGCCCACGCAGCCACGTCCTCAATCGATACCGGCCACCGTTCATAGGAACCATGATATCTCCCTCACCGCCGCTTACGCTTGCTTCGCAGCCCACGGAACTTCTCCTCACGCTGGTAGCGACGGCGCTCTCCAGACGGAAGGCTCCTGTCGCGAGCACGGCGGGCGACCTCCTCATCGCTGAGGTTCTGAAATTCGCTCTCCCGCTGCCTGCGTCCCATCGCGCCACGGTCCTACCGGTCCCGCCGTAGGGGGGCCCGCGAACGGCCGGCGCTGGTTCTGGTTCGATCCATGCAGAGCAGAGTAGACCGCGCCTACGACGGGAACCGCGATCGCGACCCACCGGCCACCCCAACCCCCCGTAGTTTCCGGGCCTCACGCCATCAACGTTGGCGCGAAAACGATCACCGGGCGCGAAAACGCTGTGTAGGTTGCGCCCAAGAAGTGGCGCAGGACGGAACTTCAGCTCGACCGAGAGGTCGAGATGAAGGCCGATCCGGCGGCGCACAACCACGGGCGCTCACTTCTTTTTACCGCCCGGCCGGCCCTTTCTTCTTCGCCTTCTTGTGCTTCTTATTCGCCGGCTTCAGCAGTTGCGGCGGAGCTCCCTCAGCCGGCGTGCAGCGCCTGCACGAGCCCGGGAAGCTCAGCAGCCGGGGCCGCGGCCAGACGCTCGAGCCGGTGCTCCTCGCAGTGACACGAAAGCTAGGCAGCGAGCGCCTGGCGAAGCGCGCTGGCAGCCAGGTGAGCGGGTGGCCAGGTGAGTTGCACCTCGCCGTCGCGCTCGAGCAGTCCTCGGACTCCCATCAGCTCCAGGCCGACGATCGCACCGTGCTCGTCGTATTCGACGGTGTGACCCTCGGGCGTCTCGAGTGTCTTTGCGGGCTGCCCGGTCGGGACTCCGACGTGTAGGTAGAGCACGTCGCTGCGCTCGTCGTAGTCGCGGTAGTCGAAGTGTATGCCGGCGATCGTGATCGTCATCTCGTTATCCACGGGGATCGTTGTCCTGCACGACGGCGGTCACAATCCAAGCGGGCTCTTCGCCGAAGTCTACGACGACGCGCAACCAGCCGCCGGGGAAAGGGTTCTCACGATAGTAGCGCTCGCGATCGCCCGTCGGATCCAGGACATGAAGGTCAGGGTGTGCGACCGTGTCGAGGATCGCATCGATCTCATCGAGCAGCCACGGTCGCTTTGCAGCGAGGTGCAGATGCGAGCCGGCATCGAACACGACGCGGCGTCCATCTGGATCGATTGTGCTGGGAGGGGATAGGCCATAGGTCACTCCTCCGACGAGGACCGCTGGATCGATTGAGCAAAGGACCATACGCCCCGCCTACGACGGGAACCGCGATCGGGACCCACCGGCCGCCCCAACCCCCCGTGTTTCCGGGCCTCACGCCAGCAAAGTTGGCGCAAAAAAAACGCTCAGATCCTGCGCCCAAGAAGCGGCGCAGGATGGAACTTCAGCTCGACCGCGAGGTCGAGATGAAGGCCGATCCGGCGGCGCACAACCACGGGCGCTCACTTCTTTTTACCGCCCGGCCGGCCCTTCTTCTTCGCCTTCTTGTGCTTCTTCTTCTTCGCCGGCTTCGCTACGCCGCGAGGGGTAGTCCGGAGGCATCGCGGACTTCGACCTGGGTGCGTGGGGGTAGCTGGATGGGCTCGTCGGCTGAGGGTCGCTCGCGGACTTTGATCCAAAGGAGCGCGAGCAGAAGGAGCGCCGCAGCGAGACCGTGCGCCGGCTTGGGTGTGAAGAGCACCTCACGGCCGTCTTGGTAGACGACCACGACAGGATCGCCGCCGAACAACGCGCGGCTTGTCATCAGGGCCTGGTGCGGATTCTGAGCATCGATGAAGTGCGTGCGATCCGGGTAGCGAGCATCGAGCCCGGGGTCTTCGATCGTCGCGAGAACCTTCCGGGTTGCAGGACCGATCGGCTGGGGTGTAGTGCTCATCGCAATCTCCAGTCCTCGAGGATCGCCAGCCAGTCTTCCGCCGCCCGGGTCATCGCCGCGGCCATCGCTTGGTTAACGGAAGTAAAGGGCTGCATGGTGGGGTCCCTCTTGCCTTGACTAGAAGTGTACTCGTGCTCGTGGTGCTCATCAGTGCTGTGCGCATTGTCCCAAAGCCGAATCGCGGTCCAGTGCCCATCGACCCGCGTCTCGAGCACGATCGCGTAGCTGATCGGGGGCCGCTCGGTCCGCCCGTAGCGGATGCGAACGTCGGGGTCGAGATCGATGAAGACCTCCCGCGGCCAAGGGGCATCGGGGCTCATCGGTAGATGCCGATCGAGTTCATGGACAGCACGCTACCCACCGCCTACGACGGGAAACGCGATCGCGCCCCACCGGCCACCACCATGGCCTAGGTTTGCGAGCTTCCCGGCACCAAACTTGGCGCGAAAGGCTCTCCTGCCCCACCCCACCGGGCGGACATTCAGCTCGACCGAGCCGCCGCTGTGGCCCTACTTCTTCTTCCGCTTCCCCTTCTTCTTCGCCTTCCTGTGCTTCTTCTTCTTCGCCGGCTTGGAGGCCCTACAGCCGGTCACTGCGATCTTGGTGCTCTGCTTGAGGACGGCCCCATTCTGAGCGACCATTTCCGTCGGCATCAGCAGTGGCGCCGCGACGGTCTTTGTGACCTTTTTGGTCACCTTCACCGTTTTGCCGTGGCGTTTGATCGCGACCCGCTTCTTCACCATCGCCTTCTTCGTCGGCTTACAGACGTTTGTGATCGCAGCCAACGCCGAAAACTTACCGGTGGGGAGCGTCAATTCAAACGTGCTGAAGGGCTGATCTGGAACGGTCTTGAACGTGCTGCTCGTGATACCTGACTTTGAGATGAAGGTCGCTCCCGTCAGATCGATCGTGATGCCGTAGCCCTGTAGTACGAGGATCAAGCTGGGGAAAGCTTCGCCTCCGTGCGACACGAAGATCGCGGGACCCGTCAGCGGAACCGGGACGATAGGGGTATGGACAGTGGCGTAGCCGATGTTCGACGCGGCGGGGCATCCTGCTGGATTCGTATTGAACTGGGCCGCCGTGCAGGCCTTTTGCAATGTCGTGAGGCGCGATGGCAGAGCCTTCGGCAGTTCGACTTTGACCTTGCTGATGTTCGCTTCGACGCCCTGACCCGTGGTCCCGTTCGGGCCCTGGTTGGCGGCGAGATTCACTTTCAGTGAAGCGCCCTGGTTGTTGAAGCTATCCTTACTCAACGTGGAAGCGGAGAACTTGGGTTCAAACTTCAGGTTCGCGCAGTCAGCCGCCTGGAAGGGCGTGTTGATGTTCACGGTCTGGTCGTCGGTGCCGCTGGCGGTGTCCGCGCCCGCGCCGGCGATCGTGTTCGTGATCGCCAAACGTTCGCAGCTGGTCGGGTTGATCATAAAGTTGGGACGGTCGATGTAGACGTGAATGTCGCGAACATGCGCGACGATCCCCGGCGGCAGGATGTGCGGGATCGGATCGCTGCCGGACCCATCGATTTCCGCTTGGCCCGTGTTCGGGTTGATCCGTAGCGCGAAACGGATCACGACCGTTCCGAGATCGAACGGGCCGACCGTAGCCGACGTGACCGACACGATCGACAAGCCCGACCCGTGATAAGGACCGGCCAAATACACCCTGCCCGGCGTCCACGCGAGCACTGACCCGACACCCGCGCCGACGAGGGTATGCCCGATCTGGCTCGCCGCGGGACACGACGGTTCACGGGTCTCCTGTTGGCCTGTGGCTTGCCTTGCATGCTGGATCGCCGCGTCCGGACAGAACGGGATGCCGTTCAGGTTCGCCGTCAATCCCGGAGGCAGGACCGTGCTGAACCGTGTGAGCTCTTGTTCGCCGTCACCGCGAACGATCCGTAGATAGAACGGGCTGTAGTTCCCGGCACTGTTGTTCTGCGTGCCGGAGATCACGCTCGGAGCCAACGGTGGCGAACTGCCGGTCGGGCATGGTCGGCCGTCGATACCGTGGTCGATCGAGAACGAGCTTTCCCGGGTCAGGAAATCGCTGCCGGACGGGTCGGCCAAGTGTTCTGAGGACCACGGCAAGAACTTGACGGTCGTCGTGTATGTCCCGCACGCCGGTGGTGTCGCCAAGGGTGCGCGGCCGCCTTCACGGAACTGCAGCTTGAAGCTCCCATACGGCAACTGCGGCAGCCCATCGAACACTGTCTTTAGTTGGCCGGTGTTGGGGTCGGGGATCACCTCGCCGGCCTGCTTTATCAGCACGCCCCGATCGGGGATCCTCGCAACCACATAGAGCGCCAACAGGCTTTTGAAGGGATTGTCGTACGGTGTCGCCACATAGAGCGACCCGTGTGCTTCCTCTTCAAGCAACGGCGTAGACGCCTGCACGCTACCGAGCTTGGAGGCTTCAGGACAACCTTCCCCAGGCAACGATTCCGCGGTCTCCCGCGCATACTGTTCAGGGGAGCACGTCGCCAAGCCTTCCCCGGCGGACGGGTTCAACGTCACGCCTTCGGGCAACAGGACTTCGACCCTCTTCGGCTGGGTTTCGCTGATACCGCCTGGATTCAAAAGACCGGAGTCCGGTAGTGTCAACTGAAACCCGAGACCACTTGGTGCTTCCGCCAGCTTGCCCGTCAAGGCAGCTTCCACGGACGGATCGAACGGCACTTTGTTACAACCGTCCAAAGCGGTGCTTGTGAACGACGCGTTGATCAGTTCGCTGCCCAACGGCACGTTCCATGGTTCCATTTCCATCGGGAACGAGAGCTGTTCTGCACAGGAGGTGGGTAGGTCCAGGAACGCTGTTTCAGAGAGGTGGGACGGGCGGGTGCAGGGTCCCGGTGGTTCCCCGTAAACACAGTTCC
>Ga0207933_1001981_pt1 | contig 14052 bp, 5 predicted proteins | sample NGESurdeep092012_4_FD_184488 | JGI IMG/M metagenome (GOLD analysis project Ga0207933, IMG submission 184488) | Arctic peat soil microbial communities from Barrow, Alaska - NGEE Surface sample F53-3 deep-092012 (SPAdes) | ecosystem: Environmental > Terrestrial > Soil > Wetlands > Peat ... | reverse complement strand
GGCCACGGAAACGGAAACGGACACGGACAGGAGCTCCGAACGATCTGACACCTTCCGCACCGGTGATCCCGGTGGGCCGTCTACTCGGTCGTGATGTCCACCCGCGGACCACTGTCCCCATCCCCGTCGCCGCTCGATGCCGTCGGCTCAGCGGCGTGCCGATAGCGCACCCACTGCACGAGACCGTCGGCGCCCAGAAGGCAGACGGCGACCCAGACCAGCGAATTGGCCAGCCCCTCGTGGAACGGCCAATTGATGTCGGAGACGAAGCCGTTCCGGTGTTGGTGCAGGGTCACGTAGCCCGCCGTCGCCACCAGCAGGCCCACCGTACCGACCACCGTCACCAGGCGGCTCCGGTCCACCCGCAGGCCGAGGAGGATGACGGCGGCGATCAGGGCCCCGGTCAGAGGGGCCACCATGAGTCCGGCCACCAACCCGCCCACGAGGGCGATGCCCACCGAACGCGCCCACGGGGGGGAAGATCCGCCGCCACGGGACAGGGAGACGAGCACCGGGCGTTCGGGACCGCCGTCGCCCGGTCGGGCACCGCTCGGCGCCACGCCGGTGGACGGCTCGGCCCCGGCCCCGGTTACCGCCTGGGCCTCCTGCGAGGTCAGTGGCGTGCCCCGCGGCTCACCGCGTCGTCGGCGCCGCCGTCGGGCGAGCACCCTCGGGGGCAGGGCGATGAGGACCAGGCTGACGATCAGGGTCACGCCTGAGAGGACGAGTGCGGCGTTGATCACCCGTTGGGGTGCCCAGGTGAGGGTCAGCGTGGTCGTCCCCCGGGTGAGGGACGCCGGGAGGTACCACCCGTTGGCGTAGCCGTCGATCAGCGTGGACGACCCCAGGTCCACCCCGGTGGCGGTGGCCGCCTTCCATCCCCGGCTCTGGCTCTGGCCCAGGACCATCCAGACCGGTGACCCGTTTCCGTGGACCTGGACGGTCATCGAGGTCCGGCCCTGACGGACCACGGTGACCGGCGCCGAGGGATGCGCGGGTGGGGCGGGGAGGAGGCCGGCGGCGGTCAGGGTCTCGGCCCGCCCGCCCGCCGCCGAACCCATGGCCAGGGCGTCCACGTTCCAACCTTCGGCCAGGTAGCTGCTGGTGGTCACGGTGTGGGTCCCGGCCGACAGGGTGACTCCGCGGGCGTCGTTGCCGCACCCCCGGATGGTCAGACCCCCGTTGGCCAGAGCCGACGAGGTCGAGCCGCTGATGGAGACGTCCACCGGTACGCCGTCCACGGCCACGAGATCGGAGTAGCAACGCGTGGGCACCGTGGCCGGGGTGACCAACGGCGCCACGCCGGGGATCCCTACCTCGGCCAGCGCCACGGGGTCGGTGTTGGGGGAGTTGGACAGGTAGTCGAGGAAGGTGTGGGGCGCCACCGCATCGATGGTGATCTTGACGTCGGATCCGGTCAGGGCGGGGAAGCTCACCGGCACCGACGTCACCGACCCCTGGGGCCGGCTCGTGCCGCTCGGGATCGGGGGCAGGCTCACCTGCCGGGTGCCCGACGGGGTGCTGACGGTGATGGCCGTGGGGATGGAGTGGCGGCCGTCGGCCACCACCTGGAGGTCGAGATGGTCGATGGCCTCGGACCGGCTCAGCTGGTAGTCGACCCAGCCACCGGACTGCGTGCCGAACCCGGGCGCCCACGACGTGTCCGGACTGCCGTCCACGGCGGCACTGGCCGAGGACCGGAGACTACCGGTGAGCCGGCCCGACGAGTTGGCCGACAGCACCGTCGCCGGCCCGTTCCCCGAGGTCGGCGGCGCTCCCGTGCGCCCCACCAGCGCGTCCACCTGGGTGTCGGGGATCAGGGTCGAGATCCGGGCCGTGCCTCCGATGGAGAAGGTCCGGGCCGTGGGCAGCGTGAAACGGCGGGCCATGGAGGCCTCGGGGTCCGACCGGGGTGGGGTGACCTGGGTCCGGATGCGACTGAGCAGAATGTCCAGCGGGTGGGAGAGCGACGATGTCCCCGCCGCCCGGAGCAGGTCGGTGGGCAGGCGTAGGACCTCGGTGGCGGGAGCCACCCCGGGTATGGTCACCTCGGCGAAGCCCACCGCACTCTGGCTCCGGTAGCTCTTCTGCACACCGGCGCTGGTCCCGTCGATGGTCACGGTCACGGTCCGGAAGGTCCGGGGCGCGAACGGGACCACCTGGCCCGGGGCCACGGCCGACGCCGCCCCCAGGGTGGCGTGGACCGGTGACCCGCCGTCGAAGGTGAGCGTGACGTCGGTGACCGTCCGGTTGCGGGGCCCGGTCTGGGGCTGCAGCAAGGTGAGGTGGTCGGCCGTCACGGGGTGGACCAGCTTCACCTGGAGCGACTCGTCGGTTCCCGGGCTGAACGCTCCCTCGGTCCAGGCCGTGTCGGGATTGCCGTCCACGGCGTTGAGGGGTTGGTTCTCGGCGGTGTTGGTGATGGGGTTGGAGTACGACGTGGCCCGGACCGAGGCCACCCCGTCCACGACCGCCACTGTCTGGGTGGCGCTCCCCGCTCCCGGGAAGACGGGCAGAGAGGCTTCGGCCGGGTCGAACACCAGCGGACTCTCGTTGGCCTGCTCCACGTACCCGTAGTTGTCCACCACCGTCCCCCAGGTGGACAGCTGCTTCCGGTTGGAGTCGGTGAGGACCAGGACCGCCCCGTGGCCCATCTGGGCATCGAAGCCGGCCGGGTCGCCGGCATAAGTGGCCGAGTAGAAGATGGTCGGGTTGGAGGCCAGCAGTCCGGCGGCGGCCGACGCCACGAGGCCCTGGCCGTCTCCGGCCACCAGCAGCGGGGCGGTGGGGGACTCGGCGCGGGTGATGGGCCGGGCGTCGGGGACGGGGAAGACGGCCACCGGCGGTGGGATCGAGGCACCGGCCGGGATGGCCAACTGGGTCTCGTCGGTGAGCGGGTATTTGATGGTCGGATACAGCCGCGGCTTCCCGAAGGTGGTCGGCGTGCCCAGGCCGGTGGCCGGGTCGTTGAGGGTCAGCCACAACGGCTGGGGCCGGGCCGTCCCGAACCGCTCGAACTGCACGTCCGACTCGTAGAGGAGGTCACCCACACTGAGCAGGCTGGCCACCGGGGCCAGGGTGGAGGGGTCGAACACCCCGTCCTGCATCGACTCGTCCAGCGCCTGGAGCAGGTTGACGCTGCCCGCCTCGCCCACCGGTACCGCCGCCCGGATCAGGTACGGGCGGGTCATCAGACCGGGCCACACCGGGTCCGAGGCCACGCCCCAGCGGTAGTAGGCGAAGTCCTGCCCGGGGATCTGGAGGACCCGGGTGTCGTGGCTCTGGCCGTTCATGTAGTCGGCCGCCTGGTGGATGTAGGCCGGGATGGTGGAGGGGCGCTCGAGGTTCCCGGCCACCAGACCTCCGGTCCACATCGGGGGCAGGTTTGCCGCGATGAGGGCGGTGGCCAGGGCCAGGAGGCCGAGGCCGGCCCATCGGCGGCGCGAGGCCACCGCGGTGATACCCGCCCCCAGAAGCAGCGCCAGGCCCAACAGCACCAAGGGAATGATCCGGTTGGTGGAGCGCAGGGCCAGGCCCAACGTCGAGTCCTGACCCGCCGCCTTGATCAGGGCGCCGAACGGTGTGGGGTCGGTGAACGGGTAGGTCCCCACGGCCAGGACCACGCCCACCAGCACCAGGGCGATGGCGAAGATGCGGTAGCGCCACCGGACCAGCATGCCGGTGGCCACGCACAGCGTCGGCACCAGAAAGCTCACGGCAATCAGCCATGTCCACTGGAGGTAGCCGACCGAGGACGACGTCCACGGACCCAGCTTGTCCTGGCCGTAGAAGTACCAGTAGCCGAGGCCCCGCACCACCTCCGACGAGAGGGAGGTGGACGATACCGTGGGCAGGGTCTCGGTGTACTTGAGGACGTTGATGCCGTACGCCCCTTCCGCCCACAGCCCGGCCATCCACCACAACGACACCCCGAGGCCCAGGATCCCGATACGGCCTACGGCGGCCAGGGCGGCCCGGAACCGGACCTCGTGCGTACCCCATACGGCGTAGACCACCCACAGCAGGGGGGCCAGTCCCACGAGCAGGATGGAGGTGGCGTTGACCCCGCCCACCAGAGCGATGACGACGGCGAAGAGGGCCGGATACCGCCACCCCCCCTTGCGGACGGCCAGGATGGTCAGGGCCAGCATCCACCCCAGGGCGGCCCACGGCATGACGATGGCCGAGATACGGGTGATGTAGTCGAGGACATAGGGGGTGAGCATGTAGGCCAGGGCGGCGGCCAAGCGGCCCGACCGGGACAGGCCCAGCAGCCGGCCGAGGAACCACACCCCGGTTCCGGCGGCGAAGAAGAGGGAGCCCATCCACAACCGTTGGCCGACCCACACCGGAATATGGAGCTCGGCCACCAACCAGTAGTAGGGGCCCATGGGGAACAGGAAGCCGATGTTCTGGTGGGTGACCGTCCCCGCCCCCACGTCGGGATCCCACATGGCGATGGCGCTCTGGATGAGGCGCCCCGGATCGAGGTAGAGGTACTGCTTGGTGTCGGCGGCGATCTTCCCCGGCTGGGTGAGGAACGAGGGGATGTAGCTGATGGCGGCCAGAAACACCCACACGGCCACGTCGCGGAGGTCGGGGCGGCGGCGCCCGGGGACGGCAGGGGACGCGTCGGCATCGACGCGTGGAGTGACGGGGGAGGTTTCGCTCATGGGTCGGCCGGTCACGCAGGATAGCGGGGATCGATCTCGATCCTCGGTTCACCGCCGACCGCGCCGGAAGGCTCCTTCCGGGTCCCGGCCCTCCCCATCGGCGCCCCCACCGACGCCCCCACCGACGCCCGCCGACATCGTCGGCCACCCATCGGCCACCCATCGGCCACCGGGTAGAGTCTCAGGCGTGCTGGCAGTCGGGCTCACCGGCGGCATCGGGGCAGGGAAGTCCACGGTGGCCGAACTCTTGGTCGGACACGGGGCCGCGCTGGTCGACGCCGACCGCATCGCCCGCGAAGTGGTGGCCCCCGGCGGGCCGGCCTATCAACCGCTCATCGACCGCTTCGGGCCCGAGATCGTCGACGCCGAGGGGGGGATCGACCGCCCCAAGGTGGCCGCCCTGGTCTTCGGCCACCCCGAGGCCCTGGCCGACCTCAACGCCATCACCCATCCGGTCATCGGCCTGGAGATGATCGCTCGACGGGACCGGTTCGCCGGCACCGACGACATCGTGGTGCTGGACATCCCTCTCCTCCGGCCCATCCACCGGGAGACCCTGGACCTGGCCGCCGTGGTGGTCGTGGACACGCCCACCGAACTGGCCCTCGACCGACTGGTCACCCATCGGGGCATGTCCCTCGAGGACGCCACCGCCCGCATCGGGTCACAGCCCGACCGGCAGACCCGTCTGGACGGGGCCGACCTGGTGGTCGACAACTCCGGGGACGCCGACCACCTCCGGACCGAGGTCGACCGGGTCTGGTCCGAACTGGAGGCACTGCGGGAGCGCCACCGGGCCGGTCCGATGCCGGCGACCGACACCCCGCCCACAGCCGCCCTCTGAGCGGACCCACGCTGGGACCGGACCGGTACCATCGACGTCGTGCCCGACTTCGAGGTGGTGTCGCCCTTCCGCCCCGCCGGGGATCAGCCCCAGGCCATCGCCGGCCTGGTCGAGGGTCTCGAGCGGGGGGACCGCTACCAGACCCTGCTGGGCATCACCGGCTCCGGCAAGACGGCCACCATCGCCTGGACCATCGAGTCGGTGCAACGGCCGACCCTGATCATCGAGCCCAACAAGTCCCTGGCCGCACAGCTGGCCGCCGAGTTGAAGGAGTTCTTCCCCCACAACCGGGTGGAGTACTTCGTCTCGTACTACGACTACTACCAACCCGAGGCGTACGTTCCCTCGTCGGACACCTACATCGAGAAGGACTCGTCGATCAACGACGAGATCGACCGGCTACGCCACGCCTGCACGTCGTCCCTCCTGCTGCGGTCGGACACCATCGTGGTGGCCTCGGTCTCTTGCATCTACGGACTCGGCTCACCCGACGAGTACCGCGACCGGATCGTGGCCCTGCGCCCCGGCGAGGTCCACGAGCAGCGCGCCCTGCTGCGGCGGCTGGTCGAGCTCCAGTACTCCCGCAACGACGCCACCCTGGCCCGGGGCCAGTTCCGGGCCCGGGGCGACACGGTCGAGATCCATGCCGCCTACGAGAGCCAGGCCGTCCGCATCGAGTTCTTCGGCGACACCGTGGAGCGGATCCGGCCCTTCGACGTGATGACCGGGGAGATCGGCGACGAGCTCGAAGAGCTGGTGGTGTTCGCCAACACCCACTACGGCACCGGCGACGAACGGATGCGCAAGGCCGTCGAGGGCATCGAGGCCGAGCTGCGCCTGCGGCTGCCCGAGCTGACCGGGGCCGGAAAGCTCCTCGAGGCCCAGCGCCTGCGGATGCGCACCGAGTACGACCTCGAGATGTTGGGGGAGACCGGGGTCTGCAGTGGGGTGGAGAACTACAGCAGACACCTCGACGGGCGGGCTCCCGGCGAAGCTCCCTTCACCCTGCTCGACTTCTTCCCCAAGGACTATCTGGTGGTACTGGACGAGAGCCACGTGGCCGTGCCCCAGCTCCGAGGCCAGTACGCCGGCGACCGCTCCCGAAAGGAGACCCTGGTCGACCACGGGTTCCGCCTGCCCTCGGCCCTGGACAACCGCCCCCTGCGGTTCGAGGAGTTCCTCGAGCGCACCGGTCAGGTCATCCTGCTCTCGGCCACCCCCGGGCCTTGGGAGCTGGAGCACAGCGCCAACGTGGTCGAACAGGTAATCCGGCCCACCGGCCTGGTCGATCCCGAGGTGGACATCGTCCCCACCACCGGGCAGATCGACGACCTCCGCGAACGGATCGACAGGACTGTGGCCGCCGGCCACCGTGTGCTGATCACCACCCTGACCAAGAAGATGGCCGAGGATCTCACCGACTACCTCTCCGAGCAGGGCGTCCGGGTCCAGTACCTGCACTCCGACGTGGACACCATGGCCCGCATCGAGATCCTCAGGGAGCTCCGGCTGGGCGCCTTCGACGTGCTGGTGGGCATCAACCTGCTCCGTGAGGGCCTCGACCTGCCCGAGGTGGCCCTGGTGGCCATCCTCGACGCCGACAAGGAGGGCTTCCTCCGCTCCTCGTCGTCCCTCATCCAGACCATGGGCCGGGCCGCCCGCAACGTCAACGGACGGGTGGTGATGTACGCCGACACCATCACCGACTCCATGACCAACGCCATCGGCGAGACGCAGCGCCGACGGGCCCGCCAGATCGCCTACAACGAGGCCCACGGCATCGACCCCCGGTCCATCACCAAGTCGGTCACCGACATACTCGAGCGGGTCCGGGGCGAAGGTGGCGGTTCCGCCGCCCTCACCTCGGGGGCCAACGAGCGCACGGCCGGCGGTCGGGGACGGAAGGGACGCACCGGGGGAGTGGACCCGAGGGCCGTGGCCGCGGAGATGGCCCACGCCCTGGGTCCGGACGCCGACGAGCTGTCCAGCCTGGTCCACCGGTTGGACGCCGAGATGAACAAGGCGGCCGAGGAGCTCCGGTTCGAGGAGGCAGCCCTCCTCCGGGACGAGATCGCCGAGCTCCGGGCCCTGTTGGTCCGGGACCCGGTCGACGGCACGCCGGTCCTGGTGGGCGACACCGCCGACGTCGAACCCGGCGGCGGGTCCTGACCGGCCGCCGGACCCCACCTCCCACCCCGGTATCCTCACCCAATGGCTGATCGTTTGGTGGTCCGAGGCGCGCGCGAGCACAACCTCCAGGACGTCTCGCTGGACCTCCCGCGGGACCAGCTGGTGGTATTCACCGGGCTGTCCGGCTCGGGCAAGTCCTCACTGGCCTTCGACACCATCTACGCCGAGGGCCAACGTCGCTACGTGGAGTCGTTGTCGGCTTACGCCCGGCAGTTCCTGGGCCAGATGGACAAACCCGACGTGGACTTCATCGAGGGCCTGTCTCCGGCCATCTCCATCGACCAGAAGTCCTCGTCCCGCAATCCCCGGTCCACGGTGGGCACGGTCACCGAGGTCTATGACTACCTCCGCCTCCTCTACGCCCGCATCGGCAAGCCCCACTGCCCCAACTGCGGCCGGCCGGTGGCCCGCCAGAGCCCCCAGCAGATCGTGGACCGGATTCTGGCCATGGACGAGGGCACCCGCTTCCTGGTCCTGGCCCCGGTGGTCCGTGGTCGCAAAGGGGAGTACGGCGCCCTCCTCGACGACCTGGCCAAGCAGGGCTTCGCCCGGGCCCGGGTGGACGGCGTCACGGTCGAGCTGGCCGACCGCGGGGACCTCGACCTGGCCCGCTACGAACAGCACACCATCGAGGTGGTGGTGGACCGGCTGGTCCGGCGGGACGACATCCGACGGCGGCTCACCGAGTCCCTCGAGACCGCCCTGTCCCTGGCCGAGGGGGTGGCGGAGATCGTGGTGGTGGAGGCCGACGGCGCCGAGCAGGAGGCCATCACCTTCAGCCAGCACCTGGCCTGCACGTTCTGCGGACTCAGCTTCGAGGACCCCTCCCCCCGCAACTTCTCCTTCAACTCGCCCTACGGGGCCTGCCCGGCCTGTACCGGGCTGGGCACCCGCTTCGAGGTCGACCCGGACCTGGTGGTGCCCGACCCCACCAGGTCCCTGGCCGACGGGGCCCTGGCCCCGTGGGCCGGGGCCCGCAGCGAGTACTTCGTCCGGGTGGTGGCGGCGGTGGCCGAGCTGGGCGGATTCTCGGTCGACACGCCCTGGGAGGAGCTGAAGAAGGCCGACCAGAAGCTCGTCCTGTACGGGGCGGGGGGCAAACAGGTCCATCTCAAATACCGCAACCGCTACGGCCGGCAACGGTCGTTCCACACCGCCTACGAGGGCATCGTCCCGTGGCTGGAGCGCCGCCACACCGAGGCCGACTCGGAATTCCTGAGGGACAACCTCGAGAACTTCCTCCGGGAGGTGCCCTGCCCGACCTGCGGAGGTGCCCGTCTGAAGCCGGAATCACTGGCGGTGACGGTCGGGGGCCACAACATCTTCGAGCTCTGCTCGCTGTCCATCGGCAAGGCCGTGGACGTGGTGGCCTCCCTGGAACTCTCAGACCGGGACCATCTCATCGCCGACCGGGTCTTCCGCGAGGTCCGGGAACGCATGCAGTTCCTCCTCGACGTGGGCCTCGACTACCTGACCCTGGCCCGGTCGGCCACCACCCTGTCGGGCGGTGAGGCCCAACGCATCCGTCTGGCCAGTCAGATCGGCAGCGGGCTGGTCGGAGTGCTCTACGTCCTGGACGAGCCGTCCATCGGGCTCCACCAGCGGGACAACCAGCGCCTCATCGGCACCCTCAAACGCCTGCGCGACCTGGGCAACACGGTGATCGTGGTGGAGCACGACGAGGAGACCATCCGCGTGGCCGACCACGTGGTCGATGTGGGGCCGGGGGCGGGGGAGCACGGGGGCCGGATCGTCCACTCCGGACCGGTCACCGGACCCGGGGGCCTCGAGTCCAACCCCGACTCGCTGACCGGCCAGTACATCTCCGGGGCCAAGTCCATTCCGGTGCCCGACGTCCGTCGGCCCGGGAGCGGGGAGTCCCTGGTCGTCGAGGGGGCCCGGGAGCACAACCTGCACGACGTGGACGCCGAGTTCCCGCTGGGTCGGCTGGTGGCCGTCACCGGGGTGTCCGGATCGGGCAAGTCCACCCTGGTCAACGACATCCTGCTCCGGTCACTGGCCAAACAGGTCCACCGGGCCAAGACCCTGCCTGGCAAGCACCGGACCATCACCGGCGTGGCCCACGTCGACAAGGTGGTCGAGGTGGATCAGGCCCCGATCGGCCGGACCCCGCGGTCCAACCCGGCCACCTACACCGGGGTGTTCGACCACATCCGGAAGCTGTTCAGCCAGACCCAGGAGGCCAAGGTCCGGGGCTACCAGCCCGGCCGCTTCTCCTTCAACGTGAAGGGGGGCCGGTGCGAGGCCTGCTCAGGAGACGGCACCATCCGCATCGAGATGCACTTCCTGCCCGACATCTACGTGCCGTGCGAGGTGTGCCACGGGGCCCGCTACAACCGAGACACCCTCGAGGTCACCTTCCGGGGCAAGACCATCGCCGATGTGCTCGACCTGTCCTGCGAGGAGGCACTGGGCTTCTTCGCCCACCAGCCGCCCATCGCCCGGCACCTCCAGACCCTGGTCGACGTGGGCCTGGGCTACATCCGTCTGGGCCAGCCGGCCCCCACCCTGTCGGGAGGGGAGGCCCAGCGGGTCAAGCTGGCCTCGGAGCTGAGCCGACGGTCGACGGGCCACACCCTCTATGTACTCGACGAGCCGACCACCGGCCTCCACTTCGACGATGTGCGCAAGCTGCTCGACGTGCTCAGCCGCCTGGTGGACCAGGGGAATACGGTCATCGTCATCGAGCACAACCTCGACGTCATCAAGAGTGCCGACTGGATCATCGACCTCGGTCCCGAGGGCGGCGACCGGGGCGGGTCCATCGTGGCCGTGGGAACGCCCGAGGAGGTGGCCGCCGCCCTGGGCAGCTACACCGGGGAGGTGTTGGCACCGCTGCTCAACATCAAACGGGGTCGGACCAAGGTGGTGCCGTCCGGGGCCCGGCCCAAGTCCAGGGTCCGGACGCGCTCCCGGTCGGTAGCCCGGGCCACCCCGGTGGCCAAGAAGGCCGGCTCCGCCCGAGTCAACAAGGCGGCGGCCGGCGACGCCCCGACCCAGCGGGCGGCGGGCAAGACCAAGGCGAAGAAGGCGGGCGCCACGGTCAAGGCACCATCCCGGGCCCGGGTGGCCGCCACCACCTGAGGTCAGTTCCCTCGAACTCCGGCGGCTCCGGCGAAGTTCAGACCGTGGCCAGCATCCTCTCGAGCGCCACCTTGGCCCAGGCCGCCGTCTCCCCGTCCACCGTGATCCGGTTGCGCACCTCGCCTTCGACGAGGCCTTCCAGCACCCACGCCAGGTGGGCGGCATCGATGCGGAACATGGTCGAGCACGGACAGACCAGAGGGTCGAGTGAGACCACCGTCTTGTCCGGCGTCTCGTCGTCAAGCCGCTTGACCAGGTGGATCTCCGTGCCCACCCCGATGACGGCGCCAACCGGGGCCTCGGCCACCGCCCGGATGATGTAGTCGGTCGAACCGACCTGGTCGGCCACCTCGACCACCTCGTGGGAGCACTCCGGGTGGACCACGACGATGCCCTCGGGGTGCTCGGCCCGGAAGGCGTCCACGTGGGCGGTGCGGAACCGTTGATGCACCGAGCAGTGGCCCTTCCAAAGGAGCAGGGTCGCCGTCTTGAGGGTCACCCCATCCAGCCCCCCCTGGTCCAGCCGGGGATTCCACACGGCCATGTCCTCGGCGCCGTAACCCAGCTCGAAGCCGGTGTTGCGTCCGAGGTGCTGGTCGGGGAAGAACAGGACCTGGTCGCCGCGGCTCCGGCCCTGGGCGTCGCGGCCCAAGGCCCAGGTGAGTACGGCCCGGGCATTGGACGAGGTGCACACCACACCGCCGTGACGACCCACGAAGGCCTTGAGGGCCGCCGAGGAGTTCATGTAGGTGACCGGGACCACCCGGTCGGTGTCGGTGACCGCCCCCAGGGCGTCCCACGCCTCCTCCACCGAGTCGATGTCGGCCATGTCGGCCATCGAACAGCCGGCGTTGAGGTCGGGGAGGATCACCTGCTGGTGGGGTCCGGTGAGCACGTCGGCCGACTCGGCCATGAAGTGGACCCCGCAGAACACCACGAACTCGGCCTCGCTCTGGTCGGCGGCGATTCGGGAGAGTCCGAACGAGTCGCCCCGGGCATCGGCCCACGCCATCACCTCGTCGCGCTGGTAGTGGTGACCGAGGATCACCAGCCGGCGGCCCAGGATGGCCTTGGCCTGACTGATCCACGTGGCCAGTTCATCGGGATCCGCCGTCGTGTAGCGGTCGGGAAGTGCCGTCTGTAGCCGGAGCATGCTGGGTATGACCCCCTTGGGGAGGCGCTCCGGTGTGTGGCCGGCGGGGACAGCCTGGTCGCCCGTCCGCGGGGATGTCGGCCCCGGAGCGGTAGATGTCGCCGGAAACCAGGCCGGCGTGGAGCCATTCTATGTCCTCGGGCCGGTCTCGGTGCGTTGTGTGAGGTGGGGACCGGACACGGCACACTGGGGGAGTGGTGACCCGACCCCTCTCTGGCTCGATTCCCGACGCACCCGGCTCCTACCAATTCATCGACCGGGACGGCCGGGTGCTCTACGTGGGGAAGGCCAAATCCCTCCGCCAGCGGCTCAATTCCTACTTCCAGGACCCCGGCGGCCTGGCTCCCCGAACGGCCCAGATGGTCCAGGCCGCCGATCACGTGGAGTGGATGGTGGTGGACTCGGAGTCCGAGGCCCTCCTGCTCGAGCACACCCTGATCAAGCAGTTCCAGCCCCGCTTCAACGTCCGGCTGAAGGACGACAAGAGCTACCCGTGGCTGGCGCTCACCGTCAACGACGACTGGCCCCGTCCGGCGGTGGTGCGGGGCCGCAAGCGCAGCGGGGTCCGGTACTTCGGGCCCTACCCCAACGTGGGAGCCATCCGGGAGACGCTCGACCTGCTGCTGCGGTCGTTCCCCGTGCGTACCTGCTCGGATACCAAGTTCCGTCGCCACGAGCGTCTGGGTCGTCCCTGCCTCCTCTTCCACATCGAACGGTGCTCAGGTCCGTGCGTGGGCGAGGTGACCCACGAGGAGTACGACCGGCTGGTGGCTGACCTCGTCTCCTTTCTGGGTGGGGACACCGGTCCCTTGGAACGGGGACTCGAGACAGCCATGCGCCAGGCCTCCCAGGCCCTCGAGTTCGAACGGGCCTCGGTCCTCCGGGACAAGTTGGAGGCGGTCCGGGCCGCCGACGCCGTCCGCCAGATGGAGCTGACCAGCCGCGAGGACCTCGACGTCTTCGGCCTCGCCGAGGACGAGCTGGAGGCCGCCGTCCAGGTCTTCCACGTCCGATCGGGAAAGGTGGTCGGCCGGCTGGCCCTCTTCGTGGACAAAGTCGAGGACCTGAGCCCGGGACAGCTCATGGAGCGGGTGCTGGTCGACGTCTACGCCGACGCCGCGTCGGGAGTGCCTCGTCAGGTCCTGGTACCCACCATGCCCGAGGACGTCGAGGCGGTCGTGGCCTACCTCACCGAGCGGCGACCCGGGCCGGTGGCCCTCCGGGTCCCACTCCGGGGGACGAAACGGTCACTGATGGAGACGGTGGAACAGAACGCCAACGAGTCGTTCATCCGGCACCGGCTGCACCGGACGTCGGACCACAACAGCCGGGCCCGGGCCCTCGAGTCGCTCCAGACGGAGCTCGGACTTCCGGAGGCGCCCCTGCGCATCGAGTGCTACGACATGAGCCACCTCCAGGGCACGGACTATGTCGGGTCGATGGTCGTCTTCGAGGACGGTCTACCGAAGAAGAGCGATTACCGGCACTTTCGGGTGGCCACCGTGGCCGGCAACGACGACTACGCGGCCATGGAGGAGGTGCTGACCCGACGGTTGACGTCGCTGCTGGACGACGACCGGATCGCCGCCGGCGGCACGACCCTCGGCACCGGGGCCGGGGCGCTCCCGGGTCGGCGGGACGGGACGGCCGACACCACCGGGGCGGCGGGGGAGAGCGGGGTGGGGGATCCGGCTCCGCCCCCGGCCCGGCGACGCTTCGCCTACCCCCCACAACTGCTCCTGGTCGACGGGGGACTGGGCCAACTGAATGTGGGCGTCCGGGTCCTCGACAAGCTGGGACTGACTGACCGGGTCCCCATCGCCTCCCTGGCCAAGAGCTTCGAGGAGGTCTACCGACCCGGACGCTCCGAGCCCTACCGGCTGTCCCGGCAGTCCGAAGGCCTGTACCTGCTCCAGCGACTTCGCGACGAGGCCCACCGGTTCGCCATCTCCTATCACCGCACCCTCCGCGGCAAACGGATGACCGTGGGGGCCCTGGACGGGGTCAATGGGCTCGGACCCAAGCGCCGCCAACGACTGATCGAGCAGTTCGGCGGCCTGGCCGCCCTGCGAAACGCATCCAAAGAC
>Ga0207933_1001979_pt1 | contig 14059 bp, 14 predicted proteins | sample NGESurdeep092012_4_FD_184488 | JGI IMG/M metagenome (GOLD analysis project Ga0207933, IMG submission 184488) | Arctic peat soil microbial communities from Barrow, Alaska - NGEE Surface sample F53-3 deep-092012 (SPAdes) | ecosystem: Environmental > Terrestrial > Soil > Wetlands > Peat ... | reverse complement strand
TGCGTAGCCGACTCCGCCAAATACATACGGAAGCCATTTGTCGAATGAGTAGCCGAGGCGGCCGGCGGCCAAGTAGGCAAGCTTCGGATTGACATGGAAGTCGAGCCCTGGACCGCCAATGTTAATGGTTGCCGTGGGACGCGTTAGTGGGACCCAACCGAAAATGCCAACAACGACGTGGTTATTGAACTGGTAATCGTAGCCGACCTGCAAACCAAAAAATGCGCCGGTCAGTTTAGGATCGACCGCGCATAGGCCGACGCAGCCGGACTGCGTAATGCTGCCATCGTGGTAGCCGCCGAAAACACCGACATAAGGGCCGGTCCAATTCATCGGCTGCGCCTGCACATATGATGGCGCTTTCACGGGCATATCGGCGGCCATGGCGATGTTGACCTGGCCGGCTATGGCGAATATCGCTCCCGTCACGACAAATAGAAACCGCATCATCTACATCCCCCACTATTTTTATGGATAAGCGTAGGAAGAACGTGCACAGGTGCCCAGCATACCACAAGTGGAACTTTGCCCGTTCGATATGCATTAGCGAAAGAAAGTCTCCGGTGTGCTCTGTCGGCAACATACCCACGCGATGAAAAGCTCCCCCGCGATGGTGATGCCTTTGCTGACGCATTTTCATGTGCGGGCCACTGGTCGATGTCCGCTTTCTGAGCGAAAGCGGACATCGCAATCGCGCCAATGACGTGTCCGATTTCTTGAGAGCAAGCCCGCTCATTCCCGCGACAGCGGGAATCGATGGGCGCGAGCCTCGGTATGTGTTGCCAGAGTTGGATCCCCGCTTTCGCGGGGATGAGCGGCTCGCCGCCGTTCACTTCACCGCGCGCTTGATGGCGTCGGCGAGATCGGTCTTTTCCCACGAGAAGCCGCCGTCTTTGTCGGGCAGTTTGTTTGTTGCCATCGCATTTAGATGCCGGTATCTCTAAGCTCACAGCATTGAGCTGGATGGGACGACTCGTCGTGAAGCGCTTATTGCTTGCAACCACTGCCCTTGCTCTAGGCGGCCATATTTTTGGCGATGATGCGCTCGCCGCACCATACAATTGGACCGGCTGCTATGTCGGCGCCAATGCAGGCGCTGGCTGGAACCGCAACCGGATTTCGGAGCCACTTAACTCCGGCGGTCAGAATTTCGCCCCGGTCGGCAGCTCATTTGATGTCAACGGGAACGGCGGCTTCATCGGCGGCGGCCAATTCGGCTGCAATTACCAATTCGATACTAACTGGATGGCCGGGCTGCAAGGCGACATGTCGTTTGGCAGCATTTCGGGGCAGGCAACCGATCCATTCTTCGGTGGCAAGAGCGGGGGTCCGCTTACGTTGCAAGCCAGGACCACGTGGCTTGCCAGCGTGCAGGGTCGCGCCGGCTATGCCTGGAACAATGTGCTGCTCTTCGGCACCGGCGGTCCGGCCTGGGCGCACACCAAATACGATGGCGGCAATCTGGAAGACTTCGGCAATCCTTCCCTACTTTGCTTCAATGGCGTATTCACCCCGTGCAACCCAACCGGCAGCGACACGCGATTGGGTTGGACGCTTGGCGCCGGTTTCGAGTGGGCATTCAACAACAACTGGACGGTGAGCTTCGTCTATAATCACTACGACTTCGGCAGCCACAGCGTCACCCTGACCGACGCCGTCAACTCGTCCACGCCTGCCAGTATCGACGTAAAGACGCAGATCGACACGGCCAAAGTCAGCCTCAACTATCGCTTCCGGGCGGGGACGCCGTAGCCGGGCCTTGCCGCAATCTTTTGCGGCCTGGCACATTGGCGTTTCGCCAGGCGAGCCAAGCTCCGCGCGTGATGCTAAAATAACAAAGATCGAGCATTGAACCGTCGGCCTGTGATCTGACGTGACCTTTGATGGTCTTGTCGAGTTTCCAGCCAGTCTTGAGCATGTAATAGATGATTGCGCGATTGTGCGACAGCGCGGTCGACACCATGGTTTTCATGCCGCGCTTGTCGAACAAGTAAACCCGGCATGGCTCGGTGATATCGAAAACGACACCCTTGTTTCGGTACCCCGGCTCGCCAATCAATATACTGCCGAGATAGCGCCCCTGCGCGAGATCGATATCGAAACGAATGAAGCCGACCAGCGTATTCGTGGCTTTCTCAAAAATACCGAGCAGCAAGCGGGATTTCTGATCGAACGATTTGATGTAAGCCACCAGATCGGCGAGTTTCATCGCCCTCGGCGGTGCGTTGAGAAAATGACTGGCCTGCGGATCCGTTAGCCAGCCGGCCCAGCGCTCGGATGCGTCATCGAGTGTCGCGGTCCGGACCTGCCACTTGCCGCAATCGACACAGAACGGCTCATATGAGTTTGTTGTTGGCGCTGACATGCAACTCTATAGCGGGAATCGATGGGCGCCAGCCTCGGTATGTGTTGCCAGAGTTGGATCCCCGCTTTCGCGGGGATGAACGGCTCGCCGCCGCTCACTTCACCGCGCGGCGGATAGCGTCGGCGAGATCGGTCTTTTCCCACGAGAAGCCGCCGTCTTTGTCGGGCGCGCGGCCGAAATGGCCGTAAGCCGCGGTGCGCCGGTAGATCGGCTTGTTCAGCTTCAAGGTGCGGCGGATATTGGTCGGCGTCAGGCGGAACAGCTCGGGCAAAATCTTCTCGAGCTTTTTCTCGTCAACCTTGCCGGTGCCATGGGTGTCGAGCAGCACCGACATCGGATCGGCGACGCCGATGGCGTAGGCCACCTGAATAGTGCAGCGCTCGGCGATGCCGGCGGCCACCACGTTCTTGGCGAGATAGCGCGCGGCATAAGCGGCCGAGCGGTCCACCTTGGTCGGGTCCTTGCCGGAGAAGGCGCCGCCGCCATGCGGCGCATAGCCGCCGTAAGTGTCGACGATGATCTTGCGGCCGGTCAGGCCGCAATCGCCGTCCGGTCCGCCGACCACGAAGTTTCCGGTCGGATTGACCAGGAAGTCCGACGGCCGTTTCGGCATCCAGCCTTTCGGCAGCGCGGATTCAACCGCGTCGCCGATCAGGTCCTTGACCATGCTTGGCGTGTAGGTTTTGCCGTTGCGGCTCTTTTCGTTGTGCTGCGTCGAGACCACGACCTTGGTGCAGCCGACCGGCTTGCCGTTGACGTATTGCACCGTCACCTGGCTCTTGGCGTCCGGCTGCAGATCGAAAATCCGGCCGGCGCGGCGCTTGTCCGAGAGCACCTTTAAAATCTTATGTGCGAAGTAGATCGGGGCCGGCATGTACGAGCCCTTCTCGTACACCTCGCTCTCGGTGCAGGCGTAACCGAACATCATGCCCTGGTCGCCGGCGCCTTCTTCCTCGCCGCCTTTTTTCTTCTTGGCGTTGACGCCCATGGCGATGTCGGGCGACTGGCCGTGCAGCAGCACCTCGACGTCGGCGCCGTGATACGAGAAGCCGTTTTGGTCGTAGCCGATATCCTTGACCACGCCGCGCGCGATTTCGGTGATCGCTTCGCGATCGACCACCGATATGCCGTTGATGGTTTTGAAAAGCTGGCCGCGGCCTTCGCCGGCGACGACAATCTTGTTGGTTGTGCACAGCGTCTCGCAGCCGAGCCGGGTGTTGATTTGGCTGTCGTCGGCGATCCCGAGCTTGATGTCCTTCTCGATGAAGGCATCCAGGATCGCGTCGGAAATCTGATCGGAGACCTTGTCCGGATGACCTTCGGAAACCGACTCGCTGGTGAACAGAAAATTGGTATGCGCCACGCTGAACTCCTCACCTAGCGCGGCGTTGCGGCCGCGTCATTGCCGGGTGTTTCTTGCAGTGGCGGCGGGAGAGGTCAAGGTGCGGGCAAAAGTGGGCAATAAACCCAAATAAACAAACCCACTAAACCCAACAAATCATTGCGCAATGGGCGCGGGCCTCATCGATCAGCTGTCGGCGATCAGTTCGACCAGCTCGACGATGCGGCGGCGTAATTTGCTGCTTTTGATCTTCATGAACGATTTGGTCAGCGACAGGCCGTCGGAGGTGGCGAGGAAGTCCGACACATAGGCCGGCGAAGGCGCCTCGCCCGTGCCGGAATGGCCAGGCATCTGCGGCGCGCCTTCGAAGAAGAATGAGATCGGGATCTGCAGGATGTTGGAAATAGCCTGCAACCGGCTGGCGCCGATGCGGTTGGTGCCTTTTTCGTACTTCTGCACCTGCTGGAAAGTAAGACCCAGCGCGTCCCCCAGCTTCTCCTGCGACATGCTCAGCATCATGCGGCGCATCCGAACGCGGCTACCGACGTGCTTATCGATCGGATTGGGGGTCTTCTTCGCCATAAAGGTCTCCTATGCGACTATCGCGCAGCGTAATGTCATGGAAGCCGACATGAATGCAATGCGCGTTCTCATAGTGGGACGTTGAATGCCTTTTACGTTGTAAATTATTCATATCTTTCAGTTATTTTCACATGACGACAGTTCCGCTGGCAGTGCTGCGACCGGGACCGGCATACCGTTATCGGGCAATTTCCGTATCACGCCGCTGACCCACGCAATCCAGAGCTGAATTGAATACAATCTAAAGACGTATTCGCCGGCGCGCGACTAATATCAAGCTTACTACCAGGAATAGAATAAAGCCGGTATCGCCGAACCGCACATAAAGCGTCGGCGCCAGCGCGCGCGGCAGCGAGGTGTCGAGCACGCCTTCGGTGCCGAGCGGCAAGGCACTGATAATGCGGCCGACCGGATCTATCACACCTGAGATTCCGGTATTGGCCGCGCGCACCAACGGCAGGCCTTCGGCGATGGCGAGCATGCGCGCCTGCTGGAAATGCTGGTAGGGCCCGGTGCTGATTCCGAACCAGCCGTCATTGGTCACATTGACCAGCCAGCCCGGCCGCTCGCCGGCAGGCACCGCCGCGCCCGGGAAAATCGCTTCGTAGCAAATCAGTGGCAGCATTTTCGGCGCACCTGGTACGTCCATGGTGCGCCGGCGATCGCCCGAAAGGAATCCGCCAACCTGATGGGTGAGTTGCTTGAGGCCTATTCGTGCAAGCAGCCCCTGCAACGGCAGATATTCACCGAACGGCACCAGATGCACTTTGTCGTAAATGCCGCGGATCGAGCCGTCAGGATCGATCACATAGACCGAGTTATAGGCGTGCGGGGTGTTGCCGCTGGCGGGTGCCGGACGCACCGCGCCGGTGATCAATTCGGTGGAGGGTTTGAGCAAATTCGTGATCTGCGCCAGCGCATCGGGCTCGCGCGTCAAGAAAAACGGAAAGGCCGATTCCGGCCAGATCAAAATCGTGGCGTCATGTACGCCGTTCGAGTTCGGGCCGGTGGTGCGGTCGGACAAGCGCATATAGCGCGCCATCACCTGCTCCTTGGCGGCGTAATTGAACTTCTCGTCCTGCTGCAGATTGGGCTGCATGATGCGCAGCTTCACGCCGCTCACATACGTCGTCGGATTTTGCCACAACCGCACCGCGCCATAACTGGCAAGACCGACCAAAATTAACAGACCGAACAGCACCACGCGGTGCGGCCGAGGCGTGTCGGCGGCATCGTCGGCAAGCACCGCGGGACTGGCGCAGATCGCGATGCAGAGGAACGTGAGGCCCCATATGCCGGTGAGCGAAACGCTTTGCGCCAGCGCCAGCGGCTCGGTGAGCGCATATCCGAAACTGTTCCAGGGAAATCCGCTGAGCAGATGACCGCGCAGCCATTCCGCGCCGGTCAGCATAGTGGCGAGCGCCAGCACGCGTTGCGGCCCACGCACCCAGATCAGCCGCGCCGCGAACAGTCCCAATGCGGGGTAGAGCGCGAGAAAGGCCGGTAGCCCCGCGACCGCGACCGGCAGCAGCCAGCCGAAGGTCTTGGCATCGACCAAAAACGCGTAGCCGATCCAGTAGAGACCAGCGACGAAATAACCAAAGCCGAAAAACCAGCCGACCAGCGCCGCGCCCATGGCGCCGCTCCAGCGCGTGGCGGCGGAGCCGTCCACCAGCCAGATCAGCAACGGAAATGTCAGAAACAAAATCGGCCACGCGTAGAACGGCGCCAGCGCCAGCGCCGATGCCACGCCGGCGATAAATGCGATCAGGATGCGCTGCCACGTCGAGGCGAGCACGACCGCGTAAGCGAGGCGGGTGAGCGTCACGGGCGCCGCGCGTTGGCCGGAGGGACGCCGCCGCCGTCTTTGTGCATCGGCGTATCGTCGACCGGCAGAGCCGGTGGCGTGGTGCCGGCCAGCACCGCATCCGGCTCACCGCGTTTGCCGGCGGCGCGCGAGCGCTCGCGCTTTTCTTTCAGCCGGGTGATGCGCACGCGCTTGATACGGCGCGGATCGGCATCGAGCACCTCAAATTCGAACAGCCCGGGTCCGGAGATCAATTCGCCACGCAGCGGCAAGCGTCCGGCGCGCGTCACCAGATAACCGCCGAGCGTATCGACCTCCTGTGCCATCTCGCCAGGATCGAAATCATTGCCGATCGAGGCGGCGACATCCTCCAGATGCGCGCGCGCGTCGGCGATGTAGGTACCATCCGGCTGGCGCACAACGTGCGGGGTCTCGTCCTCGTCGTGCTCGTCGGCGATATCGCCGACAATCTGCTCGACGATGTCCTCGATCGACACGAGGCCGTCGCTGCCGCCATATTCGTCCACCACCAGCGACAGATGGATGCGCGTGGCCTGCATGCGCGCCAAAAGGTCCATCACGCGCGACGAGGGCGGCACGAACAAAATCTCACGCACGATCTTGGCTGCCGACAGCGGCATCGCCAGATCGATGGCCTTGAGATCGAGCCCGGCCGGCAGCGGCTTCTTGCGTTTGGCGTTTTTTTCCTGGCTCACGGCGGCGCGCGCGGTCATGAAGTTAATCAGATCGCGGATGTGCACCATGCCGATCGGATCGTCGAGCGTGTCGTTATAAACCACCAGCCGCGAATGCGCCGCGCCCTCGAACATGCGTACCAGCTCGCCCAATTTGATATCCTGCTGCACGGCGATGATGTCGGCGCGGGGGATCATCACATCTCCCACCCGGCGCTCGCGCAGGCCCAGAATATTCTTGAGCATGCGGCTTTCTTCCGGCGAGAAGCCGGATTCACCGGGCGTCATGGCGTCGAGCACGTCGCGGAAATCGGCGCGCGAGCTCGGCTTCCAGCCAAACAGCGCGCGGAATACGCGCGTGACCCAGCCTTCACCGCCTTCGCGCGGCGGTGTCACCGGCACCGGCAGATGGCGCGGCTCGAACGAGCCGGGGTCGATGGAATGAGTTGGGTCGCTGTCGGGCATAATTTGCAGACTTGGCTTTTTGTTATGGCGTTCGGTCCAGGAAATCAGGCGTCGCTGGCAACATCGTGCGCGCGATAGGGGTCGGGCAACTGCAGGTGCGTCATGATTCGGCTTTCCAGCGCTTCCATCTCGTCGGCTTCGGAATCAACTTGGTGATCGTAACCGATGAGGTGAAGAAAACCATGCACCGTGAGATGGGCGAGATGATGAAGAAAAATCCGGTCTTCATCGGCGCATTCACGCGCGAGCGTCTCATAGGACAACACGATATCGCCGAAGAATTTCGCAGCCACGCTGGTCTGCGTGACCGCCGCCGGAAACGACAGCACATTGGTCGGTGCGTCGATGCCGCGCCACTGGCGGTTCAAGGCGCGAATCGAGGAGTCGTCGGTGAGCAGAATAGCCACTTCGCCGCCCGTCGTTGAGAGCGCTTGCGCGGCCGCGACAAGGGCATGCCGCACGGTCTGGCCGGCTTCGGGCTGCGCGTCCCAGAGCGGCGATTGAATCTGTATATCGATCGACGGCGCGCCTGCGCGCCGGCCCGGCGCGATGGTCATTTCTTGCCCTCGCGCGTGGCGGCCTTGCGGTCATAGGCCTCCACGATACGGCCCACCAACTCATGGCGGATGACGTCCTGTGCGCTGAAGGCGACGTGACCAATGCCCTCGATGCCGTCGAGCAACTTGACGGCTTCGGCGAGGCCCGAGGTTTGCCCGCTCGGCAGATCGACTTGGCTCGGATCGCCGGTGACGATCATGCGGCTGTTCTCGCCAAGCCGCGTGAGGAACATCTTCATCTGCATCGAGGTGGTGTTTTGCGCCTCGTCGAGAATGACGCATGCGTTCGAGAGCGTGCGCCCGCGCATGAACGCCAAAGGCGCGATTTCGATCTCGCCGCCCTGTAGCGCGCGCTCGACGATGCGGGCGTCCATCAGGTCGTAAAGCGCGTCGTAGATCGGGCGCAAATAAGGATCGACTTTCTCGCGCATGTCGCCCGGCAAGAAACCGAGCCGTTCGCCGGCTTCCACTGCCGGCCGCGACAGAATGATGCGGTCGACTTCCTTGCGTTCGAACATCTGGATCGCTTGCGCGACCGCGAGCCAGGTCTTGCCGGTGCCGGCAGGGCCGGTGCCGAACACGAGATTATGGCGCTTGAGCGCGCGGATATAGGCGTCCTGCGCCAGTGTGCGCGCCCGCACCGGCCGTTTGCGCAAATTTATTTCCTCGAAGGCCGCCCGCGCATTTGCCGGGTCGAAGTCGAATAACGAGCCTTGCGCGATCGCCTGGCGGATGGCGCCCTCGACGTCGCCTTGGCTCAGCTCATGGCCGCGCTTGATGTGTTCGTACAGTCCTTCCAGCACGCGGCGCGCCTGCTCGCAGCCGCCGCGCGAACCGTCGATGGTGACCTGATTGCCGCGCTGCTCCGCGACCACGCCAAGCCGCCGCTCGATCAGCGCGAGGTTCTGGCCATATTGTCCAAAAAGTATCGAGGCGAGCCTGTTATCCTCGAAAGCGAGCAAGGTCTGCGTGGTGGCAGTTTCCTCGGACGTGGCGGCGGGCGGGATCGGCGGATCCGGTGTGCGCAAGGTGAACTAGGCTCCTGCTGCGGCGAGCGCTGGGGTGAACGACCGTTCGGTAAGTTCTCCGAACAGCGTGTTGGTTCCGGTGTCGTTAATAGTGACGCTCACCAGCGAACCAATGAGCGCGCGCGGCGCCATCACCTGCACCGACTGCAGATATGGCGAGCGGCCGACCAGTTGCCCAGGGAGCTTGCCCGGTTTTTCCAGCAAGACGTCGATCGTCTGACCGATGAATTTCGCATTGAAAGCGCGCCAATGGCGCGTGATGACGGCCTGCAGCCGTTGCAGGCGCGCGGATTTCTCCGCCTCGGGCACTTGGTCGTCCATATCGGCGGCCGGCGTGCCGGGGCGTGACGAATACATAAAAGAGTACGCGGTGGCGAAGCCGACTTCCTCCACGAGACTGAGCGTGTCGCGGAAATCCGCCTCGGACTCGCCCGGAAAGCCGACAATGAAATCGGAGGTGAGCGCGAGATCGGCGCGCGCTGTGCGCAGCCGTGCGACCACGTCGAGATAATCCTGCCGGGTATGCTTGCGATTCATCGCCGCCAGCATGCGGTCGGAGCCGGACTGAACCGGCAGATGCACGTAAGGCATCAGCGCCGGCAGATTGCCATGCGCGGCGATCAGATCGTCACGCATGTCGCGCGGATGGCTGGTCATGTAGCGCAGCCGCAGGATGCCGGGCACGCCGCTCAGGCGGCACAGCAATGCGCCGAGCCCCGCCGGCTGATCGTCTTCGCCTTGGCCGTGATAGGCGTTCACGTTCTGCCCGATCAGCGTTACATCGCGCACGCCGGCCGCGGCCAGGCGCTCAACCTCAGCGACGATCTGCTCTACCGGGCGCGAGACTTCGGCGCCGCGCGTATAGGGCACTACGCAGAAGGTACAGAATTTGTCGCAGCCTTCCTGCACGGTGACAAAAGCAGAGATGCCGCGTCTGGCAATCGCTTCGGGCCGTGGCGCCGCCAGCACGCCGAATTTGTCTTCGGCGGGGAATTCGGTATCGACGATTTTATCTGACTCGCGCAGCCGCGCGATCATCTGCGGCAGCCGATGATAATTCTGCGAGCCGACAACGATGTCCACCGCGCTCGCGCGTCGGGTGATTTCCGCGCCCTCGGCCTGCGCCACGCAGCCGGCAACCGCGATCAGCATTTTGCGGCCATCAAGCGCGGCGGCTTCCTTGAATTCGCGCACGCGGCCGATTTCTGAATAGAGTTTGTCGACCGCCTTCTCGCGGATATTGCAGGTGTTGAGGATGACGAGATCGGCGTCGGCGATCTGATCGGTTTCGCTGAAACCGGCCGGCGCCAAGGTGTCCGCCATACGATGCGAATCGTAGACGTTCATCTGGCAGCCGAAGGACTTGACGTGGACTTTGCGCGTTCTGCTCATGCCGCTCGCGTTCGAACCGATGACCCAATCTAACCTGCCGGGACCCGATTTGTCCCCCTCACTCATGTCTTTGATTCCATGATGCTTTTAAGACGTGGCGGCATGCGCGGGCCTGGGCCGGCCGCGCAGCGTGGCGGCATTGAGCGCCCGCACGTCGCTTTCGAGCCGCTTGGCCATTGTCTTGCGGTCGCATGTTGCGTCGGCCGTGAACGGCTCGCCGTAGCTGACCACTGCATCGACCGCGCCGCGCGCGCAAAAATTCTTGAAGTGCGGCATGAAATCGAGATCGCCATACCAGGCGACCAGCGGGCGGTTCTGGCGTCCCATGGCCATGCCCTGCTGCCCGGTATATCCGATCGACATCGGCTGGATCGTGATGGCGCCCCCGCCATGGGCGATGGATTCTTCCACCGCGCCGATCAAGGAGGAGCGGAACGGCAGCACACGGTTGCCATCGCTCGATGTGCCTTCCGCGAACAGCACCACCGAAACGCCCGAGTTCAGCCGCGTGACCATCTCGCCGACAGCCTGACCGGTGCGATGGCGGCGCGTGCGATCGACGAACACCGTGCGTTGCAGCCGCGCGGCAACGCCGACCAGCGGCCAGTTGGCGACCTCGCTCTTGGCGACGAAGGCCACCGGCGCGAAGGTGCCGATCACCAGGATGTCGGCCCAGGAAACGTGATTGCACACGAACAGCACGGCGCGGTCACGCATCGGAGCGCCAACCACGCGGATGCGGATGCGCAGCATGGTGCACAACACGCGGTAATATCGGGTGGCAATGAAGCCCCAGCCCGGCAGATTCAATTTTTCGAGCAGCCACTGTGCGGCGATCAGCAGCGGCGTCATGGTGAAAAAAACCACCGCGATCAGAAGACTGCGCAGCATTAATTCGCCTTATCGTCTTTGAGCGGCACGGCGTAGAGTTCGAGCCGGTGATCGATCAGTTTGTATCCGAGCTTGCGCGCGACTTCGGCCTGCAGGCGCTCGATTTCTTCCGACTGGAATTCCAACACGTCGCCATTACGCAGATTAATCAGATGGTCGTGGTGCGCCTCCGGCGCCGTCTCGTAGCGCGCGCGGCCCTCGCGGAAATCGTGCTTTTCGATGATGCCGGCATCCTCGAACAAGCGCACGGTGCGATAGACGGTGGAAATGGAAATGCGGTCGTCGACCTTGATGCAGCGCCGGTATAATTCCTCGACGTCCGGATGATCGTCGGCTGTTGCCAGCACGCGCGCGATGGTGCGGCGCTGCTCGGTCATCCGCATGCCCTTGGCGGCGCAAAGTGCTTCGATATTGCGCTTTTCGGGGGCGTTTTTTCCAACAGTGGCCACGATGTCTCTCCCGCTGCCGCCCTATAGCATAACTCAAACCAGGCATAACTCAGACCAGGTCTCGGCGCAGCACCAGCGCGGCAGCGGCGTTGCCCCCGGCGCCCGGGTAATAATTGGGGCGGCGGGATATTTCATGAAAACCGGCGCGGTCATAAAGGCGGATAGCCGGCGCGTTATGTTCATCGACTTCCAGAAATATGGCGCGCGCGCCCAGACCGGCGAGCCGCCGCATATGCAGATTGAGCAGGCTGCGCGCCAGCCCGCGTCCGCGCCGCGCATTGGCGACCGCGACCGAGAGGATTTCCGCCTCGTCCTCCACCAGCCGCGACAAGATGAAGCCGGCCATCGTTGAACCGTTGATGGCGCGGTGGGCCATGACATGACGGTCGGTCATCAAGGTCTCGACTTCCTGCTCGCTCCAGCCGCGCGCGAACGAAACACCGTGCAGCGCGGCGATGGCCGCGGCGTCGCGCCCGCTCGCCTCCGAGAGGACGGGTTTGCCAGCGAACATGTTGGAAAGCATGCTCAGCATCATCACCGTCTTGCCAGGCTTGCAGCATTCTGCGGCTGCGCATCGGGCGCGCGCAGATAAAGCGGCTTGGGAACCGAGCCGGTGTCAGCCGCGGCGGCGCCCAAACGCGCCACCCAATCGATGTCGGGTGCGCGGCGTGAATCAACCAAGCTGGGCGCGCGTTCTCCGGAGGGCCAGGCCGATGCGATAATTCCTGCCGCGGTGCCGATAAGCCGCGGCGCGCCGGTCGCCGAAACACGCAGCGCGTCACGCAACGGCGCCAACCGCGGTGCCACGATAGTGCGGCCGCCTGGTCCGAACACTTGCAGATAGACGTGATCGTGGCGCGCATCGATTGCCACCACCACCGGCAGCGTATCGTCGGCGGCGATCAAAGGCGCGGCATAGGCGGCGAGCGTCGATAGGCCGATTGCCGGTTTGCCGGCAGCAAGTGCAATGCCGCGTGCGGCGGATATGCCGACGCGCAATCCGGTGAAACTGCCGGGCCCGGTGGTGACCGCGATGCGATCGAGCGCGGAAAATCCGATCAGAGCCATGTCCATGACGCGCGCGATCAGCGGGATCAGCGCTTCGGCATGACCGCGCACCATCGGCAACGATTCGTGCGCGATGATCTCGCCGCGCTCGGTGTCGAGCACGGCGGCCGAGCAGGCTTCAAGCGCTGTATCGATGGCAAGGACACGCATGGTGCGGCAATTCTAGCACCGTTTGCCGCGCCGTTAGCGGCTAAACCGGCCGCACTTCAGTGATGTCGGGCACGAAATGCTTGAGCAAATTCTGGATGCCGTGCTGTAGCGTGGCGGTCGAGGACGGGCAGCCCGAGCAGGCGCCCTTCATGGTGAGATAGACGACGCCTTCCTTGTAGCCCTTGAAGGTGATGTCGCCGCCGTCGCCGGCCACCGCCGGACGCACGCGCGTCTCGATCAGGTCCTTGATGGTGGCGACCGTGTCGGCGTCCTTGGCGTCGAAGAATTCGTCGGCTTCCGCCGCTTCGCCGCCTTCGGCGAGGAGCGGCGTGCCGCCCATGTAATGCTCCATGATGGCGCCCAAGATCGCCGGCTTGATCTGCTGCCACTCGCCGCCGCTTTTGGTGATGGAGATGAAGTCGGAGCCGTAGAACACGCCGCCCACGTTCGGAATGTCGAATAGCCGCGCGGCCAGCGGCGATTGCGCGGCGGCGGTCTTGTCGGGCATGTCGAGCGTGCCGGTATCGAGCACCGGCCGGCCCGGCAGGAATTTCAGCGTCGCCGGGTTGGGCGTGGTTTCGGTCTGGATGAACATTTCAGGTCTCCTACCTCATACGGGTTCAAGGCCCGTGGGCTGAAGGAACTATACAGGATAAATGGCGATTGCGGGGGGCAAGGTCAACCGGCGCCAAAAGCCCTACGAACTGGCGTCGATATCCTCATCGCTCAGCTGGCCGGGCACGATCGCCACGGGGATCGGAAACGTGCCGGCGCTCTTGGCCAGGTGCGAGACCAGCGGTCCGGGGCCTTCATTCGAGGTGCCGGCAGCCAGTACCAAAATGCCGATGTCGGTATCCTCTTCGATCAGTTTGACGATCTCCTCGGTCGGTTCGCCTTCGCGGATCACGCGGTCCGGGATGATATTGGCGATATCCTTGATGCGCGCCGCGTATTTGTCGAACGCCTTATTGGCCGCTTCCAAGGCCTCGGCCTTCATGATGTCGGCGACGCCCATCCATTGCTGATTGCGTTCGCCGGTGTCGATCATGCGCAACATCACGAGCTGCGACTTGGTGCGACCGGCGCGCTTGGACGCCCAATAAACCGCGCGGTCGCATTCCCCGGTATCATCAATGACGACCAGATATTTGCGCTTGTGGCCTTCTTCGTAGCTGCGCCGCTTGGTGCTCATTCCCGAATGGTGGCATGGCGCGCGGCGCCACGACAAGCGGCTCCAAAGGCCCATATTGCGGTGCGCAAGTTTTATT
>Ga0207933_1001978_pt1 | contig 14064 bp, 11 predicted proteins | sample NGESurdeep092012_4_FD_184488 | JGI IMG/M metagenome (GOLD analysis project Ga0207933, IMG submission 184488) | Arctic peat soil microbial communities from Barrow, Alaska - NGEE Surface sample F53-3 deep-092012 (SPAdes) | ecosystem: Environmental > Terrestrial > Soil > Wetlands > Peat ... | reverse complement strand
GCCTCCCGCTGGACCATCTTCCGCCGCATCGTCCTCCCGCTCTCCCGCTCCGGCTTCCTCACCGCCGCCGTCCTCACCTTCGCCCACACCGTCGGCGAGTTCGGCGTCGTCCTCATGATCGGCGGCGACATCCCCGGCCTCACCCGCACTCTCTCCATCTCCATCTTCGACCAGGTCCAGGAGCTCAACTACCGCGCCGCCGACTCGACCGCCCTCCTGCTCATCGCCATCTCCTTCGCCGCCCTCCTCGTCACCTACTGGCGCAGCTTCCCCCGGGAGACCGGCCTTGTCTAACTTCAACCCTGACTCCCATCTCCAATCGCAGCCCGACTCCACAATCAGCACCATGCCTGTATCCACACCGGACCACGAATCCACCACACTCCATCCACACCACAAACTAGGTCTTCGCGCCCAGATCGGAGCCCTCACCCTCAACCTCGACCTGACCCTAACTGCCCCTTGGACAGTCATTTACGGCCCTTCCGGAAGCGGCAAAACCACCATTCTCCGCGCCCTAGCCGGCCTCCTCCACAATTCCGCCGAAATCCGCCTCACCCGCCAAAATTTAAGCGGAAATCCACAGGACCTGACCACTCTCCCGCCCCGCGAGCGCCAAATCGCCTATGCCCCCCAGCAACCCTCACTCTTCCCACACCTTACCGTCGCCGCCAACGTCGCCTTCTCACAACAATCCGGCAACAAATCAACATCTTCCCAACAGGACATCCACAGCCTCTTCCACCTCGAAGACCTCGCCCACCGCTTTCCCCGCAATCTCTCCGGTGGCGAACAGCAACGCGTCAATCTAGCCCGCGCTTTTGCCGTTCCGAATCAACAACTTATGCTCCTCGACGAGCCCTTCACCGGCATCGGCCGCGCCCTCCGCGACGATCTCCTCCCCTCCATGCGCCGCTGGACCACCCTCCACAAAATTCCCGTCCTCTCCGTCACCCACGACGTCGAAGAGGCCCTTCTGCTCGACGCGGACGTCATCCGCCTCGAAGAAGGCCAGATTCTCGCCCAAGGCCCCGCCCCCCAGGTCCTCGCCGTCGAGCGCGCCCGCATCCTCAACGCTCTCCGCTAACTTCGCCATTCACCCGGGGGCGCGTATGATTGCGCTTTCCAGGGCCACCCCTCAAATCCCATCGATACCGGAGGCGACATCCCATGCGCCGAATCCAGGTTTCACGATACTTTGGGCCCATTTCTCTCGCGATATTTCTCCTGACCGCCGTCAGCGCTCGGCAGGTGCACGCACAAGCGCCCGCCGCCGGCACCACGGTTGCCGTCAAAATGATCGACACCGTAAACTCCACCAGCGATCCCGCCGGCAAGCATTACCGTGCCTCCGTCAACAAGGCGGTCGACGCCGGCAACGGCGTCTCGATCCCGCAGGGCGCCTCCGCCACCGTCACGCTGACCAGCAGCGGTTCCGGCTACACCGCGCAGCTCTCGTCCATCACCATCAACGGCCATGCGGTCGCAGTCGCCAGCAACTCCGCCTCCGTGTCGGCTGCCGCGCCATCCGCCCAGGCGAAGGCCGCGAGCGCAGTCGGTTCCATGCTCGGAGGTTTCGGCCATCACGTCAGCGCGCCCGCCAGCGTCGCCGCCGCTGCACCGGCCAGCATGTCTTCGTGCCCACAGGCGCCACGCTGACCTTCGTGCTCGGCCAGCCGCCGGCGTCGGGTCCCGCCGCACCGCCTGCCGTTGCGACATCAGTCGCTCCCACTCCGCAACCCGCGCAGCCCTCTGCAGCGCCGGTAGCCACTGCGGGACAAAATTGGTGGATGTGCCAGTACAAGGATGTGAAAGATCGCTCCAAACCGGAGCTTGGGAACCTTAGGTATTACGCTCTCTTACCTTCAAGCGCGGCGGTTTCCGGTGGGCTGCATGGGATGAATGCCAACTTCAACGCCTATGTGCGGCAGAACTACAAGATGAACGACATAGGGAACGCAGGGAACGGCTATTGCGACAGATTCTCCAACGACGCCGCAGGCCGGGAGTACAGCATGAATCTGCTGCTGAAAGAGTGGACGTCGAGTAACGATGAGCCGATTCACGTCAACTGGACCGATACGCCCGCCGAGGCCGTGATCCACCCTAGTCCCGGCCTCACTGCCGGCTGCCCCACGTCTCGCTCTTGGGACCTGGGTTTCCAGGATGCCCGATTCACCTACGCTTTACCCCACCAGCACCGGCTCCTGCTCCAGCGTCACCCCGAACTTCGCCTTCACCCCTTCCACAATCCGCCTCTGCAATCTCTCCACATCGGCCGCCGTCGCGCCTCCGCGGTTAATCAGCGCCAGCGTATGTCGCGACGAGATTCCCACCGCTCCATCCACGAACCCCTTCTTGAAACCTGCCCGCTCGATCAACCACGCCGCCGACAACTTCACTGCACCCTCACCTCCAGGCCAATGAGGAACGTCCCCTTCGGCCACGCCCCCCGCCGCCGCAACCTCGCCCAGCCGCCCCGCAGGAACCACCGGGTTCTTGAAAAACGATCCCGCACTCCGGCAGTCCGGATCACCCTCTACAATGAGCATCCCCTTGGCGCGCCTTATTTCGCGGACAGCGGACGCAACATCCACCAAATCAATATCTTTCTCGCCACCAGCAAAGTATCGCTTCAAGTCGGCATAAGTAACCTTAGCCGCCCCATCGGGGTGTAACCGAAAGCGCACGCCCAGAACAACATACCGGCCGCGCTCCGTCGTATTGAAGAGGCTCTGTCGATAGCGGAACCCGCACTCCTCATTCAGTAACTCGCGGAACGAACCCGTACCCCGATCGAGAACTCTCACCGAGACGATCGTCTCGGCGACCTCCTGCCCATAAGCCCCCACATTTTGCACAGGCGTTCCACCCACGCTACCCGGGATGCCGGCCAGGCACTCCACGCCCCCGCACCCGGCCTCCACAGCTCTGGTCACAAATCCGTCCCATGACTCGCCCGCACCCACATCGAAGACGCAGCCCTCTCGCCGGACACCATGAATCTTCATCAACAGAACAAGGCCGTCAAACCCCTCGTCCCTGACCAGCAGATTGCTTCCACCGCCCATAACAAACAGCGGCAGCCCGCGGCCGGCAGCCCACTCAACAGCCTCAGCCACCTGGTCCTCATCCTCGGCGACCGCAAAAAATCGGGCCGGCCCGCCAATCCCCAAGGTCGTGTATTCGGCCAGAGAAACATCTTCACGAATCGTCACGGCTTGAGATTACAACAGAGGGGGACGGGTCAGCCGCAGGGAAGCTCAACACGAAACATCGTCTGGAATCCAGGTGGCAGATCGTCGCTATGAACACTGACGTTTCCGCCGTTCTTCTCGACGAGCTCCCGCGTAACCCACAGGCCGATGCCCGTCCCCACATCGCCCTTCGTCGTAAAAAACGGATCGAAGATGCGCGCCGTGTTGTCCGGAGCGATGCCGACGCCGTTGTCGCGAACCTCAATGACGGCGAAGCCCTCCTTCGCCGATACATCGACCTCGACAAGGCCCGTATCGCCCGTCAGCGCATCGCACGCATTCGAGACCAGGTTGGTAAGAATCTGGCGCAGGTCGTCCGCCGGCACAACAACGCAGTGATCAGGATTATGAAGCAGCCGAATCTCGCCGCCACGCGAGTCGCATCGCGGTTGGAACATCGCAAGGACGCTCTCCACGACCGGAGCCGTATGGACAGGACCGTTCGAGGAACGCGGACGCGCAAAGGTAAGCGTATGGCGCGCGATGCTCGCCAGCCTGCCGAGCTCCTCCTCCGCTCTGGTCAGATAGTCCTTCGTCTCCTTAGCAAGCGTGTCGTCGGTCGAAGAAAGATAAAGAAGATTCATGACCGCTTCCAGCGGATTGTTCATCTCATGAGCAATCGTCGCGGAGAGCCGGCCGATCGCGGCGAGCTTCTCCGACCGGATCAACGCGATCTCGGCATTCTTTCTGTCCGTGATGTCGATCGTGACTCCACGCCAGATTTTCTTATCCGAACGGGAGAGCGTCCCTCGGCTCTCCAGCCAGTGCACTTCGCCGTTAGGCCAGCAGCTGCGGAACTGAAGCTGAAATGGACTTCCGGTACTGAAGGCGTGCGCGAAGATGTTCTCGACCGCTGCGCGATCGTCTTCCATAACCAACTCGATCGGTACACCCGCCATGAACGGATCATCGAAGGGGCGGCCGAAGATCTCGGCGCCGCCCTCCGCCCAACGCATCTGCTGACTGTTGATGTCGAACGTCCAGGCGACCGAGCCGCTGGCCTGTTGCGCTTCGATCAGGGCATCCGTCTGTCCCTGAAGCGAGGTCAGAGCGACTCTGAGTTTGTTATCGATCACATACTGCCGCTGGAAAAAGAAGGTGATCAACAGGCCCACCGCCAGGATCGCGGCGGTCTGGCTCAGTTCACGGGCGCCGGGGGCCAGCAGGTGGCCGGGAAGGGCTACCTCGTAGTTGAAGAACAGTGCTGTCCAGATGGCGGCGGTGAGACCGGGGCCAAGACCGCTGACGATGGTGATGAGCGCGACCGCGGCCAGGCTGAGAGCAAGCGGCGTACTGTGCAGAGCATGCGTCCGGAAGCTAAGGATGATGAAGAGGCACGGAAGGACTATCGCGGCAATATAGCCCAGCGTCTGCTTCAGAGCGTGAAAGGGTGGAGCGAGTCGCCGGGTGCAAATTGCGGCTTCACGATCCTCCTTGTTAGAGCATTTTCAGGCAGCGGGTCGCCGTGCGGCGAGGAATTAACCTGCGAGTAGCCTCTTCACGATATCGCACATCGCCTGAAGACTTCATGAACGAAGACCGTGCATAAATCGCGATTCACACCGCACAGTTATGGAATTTCTGATGCCAGACGCTCGGGTACCCCCCTCCCCCTGTTTTTGCGCAAAGTATTCGGAACATAAGACTTAGGTACGGACCTAGATACTTTACTAACCTCACCAACAGTCTTAAACGCGAACGCCCGGCGCATGGCCGGACGATGTCTTCCCTGCTTTTATTCTACTAGCCGTGTCAAGGGGTGTTGCGGGTTCCTGAGCGTGCCGCAGTAAGTAGGCCCGGCACGCTTATGGCTGGGGCGAGAAAGGCAATTCAGTCGCATCTTCCTCTTCGCGTGCAAAGAAATGCATGTTTCGCCGGATGAATTCCGGGCGATGAGGATAAGTAATTTGGTCCACTCATTTTTATTCTTCGAACGACCTGGATTTTGTTCCTCAAGTGGGTCGGTAAGCGACGAATTGCTGTAGGAAAAGCTTTCTTACGTGAGCAGGAATGTCCTTAAGGGGGAAATTCAATGAAGCACCGGCTGTTTGCAGCAAGCATGATGATTCTTTTTCTGGATACAGTGAGTAGCGCGTTCGCCGATTCCGTGACCCTCAACACCAATGCAAGTCAACTCGCTACGGCCGTTACCGCCGGCAACACGGGCGTCACGATCACGGGCGCGACATTGCAGGGCCAAAGCGACGGTTCCGGAGTGGCCTCGACGGGCACTTTCACCAATATCTATGGCCTGGGCTCCGGCATTGTAATGAGCACCGGAAATGCGGCGGACTATGGCACAGGTCCAAACACCGATTCGGAGCACACCTACGCGTACCTCACCGATGCGACATCCGCGCAGAATGTCCTGCTCAATCCTCTCACTAATGGCTTCTCCGATCATCACGATGTGACCGAGCTCGACCTGAACTTTACGGTCGATCCCGACGTGAGCCAGATATTCTTCAACGTGGCATTCGGTTCCGAGGAGTACCCGGTCTATGTCGGCACTCAGTTCGTGGATGCCTTCGGGCTCTATCTGAACGGGGTGAACATCGCCGACGTGAACGGCCAGCCGGTCAATATCAACCACAGCTGCTTCGAGTCTTTTGTAGGCACCGAATTGAACGGCGTGCTGGCTTGCAACAACAACCCGGTGAATACGTTCAGCGGAGATGTGGTGGCAGGAACCAACACGTTGACCTTCATCATCGCCGATACGAGCGACTCGAATTTGGACACCACCGCCTATCTCGGGGCACTCGGCCACTCAGAACATCAGCGCGACCCCGGAGCCCGGTTCTCTTGCGCTGTTGGGCACGGGCTTTTTGGGATTGGCGGCCATTGCACGCCGGCGCTTCTTCGCCTGAAGCAACTCACAACTGCGCGATGGGCATGTCGATGTGGAAATCGACATGCTCGCTCGCGGCCTGCGTGCCTTCCAGCGGCCCTTCGCATAGCACGATTGTCCTCGATTGGAGCCACGGCATAGGCATGCGGCAACTGTCGAGATCGGGTTATCTTTTCCTGCTATTCGACTAACGGACGGCCAGTTGCACGGCGACTTCGGTGTCTTTGGGGAACGAGACCTGGTTTCCGCGAGTGAGAAAGCGGAAGTAGATCGATTTGCCAAAGCCGTACGCACCAAAGCCTGTCGCCATGGCCTGGCTATGGACCGTGAAGGCCAGAACGCGCGCGATGAGGCCGAATCGTTGGAGGCGACGGTCATCTTTCCGGTATTGCCGCCGCCGCCAAAGCCGCGACGATCATCATCGTTGTCATGACCGCCCAGCGCCGTGGCCGCCAGCAGGAGTGGAGCGATAAAGCGATTCTTGTCGGGGTTGGCCTTGACGTTGCCCTCGTCGTCCACCGTGATGTTCTGACCAGCGACGCCTTCGGCTGCCTTGACGGTGCCATAGGCCTGCTGGAGTTGCTGGCCGGGGACTTCGACGCCCCGGAAAGCGAAGCGAAGCTGGCCATTGCGGCCAAAGCTGCGGGCGGCGCGGCTCTGCGTGACGATGCCATGAAGCTCTGCACCCTCGGCGAGGACCAGCTTATCGTTCGCGTCGAGAACCGGCTTGGTGACGATGGCGTTAACCTCGTCGTTCTTTCTGGCGTTGCGGGAGTCCAGCGTTTCGGTGAGCCGCGCCATGACCGTGATGCCGTCGAGCGAGGTGGACGCTGAGAGCAGCACGGGCGATTGTGCAGGGAGTGCGATGGAAGCGGGGCCATCGAGATCGGCGATGAACTGCGTTCCCGCCCAGATGCGCTGCGGATGATAAGGCAACTGGCTGTAGAACAGGCGGAGCGCGCGGTCCTTTTTGCCGGGGCTGAAGAGCTCGTCGCGCGTGGATTGGATGCGGTCGTCGACGATCTTCCTCACCCGCTCTTTGAGCGAAGGACGCTGGCTGGCGGCGACAAAGCGTACCAGCTGTGTGTCGCGCATCAGCACGTGGGAGCTGAAGTTGAAGCGCGTGGGAACACCGGGAATATGGAGGCTGGTGAAGTCGACGACGGGTTGATGGAGCGGGGTCACGTCGCCGTTGAGCAAAGCCTGCGCCCGCTCCTTCCCGGGCACGGGAGCATAAGCGATCACGACTCCGTGTGCGATGGCGCCCTTCGGCAATACAAGACGATCGACGACATAGATAGGTTCGGTGAGCACGCCTTCGACAGGTACACCGATGCGCAGACGCACGGTGCGCGAGGTGCGGATATGGAGCGGAACGCCGGCCGCGATTGTGAGGGACTGCGTCGAAAGCGTGGGTAGTTGGGCCGGTTGTTGCGCAGGCGAAGCGGCCGCCACAACTGCTAGAACGGCGAGGACCTGCAACTTCATCGTGGATCACCTGGGGAGGATGGCGCGCTCAAAAAGGGCCGCCGAACGGCAGCCCCTTCCGTTATTACAAGTTTGACTCATATTTCTCCGGCAGGCGAGCGGCGCTCGCGAGTTCGGCGGCGTCGGGAGTGTGGATGTACTCAGGATGCCGGTCTTTGCCGAGCAGCATCGCTCGCGTGGGCCAGGTCGTAGCGATCGAGGTTCATGACCTTGTTCCAGGCTGCCACGAAATCCTTTACGAACTTCTCCTTCGCGTCGTTGGAGCCGTAGACCTCCGCAATCGCTCGCAGCTGAGAGTTGCCGCCGAAGATCAGGTCGACACGGGTGCCAGTCCATTTGAGTTCACCGGTAGAGCGGTCGAAGCCTTCAAACGCACCTTGAGCGGTAGAAGAGGCCTTCCACTCCGTGCGCATGTCGAGCAGGTTGACGAAAAAGTCGTTCGTCAGCGTCTCGGGCTGCGTAGTGAAGACGCCGTCCTTGGACTGGCGGAAGTTGGCTCCGAGGACGCGCAGGCCACCGACGAGGACCGTCATCTCGGGCGCCGTCAGCGTGAGCAGCTGCGCGCGGTCGACCAGCAGCTCTTCCGCCGGGATGGTGTGGCCCAGGCGGAGATAGTTGCGGAAGCCGTCCGCGGTTTGCTCGAGCGGAGCGAAGGAGGCGACGTCGGTCTGCTCCTGCGAAGCATCGGTCCGGCCGGGACTGAACGGGACCTTCACGTTGTGGCCGGCCTTCTTCGCAGCCGCTTCAACAGCAGCGCAGCCGCCGAGAACGATAAGGTCGGCGAGCGAGACCTTTTTGTCGCCGGGCTTGTCTCCGTTTTGCGCGGCGTTGAAGTCCTTCTGGATCTTCTCGAAAATGGGGAGGATCTTGGCGAGGTCGGCAGGCTGATTCACCTCCCAGCTCTTTTGTGGCTCGAGGCGGAGGCGCGCGCCGTTGGCTCCGCCGCGCTTGTCCGACCCGCGGAAGGAGCATGCCGAGGCCCAGGCCGTGGAGACCAGTTGCGAGATGGACAGACCGGAGGCGAGAAGCTTGGCCTTGAGTGCAGCGATCTCCGGCTCGGCGATGAGCTCGTGATCGACGGCGGGGACGGGGTCCTGCCAGAGCATCTGCTCCTTGGGCACAAGCGGGCCGAGGTAGCGGACGATGGGGCCCATGTCGCGGTGGGTGAGCTTGTACCAGGCGCGCGCAAAGGCGTCGGTGAGCTGGTCGGGGTTGGCGAGGAAGCGCCGGCCGATGGGCTCGTAGATGGGGTCGTAGCGCAGAGAGAGGTCGGTGGTGAGCATGACCGGAGGGTGGCGCTTGGACGGATCGTGCGCGTCGACAACGGTGCCTGAGGCGGACACATCTTTGGGAATCCACTGTTGCGCGCCGGCGGGGCTTTTGGTCAGCTGCCACTCGCTGCCGAAGAGGATTTCGAGATAGCCGTTGTCCCACTTGGTGGGCGTGGTGGTCCATGCGCCTTCGAGACCGCTGGCGATGGTGTCGCCCCCCTTGCCGGTGCCGAAGGAGTTCTTCCAGCCAAGGCCTTGCTGTTCAAGCGGCGCACCTTCAGGCTCAGGGCCGACGTACTTGTTGGGATCGGCAGCGCCGTGGGTCTTGCCGAAGGCGTGTCCGCCGGCGATGAGCGCGAAGGTCTCCTCGTCATCCATGGCCATGCGAGCGAAGGTGACGCGGATATCGTGCGCGGCGGCGAGCGGGTCAGGGTTGCCGTCGGGGCCTTCCGGATTGACGTAGATGAGGCCCATCTGCGTGGCGGCGAAAGGAGCATTGAGGTCGCGCTTGCCCTGATGACGATCGCTGCCGAGCCACTTGCCCTCCGGTCCCCAGAAGATGTCCTCCTGTGGCACCCACACATCGGCGCGCCCGCCGCCAAAGCCGAAGGGCTTGAGGCCCATCGAATCGAGCGCGACGTTGCCGGCAAGGATCAGGAGATCGGCCCAGGAGATCTTTTTGCCATACTTCTGCTTGACGGGCCAGAGAAGGCGGCGCGCCTTGTCGAGCGAGACGTTGTCGGGCCAGCTATTGAGCGGAGCAAAACGCTGCGTGCCCATGCCCGCTCCACCTCTGCCGTCGCCAGTGCGATAGGTGCCGGCGCTGTGCCACGCCATGCGGATGAAGAACGGGCCGTAGTGACCGTAGTCGGCCGGCCACCAGTCCTGCGAGTCCGTCATGAGCGCGTGGAGGTCTTTGATGACGGCATCGAGATCGAGGCTCTTGAACTCTTCGGCGTAGTTGAAGCCGGGAGCCATGGGATCCGACAGCGCGGAATTCTGATGCAGAATGGCGAGGTTGAGCTGCTCGGGCCACCACTGAAAATTCCTCATGATCTGGCGCGACGTGGTGGTGACCGCACCGTGCATGGGTGAGGATGTGGGAGCTGTTATCTGGCCGTGGGGCACCGGGCATATCATTTCGTCTGGCATTTCTTACTCCTTGTTGCTCAGAGTTGCTCTGGGTTGCTCAGGCCACCGGGCCCGCTGTTTGAGGTGAGTTCCTGGAGTTAATTCGAGGACCTTGAGACGACTCCCGCACGCTTGCGGCGTGGAGCGCATTGCGTGCACAGCCCGCGGACGATGAGTTCGCACTCGCGAACCACCCGTTTGCCCAGCGATCCTGAGACCGGCTGGGCCACCTTGTACCACTCGATGTCCTCCACGCTGCCGCAGCGGTCGCAGATGAAGTGGTGATGCTGCTCATCTTTGGCGTCGTAGCGTGCGGCGCGGCCTTCGGCGGCCACCTGGCGGACCAGACCGGCCTCCACCAGGTCGCGAAGATTGTTGTAGGTGGTAGCCCGCGAAGAGCGCGGGTCCACACGATTGACGGCCTCAAAGATCTCTGCGGCGGTGGGATGTTCGCGGTGATCCATAAGGAACGACATGACGCTGTAGCGCTGCGCCGTGAAGCGCAGGCCGCTATCTTCGAGTCGCTGCCGGATTTCCTGCGCTTCCATCACAGATTAGATTATGTCTAATCTGTGACTTGGTCAAGATTGGGTTGTGGATTTTGTACGCTCAAAAACTTTGAGGCTGAGCGGAGAGTACTCGTAGCCGCTAAAACGCTTCGAGCGTCTCAGCGCAAAGTAGCTCCAGTGCGCCGCGAGCCTTGAGGGAATCGGTGGCGCGCTGGCCAAGTTCTTCTGGCGAGATGCCGCATGCGGCCTTTTCGATGACGTGCGCGACCTGTTCGCCGTCCGGCGAGACGGCCATCGCATGCAGATGCCAGCGGTCGTCGACCGCATGACAAAACGCGCCTAGAGGAAGGTTGCATCCGCCGCCGAGAGCAGCGAGCACAGCGCGTTCGGCGGAGGTGGCAAAGGCTGCGGCCGGATCGTTGAGCGCGGCAATCGCTGCATGCACGATCGAGTCTTTCGCGGGATCAGTTCCATCCGGTGTGTGGTGCGGACATCGGACCTCAAGCGCCAGCGCGCCCTGGCCCGGTGCGGGACAAAGCTCGTCGACCGAGAATCGTTGATGAACATGCTCCGCAAGGCCGAGGCGATCGAGACCAGCGCTGGCCAGGACAAGCGCATCAGCCTGGACTTCCTTCCACTTGCGCAGCCGCGTGTCGACGTTGCCGCGCAGCTCGACGAAGCAGAGGTCGGGCCGCAAAGCGAGCAGCATCGCCTGGCGACGCGGGCTGGTGGTGCCGACGCGCGCTCCCGAGGGCAGCATGTGCAGACCCCATGCGCTCTCGCAGACGAAGGCGTCGCGGGCATCGGCACGCGCAGGGATCGCGGCAAGGGTGAAGCGCGGAGCTAACTGCGTCGGAAGATCTTTCAGGGAATGAGCAGCGACATCGATGCGACCGGCGGCGAGTGCGTCTTCGATCTCCTTGATGAAGATGCCCTTGGCGTCGAGCGGCGATCCATCATCGAACGCAGCGGGCGCGCTGAAGCTGGGGTCCTGCATGCGATCGCCGGTGGTGCGGATGATCTCGACGGAGACCTGATGGCCGCGGCGGCGAAGCTCGGCGGCAATATAATTCGCCTGCCAGAGGGCCAGCTCGGAACCGCGCGTGCCAATGCGTAGGGTCGGGGAACTCATCAGGTTCAGGATACGCGGATCGCGCACCTGAGTTCTGTGGAGGGCGTCTTCTATCTTTAACTCTGATTCCCTTTAGCCCTGATTCCGAAGTTTGCGCCTCCCGAGGCTGAACAGGACGAGGGCCGCGGTGCCGAACAGGGCGAGCGTAGAGGGTTCGGGAGTAGGATCAGCGGTCAGGTAGCCGGAGGTCCACTCCTCGGCCAGGCCTCCCTGGGCGCCGGTGTAAAGAGAGATAAGTTCATTCCCGCAGCTCGATACGACCCAGCTGGCGGAGGGGCTGACGTTGTAGCAGAGCGAGCCGCCCGAGTATCCGACGAGGCTGTCCTGCGGGAGCAGGATACTGAAATAAGGAAACGGATCGGAACCAGCCGTCGATAGCCCGATAACAGAGCCTATGGACATCATGGGGCTGTAGGCTTCCAGCGTCGATCCGCCGCCGACATCGAAGTTCATTCCCTCGTACTGCAGGTCGCCCGATACGAACGTTCCCGTTGCGGTGTCGATCAGGAACGTGCCTGAGACACTGGAGCTGTAATTAATCGTGCCCGAGACGTCGAAGGTCACGAGATCTGCTTTTGCCGCCATCGGAAAGACCGCGACTGTTGCTGCAACCATGAGTGAATAAAGCGACGAGCGCATACGAAGCCCCTGAAGGATATGCGCCGAGTCTAGGGTGGCCACAAAAGGGGGATCAATGCCCCAAACGTTCTCTCCCGCCTCTATTCGTATAGGCGGCAGGTAGAGAAACAGGTCGCCAATGTCGCAACTGCACGCGGCGATAACCGCTCGTTCGACGATCGTTGAACCCGTTGCTTGCGCCGGCGGCCAATCGTGAACGGGGCTACCATGGAGGATGGAGGATGAATGAAGCTCGGTTTTGGTATTCGCCCGCGGGCCTTTGAAATGCGTGACCCAAAAGAGCGCGAAGGTTCGCCGCGACTGTGGGGGCGGTATGTGATTGTAGGGCTTGCGCTGGTGCTTTTCGCTGCGGCAGCCTCGACCGTGCAGGCGCAGGGGTACTCTGCCGGGGACAAGCCGCTGGGCGCGGCGGCGCAGCAGAAGCCGGCTTACCTGGCGCACGCGGGCCTGGAGCAGAGACTCGGCCAGCCACTCCCGCTAGCGGCGACATTTACCGACGACACCGGACACAGCGGGCCGCTGGCGAATTGGTTTAGCGGCAAGCCGATCGTGATGGCGCTGGTCTATTACAAGTGCGCGATGCTCTGCCCGCAGGTGTTGCATGGCCTGGCCACCGCGCTGAGCCAGACGACTCTGGCGCCAGGCAAGGACTATCAGGTTGTCACCTTCAGCATCGACCCGACCGATACGCCGATGGATGCGGCGATGCAGAAGCGGCAGTTTCTCGCCGAGATGGGCCATCCCGAAGCCGCGAACTCGGTCCACTTCCTCACCAGCGCGAACGAGTCCTCGATCGATGCGATCGCCGGCGCAACCGGCTTTCATTATGTGCGCGTGCCCGGCCCGGACGGCAAGATGGACCAGTTCGCGCATTCGAGCGTCATCATGTTCGCGACGCCGGATGGAAAGATGTCGAAGTACCTCGCCGGCATCGACTACCAGCCGCGCGATATGCGCCTGGCTCTGCTGGACGCGTCGCAAAAGAAGATCAGCAACCCCGTCGATCTGCTTATCCTTTACTGCTGCAGCTACAGCCCCTCGAGCGGACGCTACACCGTCTCCATTTTGCACATCCTGGGAATTGCGGGCATGATCTCAGTGTTTATTCTGATCGGCATGGTGATCATGCTGACGCGCAAACCGAAGACCCGGCCTGCGGCTGAGGTAAAGACCTAACCCTCATCTACCTTTTTCGATCCCGGCTCGCGCAAGGCAGCAATCTGCGGATGCAGAAGCTTCGCGGTAAGCGAGCGCGTAAGCGCTTCGACCGCCGCCTGCTGCTCGGGAGTCAGCGAGGCATTGAGGCTGACGAGACGCTGTGCGGTGCGGGCCAGCTCCTGTTCGCGCAGGGCCTCGGCCGTAAGCTGAAGCTGTTTGATGACCTCCGTAGTGGGAACCTGCGACAAACGTTCGCCGTAGCGGTCGGCCTCCAACTGCACGATCGTCTCGGCAGCCTCGGCCTCGCGTCCGCGCAGGATACGGTTCTCAGCCGTGACCTGCTGAAGATCGTCCACGTCGTAGACAAAGCAGCCTTCGAGATCGTTGACGGCGGGGTCCACATCGCGCGGAACTGCGATATCGATGAAGAAGACGGGCCGGTTGCGGCGGCGGTGGACGAGCGCGCGCGCCTGCTCGGGACTGAAAATTTGCCCGGCGCCGGTCGACGTGATGATGATGTCGGCGCGATGCGTCTGCTCATGCAACTGGTCGAACGGAATGACGCCGGTGGTAATCGCAGGCGTGCGCAGCGCGTCCGCAATCGCCTCCGCTCGCGCTTCTGTCCTGT
>Ga0207933_1001977_pt1 | contig 14065 bp, 7 predicted proteins | sample NGESurdeep092012_4_FD_184488 | JGI IMG/M metagenome (GOLD analysis project Ga0207933, IMG submission 184488) | Arctic peat soil microbial communities from Barrow, Alaska - NGEE Surface sample F53-3 deep-092012 (SPAdes) | ecosystem: Environmental > Terrestrial > Soil > Wetlands > Peat ... | reverse complement strand
ATTAGTGTCTACGCTGCCAAGGCCAAGGGAGTGCCTTTTGGCTAGCCAACCGAATACGCCACCGGCCCCTATGAGCTAACTCAGGCCGTCGAACTTCCGCCTAAATCTTCATCGCCAGCGTCGGGCACTCGGCGAGAATCTCCACACTCCTGGCCCCTCGATGCGCATACCTGCAGCCCCGTGATGGAATGACTCCGACGACAGGGACCTCGGGCTGGCGCCAGCGGGCCGGGCCCCGTTTCCCGAGTCAGACGCCGAGCGGATCCAGGTACCAGTGGCCGCCTTGAAGCGCCCACTTGTAGATGAACATCGAAGACGCGCGGAGGGCCACATGCCCGGAGTAGGACTCCGTCATTCCCAGGACGTCCTGCCCCGCTGAGAGGTGCAGCCGAGCCCATGCCTTCGCCACAGGTCCAGGCGACAAGGTGCCGGCCTGGGCGGCCGCCCTCGCCCATCCCGAAAGGCAATCAGCCGCGGCTACGTCACCGCGGGGCGTAATGCCGTCCAATGCGGTGCCGTAGTCGTTCACCAAATTGTGGGTCAAGTTTCGATAATTCGGCGCCCACCGCGCCGCCGCCAGCGGGGTCAGCACGGAGGAATTGAGCGCGGCAACGACCGTCCCGCCGGCTCCGTCCCCGCCCAGCTGGGCGAACGGGTAGCTCGCCAGAGAGGAGAAGCCGAGGAGTTCAATCCCCGGATTTAGACCAAGGGCGTGCACCGCCATGGCGGTGCGGGCGGCCATGACCGGATCCTGCGAGAGGACGATGGCCCCGACGCGCTGGTTGACCAGCTTGCGAATCGGGGCACTCTGGCCTATGGTGCCCGCCGGTATCAGCTGCGCCCCGAGGTAGGTTGCGCCGGCCCCGCCGGCTTGACTCGCCAGGGCTCGATCCATGGCTTGGCCGCCGGCGTCGGCGGTGGCGATCAAACCTATCCGCTGGATGTGTTGGGTGTGGACGGCGTAGGCGAGCAGCGCCGCCGCCTCCTGCTCCTGGCTCTCAATTGAGAAAACCGCGGGCGAGGCGGCCAGAGCCGATTCGGGCAGGGCGGTTGATGAGCAGGCCAGGAGCCCCTTGCCTGCCAAGACACCCTGGTCGTTGGCCATGCCACTCACCGGTGGGGCGCCCACCACCAGCTTGAGGGAGGCGCTCATCGCCGCCTTGGTGATCAGGCCCGGGTCGGCGTTGGAATCTCCGCCATCATCGGAGGAAACGACCGCGACCTTGTAGCCCAGCACGCCGCCGGAAGCGTTCAGCTGCCCCGCCTCGTCAGTCAGGGCGTTGCGAATGTAGGCCCCGGGGCTATCGGCGCCGGCGGTGAAAGAGCCCAGCGCCAGCACCCGGATGGTTCCTCGGTTGGCGGCCTGGCCGCCAAAGGGGGTGCAACCGGCCAAGAGGCCGGACAGGAAGAGCAGGCAGACGGCAATGGCGGCGGCTTTCATGGCCGGCCAATGATCGCAGGCTCGACCACCTGGAATTGTCATCAGGCCGTCACGCCGACCGCTGCGCCCGCCTTGGAGGCACCCGCGCCGGGTAACGACTCATGAACTGGGGCAGGCGCCCGCGCCCGTAACGACGATGGGTTGGGAGCTGGCCAGGTTGGCGTCGGAGCTAGTCACATAGCCTTCCGAAACCATGGCCGTCAGAACCTCCCGGCGCCGGGCCGTCGCGGCGGCCGGATGAAGCAAGGGGTCATAGAGCGCGGGATCCTGCGTCAAACCCGCCAGCAGGGCATCCTCCGCCAGGGTCAGCCGGGAGAGCGGCGCGTGATAGTAGGCGCAGGCGGCTGCCGCGACCCCGTATCGGCCCGGACCGGTGGTGATGATGCTCAGGTAATCGGCCAGAATGGTGGGCTTTTTGAGCACGGTCTGAAGCTTGACCGCGAGGATCATGTCGGTCAGCTTGTTGAGGCCACGGTCGGAGCCATCGAGGTAGACGTTCTTGACCAGCTGCTGATCGATGGTCGAACCGCCCTCGCAGAGGCAATGCCGCGAGACGTCGTAGAGAACCGACCGGGCGATTCCCACCACGTCCAAACCGTGGTGCTGATAGAAGCGTTCATCCTCGATGGAGATGACGGCCTCGGCCAGAAGCGGCGGAACCTCGCCCGACATCAGGGTCGGTACGTGTTCACCACCGGCTTGCCTGTCAACCCGAGTTTGGACATCGGATACTGAGGGGGCCAGGTTCCAAGCCACGACCAGGGCCACCATTAGCCCGAGGAGAATTAGGACGGGTAGTCGCCGCAACGCTCAGTCAGTCCCGCCGGGGCGCCGGGGACGCCCCCCGAAAATCGGGCGGCGGGTGTCTTACCACCCTGTTAACAACCGTCTTCGCACCGATCGCGTTCCGGATCGGTTGCCCCCCAGCTTCCAGTTGACCGGTGCGCGACGGCCCGCACCTGAGGTTCGTCGCGGGTGTCGGTGGTCCTGCGGGCGCCCCCGTCGGCACTAGGATCGGAGCCATGCGGGCGGGTGCGTTTGATCAGATTCGAAGAGCACTTGAGGCCCTCCAGCAGCCACCGGTCGGGTCGGACAAGGGATGACAGATCCAGCCCGCTGGGGGGTCCTGACCGGATACCGCGACGGTAGCGGCCGCTGGGTCAGGGCCGACCCGGGCGTCGTCAGTTCGGTCCTGTCCACCCTGTCCGAGGGCGAGGATGAGCCGTCCGCCTCGCCGCTGCTGACGGTCTGCCCGGGCGATCGCACTCCGATTGCGGGCGTCGGTGAGGTGCTGACCGAACACGGATCGGTGATCTCCTGCAACGGATTTCTGCCCGAGGACCTGCCCATCGGCTATCACCGCCTGGTCGACCGCAGCGGCGAGAGGGAACTGGCGGTGACGCCTCCCCGCTGCCCGCTCCCGGCCGACCTCTTCGGGTGGGGTTGGTCCTGCCAGCTCTACGCGGCGCGATCGGAATCCAGCTGGGGACTGGGCGATTTGGCCGACCTGCGCGAGTTGGGGCGGTGGTCGACCCGGGCTCTGGGGGCGAGGGTCCTGATGATCAATCCCCTGCACGCCGACTCACCGACCCTCCCCCAGGAGGACAGTCCCTACTACCCCGCCAGTCGCTGCTGGCAGAACGTCCTCTACCTGTCGATTGAGGAGGTGCCCGGTGCCGCGCAGCTGGGTTCCCAGCTCGCCGCCCTGAGGCGCGCAGGCCGAATGCTGAATCAAAACCCCCTGATCGACCGAAACGCCGTCTACGGCGTCAAGATGGCAGCCCTGGAAGCGATCTGGAAGCAACCCCGAGATGGGGCTCCAATCGCCCGCTGGACCCGGCAGAGGGGCCAGAGCCTGCTTGACTGGGCCCATTTCTGCGCCATCTCGGAAGCCCACCCGGGGAGCTGGCGAAACTGGCCCGAGGCGCTACGCAGGCCCCGCTCGGCGGCCGTGGTGGCACTGGCCAGAGAGCGGGCCGAGCGGGTGAATTTTCACATTTGGCTGCAGTGGCTGCTGGATCTCCAGCTCCGGAGCGCAGGCCAGAGCGCACCCTTGATCAAGGATCTGGCGCTCGGTTCCGGGCCTGACGGTGCCGACGCCTGGATCTGGGGGGAGTACCTGCAGCCCGAATTCAGTCTGGGCGCACCACCCGATTCATTCAACGCCGGGGGTCAGGACTGGCAGCTGCCTCCCTTCAATCCCTGGCGGCTCCGGAGGGCAGGCTACGGCCCCTTCAAGGAGGTGCTTCGGGCCGCTTTCCGCCACGCCGCGGGCATTCGTATCGACCACGTGCTGGGGCTCTTCCGCCAATACTGGATCCCCACCGAGGGCGAATCCAGGGGCGGCCTCTATGTTCGCTTCCCGGCCGATGATCTGCTCCGAATCCTGGCGCTGGAGGCCCACCGGGCGGGCGCTTTCGTCGTCGGTGAGGATCTCGGGACGATCGCAGCCGGGGTTCGACAGAGGCTCGCCAAAGAGCACATCTTGAGCTGCCGCCTGCTCTATTTCGAGAAGCGGCCGCCCGCCGCCTGGCCGGTTAACGCCGTGGCCTCGGTGACCACGCACGATCTGCCCACGGTGGCCGGCCTCTGGAGCCGGCACGACTCCGAGCCGGCTACCCGGGAGCGGCTGCGAGAGCGAGCCGAGCTCGATGGCGCCATGGGCCAGGCCGAGGTTGTCGAGCGCACCCACCAGGCGCTCGCCCGGGCCCCCTGCCGCCTCGTCGTGGGCCAGCTCGACGACGCTCTCCTGGTGCTGGATCGACCCAACCGCCCCGGCACCGGAGCCGAGTCCAAGAACTGGCGACGAGCCCTACCCCGACCCCTGGAGGAGGTTTTCGCCGACCCCGGACCGGCCCGCCTGGCCGCCATCCTGGCGAGGTGATGGGCCAGTTCCAATCGACGCCCCAGGCTGAGCCCGGATCTTCCAGCGCGCCTGGCCGGCCAGCTCGCCGCGATCACGGGGGTGGAGCGGCAGCGACGGCCCTTCGGCCTGGGGATGCCGGGAGTATCTTTTTAGCATGATCTCCTCTCGCGCCCGCCTCTCCGGTTCGGACCTAGATTTCTTTCGTCTAAGCGCCATCGAGGACGCCGGTCTCGGGGCCGTGAGCGGCCTGCCGGTGACGGTCAAGATCCTCCTTGAGATGGAGTTGCGTGCCAACCAGGAGGGTCGCGTCGACGACGACACCCTGAAGGCGTTGGCGGCGTGGCCGAAAACGAAGGCCGAGGTTCCTTTCCTCCCCGCCCGGGTGTTGATGCAGGACTTCACGGGCGTACCCGCGGTGGTCGACATCGCCGCCATCCGCTCGGCCGTGCAGCAGGCGGGGGGATCGCCCGAATCGGTTGATCCGCAGATTCCGGTTGACCTGATCATCGACCACTCGGTGCAGGTGGATGCGTTTGGCTCGGGCATCGCCTACGGCAACAACATCGAGCGCGAATACCAACGCAACGGGGAGCGCTACGCCCTGCTCCGGTGGGCGCAGCAGGCGCTGCGTAATTTCACCGTCGTCCCCCCCGGCATGGGCATCTGCCACCAGGTCAACCTGGAGCATCTGAGCAAGGTGGTGCAGATTCGTGAGGACGGGGCTGGCCGTTTCGCCATTCCGGACACCCTGGTCGGCACCGACTCCCACACCACGATGGTGAACGGGCTCGGGGTCCTGGGTTGGGGAGTGGGCGGAATCGAGGCCGAGGCGGCGATGCTCGGGCAGGCCATGTACCTGCCCCCGCCGGTGGTGGTGGGCGTCCGCTTCCACAACGCCCTCCCCACCGGGACCACGGCCACCGACCTGGTCCTGACCCTGGTCGAGATGTTGCGCAAGCACGGAGTCGTCAACAAGTTCGTGGAGTTCTGCGGGGATGGGCTTTCGTCGCTGACGGTGGCCGACCGGGCCACCCTCTCCAACATGTGCCCCGAATACGGCGCGACCTCGGCCCTATTCCCGGTCGATGCCCAGACCCTGCGCTACCTGCGATCGACCGGACGCTCGGATGAGCTGGTCGGATTGGTGGAGCGCTATTGCCAGGAACAGGGCCTCTTCCGCGTCGACGGCTCGGGCGTGCCGAGCTTCTCCGAGCTGCTCGAGCTCGACCTGGCCAGCGTGGAGACGAGCCTGGCCGGCCCCAAGCGGCCCCAGGATCGGGTCAGCCTGAGCGGAGCCGGGACGAGCTTTTTTACCGCCTTCCCCGAATCGTCGGGCGGGGTCGCCACCAAGACCAGGACTGGGGTCGAGAACGGTTCGGTAGTGATCGCGGCCATCACCTCCTGCACCAACACCTCGAATCCGTCGGTGATGATGGCGGCCGGCCTGCTGGCCAAGAAGGCGGTGGAGGCGGGCATCAAGGTCAAGCCCTTCGTCAAGACCTCCCTGGCTCCGGGATCCAGGGTCGTCACCGACTATCTCAAGGACGCGGGTCTGATGACCTACTTGGAGCAACTCGGCTTCTACCTGGTCGGATATGGGTGCACCACCTGCATCGGCAACTCGGGTCCCCTGGCCAGCCCCGAGGTGGAGGCCGACGTCCAGGGCGGAGATCTGAGCGTGGTTGCGGTCCTGTCCGGCAACCGCAACTTTGAAGCCCGCATCCACCCCCTGGTGCGCGGCAGCTATCTGGGCTCCCCGCCCCTGGTCGTCGCCTACGCGCTGGCCGGCAACATCGGCGTCGACCTGGGCAGCGATCCGCTGGGACGCACCGAGGCCGGACAGGACGTCTACCTCAAGGACCTGTGGCCCTCGCCGGAGGAGGTCGAGACGGCCATCACAGGAAGCGTTCGCAAAGAGATGTTCGATTCCGAATACGCCCGCATCTATGAGGGCGATGAACACTGGAAGGCGATGGTCTCGCCGACCGGATCGGTCTACCGGTGGGACGACGAATCGACCTATGTGCAGGAGCCCCCCTACCTGGAGGGCCTGACCCCCGAGCTCGCCCAGCTGTCCGACATCGAGTCGGCGAGGGTGCTGGTCAAGCTCGGCGATTCGGTCACCACCGACCACATTTCGCCCGCGTCGGCGATTCCGACCGACAGTCCGGCCGGTCGCTATCTGATCGAGCACGGCGTGCAGAAGGCGGACTTCAACAGCTACGGCTCCCGGCGCGGCAACGACCGCGTCATGGTCCGCGGCACCTTCGGCAACATCCGTCTCCGCAACGAACTGGCGGACGGTAAAGAGGGGGGTTACACCAAACACCTGCCCTCCGGCGAAGGGATGACCATATTCGACGCTTCAGTTCGCTATCGGGAGGAGGGCGTCCCCCTGATCGTCATCGCAGGGAGGGAATACGGATCCGGCTCCTCGCGGGATTGGGCGGCCAAAGGACCCCAACTGCTGGGGGTGAAGGCGGTCATCGCCGAATCCTACGAGCGCATTCATCGGGCCAATCTGGTCGGCATGGGCGTGCTTCCGCTTCAGTTCGCGGAAGGTGAATCAAGGCAGAGCCTGGGCCTCACCGGCGAGGAGTCCTACTCCATTCGCGGAATTGAGAGCGGCCTGGCACCTCGCGCCGAGCTCACCGTGGAGGCACGCTCGGATGCGGGCGAGGTCAAGCATTTCAAGGTTCTGGCTCGAATCGACAACGAGACCGACCTCGCCTACATCAAGAACGGTGGGGTTCTGGCGCTGGTCCTAAGAGATCTGATCGCGACGAGCTGAGACCGCCACAAACCAGACCCCCCCGATTGTCCAGTCGCTAGCTCCTCCCTACAAGGACGGCGCCAGTACCTTATGGCCCGGCCACATGGATAATCGCAGGGTGGGAACCGATGCGGACTTGGAGGCGCCGTCGCCGGCGCCGACTCTGCGCGAGGCCATGGGTATCGGGGGCTTCCGAGAGGCCAAGCTGGTGGCCGGAGCCGCCGGGCTCGATCGACCGGTGGAGTGGGTGCGGGTGATGGAGACACCCCAGACGGCTGCCCGGCTGCGCCCCAACGAACTGCTGCTGACAACCGGATTCGCGATTCGCGGTGATCCGAATGCGATGCTCGGCCTCCTGGCCTCGATATCCGAGCGCTCCGGCGCCGGCTTGGTGGTGCAGCTCGGCCAATATCTGGAGGGGCTCCCCGAGAGCATGGCCTTCGAGGCAGATCGCCTCGCGGTGCCACTCTTCACGACGCCGACCGGGATGCCCTGGAGCGACCTGATGAATCCGCTCCTGGAGCGCATCATCAACGCCGAGCATCAGCGCCTCAAACGCTCCATTGAGATCCACAGCCGGTTCACCGACCTGGTCCTGGATGGCAAGGGGGTGAACGAGATCTGCCGGACGCTGTCCGAATTGTTGGACAGCTCGGTGACGGTCGAGGATGCGTCTTTTCACCTCCTGGCCCACGCCGGCGGCGCCATGCACGACCCCCACCGGCGCGAGACCATCGCCCATCACGGCACTCCCCAGCGAGTGATCTTCGACCCTCAGGTCAGCGCCATGCTGCGCCGGGTGGCGGAGGGCCGACACCCGATGAAGGTCCCCGCCTTCCCCCACGTGGGCATGGTCCGGGAGCGCCTGATCGCGCCCATCACCAACTCCAACCAGGTCCTCGGCTACATCTCGGTGCTGGATCACCCAGCCAATGAGGAGCTGGCCTTCATGGCCGTGGAGCAGGCCGCCATCGTGGTTGCCCTGGCCCTCACCAAAGAGCGCGAGGTGGCCGAGGTGGAGGGGCGAGTGCGCGGCGAGTACCTCGACGATCTGGTCCAGGGGACCTACGGTGACGAGGCGGCGGCCCAGCGACGAGCTCGACACCTCGGATATCCCCTGACCGGCACGCATGTGCTGCTGATGGCCGATATCGATGACTTCCGCGGCTTCCTGCGCAGCAGCCAGATCTCGGAGGATCAGATTCAAGCCCTGAAGCGAGATTTTCTGCGCCGCATCTCCGCCCCGGTCCGGCAGACGCGTCCCAAATCGCTCCTCCACGCCCGCTCGGACGCGGTCATGACGCTGATTCCGAGCGGACCCGAACCGTCCGAGCAGGGCCACGTCAGGAGCCTGGCGGCAGCCATGGCCGCGGCCGTCCACGAATGGGGGCCGGGCTTCTCGGTGTCGGTTGCCTACAGCTCCCCGGTGGCTGCCCCGCAGGGGCTGCAGAGCGCCCACCGCGAGGTCCTCGGGGTACTCGCCACGCTCGCCCGCTTCGGGCGTCGAGGTCAGGTTGTGGGGGTATCTGAAATCGGCCTCACCGGGCTCCTGGCGGGGGTCACCAACGAGCGCCTGAACGAATTCGCAACCCTCCACCTCCGGCCTCTCGCAGAGCACGATCGGCTGCGCAAGGGCAAGCTCCTGGAGACCCTCAGGACCTACCTGGAGGCGGGCGAGCAACTGGCCGCCGCGCAGCGCTTGGGCGTGCACCCGAATACGCTGCGGTACCGCCTGGATCGCATCCGAGAGATTTCAGGCGCCAACCTCGAGGAACCCGAGACCAGGCTCAATTTGTCCGTCGCGCTCCGCGTCCAGGCCCTGCTCGATCTGTGAGAACTCCACTAGCGAGGACGGCTAGGGTTGGTGTTCAACGACTAGGCCCCGCGGGAGTCCGACGGTAGAATGACCATTGTGCTCGCATCCTCAGACGATCTGCACCCCAACGCCGCCTGGGCCGGCCGTGAGCGCGCCTGGCGGGCCGCCTGCGGCATGGGCTTTGTGGCCACGCCCGGAGCCGAACCAAGCCACCAGGTGATCTCGCTTGGGGTCACCGCCCTAGCCCGCCTCAGCCACCGGGGCGGATTGGACGCCGACGGCAAGAGCGGCGACGGGGCCGGACTCATGATTCAAATTCCACGCGCCATTTTCGGCGGCCACGCCGTGGCGGTCCTCTTCGAATGGGATCCGCGCGCTCGCGAGATCCTGGCCGCGGCCCTGGCCGAATTCGGGATGGGGGTGATCGACTGGCGGCGACCGCCCCTGGATCCCGACAGCCTCGGAGATCGGGCGCGGCAGAGCATACCCGACATCTGGCACGCGGTCATCAGCCGGCCGCAGATGTCCGACGAGGAGTGGGAGGACGCCCTCTACGGCGCACGGCGCCGGGCGGAGAAGGATGCCGCCAGCCAGGGGGTGCGCATGTACGTCCCGTCCTGCAGCTGCCGCACCATGGTCTTCAAGGGGCTCATGGCCGGGACCCACCTGGCCAACTTCTACTTGGACCTGCTGGACGAGCGTGCGACCAGCCAGGTGGCGCTGTTCCACCAACGCTATTCCACCAACACGCTTCCCGATTGGCGCAACGCTCAGCCATTTCGGATGATCTCCCACAACGGTGAGATCAACACCGTGGCCGGCAACATTTCGTGGATGCGGGCGCGCGAGGGCGAGCTGCCTGAGTCGCTGCGAGAGGTGATCTGGAAAGAGGGATCCGACTCGTCGGCGCTCGACAACACAATCGAACTCTTGGTTCGGCGTGGTTTCAACCCTGCCGAGGCGTTGATGACGCTGGTGCCCGACGCCTGGGAGGGACGGGGCGACATGGCGCCGCGCGTGCGCGACTTCTATCGCTTCCAGTCGACTCGCTTCGAACCCTGGGATGGTCCGGCCGCACTCAGTTTCTCCGACGGTTTGATCGCCGGCGTGGCGCTGGACCGCAACGGGTTGCGGCCCATCCGCTATCAGATCACCAGCTCGGGCATGGTGGTGGCCGGCTCGGAGGCGGGTGTGGTCCCCCTTCCCCCCGCCGAGGTGGTGGAGCGCGGCCGGCTCGGCCCGGGCCAGCTGCTGGTCGTCGATCTGAAAGCCGGCGGCGTGTGGTTCGACCACGAGGCCAAGGAGCGCGTCGCTTCCCGCCACGACTACGGCCTGCTCGCCGATCGGGTTCTGGTCCCGGTCGAGCGGCGCCCGATTGAGGTCGAGCCGGCCGAGGACCCGGCCCGGCGGCAGCGGATGTTCGGATGGGGCTCCGAGGACGTGCGGATGGTGATTCACGAGATGGCTCAGAATGCGTTGGAGCCGACCTACTCGATGGGTGACGACACCCCCATCGCCTCCTTCGGCCGCAGCCCGCGAAGGATTTACAGCCACCTCCGGCAGCGCTTTGCCCAGGTCACCAATCCCGCCATCGACTCGCTCCGTGAGAAGTCGGTCATGTCGCTTCGGGTGACCCTTGGCGCCCGCGGCCGCACTCTGGGCCCCGACGACCAGGACGAAGACAAACTGGGCCAGCGGCTGCATCCGGCCGCGGTCGTCAACGAGCACACCCTGCTGGAACTCGAATCGCCGGTGATCGGAGCCGGCGAGCTGGCCCGAATCCTGGAATCAGCCGTGGCCCTCGATGCCACCTTCGCACCCCAGGAGAGCCTGCGCGGCGCCATCGACAGGCTCCGCTCGGCAGCCCTCGCCGCCCCCGACGGAATCTTGGTCATCTCCGACCGGGCGGCCGGCCGAGATCGAATTCCAGTGCCCATGGTGCTGGCCGTGGGTGCCGTGCATGAGGCCCTGCTGGCGGCTGGGCAGAGAATGCAGAAGGACCTGGTGGCGGTGGCCGGGGACGCGATTGACGTCCACGACGTGGCCATGCTCGTCACCACCGGTGCCGCGGCCGTCCACCCCTACCTGTCTTTGGACTGCGCCCAATCGCAACCGGGAGATGATTCCCTGGCCCACTTCCGCAAGGCCCTGGACTACGGCCTGCTGAAGGTCATGTCCAAGATGGGCATCAGCTGCGCATCCTCCTATTGCGGGGCGGAGATGTTCGAGGTCCTCGCCCTGGGCGCTGAAATCATGAGCCTGTGTCTGCCCGGAGTTCCCTCCCTGCTCGGGGGCGCGGGTTTCCGCGAGGTTGAGGACAGGCTGCGGGAATGGCACGGCGAGGCCTGGGCGGAAGAGCAGAAGGACGTCGACAAAACCGGCCTCCGCGACTACGGCCGGGTCAAGTTCAAGAAGACTGGCGAGATGCACGCCTACAACCCGTTGTCGGTGCGCGCCGCTCAGAAGGCGGCTCAGACCGGCGATCCCGAGGAATACCGGCGCTGGCTGCAACTGTCCAGCATGGGGGGCACGCCGCAGGATCTGCGCGACTTGCTCGAGATCCGTCCCGCCGCCGCCCCCACCCCCCTGGCGGAGGTCGAGGCGGCGACCGAGATCCGCAGCCGTTTCGTGTCCACCGCCATGTCCCTGGGTGCCCTTTCGCCGGAGGCGCACAGCACGCTGGCCCTGGCCATGAACCAGATCGGCGCGCGCTCCAACTCGGGTGAGGGCGGCGAGGACCCTGACTTCTACACCATGGAGGGTCCGCGCCGGGACAACAAGATCAAGCAGGTCGCCTCGGCTCGCTTCGGCGTCACGCCCGCCTACCTGCAGCGCGCCGATGAGCTGGAGATAAAGATTGCCCAGGGCGCCAAGCCGGGCGAGGGAGGGCAACTGCCCGGCATGAAGGTCTCGAGCCTGATCGCCCGACTCCGCCACGCCCAAACCGGCCAGCAGCTGATCTCGCCCCCTCCCCACCACGACATCTATTCGATCGAGGACCTGGCCCAGCTGATCTACGACCTGAAGGCCATCAATCCTCGCGCCAAGGTCGGCGTAAAGCTGGTCTCCGAATCGGGCGTCGGCACCATCGCTGCCGGCGTGGCCAAGGCTCGAGCCGATTTCATCCTCATCAGCGGGCACAGCGGCGGCACTGGAGCGGCTCCCATGTCCTCGATCAAGAACGCCGGAACGCCCTGGGAACTCGGTTTGGCGGAGACCCAGCAGACGCTGGTGGCGCACAACCTTCGGGAGCGCGTATCGCTGCGCACCGACGGAGGGCTGCGCGGCGGCCGGGATGTGGTCGTGGCCGCCATGCTGGGAGCCGAGGAGTTCGGCTTCGGCACCGGGATGGTGGTGGCGATGGGATGTGACATGGCCCGGCAGTGCCACCTCAACACCTGCCCCACCGGCATCGCCACCCAGCGGGAGGACCTGCGGGCCAAGTTCGCTGGCAAGCCAGAGTACGTCATCAACTTTCTCACCCTGATCGCCGAAGAAGCCCGCGGCTATCTGGCCCTAGCCGGGGCTCGAACCCTGGACGAGGTGGTGGGCCGGGTCGAGTCCCTCCGCTCCCTGACCGGGCACGGCCTGGACCTCAGCTTTCTGGTCCAGGTTCCGGCCAACGCCCAGGCCCCGCGGCGCCGCGTCTGGGCGCGCAACGGGGATCTGCCCGCCCCCAGCCCCCCCAGCGGACCGATCGACAACTCCCATCGGGCCGTGGGCGCGGGTCTGCAGGGCCAACGCCGGCACTACGTGGGCAGCGCCGGCCAGAGCTTTGGCGCCTGGTGCGACGAGGGCACCGAACTGGAGTTGGAGGGCGAGGCCAACGACTACGTGGGCAAGGGCTTGGGAGGCGGCGTGCTCGTGATCAGGCCCTTTGCCGATGACGCCGCCATCGATCCGGTCCTGGCCGGCAACACCTGTCTGTATGGCGCCACCGGAGGCCGGCTCTTTCTCGCCGGTCGGGCCGGAGAGCGCTTCTGCGTTCGCAACTCGGGAGCCACCGCCGTGCTCGAGGGGGCCGGCGATCACTTCTGCGAATACATGACGGGAGGCGTCGCGGTGGCCCTGGGCCGGGTGGGGTGGAACGTGGGCGCGGGCATGACCGGAGGCGTCGCCTACATCCGCGAATGGGAACAACTGAACAGCGATTCGGTGGTGGCACGGCCGGTTCCGGCCGCGGACGCCGAATTCCTCAAGGAGCTCATCCAAGAGCACCACCAGCGCACCCAGAGCAAGCTGGCGGGCCGGCTGCTGGCCGACTGGGATGGCTCCCTGGAGGGTTTCCGCCAGATCGTCCCGATCGCCAGCCTGGCCCCACCCCCGGCGCCGCCGGAGGCGCCGGAGCAGGCCTCGGTGAGTGTCCCGTCCCAGGCGGGGGGAGAAATCGCGGTCTCGTGAGATGATCAGGCCGGCGCCGGTCCCGGATCTGGTCGGCTCCAGTCCTCGGGATTGATGCGCGCGGCGATCCGGATCGCGGCTGGCGTGGCGGGGGTGGCGCTCCTCTGTGGAGCCCTCAACACCAGTGACTACTACCTGCGCGCGGCCCAGCTCGAAAACCACCTCGCAACGGCCAGGACGCAAGGCGTTCCAGCCTCGATGCTGGCCCGGGCCGATGCCAGCCTCGCCGCCTTGCGCTCCTGGCCTCGCGCGCTGACGTCGATGGCGGTGATCGCGGATCCCTTCAGGGGGCCGGAGGAACTGGCCGCCCCCAAGCTCATCGTGGTGCACGTGCTGACCCAGCAGCTGATCGCCTACAACAACGGTTGTCCCTGGCTCCGCAGCCTGATCACCACGGGCCGGCCCCAGCTGCCCACCGAGGAGGGCAACTTTCACATCTTCTACAAGGCTCCCGCCTACCGGATGGTGTCGCCCTGGACCCCCGCCAGCGGCCTTTGGTACCCGCCCACCTGGGTCTATGACGCCATGGAGTTCGTGGGTGACGGGACCTTCCTCCACACCGCCGACTGGGAGCCGCAGTCAGCCTTCGGCCCGGGATCCGAATATGGGGGCTACGCCAGTCACGGCTGTGTTCACCTCCAGGACCAGATCGCCGCGCAACTCTATGCCTGGGCCGACCTCGGCACCTCGGTCGACGTGACCTCGTAGATCCAGGCTCGGATGGCCAGGGCTGTTTTAGCCCCGATGCCGACCAAGGTCAGGCGCGGA
>Ga0207933_1001976_pt1 | contig 14068 bp, 10 predicted proteins | sample NGESurdeep092012_4_FD_184488 | JGI IMG/M metagenome (GOLD analysis project Ga0207933, IMG submission 184488) | Arctic peat soil microbial communities from Barrow, Alaska - NGEE Surface sample F53-3 deep-092012 (SPAdes) | ecosystem: Environmental > Terrestrial > Soil > Wetlands > Peat ... | reverse complement strand
TCCGTGCTCAGGAGCGCGGTGATGGTGTAGAGAGAGTGGCATACCGCAGCGCCTGCACGATATCCTCGCGCTCCAGATATGGATACGCATCGAGGACCTCTTCAATGCTTACGCCTGTGCGCATCAGGCCCACGATCGTGCGCACGGTGACTCGCATTCCCCGAATGCATGCTTTGCCCTGCATGACAGCCGGATTGTGTGTGATGCGGTCCAGTTCGTCCATGGGTTGCGTCTCGCATGATTATCTTACTTGCTCGCTGGCGATTCTCAATCGTGCTCAGTTGGAGGAGGTCGTACCTCAGGGGCTAAAGCCCCCTTCTCTTTCGGCGACTTATGGCACGGCTGAAGAAGGTGCTGAAAAATGGCAGCCAGGAAGAAAAGCAAACCTTAGGGCTAAAGCCCTATTCTTCTCAAGACCTATGAGACCCGAGGCTGAAGCCTCGGGGTACCTGATCGTTGCCCAGTGTGAAACTGTGTCATTCCTAAGGACAGAGAGCGGCGCGCGCGCGACAAAACAGGCGGCGATCTGGGAAGACGGGCAGGAATAGCACATGTTGCGAACACGACTCCGTGACTTTGACTGGACGCTGCTGGCCTTTGTGCTGGTGATGTCGGTGATCAGCGTGTGGGAGATTCGCTCGGCTACGGCGACGACGAAGTTTCACGGCTTTCAGACCAAGCAGATCGAGTTCATCGCGGTTGGGCTGGTGTGCATGTTCGTGATGTCGATGATCGACTATCACCGGCTGCTGGATATTGCGGCGTGGGCGTATGGAATCTGCCTGGTGTCGCTGGTGGCGGTGCTGATTCCGCATGTAGGGCAGAAGGTGCTGGGGGCGCGGCGGTGGATCAACCTCGGAGGCGGGTTGCACTTTCAGCCGTCGGAGTGGGTGAAGCTGGTACTGATTATCGCGGCGGCGCGCTTTCTGTGGACGCGCGTGGGCGAAGAGATGGAGTGGATGGACGTTGTGAAGATCGGCGCGCTGATCGGGGTTCCGATGCTGCTGGTGCTGAAGCAGCCTGACCTGGGGACGGCGCTGACCTATCTTCCGGTGCTGGTGGTGGGGCTGTTTCTCGGAGGCATGCGCTGGAAGCAGGCGGTGATCCTCTGCCTGGCGCTGGCGATGCTGGCGGGGCTGGGGTTCGCGACGGGCAAGCGGTTGAAGCCGTATCAGCAGGCGCGCATCAATGCGTTCCTGAACCCTGACTCGGACCCGAAGGGTTCGGGCTATCAGATTCGGCAGTCGCTGATTGCAGTAGGTTCGGGCGGTATCTGGGGACAGGGAGCGAACAAGGGAAGCCAGACACAGGGAGACTTTTTGCCCATTCCGTACACCGACTTTATCTTCGCGGCGTTCTGCGAGGAGCACGGTTTTGTGGGCGCGATGCTGGTCCTGGTGTTGTACTTCTTGATTCTGGTGCGGCTGATTCAGAACGCGCAGACGGCCTCGGATGCGCCGGGATCGCTGCTGGTGATGGGGATTGTGGGCGTGCTGGCGTTCCAGATCGCCATCAATATAGGGATGTGCATTGGGCTGATGCCGGTGACCGGCATTCCGCTGCCGTTGATGAGCTATGGCGGGTCGTCGGTGCTGTTTACGTTCCTGGCGCTGGGGATTGTGATGAATGTAAGGATGGGGAGATTTGTGAACTAGCAGACAGTAGACAGGAAGACAGCGGACAGTAGAGGAAGACAGGCCGTTCCTACTGTCTACTATCTGTATCTCTGCTGTCTTTCCGGTCGGTGGCCGTTCCTATTCCTTGCCGTTTCGTGCATACTAGAGGCAGCGGCTTGCCCGGAAGGGTCAGCCGGAACTTATTGACTGTTGCGCGGATGGGACCATTTCCCCGTTGCAGCGGTCACACAAGATCGTTTTAGAAGGCCGGCCAGGTTGGATCAACTTCCGAGGGCCGGACAGGTTTTGAGAATGCAGCCAAGCGGACGGCTCGAGCATTTCTCCTATAGACGTGCAGCGAAGGTTCGGGTTCTATGGCCGTTTTCCGGCAATGAAAACGGCACTCGCATGCGTCACCCAGCTCACAGCAATAGGAGAAACGCTCTAACGACCCCGCCTCAGGATGAGGTTGAGTTGGTCACAAACTCCGCAGGGCGAATTTTGCCGAAGGGCATAAGAACCGCGCCCCGGGCACACAGCGTCACACTGGAAGTCCTCTCTCATGGCAGATGCTCGGGATCGCGCAGGTTGCGCGACCGGGGGCATAGCTCTTTGCTGAAGTTTCCTCCAGTCTCCGCAGCTCATACCTCGTCCGTACAGCGGAGGGCAGCCACGCGAAACTGAGGTTTCGCGGGCGCGATTCTGCCTGTTCTGCCAGCCTGCTATTGGGTCACGAGATCCAGGCGGGCGGAAAGCAGAGCAGCAATGTCAAAGGAAATTTATATCTCCAGCACGCCGCATGAGACGCGGCTGGCGATCGTTGAAAAGGACGAACTCACCGAGGTTTATTACGAGCGCGAGAATGAGTACACGCTCGCGGGCTCGATTTATAACGGACGCGTAACGCGGGTGTTGCCAGGCATGCAGTCCAGTTTTGTGGACGTCGGCCTGGAGCGCGATGCGTTTCTCTACATCACCGATTTCATGGAAGAGCAGGGCGACGCCGCGGACTTCGATGGCGGCGAGGGCGCGCGCACGGGCGGACGTCGCGAACGGAATGAAGGCCGCGAACGAGGCGAAGGACGGGAACGCAGTGAAGGGCGTGGCGAGCGTCCGCGTCGGGGGAAGGCTGCGCCGGCGGAGAATGCGGGCGATGAAACCGAGCCGGTGAGTTTGCGTGGCGAGGGTGATGAGAGCGCAGACGCCGGCGGCGATGAGGCCGCTGGTGATGAGAACAGCCGCCGTTGGCGCGGACGTCGCGGGCGGCGACGGGGACGTCCTGGAAGCGCGGACGGCCATGAAGGCGCGCCTGCGGAGCCGGCAGAGGTTGCTGCTCCGGCGGAGGAGCGCAGCCACGGGAGCCGTGAGTCTGGGGGCGAGTCTGGGCGCCAATCTGGCCACGAAGCCGGACGTGACTCTGGCCGTGAGGCCGGGCGTGATTCTGGGCGTGGACGCGAGGGGCGCGGTGGGCGCGACGCGGTTCGGGGGAGGCAGGAGTCGATTCGTGAGCGCTTTGCGCCGCGCGGGCATCGCGCGGGCGGCGAAGAGGAGACGGTCGACCTTAGCGCGTCGGCGGAGCCATTTATTCTCCCCGGCGAGTCGCTGTCGAAGTATCGCCGCGGTGAGGAGAGCGGGCGCGGGGGTGCTGACACGGGACGGTCCGAGAGCGCGGCTCCGTTCATGGCGACCGTGCGGCCTTCGACGGAGTTCGAGCTTCCGGCGGCGTGGGATGGCGGTTTGACGCTTCCCGGCGAGTCGCTTTCGCGGCATCGCGGCGGAGAGACGGCGCCAAGGGAATCGCGCGAGTCGCATGCGCAGACATCTGGCAGGGAAGGCGGCAGCGAGAGCGGGCGCGGGCGGCGGCGGGAGCGCGATGAACAGCGCGGCCGTTCCGGGCGCGGCGAACGATCTGGAAGACCGGAAAGATCGGGAAGATTTGAAAGCCACGACAGATCGCTGACGCCGGCCGAGGCGGTTCAGCCCGCGGTGACCTCGCAGCATGAACCGGAGCCCAGTGCGCGGCCGTTCAGCGACGATGTTCCGGCGTTCGAGGTGGCGGAGACCGAGGCGCGGATGGAGTTGGAGCATCAGGCTGCGCGGGACGTGAAGTACGAGGCTGCGACCGATCTTGCGCCGGCGGAGACTCAGGCTCCGGCTCTGGGCGAGGATCTGCTGGAAGCTGTCGAGGAGTTTCACGAGACAGTCGCCGAGTATGAGCCGGGCGAGGAGGCTTCGGCCTCGTATCGCGTCGGCGCCGCGGCGCCGCGGGAGTTTCGCCACGGCGGGACGGTGGACGAGGCGACCGAGCCTGGCGACGCGGAAGGCGTTGCCGAAGTGCGGATGGACGAGAGCCATGGATTCGCGGGCGCTACTCCAGCTCATGAGTTCACGGCGGTGCAGCCGACGGGAGAGATGATCTCGGAGTGGCCGCTGACGCCGGAGGCTGAGACTGCGCGCGAGGAAGCAGGACAGACGGGCGCTCCGGTTGCGGATGAGGGCGCGGTGCCGTCGGTGGACCTTGCGCATGCGGAGTCGCCGCAGACCTTCGCGCCAGGGACCGGGCAGCTCGAAGAGGAGTTGATGGACGATGAGGAGGGCGAGTTGCCGGCGCTGCATGCTGCCGGCGGCGAGGACTACGAGGAAGAGACACTGGAGCATGACGCCGATCTTGGGACGATGCTGCGCGAGATGTCGATCGACCAGTTGACCCGGTCGGATGCGGCAGAGCTGGATGAGGACGAGGAGGACGACGACTTCGATATCTCCGAAGAGGAGATGGAGGAGGACGAGCTCGACGCGGATGAGTCGATTGCCGGCAGCGATGTGGATGAGATCGAAGAGGAAGACGCGGCCGACGAAGAGGAGTCCGACGGCGCGGACACGGAGGCTGAAGAGGGTGAAGTTCGGCCTGCGGGCGAGAGCTCGACGGAGCGCGAGCCCGGACGCGGTCGGGTCCGTCGCGATGGCCGCGACAGAGGCCGTGGCCGTGGCCGCGAGCGCGACAGCCGCGATAGTCGTCGCGGCGCGGGCAGCGGACGCAACGGCGGGCGCTCGGGACGACACTCGATGCAGACCACCGATCTGCCGGCGATCAGCGATCTGCTGAAGCCGGGGCAGGAGCTCCTGGTGCAGATTGCCAAGGAGCCCATCGCGAAGAAGGGCGCGCGCATCACGTCGCACATTGCGCTGCCCGGGCGGTTTTTGGTGTTCATGCCGACGGTGAACCATGTCGGCGTCTCGCGCAAGATCGAGAGTGACGCCGAGCGGCGCAGGCTTAAAGAAATTTTGTTGAGCGAGAAGGGCGAGGCCAGCGGCGGATTCATCGTGCGCACGGCGGCCTCGGGCGCGAGCGAGGAGGAGTTGCGCAGCGATCTGAGATTCCTACTCAATCTGTGGGCGGACATCAAGCAGCGGTCGGAGTCGTCGAAATCGCCCGCGCTGATCTATCACGACCTCAACCTCGTCGAGCGTATTCTGCGCGACCAGGTGACGGACAACTTCTCCGCCATCTGGGTGGATACGGAGACCGAGTACGAGCGCGTGCTGCGCTTCCTGCAACGCTTCCAGCCGTCGCTGATCCGGCGCGTGAAGCTCTACTCCAAGGAGACACCGCTGTTCGAGCAGTTCGGCATCCAGGAGGAGATCAACAAGGCGCTGCGCTCGAAGGTGTGGCTGAAGTCGGGCGGATCGATTGTGATCAACCAGACGGAAGCGCTGGTGGCGATCGACATCAACACCGGCAAGTACGTCGGCAAGACGGCGCGGCTTGAAGACACGATTGTGAAGACCAACCTCGATGCGATTCCGGAGATCGTGCGGCAGATCCGGCTGCGCGACCTGGGCGGCATCATCGTCATCGACTTCATCGACATGGACGAGCGCAGGAACCGGCAGAAGGTGCTGATCGCGCTCGAAGACGAGCTCAAGAAGGATCGCGCGCCATCGAAGGTCCTACAGTTCAATGATTTCGGACTCGTCGCGATTACGCGCAAACGCGTGAAGCAATCGCTGGAGCGCACGCTGTCGACGACCTGCGGCATCTGCACGGGCACGGGCATGGTGAAGTCGCCGATCACGGTCTGCAATGAGATCTTCATCGAGCTGCGCAAGATGCATCGTCACCTCGAGAAGGGCGACATCATGCTGCGCGTCAACCCGGAGGTCGTGAAGCAGCTGAAGTCGAACGGCGGCAAGTGGCTGCAGGAGATGGAAGAGATGAGCCGGAAGACGATCCTGGTGAAGTCCGATCCGAGCCTGCACCCGGAGCAGTTCGATATTCACTAGAGGTAGTGGTTAGTGATTAGTAGTTAGTGATAAAGCGGGAAGGCGGCTCGGTTGAGCCGCCTTTCTATTGTCGGGTTCCGAATCCTGATGGCGCAGAGGTGATCTAACAGGGATGCCAACTATTCATCCACAGGCCCGCATCGGGCACGTTCATCTGAAGGTCGCCGATCTGGACCGGGCGATTGCGTTCTATCGCGATGTTCTCGGTTTTGAGGTGACGCAGCGGATGGGCAACAGCGCGGCGTTTCTTTCGGCCGGCGGATATCACCACCACATCGGACTGAATACGTGGGAGAGCGCGCAGGGGCCGGCACCCGCACCAGGGACGACGGGGCTGTATCACCTGGCGATTGTGTATCCGACGCGCGCGGAGCTGGGGGACGCGTTGGGACGGCTGCTGCGGACGGGGATCCCGCTTGAAGGAGCGTCGGATCATGGCGTGAGCGAGGCGTTGTATCTGCGCGACCCGGATGGGAATGGTGTGGAGTTGTACTGGGACAAGCCGGCGGAGGAGTGGCCTCGGACAAAGGATGGCGAGCTGGCTATGGTGACGGGGCCGCTGGATTTGAAGGGGTTGCTGGCGGCAGCTGACCCCACCCATGCGCGATGAAGCTGCGCATAAAATGGTCACCCGGCAGGTAGTATTGCATGTCACACAGAGACCGGGATGCCAAAAGTAATCGAAGCCAATTCCAATGATGCACTTCTTGGAATCATTGAACGTCTTGCCCTTTTGGAAACCACTTTTGGAAGCAGTTTAAGAACACCCCTTCAGAAGTTCCGGCTATCCACAACTGACGATCCGATCATTGCCGTTCAAAAGGCTGGAAGACGCATCGCGCAGCATCTCAATCTGAGCGATCTCACATTTATCGTTTTAATTCGCTCTCAAGAGGAGAATGTTGCAGGGAGGATCCATATAGATGATTCGCCGGACATGGTGCAAATAGAACTAAGCACGAAAATTGTGCAATTTCCGGAGGTTGTTCTCAGTACCCTCTGTCACGAGATTACTCATAAGTATCTGAGCCGCCACAATATCAAATTGGACGATACTCTAGCCAATGAGAAGCTCACGGATACAGCATCTGTCTATCTGGGTTTGGGAATCTTTATGCTCGAAGGGTGCGAATGTGAGAGAACAACCTATCTCGCAGACAGGCGCAGCGTAACCTCTACGCATATGGGTTATCTTAGCCCTGAAGAATTTTCGCTAACCTTTGCTCTCAGCAATCCATTCAGGCAAAAGGCTATATTGCGACAGTCCTGGTCTCCCACGGCGGTGCGCAGAATAGAATTTTCCGAAAGGGTTTTGAGGGCAAGAAATTTAGCTCTTGACAACGAGTGTGATATTCACGGTGAGATGCTAGCTCGTATAGAGGTCGTATTCGAGGCTACAACAGAGCGATGTAATCGTTCGATTCTCCCTTGACTTAGTTTCGATTCGCGAGCTGCCGGAGAATAGCAGGATTGAGCGTCAGACAAAGCACCGTTGCTTCATAGATGTCAACTGGCTCAGTCTCAGCTTCCTAAGCAGACGAATCTGATGCTTGCATATCTACATGCCTGTAGAATCCTGCTCAATGCGGATTACCTTAATCCTTTTTCCAAGGAAACCATGTATTTGGCAAGAACTCTGAGAAGGCGAACCTTGCGAAATCGGCCATTGAACGAAATAACCTGCCCGTCAAGTGAGCAGCGACTTCGTGTGGCTGAAAGTTATAGGGCTGCCCCTATTCGGTGCCCGACATGCGGCTATCGTTTTCTCGCAGCTACATATCCCGAGGAATTGTGAGCCGCATCAGGCTTGGTATTTCACGCCGAATTCATAGGAACTAGTCGGGGAAAGCCCCATCTTTGCACCTGATTTAAATCCCTTTGATCTCGCCGCCATCCCATGAAGCCGAGCAGTTCGGCGATCTCTTCCGGTTGCCCGTAGCGGCTGATGCCGGCTTCCTCTGGAAACGACGGCGTCCGGTCATGACCGGGCCGGGCACAATGCTGTTCACCTGAACGCCATCCTTAATGCCTTGTTCCGCGAACGCCTTGGCGAGTGCATTAATGGCGGCATCGGTCGCGGCCACGGCGGCGAAGCCCGGCTTGGGATCAAGCGACGCGCTGCCGGACATGAAAACCACGGAGCCGCGGGCCTGTTTCAGCGCGTCCCATGCCCAAATCGTCAAGCGGCGAGCGCCGTGGAGCTTCAGCTCCATGCCGGCGTTCCACTGCTCATCGGTCATCTCGAAGAGATCGATCTGTGGAACGGCGCCTGCGATATTCAACAACGCGTCGATTCGTCCAAAACGCTGAAGTGTGGTGTCGACGACAGTTTTCGGCGCCTCGGTCCGGCTCAGGTCGAGGGCAATGGGAAGCGCCTCGGCTCCAGCAGCTTTGACGGCGGCGGCGACCTCTTCAAGTTCGCTGGCATTGCGCGCCGCCAGGACGACAGCCGAGAAATCGCGCGCCAGACGAATCGCGGTGGAACGTCCGATGCCCTGGCTGCTCCAGTCACAATGGCGACAGAATTGTTCATGATTTCATCTCCATTGCATTAGATAACGTTCGCCATCGGGAAGTCTTAAAGCAGGGGTGGAACGAGAAGGTGCGCGCCTGGGCTTTGGGGTGTTTAATTGCCGAACGGGCTCTGTATTGGAATTGGAGTCGTCCATGGACAGCGTAAACGTCGAACAAAAGAGCTATGAGATGCCCCCGCGGGACGGGATCAGCATCGCGCATTTTCTTACCGTGAAGGACATCAACCGATCGCTTGATTACTATGAGAAGGTCTTCGGCGCGCGCATTCTGTGCAGGGGCGACGGCAATGCGCCTGGGTACCTTCAGCTTGCGAATATCTGGATGATTATGAACGTCGGGGGCGGGCCGACCCCGGACAAGCCGACGGTCACGCTCAGCGTCCCCGACCCGGACCACATCAGCAGCTTTATGAACTTCCGGGTTGCGGATATTCAAGCGTGTTATGCGTTGTGGCGAAGTCGAGGAGCCGAGTTCATCACCGAGCCGTTGGATAAGTACGGCGAGTGGCGCTGCTACATCCGCGATCCTGACGGCTACATCATCGAGGTCGGACAGAGCAAGCCGGAGTTCAGGTACGGTTGATGTCGCGAACCCACCCGCCGACACGATAAGACAATTTGATGACAAAGAAGTGACGATATCGAGCTTCCGGGAAAGTATGCTGAGCGACATCGAAGATGTTGTTCCGGGGAGCACGATGAAAGCCTTTCGCACAATTTCCGCCAAAGACCTGGATTCCGTATCGCTCAAGAACGAGATGGAGACTTACGGATACGTCTTCATCCGAGACCTGATGCCGAAAGAGGACCTGGAGCCGCTGCTCAGCGACATGATCGGCATTGCAGCGGAAGAGGGCTGGACGATGGAGGGGACCGCGCCCTCGGACCGCATCGCGAATCCCGCCATGGCGTGCTTCGATCCAGATCCCAAATATAAGCCAGCTGCCAATCGCGCGTTCTGCCTGGAGCGGCTGCACGCGCTGGCGCATCATCCGGCATTGGCCGGCGTGATGAAGCGGCTTGTGGGTCCGCATCTTCTGGTTCATCCCAAGCCGTTTGCACGGACGGTTTTCCCTAACTGCGAGGGCGCCGTTTTTCATGCGCATCAGGACCACTCGGGAATTCAAGGAAGCCAGGATAGCTATACAGCGTGGATGCCGATGCATGATTGCCTGGAGGGACAGGGGACGCTCGAGATCAAGGAGATGTCGCACCTTTTTGGAATGCAGCAGATCGGCGCCTGTCTCAACCGGGAGACAGCCCTGGGAGGCGAGTGGGTGGGTGGGCCGATCAATGCAGGCGATGTGGTGATCTTTCACAGCTTGACGATCCATAGCTCCACGCTGAGCACCTCCAACCAGCTGCGCTGTTCTGTGGATTGCCGGTTTCAAAGCTATGACGAGCCCGTGTCACCGTTCGAGATTGTGTTTCCCAACCAGGCTAAAGGCGGACGAAGCTGGGAGACCACCTATGCGGACTGGAAGCATGACGATGTGAAGTACTATTGGCGCGATTTGCCTTTGCGTATCAAGCCCTCGGTGGCCGAGCTGGCCGTGATGGCCGAGAAGGCTGACAGTCCGCAAAAGCGGCTTCGCTACACGATGACTCTGGAGCTGATAGAGCGAGAGATTCCCATGCTGGTGCAGTGAGCGGACCTGGATGAGTGGGATTTGAGCTGGGTACCCCCCCCCTATTTTTGCGCAAATTATTCATGGAATTGGACTTAGGGGTGGACCTATGCCAGGCAAGTTGTGTTGGGAGTGGCGCGGGGGGCTCACAAGGGCTCCTGGGCGAGGGTGGGTTTTGTCAAGTCGTGGGAGTCGAGTTCGGGGGCCGAAGGACCGGTACGGCCGCGCTGCTACATCCGCGATCCTGATGGGTACATGATCGAGGTCGGACGGAGCAGGTCGGGGTTCAGGTACGGTTGATTTTCGGTCGGGATGGGGTAACTGCACTGGTGTTACCAGAGAGTTGTTGCTCGGACTCGGAACAGGTGCTCTGATGGTTAGTCCTTCCTCGACTAAAGGAGAGCGTCGTGAGGATCGGGTTTGTCGTTGTTCTGTTGGGTTTTCTGGGTGGGATTTCGCCGGCTCGGGCCGATGTCGTCACCACAACTTCCGCGACCATAGATGTGCCTGGAATAGCGCCCTGTTCCTCATTCGGGCCGACGCAGTCAAGTTGCAGTATTTCGAGTGGGGACATACATGCGGAATCTTTCGCGAGTGCGAGCGCAAACCAGTTCGGCGGAATCGTGCTGGCTTCAGCTGACGGGTTTGATCCTTTCATTGAATCGCCTGTCAATGCGTCCGGGTCGGCTCAAGCACAGATTGATGGAGAGTATGTGTTGTACGGCGGCACTGGAACTGGATTCTTAGATCTCAACTACCAGGTGTATGCCGAGCAGGGTCCAGACTACGACTGCTCAGTGATGGTTTATGGCGGAAATGCGCAATCCTGCAAGGGCCCTGTGATCGTCGAGTATGGAGTCCCTTTCATAATGGACGTTGAACTAAGCGTCTTCGCGCAAGCCGCCGCGCTTGGTCAGGGCGTCGCCGGTCAGGTCTCTGTGGATTTCAGCCAGCCGGGATTGTGTTTAGTGAATCCTGCGCCAGCGCCGGAGCCGTCTTCGCTGTTGCTGCTACTTCCCGGATTGGCTGGCGTGCTCTTCGCTGCCAGGCGCGCAAGGGGCCGATTGGCGGGGGCGTAGTGGAATCCCACCCATGACGACGGTCAAGCTGTCGTCATGGGTGGGGCACCCCTGGTGTTGGTGATTCGGGAGAGATTCTGTAGGTGGGCCACCCGCCTCGGCTAGTCATCATCTCCAGTTTCCGAACCGTTCGCCTTTCCCTGTCTGATATTTAACCCTTCGCGGTATAGCATCGGAACCTTAAAGGCGTTGCCTACCTCTTCGAGGAAACCGACATCTCGTAGGTCTCTCACTACAACTCTCGCCGAATCCTCTTCTAGCCCGAGAAGAGCACATAGTGCGTCGATATCGTATTCGGCTTTCTTGTGTCTAAATTTTTCCAATATTTGGCTAAGGTCTGCAGCTTCAGAAAAAAGGGTGTCCTCCACACGCTCTTTGCTGAGGGTCTTGTGAGCTTTGCGAATCGACTCAGCTTCTATCAACGACGTGCCTTCTTGATACTCACGCGGCGTTATCAGGTCGCTTTGTACCTGTTCCGCCCTGGCCCTTTCAACTAGGTCAACAAGATTTCGAGGTGCGATGACGCCATTACCATCTCGAATACGAGACATAATCCAATTCCAAGTCGTCGATTGCTTTTCGCCTTGGGACACTTTGTTGGGAAAGATTTTGGTGAACGACTCGTCGTTATCAAGACCGCGAAGTCTCAGCTCGTCGCAGATTTGTTCGCTGTCTCGTACCCGTCGTATGAGGAGGTGTTTCAAGTCTTCATCGCGCCAAAATATCTCGATCTTTCGGGCATTTACGTGTGTGAGATTTACAAAGCCGCCCGATATAATTTTTCGGAACAGGTCCTTTCGAAGGAAAAGCTTGACGGCTAAATTCTTGATCTCGCGTAGGTCAAGATATGTTCTGAGGAGCGCCCTAAGCGCTGGTATTTCAACTGCGGGAAACCCTTGAAAGGCTTCATCGAGGCGGTCGAGCGCAATCCATACTGTAAGATTCGATTCTTTGAGGGAGGATTCTAACAGTTGTAATCCAGCCCAGTAGTCAACCCCAAAGAAACTTATAGGCTGAACAGTTGAACTTTCGTATTCAACTTTGGGCTTTATATGAGGCATCCCATGTTCTGCAATACCTAGATCAATTTCAGCTGATCTTAGAGATCGTTTGGGAAATTTGGCAAGGATTTTGGAGAAGACGCCTTTCGGAGTCGTATCAGTAGTTTTGAGGTTATTTTGACTTAGGAAAAACTCAACTCTCCGTATACTGCTTTGGCGAACAATGGCTTCTTGATCCAACATCCAGTTCCCGACCAATGCCAAGAAGTAGGTTTTCCAAAATGCAATGTACTGCCCCTCTCCTTGAATGGGAATTTTCAATAATTCTTGGAATATCGGATTGCCCGTCAAGTTGAATGCCGTTACGACTTGCGTCGTCCTCAGCTCTTCGACTACACGGGCGCGCTTCTTGAGAATTCGGTATAGTGCCGTTTTACCTGTTCCTTTGTCTCCCGCGATGATGTCTTTCTCACCACGAATAAGAACGTTAAACGTGTGAGTATTCACAAAGTAACGGTCGAGTCCTTCATCCGTTTCGGCGATTGATTCGCCGAGCCTAAGTTCCCCTAATATTTGTGAGGTCAGCACTTGTTCTCCGAGAAACTCAACATGGAATTTGCCTGAAAGACGTCGTTAATTCTACTCCGCAGCGATGCTGCCGCTGAGTTCAAGACCGGCAGGAAAGGCGGCTCTTGCGAGCCGCCCTTGGGGTTTGGACTGTGAGTTTCGAGTTACGAGTTAGTGCGCCTCGACGGTCTGTTCCGCGATCTGGTGGAGTTCGGCGCCGTTGCTGGCGCGGGTGTAGAACATGTGGCCGCCGGGGAACTCGTGCACGGTTAGCTGTGGCGCGATGGTGGCGGGGAGCTGGTTCTGGGTGAGGAGCGAGCCCATGAAGGGGCAGCTCAGGTCGTTCCAGCCGTGCAGGATCACGACGTGGAGTTTGGGGTCGGCGGCGAGGGCCTCGCGAAGATCGGAGACGGCGCCGCGGCGGAGGTCAGGGCCGGAACGGTCCCAGAGACGGCCGACGTCGTAGGAGAGCAGATTGTAGCGGTCGTCGACCTTCCAGCCGACGACGCGGGTGTCGAAGTCGACCATGGCCTGGGTGATCTGCGCCATGCCGGACTCGAGGATGGGATCGGAGCCCTGCTGCTCAGGCGAGTAGGGGAAGGGATCGGGGTCGGTGACGTTGGAGTCGTAGACGGAGCCGATCTCGCCCTTCTCGCGATGGGTCTCGCGGAGATATGCGCTGGTCTCGAGACGGCCGCCGGAGAACTTGACGAACTGCGGGTCGAGGCCGGTCATGTCGGTGACCTTGGCGATCATGGCGTTGGTGGCGGCCGGGTCCTCGGGTCCTTTGATGAGCGTGGAGGCGTACTCGCCCTCGTCGTAGGCGATGACGTCCTTCATGGCCTCGGGGGTGAGCTTGCCCTCGTTCTCAAGGTGCGCGGCGGTGATGGAGGGCAGCGTGATCATCCAGGGGATGGGCGAGAGGTTGCGGTCGCCGAAGTCGGGGTTAAGGTAGGGGCTGACGAGGAAGAGGCCATTGACGCCGACGCCGAGCTGCGTCTGGAGATAGTGCGTGATGCGCGGGCCGCGGTAGCCGCCGTAGCTCTCGCCCATGACGTACTTCTTGGACATCATGCGCTCGTTTTTGACCAGCCACTTGTAGATGACGAGCGAGAGGTACTCGATGTCGGGAGTCGGCGCGTAGAAGAGTTTTTTGGCTTCGGCGTCGTCGACGAGCGAGCGCGAGAAGCCGGTGCCGACGGGGTCAATGAAGACGAGGTCGGTGAAGTCGAGCCAGGTGCCGGGGTTGTCGGTGAGGGTGGCGGGGTCGGAGGGGCTCTCGCCGGCGTTGCCGAAGGCGACGTGCTTGGGGCCGACGGCTCCGAAGTTGAGGAAGCCGGAGGCGGCGCCGGGGCCGCC
>Ga0207933_1001975_pt1 | contig 14075 bp, 13 predicted proteins | sample NGESurdeep092012_4_FD_184488 | JGI IMG/M metagenome (GOLD analysis project Ga0207933, IMG submission 184488) | Arctic peat soil microbial communities from Barrow, Alaska - NGEE Surface sample F53-3 deep-092012 (SPAdes) | ecosystem: Environmental > Terrestrial > Soil > Wetlands > Peat ... | reverse complement strand
ACGTCGCGCTTCGCTGAGGGCCCCCTACGCACGCGCGCTCTCGGTCTCTACGGTGCTACTGCGTCCATTGGCTTCGTCGCCGGGCAGGTGCTTGGTGGCGTCTTGGTCCAGTTCGCTGGATGGGCCTGGATATTTCTCGTCAATGTGCCCGTGGGCGTCGTCGCCGCATTCTTCGCGACCCGTCTCATCACCAGTGACCACAAGCGCGCGAAGCTTGCCCACCTCGACCTCGCCGGCGGCGTCTTTGTCACGACGGCTGTGGCCGCGGCGGTCTACGCGGTCTCAGAGGGTACGGTGCTCGGCTGGGCACACCCTCTCGTTCTCGGCGCCATTGCTCTTGCGCTGTTGGCAACGTTGGGCTTCGTCATTGTCGAGCGCGTGCACACGCACCCCCTCATTGATCTCCATCTTCTCCAGCGCCCCAACCTTCGCACCGCGGGCATCCTCTCGTTCTTCATGGGTGCGTGGACGGCCGGCGAACTTGTGGTGATGTCGCTCTACCTTCAACAGATTCTTCATGACTCACCGCTCGTCGCGGGACTGGTCATTGCGCCACAGGGGATTGTGGGCTTTGTCACTGGCATGTTCGGAAGTCGCTTGCTTCGGCGCGTTGGCCTCCAACGACTCCTTATTGCGTCAACGTTGGCTATCGGAATCGGTTTCTTGATTCTCTCGAATCTGCCATCAAGTGGTCACTACAACGCCCTGTTTGCAATTGTCCTTTTGATTGGTTTTGGGACAGTCGGCACCGTCTTTGGCACCACGGTCATGGCAGCCCAAGGCATGGCCGACGCGGACCAGGGTCTCGTGGGTGGCGTTGTCAACACCACCCGTCAAGTCGGCGCCGCCATGGGTGTCGCCGTCCTCGTCGCGATAGCCGAAGGCTCGCACGCCTCGACGGGCGTCTCGACGCTTGGCGGCGATCGCACCGCGATGGTGGTCGCTGGGTTCATTGGACTAGGCGGCACGGTCGTCGCGTGGTTGGGGGCGCAGTCGAAGAAAGCGCCGCGGGCGACTCATTTCGAGTCCACCGTTCTCGTCGCAGCAAACAACAAGCGTTAATGCAACTAGGAGGATGAAATGAACTACATCACACTGGGAAAATCTGGCCTCAACGTCTCGCGCGTGGCCTTTGGCACGTGGCAACTGGGCGGCGACTGGGGCGTAACGGACACCGAGTCCGCCACCCTCGCTATTCGCCAGGCCGCAGAAAGTGGCGTGAACTTTTTTGACACTGCTCAGGCGTACGGCTTCGGCGCGTCGGAGGAACTTCTCGCCTCGGCCCTTCGCGGTATCAAGCGTGAAGATCTCATCATCGCCACCAAGGGTGGACTTCGCCCAGCGGGCACTGGCGTGTCCAGAGACTCGAGTGCCGCGTGGATCGAGTCAGGCGTCGAGGCGAGTCTTCGCGCACTGAACACCGACTACATCGACCTCTACCAGGTCCACTGGCCCGACTCGAAGACGCCTTTTGAAGAGACGGCCGAAACGTTGGCGAAGATTGTCGCGAGCGGCAAGGTTCGCCACGTGGGTGTCTCGAACTTCGACGCCGTCCAGATGGAGACCTTTAGCGCCGTGCTGCCCGTCGAAACGGACCAGCCTGCGTATCACATCTTTCGCCGCGACATTGAAGAAGAGCTTCTTCCGTACACGAAAGTCAACAACATTGGCATCTTGGTGTATGGACCATTGGCGCACGGACTGTTAGGCGGAAACCTTCAACTCGATACACGTTTCGCCTCCGACGACTGGCGAGGCACGAGTTCGGTCTTCCAGGGAAGCGCCTATGAGCACAACTTAAAGAAAGTTGCCGAGCTCGAAGAGTTTGCTCAGCGTGAGTTGGGTATCACCATTGGTCAGTTGGCCGTGGCCTGGACGCTGGCTAATCCCGCGGTGCACGTCGCGATTGTTGGCACGCGTAGTCCAAGTCACGTGCAAGAAGCGTTGGCGGCGAGGGACCTCGTGTTCGACGCGCCGACATTGTCAAAGATTGAAGCAATTATTGGCGACGTGGTGCCGGTCAACGGCCCCTCGCCAGAAGGGATTTAGGGAGAAGCAGTTTATGGAATCAGGTCAGCAACTTCATTTGTCGCAACAACCAGCCACGTCGCTCGTCGACGCTGACACCCGATGGACCAGTTCGATATGGATCCTGCTCGTGGTGGTTTGTGGAGCGTTGTTCCTCGACGGTCTGGATATATCGATGGTCGGGGTCGCCCTGCCGTCAATGGGTCGCAGCCTTCACTTGGGCGCCAGCGCGCTGCAGTGGATCGTCAGTGCGTACGTCCTCGGATACGGGGGACTGCTCTTGCTCGGTGGTCGCGCGAGTGACTTGCTCGGAAGGCGATCCGTGTTTCTTGTTGCGGTGACTGTTTTTGGCGTCGCGTCGGTTGCGAGTGCCTTTCTCAGTAATGACGCCGCGCTGATTGCGCTGCGTTTCATCAAGGGCGCCTCGGCGGCGTTCACCGTGCCGGCTGGTCTCTCCATCATCACCACCACATTTGCCGAAGGGATCGCTCGCAATCGAGCGCTGTCTATATATACGGTGTGTGGAGCGAGCGGCTTCTCGCTCGGCTTGGTCTTTGGGGGACTGCTCACCGAGTTGGGTTGGCGTGCCGCGTTCTTGGTTCCAGGGCCCGTTGCCTTGGCACTGGTGATTGCTGGACTGCGAGTTATCCCTCGAGCGATCCGAGCACGGGTGACGTTGGGCCACTTCGACCTCTTTGGGGCGTTGACCAGTACCGCCGGTCTCATGTTGTTGGTCTACACCGTGGTGGAAGCTCCGACGAAGGGCTGGCTCAGTGTGAGCACTCTTGGTGGGCTTATCGCAACGGCGATACTTCTCACTACCTTCGCGATCATCGAGCGCAACCACCCTCGTCCTTTGTTGCGCCTTGGCATACTGCGATCGGCGTCGCTGCGCCACGCCAATCTTTCGGGTGCCGTCATGTTTGGTGGCTACATGTCGTTCCAGTTCGTGGCGACTCTCTACCTCCAGGACTCCTTGCATTGGTCACCACTCGCGATGGCCATGGGTTTTCTACCCACTGGGCTCATTGTCGTCGCAAGTTCGACGCGCATGGCCACAATTCTGGATCGCTTCGATACGACCAAGCTCATCGGGGGTGGACTGGCCGCGTTTCTTCTTGGCTACCTTCTCTTCCTGCGCGTTAGTCCTTCGATGCCCTACGTCGACTTCTTACTGCCCACGATGGTGTTGCTCGGTGTCGGCTTTGCTCTGTGCTTTCCCTCAATCAACTCCCAAGCCACCGCTGGCGTCGCGAACGACGAACAAGGTTTGGCCTCGGGACTTGTGAACACCAGCATCCAGGTTGGCGGAGCAATCGTGCTTGCGGTCACGACCGCGATCATTGGCCCCGGTGCGACCACGGTGCAACGTGGCCACCTCTTACCGGGAATGGTAACGGCCGTCACCGTGGTGTCGGGCATATCCTTCGTCGGATTGGCCTTGACCGTCGTTCGTATTGCGAAGAGTCGCGCCACAAAACCCGAAGCCCAACTCGTTCATTAGTGCATCGACGGGCGAGTAGGCACGTTCGTCTTTGTAAACTGTTGTTCTCGCACCATAAGTACTAGGACGGGCACGACGGCGCTTTGGAGGCGATGATGGGTGAATTGAGCGCTCGGCGTCGCCAGCTGGTGCTCGTCATCTGCTGCATGAGTTTGTTCATCTTCGGCATCGACGTCACGATCGTGAACGTGGCCTTGCCGTCGCTTCAGCGAAACTTTCATTCCTCGGTGAGCGATATGCAGTGGACTATCGACGCCTACACCTTGGTGATCGCCTGTCTCTTAATGCTCTCGGGATCGTTGGCCGATCGCTTTGGTCGTCGCAGGGTCTTTCAAATCGGACTGAGCGTGTTTTCTATTGCGTCGCTGCTGTGCAGCATCGCGCCCGGACTCGGATGGCTCGTTGCTTTTCGCGGCCTCCAAGCTGTCGGGGGTTCGATGATGAACCCGGTGGCGCTGTCAATAATCGTCAACACCTTCACCGATAAAAAGGAGCGAGCTCGCGCGATGGGCGTGTGGGGCTCGGTTTTTGGTCTCAGTCTCGCCCTCGGGCCGGTCATTGGCGGCGTGCTCGTTTCGGGCATTGGTTGGCGATCGATTTTTTGGATCAACGTGCCCGTCGGCGCCGCCGCGATTGTGTTGACGCAACTGTACGTCCCTGAGTCGAAGGCGTTGCGAGCGCGTCGAATCGATCCCTTTGGCCAAGCGTTGGTCATTGTGATGTTGGCGTCGCTCACCTACGCGATTATCGAAGGTCGGAACCGGGGCTGGCACTCTCCACTCATTCTTGGTCTGCTCGTGTTGAGTGCCGTTGCGGTCGCTGCGCTCATAGCGGTCGAACTTCACCGACGAGAACCACTTATCGACGTCCGTTTCTTTCGAAGTGCGCCCTTTGCCGGGGCCACCATGACCGCGGTCGCCGCTTTTGCCGCTCTTGGGAGTTTCCTCTTTCTCAATACGCTCTACCTTCAAGACATACGTCACTACAGTGCCTTCGAGGCTGGAGTACTGACCGTTCCCATGGCTCTGATGTTGTTTATCTTCGCTCGCGTGTCGGGCCATCTCGTTGGAAAACATGGACCGCGGCGGCCACTGCTTCTCGCGGGCCCACCCTTAGTCGTGGGTGCGCTGCTCCTCGCTCGACTGACGCCACATACGTCGTTGGTCTACCTCATTGTCGCGTACCTGATCTTCGGTGCGGGGTGTGGTCTCGTGAACGCGCCGATCAGCACTACGGCGATGTCGGGAATGCCGCTCGACCAGTCGGGCGTCGCCGGCGCTGTTGCCTCAACTGGCCGTCAAGTCGGATCCTCTCTTGGCGTCGCGGTGACTGGTTCGATCGTCGCTGTTGGAACAGGCGCGACGTTCGTCTCGGCGAGTCACGCCGCGTGGATCGTCGTCGCTGGATGTGGCGTCGCCGTCTGTCTCGTGGGTCTCATCTCTACTGGCGAGTGGGCAATGGGGACCGCTTCGCGAAACGGCGTACGGATCGACGAAGCGTCGCGGACGTCCACGCGCTAACGAAGGTATCGACGTTGCACGACCTCACCACCGCGCGTGTTGCGCTTGCATAAAAGGTGGCCACCGCGACGTCGCGTGCCGTGACGGCCTTCGTGCGCGAACGTCCCTCTGAGCGCGGTTTAATATACGTTCCGGGTGTCATCGATAACAACGCGACCATTACAGCGCTCGGGCGAAAACGAGTGTTGGTTCAGTTGAAACGAATCGACAGTCGAAACTAAGTCGCGGCCAGAAGAGGTCGACAAGGAGCGTCAACGTGAGTGTGCAACATGTGGTCTTGTTTAGTTTTCCGTCCGATCTCAACGGGGACGATTGGACGGAGATGCGCCGTCAAGTTCGCGCGTGGCCCGAGGAAATCGGCGGCATGACGTCGTTGCGTTTTGGGCCATCGATTAATACCGATCGCGCCAGGGGTTATCAGTACTTGCTGTACATGGAGTTCCCTGATGAACTCGCGTTAACGACGTACCAGCAGCACCCGGTGCACCAGGTGTTCCTGCATTGGATCATTGAGCACGAGTGCACCCCGTTGGTTTTTGACTACTACCTCGACGAGAGTACGGTGATCGCGTGCTGAGGAGCGCTGCATAAGCCGACAGCCCCTCGACGCCGAAATGCCAGCGTCGAGGACTGGACACGCCCTTGCGTCAGTTCAGTCGGCGAAGGTCTCGTCGAAGCCCTTGAAGCCACGCCCGGCGCGTCCTTCGGGCGAGTGCGCTGGCGTTTCTTATTGCAAAAGAGGCACGCCGATGCGACTACGAAAATCAATGGTCGACGTGGTGGGTGTAGAGAACTGTCCGCTCGACGCGACACGTTCGCGACTTTCTCATTCGAAATCCGTGCGACTTTTACGGAGATCGAGATTTTCCTATCGCGGTGCGCGACGTTTATTTATTAGATACTACAATACTTAGTATATGAATTCTTCTCGCGAGCGCGATGATTACGTCATCGATTCGGTCTTAACAGCGAGCCGAGTTCTCGTTGCCATCGCGGCGCGCTCTCTCGCCGACGTTGCCGAAGAAGTCACGCTGACCCAGTATCGAACGCTGGTGGTCCTCGCGTCACGCGGGCCCGAGAGCATGGCGGGACTCGCCGAAGCGGTTGGCGTCACGCCAGCGACTGCGACGCGCATGTGCGACCGCCTCGTGAAGAAAAAGCTCATAGTTCGTCGCAGCGAACAAGGTGATCGCCGCCGGGTCCACCTGGTGCTCACAAAAGCTGGCCTTGACTTAGTTGCCGTCGTGACAAAGCGCCGCCGTCAAGAGATCGAGAAGATTATTAGTGCCGTACCGCCAGGCGAGCGCGACGTGCTCGTCCAGGCACTCGGGCGTTTCGCGGCGGCGGCCGGCGAAGTGCCCGAGCAGGACTGGTCGACGGGTTGGGATCTGTAAGTGAAAGTTCGCGACCTAACAACACGACAGCGTCAAGCAATAAGGGGGCTGCAGTCTCGGATCGCGCGTTGGCTCGCGTCGACGACGTACACGCAGAAGTGGCTCGTGCTGGGCACGATTGTCGGCATCGTGGCCGGTCTCGGCGCGGTTGTCTTTTACGAAGCGTTGCGCCTCGCGTCGTACGTATTTCTCCAAGTCATCGCCGGCTACAGCGTTCCCCAGCCCTTCAGTGAAGGTGGACACCTCGCGTCCGCGCACTTCGCCCGGCCGTGGGCCATCCCGCTTGTGGCCTGTGGTGGGGCGCTCCTTGGCGCGATTCTCGTCTTCTCCCTTGCGCCAGAAGCGGAGGGGCACGGCACCGACGCCGCCATCGCCGCCGTACACCACAATCCACGCGGCGTGCGACTTCGCACCGTCTTCGTAAAGATCATCGCGTCGGCTCTCACCATTGGTTCGGGTGGCTCGGGCGGGCGAGAGGGGCCGACGGGTCAGATCAGCGCTGGATTTGGTTCGCTGTTGGCGCGAAGTTTCGATCTCAGTCCCGAGGACGCGCGCATCACGGTCGCGAGTGGCATCGGCTCGGGTATTGGCGCGATCTTTGGCGCACCACTCGGTGGGGCAGTACTGGCGACGGAGATTCTCTACCGCGACGACTTCGAGGTGGAAGCTTTACTCCCGGCGTTCATCGCGTCCATCGTTGGCTACGCCGTGTGGGGATCGTTCGAGGGGTTCGGACCGCTCTTTGGCTACGTCGGGAACTACAAGCTCACGAGCGCGATGCCACTGTTGTGGTTCGGTGTCATCGGCATCATCGGTGGATTCGTAGGCCTGCTCTACGCGAAGGGCTTCTACGGGATCGCCGCTGGCTTCGCTCGTTTGTCCCTACCGCGCTGGGTTCGTCCGGCTATCGGGGGACTCTTAGTGGGCTGCATCGCGCTGGCTATTCCTGAAGTATTAGGTACCGGCTACGGATGGATCCAACAAAGCCTTGGCACGCATCTTTTACAGATTCCCCTCTGGATCGTGCTCATTCTTCCTTTCGCACGCATTGCGACCACGGGTCTCTCGATCGGTTCGGGTGGTTCGGGGGGCATCTTCGGTCCCGGAATGGTGATTGGCGCGTTTGTGGGAGCGGCCGTGTGGCGTCTCCTCGAACCCGTCGTGCCCAGTCTCGGCCACGACCCTGCGCCCTACGTCATCGTGGGCATGATGGCCTGCTTTGGCAGCATCTCGCGCGCCCCACTCGCCGTGATGTTGATGGTCGCCGAAATGACCGGAACCCTGTCGTTGATCGTGCCGGCGATGCTCGCGGTCGGTCTCGCCACACTCATCGTTCGTCGTAACGACGACACGATCTATCGCAGTCAGCTGAAGAGTCGTGCGGAGTCGCCCGCGCATCGAATTCTCACCGGACTCCCGCTGCTGGCCCAAGTGCCGGTGTCTGAGGCCATGGCACCAGCGCGCTGTGTGCTGGAAGAGCCGAGCAGCGTCAGTTCTTTTACGAGACGTCTTGAGGAGAGCGGCGTGGGCGCAGCTCCTCTTGTCGACGCCGAAGGGCGCTACCTCGGCGTCGTGACGTTGGAGTCCCTACAAGAGCGCGCCGCCGCGCCCGATGCCCGCGACGACGACGTCGCGATGGTTGCGACGTCCGCGCCGGTGTTCCAGGAGGCGCGTCTTAATGTCGTACTGGAACTTTTGACGACGACCCCCCAGTCTTGGGCCACAGTCATCGACCACGATCGTCACGTGCTCGGTACGATCGCGCTGTCGGACATTGTACGGAACTATCGAAGAACGACGAGAACGTACTTGCGTCACCTCACCGAGATGGGCGGCGCGACGGGCGTCGTCGAGGTCGAGGTCGCGGGCGACTCGTCGTTAGTAAGTCAACTGGTGCGCTCGCCTCTGATCCCTCGCGGCGCCCTCATCACGTCTATTGAACGCGGCAATGAACTCATTCGACCGACCGGCGAAACGGTTCTTCAAAGTGGTGATCGGTTGACCGTGATCGGATCGACGGGTGACGTCGAGAAGCTCGGCCGACTTTCGTCGTCGCCTAGAACGGAGTGACGAACGAACCTACGTCGTAGCGAATGTGTTATACCCCTGGGGGTATACTAGAGTGGGGGTAACCGAAATAATGAGGCCGAAATGTCCACGCAAAAGTGCACGCATACCTTGCAGGATCAAGAGCAACTAAACGCCATCGCCAAGCGGATGAAGCGCGCGCATGGCCAAATGGGCGCAGTTATTCGCATGCTGGAGGACAATCGCTCGTGCGAGGAGATTGTTATCCAAATGGCCGCGGTCGCAAAGGCCATCAACACCGCCGCCTATAAGTTGATTTCGGCGAGCCTCAAAGAGTGCATCGAGGACGCCAGCGTTGACAGCGATGAACTGACCGAGAAACTTCAAAAACTCTTTCTGAGTTTGGCGTGAGGAACACTATGAACGTCATCATCATCGGTGGTGTCGCGGGTGGCATGTCCGCGGCAGCTCGTCTACGTCGTCTAGACAACAGCGCGGACGTCATCGTGCTTGAAAAGAGCGCGCACGTCTCGTACGCCAACTGTGGCCTTCCCTACTTCGTGGGTGGCGTCATCGAAGAAGAGGGCTCCTTGCTCCTCGAGACGCCTCAGTCGCTGCGCGCTCGATTCCGTCTTGATGTGCGGGTGAACAGCGAGGCCGTCGGCATCAATCCATTCACTCGAACAGTCTCAGTACGCAACCTCATCAACGGTGAAACGTATGAACTCATCTACGACGTGCTCATTTTGAGTCCAGGAGCGTCGCCCGTCATTCCCTCAATTCCTGGCATCGAGCGCGCACTAGCGCTTCGCACGGTTGAGGACGTCGAAAAGATGGTGAGCGCGGTCGCGGCGTCGCCTACGAGCGCCGTCGTGATCGGGGGAGGATTTATCGGCGTCGAGATAGCTGAAAATCTGATCCACCGTGGCGTCGAAACCACCATTGTCGAAGCCACCGAGCAAGTGCTCGCGCCGCTTGACCCAGAGATGGCATCTCCCGTGGCCGATGAACTTCGACGCCAAGGCGTGACGCTGCGACTCGGTGACGCGGTGGAGGCGATCACGACACAGCACGTGCGTCTGGTCTCTGGCGAGGTGGTTCCAGCGGATCTCGTGATCGTCGCTATTGGAGTGCGACCCGAGATCAGATTGGCCCGTGCGGCGGGACTCGCGCTGGGCGAGCGCGGAGGCATCGTCGTTGACGATTTCAATCAAACCAGTGTGTCGCACATCTATGCAATTGGTGACGCCGTTGAGAAGAAGGACGCTCTTGACGGATCAAGCACGCTCGTTCCCCTCGCCAACGTCGCCAACCGCCAGGGACGAGTGGTGGCGGACCATATAGCGGGGCGTGTCGTGCGCTCTCGCGCGACGATTGGGACCGCGATCGTGAAGGTCTTTGATCTTTCAATCGCGACGACTGGCTGGAATGAGAAGCGACTGGCAGCACGGGGCCGAGCGTTCACGGTGATCCACACCCACGCCGCGTCGCACGCGAACTACTTTCCTGGCGCGAAGACAATGGCGCTCAAACTACTCATTGATCCGAACTCGCGAGCGATTCTTGGTGCCCAAGCTGTCGGTTCCGAGGGGGTCGACAAGCGCATCGACGTTATCGCCACCGCCATTCGAGCGGGACTGACGGCACCGGAACTCGCGGACCTCGAGCTCGCGTACGCGCCTCCCTACGGCTCTGCGAAGGATCCTGTCAACATGCTCGGTTACGTCGCCGAAAATGTCCTTTCGGGGCTCGCCGCGACGTTGCAGTGGAGCGAAGTCGACGACTACCGCCGACGAGGTGCCCAGTTCGTCGACGTGCGCACGGCCGAGGAGTTTGCCCGCGGTTCGCTTCCAGGTGCGTTCAACATCCCGATTGATCAGTTGCGTGAGCGCTTTAGCGAGCTCGACGATGTAGAGACCGTCGTGAACTGCGAGGTGGGCCAGCGCGGCCACGCCGCGACACTCTTCTTGCGAGAGCTCGGCTTTCGAGCAGTGAACCTCGATGGCGGGTATCGGACCTGGCACGCCTCGCCCGCGGCGATGGCCCCTGAGCTCGTTGCTTGACCTAAGAAGTAGTCAAAGAGAAAGGCGTTACGAATGTGCCACCGTGCAACCTGTAGTACCTGTTCAAAGCCGACGTGGCGGGGCTGCGGCAAGCACGTCGAGCAAGCGCTCGCGGGCGTAGCGATGCATGAGCGATGCGCGTGCCGCGACAACTCGACGAACTCGAAATCGGGTGAGGGATTCTTTACTCGCCTGTTCGGGCGTTAAGGTCGTGACGACGGCCGCCCAGCGCTGGCTTACGTCACTTGACGCGTGGGCCCTGCCCGCCGACATCCTCGCAGCGGCCGAGGAGAGTCCGTGGATCCACCCGCCGGTACTTTTCCAGGTTCCCGAGATCATTGCGTCTTCGCCGTCGCACAGTCGGGCCCGCGAGGCTCTTCGAGCAGGAGGCACTGTGCTCGACGTCGGGTGCGGAGGAGGAATAGCTGCCTTTGCGCTGACGCCGCCAGCGACGCACGTCATCGGCGTGGATCATCAGCCCGACATGCTCGAGATGTTTCGAGGGAACGCTGCCAAGTACGAGGTCTCTTGTCAAACCGTCGAAGGCTTCTGGCCAGCGGTGGCCGACTCGACACCTGGCGCCGACGTCGTCACCGCTCACCATGTTGTCTATAACGTCGGCGACATCGTCCCGTTTCTTCGCGCGCTCAACGATCACGCGCGCTTTCGCGTGATTATCGAGATGCCCGACCGGCACCCTCTTGCGTCTATGTCCGAGGCGTGGCGACACTTCTGGCAACTTGAACGGCCCGATGGCCCTACGCCCACGTACCTCCTTGACGTGCTCGAAGAGTTAGGCGTCAACGCCCACCGTGAGCAGTGGAGCGGCGAGTTGCGCGCTGAGCAGAACGTTGATCAAGCCGCGCACTTCATGCGCGTGCGACTTTGCCTGCCGCGCTCGCGCGAAAGTGAAGTCCGTGATTTTCTACTCGCCAATCCCGCCCCCTCGATGAGGGAGCTGAGCACCATTTGGTGGGACGTCGCTACCCGGGTGGAGGCTTAATCGTCAAAGGTGGGTATTGGGCCTCGCTGAAGAAGCACGTTCTCTTAGACGATTGAAGCTCGTCGCCAAAGTCGACGGGCGTCGCGTCTGATCTGAAGGAGCGGTGCGTGTTGATCAGTCGCGAGGTCGTGGCGACACGCGCGTGTCGAACGGACGGTCCATCATCGATTGTTGCGAACAACTTTTGTCGACTTTCGACGTAGGTTGTATCTCTGATCAAGGCGAACGTCCGAAATGGCAATTTGTGACTCATGTCCCTAGTTCGATGGACGAAGTGAGGGGCAAACTTCGAGTGAGTGGCGGGTGCCACGCGCGCGATTGGAGATTGCTATGACGGACCTATTGGAAAAGGAGTCGGCCGCACCGGCCGGCGCTGCGAAGAACGCGGACAACGTAAACGTGTTTATTGCGCCGGGACTTGAGGGAAGTCTCGTCACGCTGAAGCCTCGATACGAGAACTTCATTGGTGGCAAGTGGGTGGCTCCCGTGAAGGGCCAGTACATGGACGACGTGTCACCCGTCAACGGCAAGGTTTTCTGCCAGGTCGCGCGTTCGACGAAAGAGGACGTCGAGTTGGCGCTTGGCGCAGCGCACCGCGCACGCGAAGGCTGGGGCGAGACGTCGCTGGCCGATCGAGCGAAGGTTTTGAACGCAATTGCTGACGTGCTCGAGGCCAATCTCACCATGCTCTCGGTCGCCGAAAGTTGGGAAAACGGCAAGCCAGTTCGCGAAACGTTCGCGGCGGACTTGCCTCTCGCGGTCGATCATTTCCGCTACTTCGCGGGCGCCACGCGTTCGCTCGAGGGTCGTACGACCGAGGTCGACAAGGACACGGTGGCGTTTCACTTCCACGAACCTCTTGGCGTCGTGGGCCAAATGATTCCGTTCAACTTTCCGCTGCTCATGGCAGCGTGGAAGATCGCACCGGCTTTAGCGGCGGGAAACTGCACTGTCGTGAAGCCGGCGTCGCCGACGCCGTGGTCGATTCTCAAGTTTGCGGAACTCCTTGAGGGAGTCGTGCCAGCGGGGGTTATCAACATCGTGACCGGACCCGGTGCGGAGATCGGTAAGGCGCTCGCGACGAGTCCACGTATCGCCAAGATTGGTTTCACCGGCGAGACGACGACCGGCCGGCTCATCATGCAGTACGCCGCAGAGAATCTCATCCCCTCGACCGTCGAGCTCGGTGGGAAGTCGCCCAACATCTTCTTCGCCGACGTGATGAACGCCGACGACGATTTCTTGGACAAGGCAATTGAGGGACTCGTTCTCTACGCCTTTAACAAGGGTGAAGTCTGCACCTGCCCATCGAGGGCACTGATTCAAGAGTCGATCTACGACAAGTTCATGGAGCGTTGTCTCGCTCGCATCGAGAAGATCACCCAGGGCAATCCCTTGGACACGACGACGATGATTGGACCACAAGTTTCCCCGCAACAACTGGAGAAGATCGAGTCCTACGTCGAGATCGGAAAGAAAGAGGGAGCACAACTCCTCATTGGCGGCGAGACCGCCAAGGTGGGCAGCGAGTTCGAGGGCGGCTACTACTTCCAACCCACCGTGTTGAAGGGTGACAACAAGATGCGCGTCTTCCAAGAAGAGATCTTTGGGCCCGTGTTGGCGGTGACAACCTTTAAAGACGAGGCCGAAGCTCTCGCGATCGCAAACGACACGCCGTTCGGCCTGGGTGCTGGGGTGTGGACACGCGACGGCAACCTGGCCTATCGCATGGGACGCGGGATCCAAGCGGGGCGCGTGTGGACGAACTGTTACCACCTGTATCCCGCGGGTGCGGCATTCGGCGGTTACAAGAACTCGGGCATTGGTCGTGAGAATCACCAGATGATGTTGGAGCACTACTCACAGACGAAGAATCTACTGGTGAGTTACAGCTCCAAGCCGCTCGGGTTCTTCTAGAAGCAACGCCGCATGACGGGCTCTTCGCGACAAAAGCTGCCAACACCAAGATTTCGGTGATTGATGCAGTTGATTACGGTACGCGAGGAGTCCGTCACGTTGTTTTGTGCAGGGGAGAGTGAAGCGTCGAAGATGATCCCTCATCGAGCACGCCGCGCGAGTGGCTCAACGTCCCACAAAGTCCGTGGGTACGACAACGACCGGAATGATGGCGTGCTCGACGACCTCGAGGCTCGTACTCCCGAGCATCAGACCTGCCCTCTTGCCCTGTCCACGAGAACCCACGACTAATAGGTCGGCGTCGATTGGCGCTGTCACTGCGCGCAGCAAAACCGAGCACGCGTCGCCCTCGTCGTAGACCTAACACAGTCGGGTTTCTGCGAGGCAGCACTCGCGCGCGATCACGGTCAGTCTGATTGGCGTCGTTTCACTTCATTGCTTCACGTCGAGGCGCTCGAGCATGTCGGTCGCGTGCACCACGACAACGTCGGCGCTGGTCGTGAGCGTCAGTGAGGAGGCCCAGTGAAGCGCGGCTTCTGCATCAGTGGATTCGTCGTAGCCCTCTGCAATGGTCCCTAGCGTGCTCACTGTTCAGACTCCTCTTCAGCTAAGGAACGT
>Ga0207933_1001973_pt1 | contig 14088 bp, 14 predicted proteins | sample NGESurdeep092012_4_FD_184488 | JGI IMG/M metagenome (GOLD analysis project Ga0207933, IMG submission 184488) | Arctic peat soil microbial communities from Barrow, Alaska - NGEE Surface sample F53-3 deep-092012 (SPAdes) | ecosystem: Environmental > Terrestrial > Soil > Wetlands > Peat ... | reverse complement strand
GCGTTGCAGTGCGTTAAAATCGCGTTTTTGTCCTTTGGGAAATCCCATGCAAGATCAGACAGCACATTCTCAAATGCGTTCACTTTATTATGCAGGAATCAATAGTTGTTGAGCAGGGGTCAGTCAAAAACATTTTTCATTCTGTGTAATTTATTTTTCCTCCACGCGCTGAATCCGCGCGCCGAGCTTCCGCAATTTCGCGTCCATCTTTTCGTAGCCGCGATCCAGATGATAAATGCGGTTCACCTGCGTCGCGCCCTTCGCCGCCAGCCCGGCGATCACCAGCGCCGCGCTCGCGCGCAAATCGCTCGCCATCACCGGCGCGCCGCTCAACGGCCTGCCGCCCTTCACGATCGCGCTCGGCCCTTCGATCTCGATCTCCGCGCCAAGCCGCGCGAGTTCGCTGACGTGCATGAAGCGCGATTCAAAAATCCGCTCCGTGATGATGCTGATGCCCGGCGCGAGCGCGAGCAGCGACATCATCTGCGCCTGCACGTCCGTCGGAAAACCGGAATACGGCAGCGTCGTCACATCCGCCGCGCGCAATTTTTTTCCGCGACGGACAATTAAATTTCCATCGTGCTGCTGAATTGAAACTCCGGCTTCGTTCAATTTGTCCAAAACCGCGCGCAAATGGTCGGCGCGACAATTTTTAATTGTCACTTCACCGTTCGTCGCGGCGGCGGCAATCGCAAACGTCGCCGTCTCAATCCGGTCAGGAATCACTTCATGCTCCGCGCCATGCAATTTTTCGACGCCGGAAATTGTAATCGTCGGACTGCCCGCGCCGGAAATCTTCGCGCCCATCGCGTTCAGAAAATTTGCAAGGTCAACAACTTCCGGCTCGCACGCCGCACTTTCGATGACTGTCACGCCGTCAGCCAAAGTCGCCGCCATCATTATATTTGCCGTTCCCAAAACCGTCGGCCCCGCGCGTCCGCCGAGAAACATCGAAGCACCAACAAGTTTTTTGACCGTCGCGTCCACATAGCCGCCTTCGATTTTTATTTTCACGCCGAGCGCCTCGAAGCCTTTCAAATGCAGATTGATTGGCCGCGCGCCGATGATGCAGCCGCCGGGCAAGGAAATCCGCGCTTTTCGCAAACGCGCGAGCAGAGAACCGGCGATACAGATGGAGCCGCGCATTTTGCGGACGAGTTCGTAATCCGCATAACCGGAAATTTTTTTCGCGCGAACGGTCAGCGTGCCGTTCTCAAATTTCACCTGCGCACCGAGCGATTGAAGAATCTGCGCCATGAACCGCGTGTCACTCAAATCCGGCACGCGGCGGATGACACACGGTTGGTCTGTGAGCAGCGTCGCGGCCATGATGGGGAGCGCGGCGTTCTTGCTGCCGCTGATGATGACTTCGCCGTGCAACGGCACGCCGCCTTTGATCAAAAAACTTTCCATGATTGCCTTTTGGAAATTAAATCTGGTTCAAGACAGTGATGACAAGGTGAAACTGATGTTTTCGGCGGCCGCGAATTTCTGCGCGGAAGCGAATTCATTTCAACCGCACTTCTGCGATGTTGCCATGTGCGCCGAGGCCTTCGAGTTCCGCGAATTTTTTCACTGTCTTCAACGCCTTCTTCAGCGACGCGCGACTGTATTCCACCACGCTCGTCCGGCGCTGAAATTGATCCACCGTCAGGCCGACCGGCACATAGGCGTGCAGTTCGCGGACGAGCGGACGGAACAATTTCAAATTGCGATTTGTGAATTGCAAATTAGCTATCGCTTTGTTTATTGCTTCGCGCCTTTCTGTCGCAAGAGGTCAGCGATGTCCTGGCGGTTTTTTTCAATCGCCACTTTGAGCGGCGTTTTGCCGTTATTGTTGGCAATCGTAAAATCGGCTCCGTGGTCGAGCAGCATCTGCGCGATTTCTTTTGTCCCCTTATTATTGATACACCCAAACAATGGCGTTCGCCCTAATTTATTTCGCGCATTCACGTTGGCTTTTCTGCTCAACAATTCCTCCACTGCGTCCGCATTTCCACCCCAAGCCGCCGCAAACAACAACGTGTGGCGTCCTCCGCCGTAGCTTTGGTTGATGATTTCAGGATGCGCATCGAGTAATTGCTTTAGGAGCGGCAAATCGTCTTTAGAAATCGCATCATCGGCGCTTTGCATCAATCCGGCAATTTCCGGAGATGGCTGGGATTTGGGAGTTGCAATCCGTCTTGCAGCCTTACGGGCGGCATGAGGCGGCGGTTTATGCGCATCATGTTTCCAGAAGAAAAAAACCGCCAGCGCCATGGTCAGGATAAAAAGGCTGATAATGCCGCAGATAATATACGCAGGTTTTCTGGCGGCGTTTTTGCTTTGCGTCTTTGAAATTTCCGGCACGCGAAAACTTGAATGGCAGGCAGGACATTCCATCAAGCGGCCACGCCATGATTCGTCAATGGCAAGGTGTTGCTGGCACGTCGGGCATTCAATTTTGATTTCCATGTTATGCGTTCAAACGCAATCTGTTCATTATTTTTTAACTTTACGCTACGCTCAAAAGCCCGCAATCATAAATTGATTTCAAAAAAAACGCATCGTCACCGAGGTTGCGACGAGCCGCACCGGGCCAAACAATCCCGACGGCAATCCTTGAAGCGAAACGCTGCAAAAAATCATGCGATTTTCCGATTTACTTCACTCGCACTTCCGCCGATTTTCCGTGCGCGTCCAAGCCTTCGAGTTCCGCGATTTTTTTCACTGTCTTCAACGCCTTCTTCAGCGACGCGCGACTGTATTCCACCACGCTCGTCCGGCGCTGAAATTGATCCACCGTCAGGCCGGCAAACGACGCGCCCGCGCCGCCGGTTGGCAGCGTGTGGCTCGGCCCGGCGACATAATCGCCCAGAACCGTCGGCGAAAATGCGCCGAGAAAAATCGCGCCCGCAGTCAAAATGCCTCCTGCAACTTTGCCCGGATTGCGCGTCATCACCTCGCAATGCTCTGGCGCGAGCTGATTCGTCAGCGCAACCGCGTCGTCCAGATTTTTTACCAAAATCAGCCAGCCATTGTTTTGCAACGCGCGCTGGATGAATTGGCGCCTCGCGAGTTTGGGCAACTGCCTAGAAATTTCTTTTTCCACGGCCTTGAGAATTTTGTCCGAAGTCGTCACCAGCCAGACGCGCTCGTGTCTCGAACCGTGCTCGGCCTGCGCCAGCAAATCGGCGGCGGCGAATTTTGGATTCGTCGTTTCGTCCGCCAGCACCAGCACTTCGCTCGGGCCGGGAAGCAAATCAATCGCGACATGGCCGACGAGCAATCTTTTCGCCGTGACAACATAAGCGTTGCCAGGCCCGAAAATTTTCTGCACGCGCCGGATCGTCTTCGTGCCGTATGCCAGCGCCGCAATCGCCTGCGCGCCGCCGACGCGATAAATCTCCGTCGCGCCCGCCGCCCGCGCGGCGAACAGCAGCGCGGAATTGACTGCGCCATTTTTTCCGCACGGCGTGCAAACGACGATTTCCTTGCAGCCCGCAACTTTGGCGAGCGTAATTGTCATCAGCGCCGTCGAGACGAGCGGCGCAGTTCCGCCGGGAATGTAAATGCCGACGCGCTGGAACGGATCGAATTTTTCACCGACGCCCGCGCCGTGTGAATTTTTCATCTGCCAGTTTTTGCGCAATGATTTTTTTGCGAACGCGGCGATATTTTTCCCAGCTTCCAAAACTGCCGAGCGGAGCGGTTCATCCGCCTTGAGCGAACTCGCGAGCAATTCCGCCTGCGTCACCGCAAGCTGTTCGGCGGAAAGTTGCGCGCCGTCGAACTTCTCCGTGAATTCCAAGACCGCGTCGTCGCCCCGCAAATAAATTTCGTGCAAAATTGTTTTGGTGCGCTGCTCAATCTCCGCGTCGAACAAGCTGGAGCCGGCGGAAACGTAGCGGAGTTTCGCGGAAAAACTTTTGTCGTGGTGGCGGACAATTTTCATGGATTCAGGCTAAAGGAATCGCGGGTCGAAGTCAAAAAGCCGTCCGGCCGTCAAAAACTCTTTCATTTTCGCGAGACTTGTGGAATTTTCCCAATGTGATGAACAAGAATCTGCGTTATGGTCGTTCGTTAATGTTGGCCGGAAGCGTGGCTTCGCTTGTTGCGTGGCTGGCGGCATCCGTCAGCGCCCAATCAAACCAGCCGGCTTTTCGTGAAGACCGAATTTTAATCCAGCCCAAGGCGGGGATCAGTTCCGCGACGCTAAATAATTTTCATCTGGCGCGAAAATGCGCCGTTTTGCGGACATTCGATGGCATCGGTCATCTCCAGATATTGAACGTGCCAAAAGGAGAAACTGTTCAAAGCTTCGTTGACAAATATCAGAAGAGCGGCCTGGTTGAATTTGCCGAGCCGGATTACACCGGACAGCTTTTCGCAACTCCCAACGATCCAAAATTTCTCGACGGAACGCTTTGGGGACTCAATACCAACAGCGCTCCGCAGGCATGGGATGTTTTGACGTCGGCGAGCAACATCGTCGTGGCCGTGATTGACACGGGCGTGCGCTACACACATGAGGATTTGGCCGCAAATATGTGGACGAATCCAGACGACGGCGGACATGGCTGGAACGCCATCAATGGAAACAACAATCCTTCTGACTTTGGCACGCACGGAACGATGGTCGCTGGCGTTCTCGGCGCAGTGGGAAACAATGGCAAGGGCGTTGTTGGCGTCGCGTGGCAGATTCAAATTATGGCGGGCGCGTGCTTCAACAATTTTGGAATCGGGAATGTCTCCGATGTCATCACCTGCCTCGACTACGCCCGCACCAACGGGGCAAAAATCATCAACGCAAGCTGGGGCTTCACAAATTCGCTCGCGCTGTCGAACGCCATGGTCAGCCTGCGGGACGCCGGCATCATCGTTGTGGCGGCCTGCGGCAACAGCGCGACGAACATTGATTTGTATCCGACGTATCCGGCCAGCTACGCGCTGGACAACATCGTTTCAGTCGCATCCACTTCCAGGGCCGATTCTTTGTCCAGCTTTTCAAATTTTGGTCTGACCAATGTGGATCTGGCTGCGCCGGGCGAACAGATTTATTCCACCTTTCCCGCCACCGACAGTTTTTATTTCAACGACGTCGCTGGCGGCACATCCTTTTCCGCGCCCTACGTCGCCGGAGCCTGTGCGCTGCTGATGGCGCAATATCCGGTGGATAATTATCAGGCTATCATCGCCCGCCTTTTAAGTTCCACGGACCAATTGCCTTCATTGGCCGGCAAATGCCGGACCGGTGGACGCCTGAATTTGCGAAAAATTGTGCGGACAATCAGCATCGCAACTTCCCCGCCCACAAACGGCAGACCGTTTCAATTGCGCGTGGATGGCGGATTGAACCGGACATGTGTGGTCGAAACATCAACAAATCTTGCAAGCTGGTTTCCCATTTTCACCAACTCGGCTTCCGCAGACGGCACGTTTGATTTTGACGACGAGTCTTCCAATCTGCTGCAAAGATTTTATCGCGCGTCGGCTTCGCCATAGAACACGCTGTGATTTTAGTTTTTTGCAAAATGCTTCTGTTTTGTTAAATTAAACTTATGCGCAATCCCATCATCGCCGCGCTCGACGTGCCAACGGCGGAAAAAGCATTGAGACTCGCAAATGAAATTGCGCCCGCCGTCGGCGCGTTCAAAATCGGCGGCGAACTTTTCACCGCCGCCGGGCCGGACATCGTGAAAAAAATCCGCGCGCTTGGCGCTTCCATTTTTCTCGATTTGAAATTCCACGACATCCCGAACACGGTCGCGAAGTCTATCGCCTCGGCCACGCGGCTCGGCGTGCAGATGCTGACAGTTCACACCAGCGGCGGCCTTGAAATGATGCGCGCGGCGGAAGAATCGGCGCAGAAAATGGCAAATCAGGCAGGGTTGAACGCGCCGCTGATTCTTGGCGTGACGGTGTTGACGAGTTCCGACAGCCACACGCTCGCTGAAATTGGCTGCGGCACCAATATCGGCAAACAAGTCGAACGGCTGGCAAATCTCGCGGTGAAAGCGGGATTGCGCGGACTGGTTTGTTCGCCGCTGGAGATTGCGGACCTGCGGCAGATTTTGCCCGCGCACATTCAGCTCGTCACGCCCGGCATCCGCACCGGCGCGGAAAAAGCCGACGATCAGAAGCGGACGCTGGCTCCGCGCGAGGCAATTGACGCGGGCGCAAACTGGCTCGTGATTGGCCGTCCTATTTACGCGGCGGAAAATCCGCGCACGGCGGCGGAGAAGATTTTACAATCGCTGGCTTAAGCATATGCTTTAACGGATGATTTCAACGATCAGCGAAGTTTTGGCCGGCTGCTTCGCGGAAATTTCAAACGCAGTTTTCAACCGGGCAACCGCCTTTTTTGCTTGAGCTGAATCAGCGGCGTGAACGCGGCAAAGTGTTTCAAATTTTCCAATTCGCCCGCCGGGCTTGGTCATCTGATCAATGCCAACCTCGAAATTGATTTGCGATTTTTTTGTCAAACGTCCGCCTCCCAAATCGCGGATGACTTCGCCAATAATGCGCGCGTCGCATTTGGAAATGTAGCCGGATTTTTCAGATTTTAGTTCAACGACAACTTTCGCGGTGGAATTCAGCGCGAGTTTTTTGTTGAAAGACTTCAAGTCCGCACCCTGGGCGACAATCATCTCGTCCCACTTTTGGCGTGGCTCACCGGAATCCAGACATTGTTCCGCCAACTTGCGTGCGGCGACAAGTGATTTTGACTTTTTGGTTTGAACCAGCAAATGCGCGGCGGAATCAATAATAAGCGAGCGGAGATCATCTCGTAGGACAGGCGTCGCGCCTGTCTCATTCTTTTTTGGGTTAGAGACAGGCGCGACGCCCGTCCTACTTTCAAGACACGCCACACTTTCCTTCACTTCCAGCCAGTTGCCGGCGGCGTGGCCGAGCGGCGTGTTCATCTCCGTCAACATCGCGCGCGCGTTCACGCCACATTGGTTTCCGAGCGCAACCATTGCCTGCGCGAGTTTGCGTGCGTCAGCTTTGGTCTGCATGAATGCAGCGCAGCCGAATTTTACATCGAGAATCAGCGCGTCCAGACTTTCGGCAAGTTTCTTGGAAAGAATCGAGGCGGTTATGAGTGGGATGCTCGGAACGGTTCCGCTGGCATCGCGCAGGGCGTAAATTTTTTTATCCGCCGGAACCATTTTATCGGTCTGGCCGCAGATGACGCAGCCGATTTTCTGGACTTGCGCGATAATTTGCACTGCGGGCAAAAGTGTTTTGAAACCGGGAATGGAATCCAATTTGTCGAGCGTGCCGCCGGTGATGCCGAGGCTGCGGCCAGAAATCATCGGCACGCGGAAGCCGAGACACGCGAGCAGCGGCGCGAGCGGGAGCGAAACCTTGTCGCCGATGCCGCCGGTGGAATGTTTGTCCACCAACGGACGTTTATCTTTTGGGAATTTTAGAACATCACCCGAATCGCGCATGGCGAGCGTGAGCGCGGAAGTTTCGGCAGTATTCAACCCGCGAAAATAAATGGCCATGAGCATCGCGGCCATCTGGTAGTCGGGAATTTTTCCGGCGGTGAATTCGCGGATGAATTCTTGAATCTGTTCCGGCGCGAGAATTTTTCCTTCGCGTTTCGTTTCAATGAGCGGAAGAAAATTCACGAAAGTTTTCCTGATTCAGGCTTTCCTTGCAAAACGATTGCATCAATTCCTGAAAATCGCTTGAAGCCGTCGTCAAATGTCACAATTGCATGGCCGCCTGCCGTGGCAAACGCGGCGAGATACGAATCCGTCCACAAGTTTTGTTTGAAGCCGGCAGCGTCAGTAATTTCTGTCATGATTTTTCCAGTTCCGCCGGTTCTTCGGCGAAGACGATGCGCGGGTCGGCGCGAAATTTTCGGTAAGTGTCCCAGGCTTGCTGCGGCGTGAGAACGTCGGCGCCCATGTGACTTTCGGATTTGTCACGAGGCGCAAAAAACTCATTTGGGTGACGCGACAAAAGATGAGTGGCGCAGCTGCGGCGTCGAGCCAGCTTTTGGCTTCGGGATGGTGGCGATGCCGTCGCGCGGCGGTTGCAAGCCAGCAATTGACATCAAGCAAGTAATTCTTCGATGTCGGCATTGGTGAGGTCGAGAATGCCCGGCTCTTTGGAATCAATCAACGGCAATTGCACGTGTTTGGGGGCGGGGGCTTTGGAAACAACGCTTTGCTTGGCGAGCTTGTCCACCAAATCCAAAAGGGTTTTCTGCGCGGGTTCGGGAAGAACCTGCGCTTTCTCAAAAATTTGCTCGGCCACGCTCACGATTTCAGCATAGCTTCAAAACGGAATTCGGCAACTGGTTTTATCTTGCGGACTTTGCGGCGTGAATTCGCGGATGAATTCTTGAATCTGTTCCGGCGCGAGAATTTTTCCTTCGCGCTTATCTTCAGTCAAAGACAAAAAGTTCACAGTTTCGCCGGAATTCGAGTGATTTCGTTCGATTGATTTTTAATTTCCTGTTCGTTTGCTTCTCTCCAACTTCTAAAATAATTCCGCTTCATGAAAAGACGAACGGTGTTTTGGTCAATAATTTCAAACCACAATTGCCATTTCGGCCACGAATATTGTTTTCCACAAGCGCATTGCCATACATTTCTGTAATTTTCAGCATGGCTCAATTCAAAATCTTTCCAGTTGGATTTTCCGCATCTGCATGGCGGATGAATTTTATCCATTTTGCCGAACCATATTCCCCAAAATATAAGTCCTGCAAGAGCCGCAACACTTCCAATAGCATCCCCACGTCCTATGATTTTACTTGTATCTCCGCCATGAATTAACCCAATTAGTTCTGCGATACACGCACCAAGAAATCCGCCTAGAACAATCAGCCCGATGACCACGAGAAGTTCAATTAAATTCATGCCGTGCTCGCGCGCGGTTGATTTTATTTTTACTCGCACAAGTGAATCGAAAATAAACGAATGAGTTGCAGTAAGAATTAACCAACAAATTTTTTCGCCGCGATGCTCGCGTTGTGGCCGCCGAAGCCGAAGGAGTTGTTGATGACGGCGTTGACTTTCATTTCGCGCGCCGTGTTGGGAACGTAATCCAGATCACATTCGGGGTCGGGCGTCTGGTAATTGATGGTCGGCGGGACGATGCCGTTTTTGATGGCAAGAGCGCAGACGGTCATCTCGACCGCGCCCGCCGCGCCAAGCATGTGGCCGGTCGCGCCTTTGGTGGAACTGACGGCGATGCGTTTCGCGCGTTCGCCGAAAACGGTCTTGATGGCCTGCGTTTCGCAGACATCGCCTTGCGGCGTGGATGTGCCGTGGGCGTTGATGTAGGAAACGTCCTCGGTGTTCAGACCGCCGGTCTTCAAGGCCATTTTCATGCAGCGCGACGCGCCTTCGCCGTCGGGCGACGGTGCGGTCAGATGGTAGGCGTCGGCGCAATTTCCGTAGCCGGTGACTTCGCAATAAATTTTCGCGCCGCGTTTTTTGGCGTGTTCCAGTTCCTCCAGCACGACGACGCCCGCGCCTTCGCCCATGACGAAGCCGTCGCGGTTCTTGTCAAACGGACGCGAGGCGTGTTTGGGATCGTCGTTGCGCGTGCTCATGGCGCGCATCGCGCAAAAGCCGCCGATGCCGACGGGCACAACCGCCGCTTCCGCACCGCCCGCGAACATCACGGGCGAGTCGCCCATCTTGATGGCGCGCCAGGCTTCGCCGATGGCATGGTTGGCGGTCGCGCACGCGGAGCAGGTGGCGAAATTAGGGCCGCGCAGATTGAAAAACATCGAAAACAATCCCGACGCCATGTTGCTGATGAGCATGGGAATCATGAACGGCGAGAGACGGCCCGGCCCGCGGTCGAGCAAAATTTTGTGCTGTTCGGTCGTCGTCGCCAGGCCGCCGATGCCGGAGCCGATGATGACGCCGATTTCGTCGCGGTTTTCCTTGTCGAGGTCGAGGCCGGAATCCTTCAACGCGCTCCACGCGGCATAGACGCCAAATTGCGAGTAACGATCCGTGCGGCGGATTTCCTTCGGCGATGGGAACGCTGGCGCAAGATCAAAATCTTTTACCTGCCCGGCGATCTGCGTGTCGAACGGCGCCGGGTCGAAGGCGGTGATCCGGTCAATGCCGCATAACCCGGAAACCAGATTATCCCAGAAAACGTCCAGTTGATGTCCGAGCGGCGTGACGACGCCGAGGCCGGTGATGACCACACGGCGGTCTGATGGGTTGCTTGCCATAAATAAAAAGGGCAGTTTGAGCTAATCCAGCCAAACTGCCCCGAAGCGCGGAAAGCCGCAACTATTTTTGGTTGTCCTCGATGTATTTGGTCACGTCGCCGACAGTCAAAAGCTTTTCAGCCTGTTCGTCCGGCACTTCGACGCCAAATTCCTCTTCGAGCGCCATGATCAACTCGACCGTGTCGAGCGAATCCGCGCCGAGGTCTTCGATGAACTTGGCTTCCGGCGTCACCTGATCCGCCTTCACGCCCAGTTGTTCGACGATGATGTCCTTTACCCGTTGGTCAATTGGTTTGTCAGCCATAATTTGCCCTGTTCTATGCCATGAATGGCAAAACTGTTCAAGCTTTGAATTTTGAAATTTTTATCCCCCTCATCCTCATGCTTATACTCGTCCTCAAAACTGATTTATGAGGATGAGCATGATTGCCTAATCACATCACCATTCCACCGTCAACGGTCAAAACTTGGCCCGTGATGTAACGCGCCGACGGACTTGCCAGAAATAACGCCGCGTCCGCAATGTCTTCCGCCGACCCAAACTTGCCCATCGGAATCTGCTTCAAAATGGCCGCCTTCAATTCCGCGTTCAACTCCGACGTCATGTCCGTCTCGATGAAGCCCGGCGCGATGCAATTGGCCGTGATGCCGCGCGAAGCGAATTCGCGCGCGACCGACTGCGTGAACCCGATCAAACCCGCTTTGCTTGCGGCATAATTCGCCTGGCCGGGATTTCCAACAAGTCCGATGACCGACGAAATGTTGATGATGCGACCGCTGCGCTGCTTCGCGAACGTGCGTGAAAAAGCCTTCGTGAAAAAAAACGCGCCCTTGAGATTCGTGTTCAAAACCGTGTCCCAATCCGCGTCGCTCATGCGCATCAGCAGGCCGTCGCGCGTCACGCCAGCGTTGTTGACGAGAATGTCCACCTTGCCGCAATCGGCCAGAATTTTTTCTGCGGCGGCGCTGACAGCGGCGGAATCCGAAACGTCCACGGCGAACGCCCATGCTTTTTTCCCGAGCGCGCCGATTTCATTGGCAACCTTCTCGGAATTTTCCGCCGTGCGCGAGACGACGACGACATCCGCGCCTTCAGCGGCAAGTTTTAGCGCGATGGCGCGGCCGATTCCACGGCCCGCGCCGGTGACGACGGCAATTTGATTTTCAAGCTGGCTCATGGGCACGATTTGAATGGTTGAAATTTTTTCTCTCCAAAGCAACTACAACTTTCGCGCGACAGCAAAGGAGTTGAACATCAAATAGCGCCAGCTTCCGGCGTTCAAAACCATGTCCGCCAGTTTTGAAACGTAGCGGTCTGTGCATTCGACCGACAGGATTTCACACCCGGCGCGCTTCAGAAAAAATGCGATCTCATCTGCATTGGTTGCGACGATGGCATCGTCGTCCGGCGTGAAAGGCTGCTTGACGATCGGCGTCATCCGGTCAAAACGGACGCGTTCGGGGGCCGTTTGCATTTGGACGCGCTTTTCACGGAGACGTTTCCAATTTCGCAGCTTGTTCCCGATGCCGCGCATATGCGGGTGATAATCCCGAAATCCGAGGACGCGGAAAAAATTGGGGCTGGAAATGATTATTTTCCCGCCGCGCGCCGTCACGCGCACAAGTTCGGCGACGAAGGCTTCCGGTTCTTCAACGTGTTCAAGAACATTCAGCGCTCCCGCCGCAGAAAAAAATCCGTCCGCAAACGGCAGCCGCTTCCCGTCGTATAACTGGCAGCGCGGACAATTCTTTTTTGCGCGTTCGATGTTCGGTTCCGACACGTCCACGCCGTGCGCTTCAAATCCCGCCTTCTGCAACGCCCCGACGACCTGTCCGACGCCGCAGCCGACATCCAAAACCCGTGCGCCGGGATTTTCAGGCCGCAGGCGATCGCCGTATTTCCGGTAGAAAGCCGAATCCCATTCCGACAGGAATTCTGCGTAGGACTCATTATGACGGTAACTTTCCTGATGGCTCATAGATTTGGCAAGTTTTCGAGAGAATCGGCAAAATAGCCAGATTTTTTAGCAGCCACGTTCTGCCAGGCTCACTACGCGAATGTTTTCAACGTCGTTTCCAGGCTCGCCGCGTCCGCGACGTTCAGCATCTGCGCCGATTTATCAATTCGTTTCATAAATCCGCTCAAGGCCGTGCCCGGCCCGAGTTCGATGAACCGCGTGAATCCTTGCGACAGCAAATGGCCCATGGATTTTTCCCAAAGCACTGACGACGTGACTTGCTCCACAAGCCGTTTGGAAATTTCTGAATTGTGCGGTTGCGCCGTCACGTTTGAAATCACCGGAACAATTGGCGGCGAGAATTTTATTTTCGCCAGCTCATTTTGCAACTTCGGCTGCGCGCCAGCCATGAGCGGCGAATGATACGCGCCGACGACCGGCAGCGGGATCGCTTTTCGGGCGCCTTTGACTTTGGCCATCTCGCACGCTTTTCCAATTTTTTCCGTCTCGCCGGAAATGACAAGCTGGCCGGGACAATTCAAATTAGCCAGCACGACTCCGGCTTCCGCGCAGATCTCGCGCGTCGGCGCTTCATCCAAACCGATGATCGCCGCCATGCCGCCGTGCGTGGCGGCGCAGGCTTCCTGCATGAATTTTCCGCGCTGCCGCACCACGCGCAGCCCGTCCTCAAAACTCATCGCGCCCGCCGCCGTCAACGCCGTGAATTCGCCGAGTGACAAGCCGGCGGTTGCGTCAAATTTCAAATTTGGAATTTGTTCCTTGAGCAATTCAAAGCAAACCCAGCTCACGAGAAAAATGCCCGGCTGCGCGTTTTCAGTTTTGGTCAGTTCGGCGTCCGGGCCGTTGAAACAAATGGAGGCAAGGTCGTAGCCGAGCGCGGCGTTGGCGCGGTCGAACCACGTTTTCGCGGACGGAAATTTTTCGGCAAGGTCTTTGCCCATGCCGGCCACTTGCGCGCCCTGGCCGGCGAACAGGAGTGCGGTTTTGCTCATTCCGAAAATTTTAACCGCAAAGCACCAAATTCCAAGCACCAAGCTCCAGAGAAGCTCCAAACTTCAACCTCCGAACAATCAACGGCTCAAACCGGCTTTTGATGTTTGGATTTTGAAAGTTCTCTGGAGTTTGAAGTTGGTGCTTGGATCTTTTCTTCTTATGCGCGCGGATGGAATTTTTTGTGGATTTCACGCAGCCGGTTTCCCGTGACGTGCGTGTAAATTTCCGTCGTGCCGATGCTCGCGTGGCCGAGCAGTTCCTGGATCACCCGCAAATCCGCGCCATGTTCCAAAAGATGCGTCGCAAAACTGTGCCTCAACATATGCGGCGTGATGTTGCGCTCGATTCCGGCGCGACGGACGCGGTTCTTGATGTGCAGCCACAACGTCACCGCCGCGAACGGCGTGCCGCGCCGGGTGAGAAAAACATTTGCCGGGGATTTTGGCGTAATCAGTTTTGGCCGCCCAACTTCGATGAAACGATTCAACGCTTCCACGGCTTTTTTGCCAACCGGCACGACGCGCTCCTTGTTACCCTTGCCGATGACGTTGATGAATCCCGCGTCCAGATGGAGCTGCTCCAGCCGTAGATTTTTTAATTCGCTCAAACGCAGGCCGGAAGCGTAGGCAAGTTCCAAAATCGCCTGGTCGCACAAGTTTTCCGGCGTTTCGGGATTTTCCGGTTCGAGCAATTTCTTGATTTCGCCGCCGCTCAATGCTTTTGGCAATCGTTTCCAGCGTCGCGGCAGCGACAGATTTTCGGCGACATTTTGAGACAGCAATTTTTCGTTTTCAGCGAACCGGTAAAATGCCCGCAGCGCCGCGATTTCGAGATAAACACTTTCGCCGCTCAAACGCTTGGAAGAAGCTTGGTGGGGCGAGCGTCCCCGCGAGCCGTCATCACCTTGCCCGCTGTCAG